>Ga0137307_101331_pt1 | contig 16570 bp, 13 predicted proteins | sample NAcewD2O_March_2_FD_97180 | JGI IMG/M metagenome (GOLD analysis project Ga0137307, IMG submission 97180) | Mouse cecal microbial communities from Vienna, Austria - N-Acetylglucosamine amended D2O_March | ecosystem: Host-associated > Mammals > Digestive system > Large intestine > Cecum | place...
GCCGGATATTGGAGCAGGAGCATATGGATCAGATGCTTCCATACAAAAGAATCCAGCAAAATGGCAGGGAAAAACTCATTTTTCAGGCAGAGGGCGATCATATTGTCCGGCTTATGGACGAGATGCCAAAGTTTGGAGAGGACAGACGGGTTGATTTATTGTATGAGATGATATATCTTAATAAGAAAGTGGAAGAGAATGGTTTCCTGAAAAAGGAATGCATATGGTACAAATATGACAATATCTATTATGACAGGGACAAGGACTGCATCATGACAGCCGTACTTCCCATAACAGGGGAACTTCGGTATGCGGATGACACGAAATGGTATGACCGGTTCGAGGAGACTGTGGAGCATATTGTTTCCGGCGTCCCGGATGAAAAGGCGGCATATGCCAGAAAAGTTGTGCGGATGCTGCGGGCAGGAAAGATGAGCCTTGAGGAAGCCCTGGGGGAAACAGGCCGGATTTGTCGTAAGGCATCAGGGAAAACAGGCGTGGATGCCCATTCGGGGCAGTCCGCGGTGTTAAAGCTCCTGTATAGCGGAAAAGGCGGAAGATACGAATTTCTCGTCAGCAATGATGATTTCCTCATAGGCAGAAACGAGGAACAGGCGGACGGAGTGATTCCACTGGCGCTGTCCAGGGCAGTCAGCAGGAAACACTGCCTGATAACCAGGATGAACCAGAAGTATTTTGTGCAGGATTTGGAAAGTGTCAACCACACACTGGTAAACGGGATTATGGTACCGCCATATGAATTGATGGAGCTGGAAAACAATGATATACTGAGTGTGGGGGATATTGAGTTCAGGGTTACAATAAACAAATATTTGCAGTGAAATGTGCAATGACCCGGATTGGCGGGCTGTTGGCAGAATGGAGCTTACTGTGAAACCTTGGCAAGAATGGAGGACTATTATGAAAGATACAGTTGAAATCAGATGGCATGGCCGCGGTGGCCAGGGTGCAAAGACGGCCGCGCTGCTGCTTGCGGACGTGGCATTTAAGACAGGAAAATATGTACAGGGATTTCCGGAATACGGTCCTGAGAGGATGGGGGCGCCGATAACGGCATATAACCGCATCAGCAGTGCCCCAATTACGGTACATTCCAATATTTACGAGCCGGATTATGTGGTTGTTGTGGATGAAAGCCTGCTGGAAAGCATTGATGTGACAAAAGGGCTGAACCCGGAGGGGGCGGTGATTGTCAATTCAACGTGCGGCAGGGAAGAGATTGCTGACAAACTCCACGGTTATAAGGGCGCGGTCTACACAGTGGACGCAAAGGCAATATCCATCAAGGCGCTTGGAAAGAATTATCCCAATTCGCCGATGCTTGCGGCGACAGTGGCAGTTTCAAAGGTGATGGGGAAAGAGGAGTTTTTGAAAGAGATGAAGGCTTCCTTCCACCATAAGTTTGCAAAGAAGCCCGAGGTTATTGATGGCAACATGATGGCGCTTGAACTTGCCTTTGCACAGGCAGAGTGACACGCGCTTCATAAATGCTTGGAATGTGCAGGATAAAGGAATGGAGGTTGCAGTTACGTATGGCGAACGAAAAAATATACGACAGAATCAATGAACAAAGTCCGTGGCAGGATATCACGGAGGGTAATAAAATATTTGAGGCGGCGACGTCAAAGGATTTTTGCACAGGGGAATGGAGAACGGCGACTCCCGTATGGGATAAGGGCAAATGCAAACAGTGCCTGTTGTGCACGCCGGTATGTCCGGATTCATCCATACCAGTGACAGCCGGAAAGAGAGAAGAGTTTGATTATGACCATTGTAAGGGCTGCGGCATCTGCGCCAAAGTCTGTCCATTTGGTGCGATTGGTATGAGGGAGGGCAAGTAAATGGCAATCAGAGAACGTTTATCAGGAAATGAGGCTGTGGCATATGCCATAAAGCAGGTAAATCCGGATGTCATGCCGGCTTTTCCCATTACACCATCCACCGAAATTCCCCAGTATGTGGCAAATTACATAGCAAACGGTGAGATTGACACGGAATTTATCCATGTTGAGAGTGAACATAGCGCCATGAGCGCGACAATCGGCGCATCGGCTGCGGGAGCCAGAGCCATTACGGCGACTTCGTCCTGCGGCATGGCGTTGATGTGGGAAGAGCTTTATGTCGCTGCTTCCAACAGGCTCCCGATTGTGCTTGCGCTGGTCAACAGGGCACTTTCCGGACCGATTAATATCAATGCCGACCATTCGGACAGCATGGGCGCACGGGACACTGGCTGGATTCAGATTTATGCCGAGTCCAATCAGGAGGTATACGATAACTTTATACAGGCGTTTCCAATTGCCGAGGACAAGCGCGTGCATCTTCCGGTGATGGTCTGCCAGGACGGATTTATCACAAGCCATGGCGTGGAAAACATACTGCTTGTGGAAGATGACAAGGTAAAAGGCTTTGTCGGCGAATATCGGCCGGAGCATTATCTTCTGCATCCTGAGGAAAAAATGGCACTGGGACCGTATGCGGTGTCCAACTATTATATGGAGACAAAACGCGCGCAGCGTCAGGCGATGATTCAGGCAAGGGAGGTCATTCTCGAGACGGCTGCCCGGTTTGAGGAGATGACGGGGCGTAAATACGGATTTTTTGAAGAATACCGCATGGAGGATGCGGAGTATGCCGTTGTGATTATTGGGTCTGCGGCAGGCACATGCAAGGCTGCCATTGATGAAATCAGAAATACTACGGGCACAAAGGCCGGATTAATCAAGATAAGGGTATTCAGGCCATTCCCGGAGGATGAGATTGCAAAGGCGCTTTCCGGGGTGAAGGCAGTGGCGATTATGGACAGAAGCGAAATGTTTTCAGCGACAAGCGGTCCTCTCGGCGCGGAAGTGCGCGCGGCATTGTACCAGGCACACAGCAGCGTGGAAGCCGTAAATTATTTTTACGGACTTGGCGGCAGGGATATCACTGTTTCCGATTTTAAGACAGTTTATGGGAATCTCGAAACGATTGCACAGACGCATGTGGTGACGGGAATGTACGAGTATATCGGTCTGCGCAGCGAGCAGTCAAAGGAGGTCTAGAGAGCATGGAACAGACAGCATATAATTTTAAGGAAGTCATGAGTAAACCGGAACGCCTTGCCCCGGGACACAGGATGTGTGCAGGCTGCGGCGGTACGATTACAGTGCGGACAGTGCTGCGTGCACTTGAGGAAGGGGACAAGGCAGTCATTGGGAATGCCACGGGATGCCTTGAGGTTTCTTCCTTTATGTATCCATACACGGCATATGAGGACAGCTATATCCACAACGCGTTTGAGAATGCCGGGGCAACGCTCGCGGGTGTCGAGACGGCATACCGCGTGTTAAAGAAAAGGGGAAAGATAAAGGACAATTTCAAGTTTATCACATTTGGCGGGGACGGCGGGACATATGATATCGGTTTCCAGTCACTTTCAGGCGCCATGGAGCGCGGCCATGACATGGTATATGTCTGCTATGACAACGGCGCTTACATGAACACGGGCACACAGCGCTCGTCGGCAACGCCGCAGTATGCAGACACGACAACGACGCCGGCAGGCAAGGTGTCGGCAGGAAAGGTGCAGGTACGAAAGGATCTCGCTGCCATCATCGCGGAGCACCATGTGCCCTATGTGGGGCAGAGTACCTTCACGTCAAACTTCAAGGATTTGTATACAAAGGCGCAGAAGGCAATCTATACGCCCGGGGCAGCATTCCTCAATGTCATGTCACCCTGCCCGAGAGGCTGGGGCTATGAGCCGAGCGAGATGATGAATATTTGCAAAATGGCGATGGAGACGTGCTACTGGCCGTTGTTTGAGGTTGTGGAAGGCAAGTGGATATTGAACTATGAGCCTAAGAACAAAATGCCCATTGAGGAATTTTTAAAGCCGCAGAGGCGTTTCCGGCATCTGTTTAAAAAGGAAAATGAGGAGCTCATCGGAAAGTTTCAGGAGGAGATTGACAGGAGATGGGAAGAACTCAGGAATAAATGTAATTAAATCGGAACCGTACAAAAAAGAATATCGCATTGCGATATTCTTTTTTGTACAGTCTTTAATTACTGTTGTGCAAACCTTAGGTCAGCCTGCCTTCGCATTTCATCAATTTCAGCCTGTTTCCGTTCCTCATCCTCGGCGGCCTCACGCAGAAGCCTTTCGTAAATTTCGTTCGCCTCTTTTACAATCTCGTCCTGTTCCGGCGGGATAATCACATCGTCAGTCGGGGAGCCGCCGGCAGCCAGCAGGGAGTCTATGGAGTTCTGGCTGCTGGTTGCATTCATAATCGCGTCAAGTGCGGCCTTTGTGTCTGCGTCGACAGGCCCCTGACCGTACAGCCCTGAATAAGATCCAGTTGTGGCATTGAATGCAGATTTATCGATACTGCCTGTATCAGCCATGCCGTTTCCACCGGACAGTGCAGTGTCCTCCAGTGCAAGAACTTTTGCCTCCTCTGCCTCAAGCCGGAGGGCTTCTTCTTTTTCTGCCTCGGAGGGCCATATACGGACTACTTCGGGATTGTACATCACTAACCACCATTTTATCACGTGAGGATAGTATTTTTTCAAGAAATAAGCTGTGGCTGGATCCATCATCTTATACACCATCTTTCAAATCTGTAATTGATTTTAAAGTAAATGCAGACAGAATCTGCGCTTACCATATATATGACAAGTGCGCAGGATGTGTCGGCACCAGTCAATGATAATTATATTTTATCACATATTTATTAATATCGGTAGAATGAAAGCGAAAATTTATTGAATTTATTGAAATTATTTGTTAATGTTTATATATTGATAAAAAAATATAGTAAGATGTGTCAGATAAACCGGCACAGTTCTATACTGGCGGTCGAAAAGACTGACCGCTCAGTATGATATGGTGCGCACAACCACATAAGGAAATGTGAGTATAAAAATGAAATAAAAAAAATAATAAAAGTGTAAACTAAATTGACAAATCAAAAAATGGTGTTATATTATATATAGAACAGATAAAACAAAGCATTTCTGGTAAAGGAGGAAGATTATGAATATTCAGAAATTTACGCAGAAGTCAATCGAGGCAGTCAACGGCTGTGAAAAGATTGCGATGGAATATGGTAATCAGGAACTGGAACAGGAGCATCTGCTCTATGCGCTCCTGATGATTGATGACAGCCTTATCCTCAAGCTGATAGAAAAGATGGAGATCAATAAAGACTATTTTGTGGACAGGGTTGAGAAGGCACTTGAGAAGCGTGTCAAAGTGCAGGGCGGGCAGCCATATGTCGGGCAGTACCTGAACAAGGTGCTCATTAGTGCCGAGGATGAGGCAAAACGTATGGGGGATGAGTATGTATCCGTCGAGCATCTGTTCCTATCCCTGATTCAGAACCCGAATAAGGAAATCAAGGAGATTTTCAGGGAGTACGGCATTACAAGGGAGCGGTTTTTAAAGACACTGTCGGAAGTGCGGGGCAACCAGAGAGTCACAAGCGATAATCCGGAAGCCACCTATGACACCCTTGAGAAATACGGACAGGATCTGGTGGAGAAGGCACAAAACCAGAAGCTTGACCCCGTAATCGGCAGGGATAACGAGATTCGCAACATTATCCGGATTCTTTCCAGAAAGACAAAAAACAATCCAGTATTAATCGGGGAACCCGGCGTAGGCAAGACCGCGGTTGTGGAAGGGCTTGCACAGCGTATTGTGCGGGGGGATGTCCCGCAGGGCTTAAAGGACAAGAAAATTTTCTCCCTTGACATGGGTGCACTGGTCGCCGGCGCGAAATACCGGGGCGAGTTCGAGGAACGGCTAAAGGCAGTGCTCGAGGACGTCAAGAACAGTGACGGCCAGATTATTCTCTTTATCGACGAGCTTCACACGATTGTCGGAGCCGGCAAGACGGACGGCGCCATGGATGCCGGAAATATGCTCAAGCCCATGCTTGCGAGGGGCGAGCTGCACTGTATCGGGGCGACGACACTGGATGAGTACAGACAGTACATTGAGAAGGACCCCGCGCTGGAAAGGCGTTTCCAGCCTGTCATGGTCTCGGAGCCGACCGTTGAGGACACGATTAGCATCCTAAGGGGATTAAAGGAACGTTACGAGGTATTCCACGGTGTCAAAATCATGGACAATGCCCTTGTGAGCGCGGCAGTGCTTTCAAACCGCTATATTACGGACAGATTCCTGCCCGACAAGGCGATTGACCTTGTGGACGAGGCGTGTGCCATGATAAAGACGGAGCTTGACTCCATGCCTGCGGAACTGGATGAACTGCAAAGAAGGATGATGCAGATGGAGATTGAGGTGGCAGCGCTCAAAAAGGAGGAGGACAGACTCAGCGGAGAGCGCCTTGCAGCGCTTCAGTCGGAGCTTGCGGAGCAAAAGGAAGCTTTTAACAACCGCAAGGCACAGTGGGACAATGAGAAGGCATGTGTGGAAAAGCTGTCGAAGCTCAGGGAGGACATCGAGGACCTGAATAACCAGATACAGATAGCGCAGCGCGAGGGAAACCTGGAGAAGGCGGCAGAGCTAAGCTATGGCAGGCTTCCCGAACTCAAAAGGCAGCTGGAGCGCGAGGAGGAAAATGCAAACTCCAGGGAGATGTCACTGGTGCATGAGAGCGTTTCCGATGATGAAATCGCAAAGATTATCTCGCGCTGGACAGGGATACCTGTCTCAAAGCTTAATGAAAGCGAGCGGAACAAGACGCTGCATCTGGACGAGGAGCTGCACAAGCGCGTGATTGGGCAGGATGAGGGCGTGACAAAGGTCACAGAGGCAATTATCCGCTCCAAGGCGGGCATCAAGGATCCCGACAAGCCAATTGGTTCATTCCTGTTCCTGGGACCTACCGGCGTTGGCAAGACAGAACTTGCCAAGGCGCTTGCCGCATCGCTTTTTGATGATGAGTCCAACATGGTGCGTATCGACATGAGTGAATACATGGAGAAGCATTCCGTGTCAAGGCTGATTGGAGCGCCTCCGGGATATGTCGGCTACGACGAGGGCGGACAGCTTACTGAGGCAGTGCGCAGGAAACCGTACAGCGTTGTCCTGTTCGACGAGGTCGAGAAAGCGCATCCGGATGTATTCAACATTCTGCTGCAGGTTCTTGATGACGGGCGTATCACGGACTCACAGGGACGGACAGTTGATTTTAAAAATACGATACTGATTATGACCTCAAACATTGGTGCGCAGTATCTGCTTGACGGTATTGACAGTGAAGGCAATATTGAGGCATCCGCGCAGGAAATGGTGATGGGAGAGCTCAGGGCGCATTTCAGGCCGGAGTTCTTAAACCGGCTTGACGAGACAATTTTGTTTAAGCCGCTTACCAAGGACAACATAGGCGGCATTATCAGCCTGATACTTGCAGACATCAACAGGCGTCTCGCGGACAGGGAGCTTGGGATAGCGTTATCGGAAGAAGCACAGCACTTTATCGCGGAAAACGGATATGACCCTGTTTACGGTGCGAGGCCGCTGAAGCGGTACATCCAGAAATACGTGGAGACGCTTGCGGCGAGGCTGATACTTGCAGATGCGGTAACAGCAGGAGATACGATTTTAATCGCGCTTGACAGCACCGGTTCCGAACTGACGGCAGCCGTGAAAAAATAAGATGGAAGGCATCAGCCTTCCATCTTATTTTTATAGGAAATTGCGACAGCGTAGACCATTTAAACAAAAAGCGAAGCTTTTGCTAGATGAGCGCACCAGCGCTCATCTTTTTCATTATTTGTCCGGGATAATGGCGTGATTGAGCAGAAAGTCTTTCCAGATTGGATAGTACTGTGCCTTGATATGTACCTGGTCCCACGTATAGTCTGATACAAGGGCGCCGTCCTCACAGAGACTGCTTTCGTTAATGTCAATGTAGAAGATATCCTTCTGGTTGGCAAGCGTGGCAATCAATGCATTTCTTTCTGCAATATTTTCATTTGTGATGGCTGTGCCCTCACTGGATTTCTTTTCGGTGATAAACAGGTTTCCCTGAATGAAAAGCAGTGCGTCGGGCTGCAGCTTCCGGATGTCATTGACAACATCCCGGTAATGTTCAAAAAAGCTTTGTGCCGTTCCTGTCCCGCATTCGTTGATGCCGACCATCAGGTAGATTTTACCAAACTGCTGCTCCGTAAGGATATCGTGGACGGATTTTTTTTCGTCATTGTACGTTATTTTTGGCTTTTCATAATCGTAGATGGTAAGGGATGTCTTGCACAGAAAAACCGCGTTCTCAATTCCGGCGTATGCACTGATGCCAACAGTGCGGGAGTCGCCGATAAAGCAGGCATCCTGAAAGTACTTATCCGTCGCGGTGGTAAAATCGTAGGTCTGTGGCTGTTCCGGCAGGGCATCCGCCTTTATGTCCTTTCCATCCGGAATTTCCAGGGCACCTGCCGTAATCTCAGAGGAAAGCTGCGAGCTGGTCTCTGCCTCTGGTTCAACCAAGGCAGATGCCGCCAGAATGTTCAGGTTATTTACCGAATAACCGGCGATAAGGCTGGCATAGTCAGCAAAGTATAATTTGTCGTGTATCCCTTTCATAGCAGTTGCCAGGGGAGGGGCAGACAAAGTGTAGGCATTTTCACCTTGATAGTACTGGATGTTCCAGTAGTGTCCCAGAATACTGAACGCGATGGCAGACAGTATGATTAAAAAAAGTAAGGTATAGTTTTTGATGTCTTTCATGACAAGCCTCCTAGTTGTCAGTCATACGCACGACAGATGGAACCTGCCGTGCGTGTTGTGCCGGCCGCATAAGGAAATCAATACCGGAAGTATAAAAACGGATTATTGATTCCAATGGATAAATAATATACAGAAACCCAAAAAATAACAAGCGATATGACAATTCCCAGGAATCTGCCGCGAAGTCTGTTAAACAGCTTTTCGGGATAATCAGTGGCAAATATAATGCAGGCGACAAGTAGCGGCGCATAGGTCGACGCATATCCCATAAAATCAGAAAAGTGAATATTTCTGCCTGTGTCAACAAAAGGAAACAGGCGTGTCAGGTATACGCCAAGGTCGTGAAAATCACTGATTGCAAAGAGCGTCCAGCTTACAAGAATGTAAAAAAACATATATGTGTGGGAAAATACCTTTGCAAATATGTTGTCAGCGTTCAGCCATCGCAGTGTCAGATTTTTTTCTATTATCTGCAGCATAAAGATAAAAAGTCCCCACAGGATAAAATTCCATGCTGCGCCATGCCAGAATCCTACAAGGAACCATACAACAAACAGATTCATCATCATGCGGGTTTTTCCCTTGCGGTTTCCGCCAAGCGGGATATAGACGTACTCCCGGAACCATGCGCCAAGCGTAATGTGCCATCTGCGCCAGAAGTCCGTGACACTCCGCGCCATATAAGGATGCCTGAAGTTTGCAGGCATATGGAAACCGAGCATCTCACCCAGACCGACCGCCATCATGGAATAACCGCAAAAGTCAAAATACAGCTGCATGGAGTAAGCGAAAGTGCCAAGCCATGCAAGCGGTGTGGAGATACTCTCAAAACCAATGGTGCACACCTCGTTCCACAAGGTACCGATACGGTTTGCGATAATGACCTTGTAACCAAGCCCGACGATAAAGGTCTTCAGCCCGTTGTCAAGCCCGGCAGCGGAAATCGTCCGTTCCTTTAACGCATCGCGGATATCAGAATACACGACAATCGGGCCGGCGATAAGCTGCGGAAACATACACAGATATGCACCGAGGCTCACGAGTGATTTGTCCGCTTCGGTTTTTCCAAGATACACATCTATGACATAGGACACAATCTGGAACGTGTAAAAGCTGATGCCGAGCGGCAATGTTATGTTAAGGGTATAAAACCGCCAGTGAATATCCAGAATCCGAAGGAGTGCATTGATATTTTCTATAAAAAAATTCGTATATTTAAAAAAAAGTAAAAAGCCAAAGTTATACATAAGGGACAGAACCAGCAATGTATTTTTTTCAAAGCTTCTGTCCTTGAAATTTTCGATGCCCAGTCCAAGAAGGAAGTTTACGATAATGGAGCAGAGTATCAGAAAAAGGTAATAAGGCTCGCCAAAGCTGTAAAACAGGATGCTTCCTGTCAGCAGAAGAAAGTTGCGGCTTTTGGCGGGCAGTATATAATATAAAACCAAAAAGACCGGCAAAAATACAAATATAAATAATAAGCTGCTAAAAACCATGATGTTCCCCCATGACTCATGATGTAGGATGACGGCTGAATCTATGTCAACCGCATAAAATATTATAGCAAAAATAAATCGATTATTCCATAAATTTATTCGAGTTTTTTATACAAATAATGCAGTTATTTCAATAAAAAACACAGCATTATTTACATTGCGGACGTAATTCAATATATGCGGCAGTAAAATATCTATGCACCGGATATGACATCGCCTGTAAAAAGATATTGCGGTGTGTATGAAAATCTGATAAAGTTGATGTATTATAAGGTATGGAGAGACAATATCATGAAATATTATCATAAAAAGGCATTTTTATGGCTGGCGGCTGTCGTTGTGGCTGTCCTTGTGCTGCCGACGGGCTGCGGACTGCAAAACGGTGAATATAAAAGGACGAAAATTGTACTCACAACAGGCTTTGGCAAGGATGAGGTGTTCCGCATTGATGAGATTTCCTGCACGCTTCCGGAAATCATGGTTTACCTGACTAACACGAAGAACCAGTATGAACAGGCGCTCGGCAGCCAGATCTGGCAGGCTTCCTACAATGGGGAGACGCTTGAGGCAAACATAAAGGAAACGGTGCTTGCAAGACTTGCCCGCATCAAGGCAATGAACCTGCTTGCGGGGAAATATGGGATAACATTGTCTGACACTGAGCTGGATAATGCAGCCAGGGCGGCGCAGATCTATTATGAGTCGCTGAATGACAAGGAGCGTGAACTGCTGAAGACAGATGAAAAGCTGCTGTGCAGGATGTATGAGGAGTACGCACTTGCCGGAAAGGTTTACCAGTATTTAATTGCGGACATCAATCCTGAAATCAGTGATGATGAGGCGCGGACGATTACCGTACAGCATATTTTGATAAAAACCTATTCACTCAATGACCAGGGAGAGCGCGTGCCCTATTCGGAGGAGGGCAGAAAAGAGGCGTACCGGCGTGCAAGTGAGGCATTGACCAAAGCAAGGGAAGGGGAGGAATTTATGGGACTCATTGCAGAGTACAGCGAGGATAACAATCCCTCCTACTCGTTCGGAAAGGGGACAATGGAGCCGGCGTTCGAGGAAGCCGCGTTTAATCTGGGGACGGATGAAATAAGCGGCATTGTGGAATCGGAACATGGTTATCATATCATTAAATGTATCAGTACCTTTGACAAGGACGAGACAGACAGGAATAAAGTAAAGATTGTGGAGCAGCGCAGGAAAGAGGTGTTTAATGAGGAGTATTCCGGCTTTGTGGGCGGACTGACAAGGAACCTCAACCAGAAGCTGTGGGATTCTGTCGGGTTTCTGGAGGATGACACCGTGACCACAAGCAGCTTTTTCGAAATATACAAGGAGCTGTTTTCTGCATAAAATATATATGAAAAGTATAAACAAATCATTAATTATTAGCACTCGAGCGAATCGAGTGCTAATTTTCTCTTGACTTTTATTTTGCAGGGTATTAAACTATCTATCAGACAAGATGGTATGAAATCATGGCGTTCATACAGCAAAGCTAATTAACAAAGAGAAAGGAATGTGATTTTAATGGCAGAGAAGCGCGGAAGCTTGTCAATCAACAGCGATAATATTTTCCCGATTATTAAGAAGTGGTTATATTCGGACCACGACATATTCTACAGGGAACTCATTTCAAACGGATGTGATGCCATCACCAAGCTCAAGAAGCTTGAAATGATGGGCGAGTACGAGTATCCGGAGGACGTAAAGAAGGATATCCATATCATTGTCAATCCGGAGAAAAAGACACTCAAGTTTATCGATACCGGACTTGGCATGACAGCTGAGGAGGTCGAGGAGTATATCAATCAGATTGCATTCTCGGGTGCAACGGATTTCATTGAAAAGTACAAGGACAAGGCGAATGACGACCAGATTATCGGTCATTTCGGACTTGGCTTTTACTCGGCGTTCATGGTGGCGGACGAGGTGCATATCGACACGCTTTCTTACAAGGAAGGTGCAGTGCCGGTACACTGGGAATGCGACGGCGGCACGGAGTTTGTCATGACCGACGGCGACAGGACGGCAGTCGGGACGGAGATTACACTGTTCATCAATGAGGACTGCCTTGAGTTCTGCAATGAATACAAGGCAAGGGAAGTCATCAAGAAATACTGTTCGTTCATGCCGTATGAGATTTACCTCGAGAAGGCAAATGCCCCTGAGGAGTTTGAGACAATTGACCCGGAGGATAAGCGGGAGGATGATGTTGTCGTAGAGACACTCGAGGAGGAGAAAGAAGTACCGGGTGAGGACGGCGCGGAGCCGACCAAGGAAAAGGTCACGAAGCTCAAGATTAAAAAGCGCCCTGTTCCCCTGAATGAGACACATCCGCTCTGGGCGAAGCATCCCAATGAGTGCACAAAGGAAGAGTACATTGAATTTTACCGCAAGGTATTTGCGGACTACAAGGAGCCGCTGTTCTGGATTCACCTGAACATGGATTATCCGTTTAATATGAAAGGAATCCTTTATTTCCCGAAAATCAACATGGAGTATGAGTCGATTGAGGGGACAATCAAGCTTTACAACAACCAGGTATTTATCGCGGACAATATCAAGGAAGTCATTCCGGAGTTCCTGTTGCTGTTAAAGGGTGTCATTGACTGCCCTGACCTGCCGCTGAATGTGTCAAGAAGCGCGTTGCAGAATGATGGGTTTGTCACCAAGATTAGCGAGTACATTACCAAGAAGGTTGCCGATAAGCTTTCAGGCATGTGCAAGACGGACAAGGAAAATTACGAGAAGTACTGGGATGACATCAGTCCGTTTATCAAGTTTGGCTGCTTAAAGGATGACAAGTTCTGCGAGAAGATGACCGACTATATCCTGTTCAAGAACCTTGACGGCAAGTACCTGACGCTCCCGGAGTGCCTTGAAGTGAAAAAGACTGACCCGGATGAGGTGCAGGCCGATGCGGCAGACAGTAACGAAGCTTCAGCGACAGATGCCGAGACGGGGGAAAAGGTGGAAGCCGAGGTTGTTGACAAGGATGGGGAGACAGCAGACAGCCCTGCCGGGGATGAAGAGAAAAAGGAAAAGATTATCTATTATGTGACAGACCTTGTACAGCAGAGCCAGTATGTGAATATGTTCAAGAAGGCAAATATGGACGCGGTCGTGCTTCCTGACAAGATTGACCAGCCGTTCGTGTCACAGCTCGAGTCCAAGAACGAGGGCATTAAGTTTGCGCGTATTGACGCCGATTTGACAGACACCTTCAAGGACACCAATTCCGAGAAGGAGGATGAGGAGCTTACAAAGAAGAGCGAGGAGATATCGGAAGTATTCAAGAAGGCTGTCAAGAATGACAAGATAACCGTGAAGGTGGAAAAACTCAAGAATGAGGACATCGCCTCAATGATTACGGTTTCCGAGGAATCACGCAGAATGCAGGATATGATGAAGATGTACGCGATGCCGGGCATGGATATGGGCATGATGGGCAGGGAGGGCGAGACGCTTATCCTCAATGCCAACAACAAGCTGGTGGCGTATGTGCTTGACAACCAGACAGGCGAGAATGTCGATATCATCTGCGAGCAGCTTTATGACCTTGCACTGATTCAGCAGGCGCCGCTGCAGCCGGAAGCCATGACGAAGTTTATTGACAGAAGCAACCGGATCATGATGCTCCTGACAAAATAGTCCCCGCAAATAATGAAAAAATCGAGTAGGGAAGACTTTCCCTACTCGCTGCGCATAAAAATAACGATTCAACCGGAATGTTGAATCGTTATTTTTATTCCCTTTTACACATTTCTTACTTTGGGGATTCCATCACATAGAGTTGAGTCATGCGGTCGCTCCCAACGAACCATGAGTCTTTGTCCTTCGTACCAGTAACCTGGCAAAGTGTCGAACAGATGCCAAGCGTGGGATTCCACAGATAGTCACGCTCCTCATAAATGCCGAGCAGAATTTTCCTGTCCACAAGTCCCGTAAAGCCAAGCTCCTTCACAGGCTGCAATCCGAGTTCAAAGCCGAGCCGAGGATTCTGCGTGGAAACAATAATGCCTTCCTTGAGAATGTTGCGTATCATCACACTCTCATAACATTTCTGAACAATGCCTACCATACGTATCTCACTTGCGCGTGTCAGGTTTTCATCGCGCAAATCAGTCTGCAGCAAATACCTTCCGTCCTTGGTTGGAAATGTAAAGTTTTCATCAGCAACATCAGAATAAAGTACGAAACGTCCAACGCCAAGATACATGGCGGGATATTCCTTGCCACAGTACATTACATAGAGACCACCACGGTATTCACCGGTTGAAGTGCCTTCAAATTCAAAACTCTCCTTCATTTTGCGTCTCCCTTTTTCCGATATTTCGCTGTAACTGTCCTGGTTTTACACAGTCACATTATCTAAGGATCTATAAATAAATAGCTTTACAATCTTGCTTGCCTATGTCTCCGATTGCACAGGCCAAAGACATATTCAGCGCAATATTGCAATGTTATTTCTTTACAGCTCCTAAAAAATAAGCACAAATTGTCAGCTAAAACTATCATATTATATGATTTGGATAATGACAAGGGGTTGGAGGCGAGGAAAATAACTGCAACACACTTTTGACATAAAAGTATATTTTTTCGAAAAAACTTATACTTTATAAACTATATAAAAATTACGGAAAATATTCCTTATAATTTCGTTGATAAAGTGCAAATAGAATGATATTATTAATGTAATGGTGAAATTGTAAATACATTTCCGGCTATGCGGAGATGAAACGGTAAGACTGAAGAGCTATACTTTAAGATGGAAAGGCAGGGCAATCATATGGCACAGACGGTTGAGGAAATATTGTCAGCGGCAAAAAGGGCAGGGGCTTCTGACGTGCACATTACTGTAGGCATACCGCCTAAGATGCGGGTGAACGGCAAGCTGATTACGATGGAGGGGGAGCGGCTGATGCCCGCGGACACCATGGTGATAGCGGAATCGGTAATGAATGAAAACCAGAAACAGCGTTTTGATGAGAAGGGCGAGGTGGATATGTCCTTTGCCATAGCGGGGGAGGGGCGTTACCGTGTGAATGTATATAAGCAGAGAGGTTCTGCCGCGATGGCGTTCCGTCTGGTGGACACTGTTGTCCCGGCGCCCGAGGCATTGGGTGTGCCGGCTTCGGTTATCGACCTCTATCAGAAAAAAAGGGGGCTGATACTTGTCACGGGACCGACAGGAAGCGGCAAGTCCACAACGCTTGCTGCGATTATAGACAAGATTAACAACAACCGTGAGGCACATGTCATCACGCTGGAGGATCCGATTGAGTATCTGCACCAGCATAAGCAGGCGATTGTCAACCAGAGGGAAATCGGACTGGACACCATGTCCTATGCCAATGCACTGCGCGCCGCGCTGCGCGAGGACCCGGATGTGATTCTTGTGGGGGAGATGAGGGATTTTGAGACCATCAGTGTAGCGATTACGGCTGCCGAGACCGGTCATCTTGTGCTTTCAACCCTGCATACCATCGGTGCGGCAAGTACCGTGGACAGAGTGATTGACGTATTTCCACCGCACCAGCAGCAGCAGATCAGGGTGCAGCTTGCGAACGTGCTTGAGGCAGTCATATCGCAGCAGCTTATTCCGATGATAGGTGGAAAGGGACGGGCGGCAGCGTTTGAGGTGCTCCATACCAATTCCGCAGTCAGAAACCTGATACGTGAGGGAAAGACCCATCAGATAACAAGTGTTATGCAGACAAACAGGAAAATGGGAATGATAACGATGGATGACGCGCTGGCACAGCTTTACAAGGAGTACAAGATTGACAGGGAGGCAGCAATCCAGTATGCCCAGGATCCGGAAGTCCTAAAGAATAAACTTTTTTAAAATTTTATTAAAATATGTATTTTAAAATCTCCTGTTATTATATCTGGGCAATATAGTAACAGGAGACTTTTTTAATTTTATAATTTATAAGAATTAAATGACAAATCAGATAAAATAGTTTAAAATATTGGTAATCGTCCGGCGGCGCAAAGCCGGTGCCGGCAAATAACCAATATAAGGAAGGTAGGAATGCAGTATGAGACCAAATCCCAGACCACAGGAAATATACAGGCATTTTAAGGGAAACATTTACCAGATTATTACCCTGGCACGCCACTCGGAAACCGGTGCGAAAATGGTAGTGTACCAGCAGCTCTATGCGCCCTATGAAGTCTATGCGCGTCCACTAGAAATGTTTATGAGCCGTATAGATACCAGGAAATACCCGAATGAGAAGCAGGCGTACCGCTTTGAAAAGCTGGATGTCTGGGGAGAGGAATGTGTGGAAAAACCAAGGGAGACGTCGGCGGAGACGCTGAACAGGATTCTGGGCAGGAGGAAAAAGGGGCC
>Ga0137307_101847_pt1 | contig 16554 bp, 18 predicted proteins | sample NAcewD2O_March_2_FD_97180 | JGI IMG/M metagenome (GOLD analysis project Ga0137307, IMG submission 97180) | Mouse cecal microbial communities from Vienna, Austria - N-Acetylglucosamine amended D2O_March | ecosystem: Host-associated > Mammals > Digestive system > Large intestine > Cecum | place...
GAAGCAGTAAATTTGCGGGGATATAAATATGATTAAATTGGAGAAAATAACTGGAAAAAATGTGTGGAATATTTTGAAACTGTGTGTTTGAAAGGCAGAAAAACTTTGTGGCAAGCAATGATATTACTGCTGGATGTCCTATGAACCTGAGAACGAAGCTGCCAGTCAGTTATACCATTCATTTGGATTTGTGGAAACGGGAGAAATGGACGGAGAGGAACTGATTGCAATTTTAAAGTTGTAAAGACAAATGATGAACCATTTTTCTTTTAATACTATCTTTTTTTCTAAATTTCTGGTAAAATAGTTTTACTAATTAGACTAAGAGAGGAAAAAGGTTTGGTTAAGAGGAGATTTGTTAGGACAAGGTCATTACAAAGCGGGATGAGGATAGACCAGGCGATTGTGGATGGGACAGGCCGAACCCTGATTGCAAGGGGAACCTTTTTAGATGAGTATATGATAGAGGCGCTCTTAAACCGAGGGGTAGGCGGCGTCTACACCATAGAGGGGGAGGAGGAGCCGGAAGAGGAGAAAGAGGCTTCTGTCTCGCCCAAGGTAAAGAAAGTAATAGAAAAAGTCAAAGTGCCGGACAGGGCGAAAGTAAAGCTCAGCGAGAGTGTGAAAAAGCGTGTGGCGGAGGGGGTTTCCTACCTTTATAACAATACGGAATCAGAAAATTTTGTGGATGCCACCAACAATATCGCCGCAGATTTAATGCGGGCAATTACGGACAATGACTCCATAGCGGTGGATGTGGGGGCGCTGAAAATCAGCGACGAGTATACCTTTAAGCACAGTGTGGATGTGGCAACAATGTCTATGATTATTGCAAAACAGTATGGCCTGCCGGAAAAGGAAGTATATGAAATTGGTATTTCCGGGCTTTTGCACGATATCGGAAAGACAAAGATTCCCAATGAAGTATTAAATAAAGCGGGAAAACTTACAGATGAAGAATTTGCCCTGATGAAAAAGCATTCCCTTTTTGGATATTCTATTTTAAAGGAGAAATCCAATATTTCCCCGGCCATTCTTTTGGGGGTTCTCCAGCACCATGAAAAGATGGACGGGAGAGGTTATCCAATTGGTGTGCAGGAAGATAAACTCAGTGAATATGCTAGGATTATCTCTACGGCGGATATTTACGATGCACTGGTGACAGAGCGCCCCTATAAAAAAGCTTTCAGCCAGAGGGATGCCTTGGAGATGATTATGTCAATGACGGATGAGCTGGATATCTCTGTGATGCGGAGTTTTATGGAAAGCGTGATTTTGTATCCTGTGGACAGTATTGTTCAGCTAAATAACGGGGAGCAGGCCAGGGTGGTGGAGAATAAGCCCAACAGTGTGCTGCGTCCTAAGGTCGTGGGACTTACCACAGGTACCGTGTACGATTTGGCAGAGGATGTAAACTGTGCCAGCATTTTGATAGAATAGGTTTGGTAGGCAGGATGGAGGAAAACAGAAACGATTTTACCCAGGGCAGTATTATAAAAAAGATGGTACAGTTTATGATACCTGTGCTGGGAGCACTGATTTTACAGGCAATGTACGGTGCTGTGGATGTTCTGGTGGTGGGTTGGTTTGGGACAACCGCCGGTATTTCCGGAGTTTCTACAGGGAGCAATATTGTAAACCTTATCATTTTTACTATGGCAGGACTCTCCATGGGAGTAACTGTGCTTATCGGAAGGTATCTGGGAGAGCGCCGTGCAGACAAAGTGGGAAAAGTCATTGGGGGGGCAGTCTGCCTGTTTTTGTCACTTTCTGCAGGGATAACAGTGCTGATGTTGATATTGGCCAGACCTCTTGCCATATTCATGCAGGCCCCCAAGGAAGCTTTAGAACTTACAGTACTCTATGTGCGGATTTGCGGCGGCGGAATCGTATTTATCATCGCTTACAATGTAATCAGCAGCATATTTCGGGGGCTTGGCAATTCCAGACTTCCCTTGATTTTTGTGGCAATCGCCTGTATGGTAAACGTGGCAGGGGATTTATTTTTTGTGGCTGTCCTCCACTTAAATGTGGCGGGAGCTGCTTTGGCTACGGTTTTAGCCCAGGCAGTGAGTGTGCTTTTGTCCCTTGTGATTATCAGGAAACAGGAACTGCCCTTTACAATCAAAAAAAGCGATATCTGCTTTAACAGAGAAATTGTAAATTTTGTGCAGGTGGGGATTCCCATTGCCTTTCAGGAAATTTTAACTCAGTTTTCTTTTCTGGCCCTATGTGCGTTTATTAACAGGCTGGGCCTTGCAGCCAGTTCCGGTTACGGGGTGGCTAATAAAATTGTAAGTTTTGTCATGTTGGTTCCCAGTTCCCTCATGCAGTCTATGTCCTCTTTTGTAGCCCAGAATGTAGGGGCAGGGAAAGAGGGGCGGGCAAGAAAAGCCATGGTGACAGGTATGGGACTTGGGGGAGCCATTGGCATTTTTGTCTGGGGAGCGGCATATTTTTATGGGGATGTGCTGGCAGGTATCTTTTCAAAAGATGTGGCAGTTATTTTTCAGGCGGCAGATTATCTGAAAGGTTTTGCGCCGGAGGCAGTGGTTACCTGTATTCTTTTCAGTTTTATCGGTTACTATAATGGGCACAGCCAGACATGGTTTGTAATGCTGCAGGGAATCAGCCAGACATTTCTGGTAAGGCTTCCCATGTCCTATTTTATGAGCATCCAGGAAAATGCAAACTTGAAAAATATTGGGTTGGCGGCGCCCAGCGCCACAGTCTTTGGAATTGTAATTAATGTAGTATTTTTTATATATTATAACAGAAAAAAAACTTAGGAATAAAACAGGAGGAAAAATGGGCAGAAAATATTTTATACTTGTTATGATTTTGGCAGTCAGCCTTTTTTCAGGGTGCCAGAGAGCCGGTCTTAAGACAAAGGATATTGTTTTAAAAAATGATGCTTCAGGATCTAAAGAGAGCAGTTCCCAGGGGGAGATTGAGCAGGAAAAACAGCCGGAATCTGGAAATGTTACAGAGCAGCCCTTGTCACAGGAAACAGTGCCCCAGCCTTCGGCAGAACAGGGACAGAATGAGCCTCTGCCCAGCCAGGGAATTGAAAGGGTTGTGTGTTGGGGAGACAGCCTGACTTTTGGCCAGGGAGGGGAGGGCGTTACATTTCCCTCCGTTTTAGGCGAACTTCTGCCGGGAGTACCGGTGATAAATTACGGAATACAGGGGGAGACGGCAAGACAGATTGCCATCCGCACAGGAGCCCTACCCATGACGGCCAGTACTTTTATGGTTCCGGCGGATTGCACCCCGGTGCAGATGTACTTGTGGCAGAATGGGGAGGACCCCATTATGCTTCGGATGGGGGATGCGGGAATCAATCCCTGTACCATAGGGGGCGTACAGGGGATTTTAAGCTATAACCCGGATGAGATTAAGTACTATTTTACAAGGACAGTGCCGGGGGAAGCGGTAGTGGTTGAAGATAATACCCAGATAATTACTTACGGCGACCAGGATAAGCGTTCTTCTGATGTGGTGGTGCTTTTTGCAGGGACAAACCGTGCTCCCGATAAAAATACGGTGCAGGAGCTTATCGATACGGAAAAACAGATGCTGGAGCATATTGGCAGTGATAGGTATGTGATCATCGGTTTGACTTCTAAGGAATTGGTGCCAGATGTGGTGGAGATTAACGAGGCGCTGAGTCAGGCATTTGGGGAGCATTTTTTAGATATCAGAAGTTATTTTTTGGAAAACGGATTAAAGGATGCTGGGATAACGGCGTCAGACCAGGATGCGGCGGATATGAGCCAGGGGGAGATTCCATCCTCCTTAAGGGTGGATGTGGTGCATGGAAACAGTGTTTTTTACCGGCTCTTAGGAAATCAGGTGTATGAAAAATTTCGGGAATTGGGATATATTTCTCCCTAATAGAATTGTATAAAATGGAAAAGAATGTTACTATAATAAAAGCAATGCAGTAAAGGAGGCTTATATGGAAGAAAAGTTGTATAAGACCATTGGTTCCACAGGGGCTGCCAGCCTGGTAATCGGAATATGTATTTTAGTTACAGGTGTGGCGTCGGGAGTCCTAATGATTGTCAACGGTGGCAGGCTGTTAAAGAGCAGAAAGAAAATACTGTTATAAAGAAAAAGTGCCGAAAGGCACTTTTTTATATGGTGTTTCCAAAGGAAATCTGGTTTTTTCCCTGCTGTTTGGAAGTGTAGAGCGCTCCATCCGCCTGGACAAAAAGTGCGGAATAATTGTCGTTTTCTTTGGTGGAAAAGGCAGCTCCCATGCTGGCATGGATTTTGTAGTTTTTCTCAGAGCCATAAGCAAGTTTTTTCATAAGATTTTGAAACTGTTCCACCTGGTTTATCAGTGCTGTCTGCGCTGTACATTCGTTGAAATAGACTAAAAATTCGTCCCCGCCAATGCGCCCGCAGAGGGCATTTTCTGAAAAACATGTTGTAATAAGTGCGGAGATGTCTTTTAATACCTTGTCCCCGGTGAGGTGTCCCAGAGTATCATTTAAAAGTTTAAAATTGTCCATATCAATGAGCAGAAGGGCAGAGGGGTTAAGGGAATCTTTTGTTTCCAAATGTTCCATGACTTTACATTCAATGGTGTGCTTATTGAATAGACCTGTGAGCTGGTCAATTTGGCTTTTTTCCTGCAAAAGCCGGGTGTCCATTTTCAGTTGCTCCAATTCTTCCACGTTGTGGAGGTGCATCCTTTTCATGTGGTTGGTATATTGGATGAATTGTTCCTCCAAATGGATAAATGATTCACAGGAAAAAATATATTCCTTTTCGGTGCCGAAATGCTTGTAATAATTGACTTTCAACTGGGCGATGCGGTACTGTACTGCCACTAGATCTGTTGCAGCGGCAGCCTCTTCCATACAGATAAATAGGCGGTATGCCTCTTCCTGATGGAAGATTTCTATAAGAAAGGCACAGATATCATAATAAAATTCCAGGAATTCTAAAAAATCCTGCCGGGAAGACGCCATATCCAAAAGGGCGTTTAGATTGTCTGAAAATGCCCTGGTGTCTTTTAGATGATAAAAAAGACGTATATAAAAGCAGTACAGTGAGGGGGAATAGTAAAAATCTGTATCCGGCTTGAGGAATGTTTCAATTCTGTGGTAAATCCTGTCTGCCAGATGAAATTTATTTTGTCTGCAATAGATATGTCCCTGGTAGGCAAGGCAAAGCACTTCTAAATTATAGAGGGAGAAGGAATCTTTCCCCAGGGACGCTTCTGCCATTTTGTAAAATTCCATAGCTTTCCTGTCATCATTTAAGTCCCGGTAAAGCCCGCCGATATTGAGATAGGAAACAGTAATCATATGGTATAGATGTTGTTTCTCTGAGATATAGAGACATTGCTGGTAATTTTTCATAGAGAGAAATTCATTTCCCAGGAAACTGTAGATAAGTCCCAGGGTATTGTAACTGCAGGCATTAAGCCACAAAAGAGAGGGATTTTTGTTTTCCCTGATACATTTCATTAAATCTGTGATGGCTTCTTTAAATTTTCCAATGCGAAAATAAGACTCACCCCGGTAAAAGCAGAGAGTACAAATGTCGTCTGTGTCATCTGGTGAAAGCAAAGACTCATATTCTTCATAAATGGAAAAGGTTGACTCTTCCACAGGGGAGAAACGGGTTTTCACCATAGTATCTATCAGGTTTTTCTTTTGTTGTTTCACTTTAAAACCTCCCCGAATATTCTATTTCAATTATAGAATCAAACGCTGGTTTCGTCAAGAAAACAGAGGGATATGCCCTGGAAAAAAAAGAAAAATTTGTGCAAAAAAGATAAAATTCTGCATTTTTTACCTGATATCAGGTAAAAAATTACAAAGGAATTATCAGATAACTGCGACAATTTAAGATTCTGGGTTGTCCGGATGGGAAAACTGCCGGGAAAACCGTAAAAAAGAAGGAGAATTAACAAAAAATACCGGATGTTTCTTTTTTTTCTATTTCTTGACAAATTTAAAAAAAGATGGCATAATTCACGTCAACCAGGGAAAACTAATAAAAAACAAGAGTTTTTAAGTTTGAAAGGACTGAGGAAATTATGAAAGAAGTAGAAGCAAAAGTACAGTTTACAAATGCAGACGATGTTGAGGAGTTTGTGAAGGCTGCTGGAAAATGTGACTTTGATATTGACATTTTGTATCAACATGTGTACATCGATGCAAAGTCTTTCCTGGGAATATTAGGTCTTGGTTTATCCAGAGAGCTGACAGTAAAATATTTCGGACAGAATGCGGACTTTGAAAAAATGCTGAAGCATTATGCGGTGGCATAAGAGCTGCATATGAGGGGTTTCCAGGTGAAGCCAATTTAGTTGGCAGGACTGTGGGCTAAGACAGGGCAGAGATATGTATTTTTTATCTCTGCCCTTCTTTGTATATGCAAAAAGGGATGCAGAAGGGGAAGATATGGCAGGAATAAATGAGGAATTTCCTATGATAAAAATATCGGTGCGCAATCTGGTGGAATTTATTTTGCGCTCCGGGGATATTGATAACCGGGTGGGAGCTTTGGCAAAGGCGGACGCCATGCAGCAGGGCAGCCGGATACACAGAAAGATACAGAGAAAAATGGGGGCTTCCTACCGTCCGGAGGTTTCCCTTAAAATCCAAATTGAGACAGATTCCTATATTTTGCAGGTGGAGGGCCGAGCGGACGGCATTATAGAGGAAGAGGAAGTAATTATTGACGAAATCAAGGGAGTTTATAAAAATTTGGACACCCTTTCAGAGCCTGTGATGGTACATAAGGCCCAGGCTATGTGTTATGCATATATGTATGGGGAAAAACAGAAATTGCATCGGGTCGGGGTGCAGATGACCTACTGCAATCTGGATACAGAGGAAATAAAGCGCTTCCGGGAGAGTTTCTCTTTTCAGGAGCTGGAGAACTGGTTTTATGAAATTATTGACCAGTATACCAAATGGGCGGATTTTCAGTTTCAGTGGAAAAAGACTATGACAAGCTCCATTGCAGGACTGGAATTTCCCTATGATTACAGGGAAGGGCAGAAAAAACTGGCGAAAGATGTATACCGGACGATTTTAAGGAAGAAAAATCTTTTTATCCAGGCACCCACTGGCACGGGAAAGACCCTGACCACTGTTTTTCCGGCGGTAAAAGCGGTGGGGGAGGGCCTTGCGGAGCGCATCTTTTATCTCACGGCAAAAACCATAACAGCCACGGTGGCAAGGGATACCTTTGCCCTGTTTTGTGAGCTGGGCTACCGGGCAAAAATTATATTGATTACGGCAAAAGAAAAAATGTGTCCCTTAGAGGAGATGGACTGCAATCCTGTGCACTGCCCTTATGCAAAAGGCCATTTTGACAGGGTGAATGATGCAGTGTTTGATTTGCTTTTAAAGGAAGATTTTTACACCAGGGAAGTATTGCTTGGGCAGGCGGAGAAATTTCAGGTGTGCCCCTTTGAAATGTGCCTGGATACGGCAAGTTTTTGCGATGACATTATCTGTGATTACAACTATGTCTTTGACCCCAATGTGTACCTGAAACGTTTTTTCGCTGACGGGATGCCGGGGGAATATATTTTTCTTGTGGATGAGGCCCACAACCTGGTGGAGCGGGGGAGGGAGATGTACAGTGCGGCTGTTTACAAAGACGATTTCCTCTCTTTAAGAAAAATTTTAAAGAAGTATGACAAAAAACTGGAGCAGGCCCTAAGCCAGTGCAACAAGCATCTTCTCTCTTATAAGCGGGAATGTGATACATACCAGGTGTATGAGGAGGATATCAGCGCCCTTATTTTTTCCCTGATGCGCTTAGGGGAAAGGATGGATTTGTTTTTGCAGAGAAACCTGGAGTTTCCGGAAAAAAAGCAGGTGATGGATTTTTATTTTTCCCTGCGGGATTTTTTAAGCGTCTATGAGCGGGTGGATGAGCGGTATGTAATTTACGGGGAACATGGGGAGGACGGGAGGTTTTGTATACGGCTCTTTTGTGTGGACCCTTCCTATAACCTTCAGGAATGCCTGGATAAAAGCCGGGCCACTGTGTTTTTTTCTGCTACCCTTCTGCCCATTGGGTTTTACAAGGAAATGTTAAGCGCCAAAGGGGATAATTATGCCGTGTATGCCACAACTTCTTTTAAAAAGGAGCAGAAGCTTCTGTTAATCGGAAGGGATGTGAGCAGCCGTTACACCAGGAGGAATGAACAGGAGTTTAAAAAAATTGCTTCTTATATCCGGGACATTATCGCCGGAAAGAAGGGAAATTATATGGTTTTCTTTCCCTCCTACCAGCTTCTCTCCCAGGTGTATGAGGAGTTTGTAAAAATTGCCCCCGCCCATGTGACTTTTATCCGTCAGGAAAGCGGCATGGGGGAAGGGCAGAGGGAAGACTTCCTTAAGGCTTTTGAAGAGGAAAATGAGGGCTCTATGGCGGCATTTTGCGTCCTGGGGGGGATTTTCGGAGAGGGCATTGACTTAAAGGAAGAAAGGCTTATCGGTGCGGTGATTGTGGGAACGGGGCTGCCCCAGATTGGCCATGAGCGGGAGATTTTAAAAAATTATTTTCAGGAGAAAAACGGGGAGGGGTTTGACTATGCCTACCGCTTTGCGGGGATGAATAAGGTTCTGCAGGCGGCGGGGCGGGTCATCCGCACTGCGGAGGATAAGGGGGTTATTGTCCTTTTGGACGAAAGGTTTTTGGAGGGCAGTTATCTTCGGCTGTTTCCCAGGGAGTGGGAGGATTTTAAGGTTTGCACCTTAAGGGATGCAGGGGAGAGAGTGGCGGAGTTTTGGGAGGAGATGGAACATGGACAGGTTTGAAGAGCTTAAGAAATTTGGAAAAGAAAGTATAGTGATTCGTGACGCCAGATTGCCGGATTATGACCAGGTAAGCGTTCTGGAGGAACTTGAATACAGGCTCCACAGAGAGGCAAGGGTCTTTCTGATTTTTGCAAAAGCAGCAGTGCTCACTTGTTCATCGGCTCTGCGTCTTAAGCGTCTGGCTCTTTTATAACAGTTACTTGTAAGTTCTTAACTTTAATCAAAGTTTCCCCCTTGCATTTCGGACAGTAGAGAGGATAGTTTTTTAAAACGGTATCTTCTCTAATTCTGTCACGAGTTTTGTTGCCACAAACAGGACAGCGTATCCATTTTGCATCTTGCATAGGTCAATCCTTTCATTCTTTAAGATCTGGGAAAAAGATATGAATGCTTAATCTGTTGTTTTCGTATATTGCGGATATAGTTCCTTTCATTTGTTCAACAAGTGTTTTAGAAATTGTCAATCCTAAACCTGTTGATTTTCTGGCAGCTTCTACAGTATAAAAGCGGTCAAACAATCTTCCCACTTGTATCTCGTCTAATCCAGAAGCCATATTAGAAAAGGCAATCTCCCCATTCTCTGACAGAACAATCTTCAAATCTCCATCACTGTATTTTATAACATTGCTTATCAGATTGGAAAATACACGGGATAATGCAGAACGGTCAAGCATCCGCACTACTTTTGTTTCAGATATTTGTATCTCTGGCACGATATTTCGTTCGGTTAAAACCGTATAAAATGCTGCAATACTTTCTTCCAATACCGTATTGATAATTACCTGTTCCTTGGTTATATTGTCTTTTGTTGAAATGATAACAGAGTACTTAAAAAGTTCCTTTGAAAGCTGTGTCAAAATATCCACACGGTCTTTTATAATTTCGATATATCGATTTACGGATTCAGACTTTTCTTCCTGCTCTAACAATTCCAAGTAACCGCTGAGAGCCGTAAGCGGTGTCCGTAAATCATGTGAAATATTTGTAACTGCATTTTTCAACTCCAAATCGCCTTGCTGAAATCGGCGCCGTTCCGTACGGAGTTTGCGAAGCTGTCCGTTGATAGTATTCGCTAAACGACGCACATTCTTGTCGCTGCTGGAAATATCAATCAAAACATTCGTATCGGTTACGAGTCTATCGGCAAAAGCAATTTCAATTTCCTTTACTGACTTTTGTAAAATATGCATTTTTACTAATAAGGAAATGATAATTGCAATCAAAATGCCGATAGATACCCATAACCATATTTCCATAACATACTCCTTATTTTAAATCTATTTTCTTAAAGCAAAGTAAGCCTATACCTGTGGTTAATAAAATAATGATAAACGAATAGAGAGGTAACAACGGCAGATTTGCAGCTTCCAATGACATACATTGAATTACCTGTCCGCCGGGAATAAAATCGTAAACAAACTGAACTATTTTCCGTTCTCCCTCATTCAAATAATGCGGATTTGGTATTTCTTTATATTCTGGCCCGTTTTCACTCATAACCACACTCATATTCATTTCAGGTTCATTTAACATTTTATTTAATTGTCCTCCTACAAATAGGAGCAAAAAGGCTAAAAGAATACATATAACAGCAGTTATCGCCTTGCTATGATTTAACATCGAAATCAAAGTAAAAATAGACGAAAATGCAATAGCAAGCAGAAATGCTGTCAATATAAATAATATAACTATTTTTGTAGTCATAATAAAAAAGCCAAGCAGAGGAATACCTATACAAAGATAAGGAACAAAGAATGCGATATGCATAATAAGGCTCACAACCACACAAGTAACAAAATTTGCCAAATATATTGAGTTTCGATTTTGCCCAACGATTACTTTGTTTCGGATAGTACCATCGCTGTATTCTGTACCAATAAATAGGCTGCAAAATACCGCCATTATAATGCCAATAAACAAGACACATCCCAAAAATGCATTATCTATCGGATTGATTGTGCCTGTCTGTTTCATATCCATGTATCGTATGACAGGGAAAAATATGCCTGCTGCAAACATAAAAACTAAGCCAATCCAAAAAACATTGTCCTTTTTCAACCGCATAAAATTTGCGGATAACACTTTAGTCATTCTCTTTCCCTCCTACCAAACCGACATAATAGCTTTCCAAACTTTCATCCCGTTCCTGCATGGAAATCACTTCACAATTTTCTTTTGCCAAAGCGAGTGTTAATTTGGAAACATTGATTCTGGCATACATATCAGCCGCTTTGTCAGAAACAATGGTGTATTCAACATTCATTTCGTCTAACACACGAGAGAGTGTTCGGGTATTTGTCACTTCAAGACGAATACATTTGCGGCAGGCGGTATCCAGCTCTTTGGCACTGATTTCTTTTACAATCTGCCCTTTATCAATAAATCCATAATGTGTTGCAAGTCTGGATAATTCGTCAAGGATATGACTGGAAATCAATACAGTAATCTGCTGTTCCCGATTGAGTTTTAAGATTAACTCCCTCATTTCGATAATTCCCTGTGGGTCAAGACCATTGACAGGCTCGTCCAAAACCAAAAAATCAGGGTCACCGACTAATGCGATAGCAATACCCAATCGTTGCCGCATACCAAGAGAGAAATTTTTGGCTTTCTTCTTTTCTGTATTCTCCAATCGAACCAGTTTTAAGATATCCGCCAATCCATCGTAAGATGGAAGTCCCAGAATACGATACTGCTGTTTCAAATTGTCCTCAGCTGTCATATCAAGATAAATCGAGGGCGTTTCCACAACAGCCCCCATCCGTCTGCGTGCTTTTAAAATCTCCTTATCTGTGCTTTTTGTTCCATATAGCGTGTATTCGCCAGATGTAGGCTCTTGCAAGCCGCAAATCAGACGGATAAGTGTTGTCTTGCCAGCACCATTTTTCCCTACAAAGCCATAGATTGCTCCTTTGGGAATATTCATTGATAGTCCGTTTAATGCTTTGTAATTTTTGTAACTTTTACACAAAGCATTTGTTTTAAGAACATAATCCATAAAAGCATAACCTCCTTGTTTAGTGTACTGGCATTATATCTGTAATTGGTAAAGAAAACAGTAAGGAGAACAGTAAAGAAATCGTAAAGATTTATTCTGCCCTCATTTTAAAGCCAATTCCCCAGACCGCTTCAATATATTCTTTGTTATTTACCTCTCGAAGTTTTTTCCTCAAATTGCTAATATGCATTTTCAGAGAACTTTCCGTACAATCTGGTGTGTCTGTGCTGATACGGTCTAACAACAGTGATTTTGTAACAACCTGTGTGGGATTTTGCATAAGCAGTTTCAAAATGGCATATTCTGTCCTTGTCAATTTTATTTCCGTATTATCGATTTTTGCAATATGGGTATTGGTATTGAGTACAATATCTGCAAATGTCAATTCTGAAGAAACAAGCATACTTTCCGAATTTCTGAGATGTACGGAAATTCTGGCTAAAAGTTCCCTCATGTTAAACGGCTTCGTCACATAATCAACCGCACCGCCAAGCAGCACATCAACTTTATTATCAATATCAACTTTGGCACTCACCACAATAATAGGGATTCCCTTTATTTGGGGAAGTACATCTTCTCCATTCAATCCCGGCAGCATTAAATCTAATAATACAAGGTCTGGCTTTGACTTTGATAAAACGAATAATGCCTCTGTTCCAGAATAAGCACGGAAGATTTGATATCCCTCTTTGGAAAGCATTTCTTCAAGCACATTTCCAATATGTATGTCGTCATCAATAATTAAAATTCTTTTCATAGTCAATCAACTCCATCTTGTTTTTTGTTTTCCTTATATCTGCCATCAACAGGTTTCTTCGCTGTCTTAGGAATAAGCCATACACGATTAATGTTTATAACACCCTCAATCCGCTTTTCTTTGCAAAGTCTTTGCACCCGTCGTACCGATATATTCCAACGCTCTGATGCTTCCTGTGCCGTCATATACTCAAACATTTCTGTCCTCCTAAAATGTACTGTTTTTATTATATCCGTTTGAACGAATAATATCAACTCGCAAAATATGAACTTTCATCTAAGCAAACACCATTCGTGGTATCTTCTCTACGAGATGGGGCTGTCGGAAAATAGATACAGAACGTGTTCGGGAAGCGTCCGACCAGAACCAAGAGAAAACCGTCAAGGAATGTAAGCAGAAAATCAGCAAGGCACAGAAGCGGCACAAAGAGCTTGACGGGCTTGTGAAAAAGCTGTATGAGGGCAACGCCACGGGCAAGATACTTTACTATCCTATTGACAAGGAAATATAGCTATACTATAATAGTAACTAATGTTGCGTAACTTATGTTTCCATAGGAGGTAATTTAAAATGCCACCAACACCAATTATTACTAAACAAGACATTATTAACGCTGGGATTCAGTTAATTAGAGAAAACGGAATACGCAGTGTAAATGCCCGTAGTTTGGCGAAATCTCTTAGCTGTTCTACAAAACCTCTTTTTCGCATTTACAAAAATATGGAGGAACTGAAAAAGGATATTAAAAAGGAACTTGATAATTATTACAATGACTTCATGGAAAAGAATATGACTAATGAAAATCGGTTGTTAAGTCAAGGCATTTCATATATCGAATTTGCGCGTAGTGAAAAAATGATTTTCAGCAGCTTATTTATGAATATGACTATGGCAGGTTCTTCTTTACAAGATATTATTCATGCAGAATGGAATAGAGCTTCCATAGAAAACGCCAAAGCATTGACAGGTTTATCAACGGAAAAAGCAGAAATGTTATTTATCAATTTTTGGCTATATTCTCATGGCATAGCTACACAAATTGTATCTAATGATATAGATATTCCATTGGATTTAGTAAAGAAATTATTGAAAAATGCTTTTAATAGATTCTCATTGGAAACAGTATAAAAAATTAGAGAAAGGATAGTTTAATTATGTTAGAAAATAAAATAAGAACGCCGGAGGAACTCAAAAAATATATGCTTGACCTCAAAAAATGGTTAGCCCAAGAAAGAGATAAACCTATTGAAGAAATGGCATATTTCTTTTCTAACCGGATTGATAATTATGATAATGTTCATCTTAATAATTGGGCGGAAGAATATGCTCATATAGCGGATTATTTTGATACCTCTATAAATTCTTTACTTGATATTGGTTGTGGTACAGGGCTAGAACTGGCATCAATATATCAAAAGTTTCCTAATGTGAAGATTACAGGTATTGATTTATCCAAAGATATGTTGGAAAAACTGCGGGTTAAATATACGGATAAGGATATTGATTTAATTATGGCAGATTATTTTGAATATCCATTAGAATAGAAGCAGAGAAATATGACGCAGCTCTTTCATTTGAAACATTACATCATTTTAAATACTCTAAAAAGCAAAAAATATATGATAAACTTTTCCAAACAATTAAATGCGGAGGGTACTATATTGAATGTGATTATGTCGCCTGTTGCTTAGATGAAGAAATACTCTGCCTTGAACAATATGAATTTAAACGCAAAGAAAACCACATACCTGATGATGTTTTTGTTCATATTGATATTCCATTAACACTTGAGCATCAAATACAGTTGATGAAAAATGCAGGTTTTAGAAATGTGCATATACTTTATGAGAATAAAAGCACAATGATTATAAAAGCTGAAAAATAAACAAAAATATGGGGGTAAAGGAGTTGGAAAAAACCAAATGGTTTTTTTGCCCTGTTTGCGGAAATAAAACAAGGCTACAAATACGGGAGGATACAGAATTAAAAATTTTTCCTCTCTACTGTCCGAAATGCAAACAGGAAAATTTAATTGACGCTAAAGAACTACATATAACCATTATCAAACGGTAACTTGAATAAAGACAAAGAGCCAGACGCATAGACGCAGAGCCGACAGACTTATAAATCACAGTTTGTCGGCTATTTTCTTGAAAATAAAATGTTAAAGGTATGCCGGATGATAATCATGGGGAAGCAATATAAAACGCCGCCCCTTGAATTATAAAATGCAACTATAAACCAAGCACCGCCCCATGTGGGAGAAAGGGGGAAATTTCTATGGATTGCACAGAAGCATACAAGGAACACATCATGTATGCCAAAGAGAAATATCAGGCTGTTTTAAAGAGGAAGGCCACGTCGGGGGAATATGCCACATCCCTTGCTCTTTTATCAAAATGCCTGGAAGCATACCACGGGAGAGGGGGTTGACGGGAGGGATATTTATATCCAAATGACCATTCCAAATGAGGAAATTGCATACATTTATGAGAACCATATTTCTTTGTGGTTTGAGAAAAAGATAAAAGGGGCGGATTTATCCCCTCTGATGATTGCCTTAGAGCAGAAAGACTGTAAGGGGCAGGTACATGGTAAAATCCAACCGGGAAAGCGGGGAAGGCAGGCCGGGGAGAAAAATTACCGGGCAGAGTTTGAAAAGCAGGGCTACCGGGATATTTCGGTTTATTGTATCTGTTTTTACAGGAAAGAATGTGTGGTTATGGCAGAATAAAAATCTTTTGAATGTTTCATTGCAGATATCTATCATGGTGTGATATGATAAGACCAGAAGTAAATTACAGATGGAGGAAAAACCATGAGCAATGTAAGAAGAGTTTATGTGGAAAAGAAACCGGATTTTGCCGTACAGGCCAAAGAATTAAAGTCTGAGATTAAAAGTTATCTTGGAATTAAGACTTTAGAGGAAGTCAGGGTTTTAATCCGCTATGATATTGAAAATATTTCCGACGATACCTATGGGAAGGCGATCCACACGGTGTTTTCCGAACCTCCTGTGGATTTTGTTTATGAGGAGAGTTTTGATTTAAAAGGCGGGCAGACCTTCAGCGTGGAATTTTTGCCGGGACAGTTTGATCAGAGGGCGGATTCGGCGGAACAGTGTGTGAAGCTGTTAAATGAAAAGGAGGAGCCGGTGATCCGCACCGCAACCACCTATGTGATTACCGGGGATGTGAGCAGTGAGCAGCTTACCGCCATTAAAGATCATTGTATCAATCCTGTGGATTCCAGGGAAACGGATTTGAATAAACCGGAAACTTTGATTACAAAGTTTGAGGAACCGGCGGATGTGAAGATTTTTGACGGGTTTATTTCTATGCCGGAAACGGAGTTAAAGGAACTTTATGGTTCTTTAAATCTGGCAATGACCTTTAAGGATTTTCTCCATATCCAAAATTACTTTAAAAATGAGGAAAAGCGGGATCCTTCCATGACGGAAATCCGGGTGCTGGACACTTACTGGTCAGACCACTGCCGCCATACCACTTTTTCTACGGAGCTTACGGAAGTGGCCTTTGGGGAGGGAGACTACAAAAAGCCAATTCAGGACACATATGAAGACTACCTTGCAACTTATCAAAATCTTTATGAGGGAAGGGATGACAAGTTTGTGTGTCTGATGGACATTGCCCTTATGGCTATGAAGAGGCTGAAAAAAGAGGGAAAACTAAAGGACCAGGAGGAGTCTGACGAGATTAACGCCTGCTCTATTGTGGTGCCTGTGGAGGTGGACGGAAAAACAGAGGAGTGGCTTGTGAATTTTAAAAATGAGACCCACAATCATCCCACGGAGATTGAGCCTTTCGGAGGGGCGGCTACCTGTCTTGGAGGGGCAATCCGCGACCCCTTGTCAGGAAGGACGTATGTATACCAGGCTATGCGTGTCACCGGGGCGGCGGATCCCACTGTGTCCGTAAAAGAAACCATGAAAGGGAAGCTCCCCCAGAAAAAACTGGTGCGGGGAGCGGCAAACG
>Ga0137307_101851_pt1 | contig 16511 bp, 12 predicted proteins | sample NAcewD2O_March_2_FD_97180 | JGI IMG/M metagenome (GOLD analysis project Ga0137307, IMG submission 97180) | Mouse cecal microbial communities from Vienna, Austria - N-Acetylglucosamine amended D2O_March | ecosystem: Host-associated > Mammals > Digestive system > Large intestine > Cecum | place...
AATATTACAGCGCGGAACTGTCGCAAAAGGTCAAGCGCGGTATCGCTATAACAGCGTCGAAATGTAAGTTTTTCGGCGGCGGTATTCCGCTCGGCTACAAGGTGGACGAGGAAAAGCGTTTTATTATCAACGAGGAAACCGCGCCCATCGTCAAGCAAATGTTTGAAATGCTTGCAAACGGCTACAATTACGCCGAAATTGCCCGTTATATGAACGAGCGCGGAATACCTACCTCGCGCGGCGGCAAGTGGAACAAGAACAGTTTTCACAGCATATTTGCCAACCGCCGCTATTTGGGCAAGTACATTTTTCAAGGCAATGAGATTGACGGCGGTATGCCGCGCATAATCGACGACGCGCTTTTCGACGAGGTGCAAAGAGTATTAGAGAAATACGCGCAAGCCCCGTCAAGAGGGAAAGCCCTTGAAGAATACCTTTTATCGGAAAAATTGATATGCGGCAAGTGCGGCAACAAAATGACGGGTATCAGCGGCACAAGCAAAAATATGACGGTGCATCACTATTACAAGTGCAACGGCAACCCCAAAGCAAATTGCGACAAGCGTTCCGTTAGAAAACAGTTTATTGAGGACGAAGTTATAAACGCCATTGTCGGCAAGCACGGCGTTTTGACGGACGAATTTATAGATATGGTCGCCGCCGAAACGTATTTACTGATACAAGTGGAGCGGAACGACAGCGAGATAAAACGCATTGAGGGTGTTATAGCCGACAATCAAAACGCAATCAACAACCTTATGCAAGCCCTTATGCGCGGCAAGATTGCCGACATGCTTTTAGCACAAATCGAAAAGTTAGAGCGCGAAAATACCGAACTGAACGCGACGATTGAAAGCGAAAAGGCGTTACAAATCGACTACACATACGCCGATATTCGTAAGTGGTTAGAGCATTTCCGCGCGCTTGACTATACCAAGACGAAAAACCGCAAGGCATTGATTGACACGTTTATTTATCGCGTTGTACTGTACGACGACAAAATGAAAGTGCTTTTCAATCTCAAAAGCGGTCAGAAAAACGAACTGCTTTTGAACTTGATTTTTCCCGATTACCCCGAAGGGAGTGGTTGTGCGGACGAAAACAGCGCAAAAGAAAAAGAAACCGAAAACTCGGTTTCTCAATCTGGGTGTTCGTATACCCCTGATATGGTGCACCCAAGCATAAGAATGTCGAACTACTTCGTTTAATCATTGTTTAGGATATACCGTGAATGCTTATCCACTTGGAATTTAGCCTTTTCTTTCCAATCGAGCTTTTCAGTCCATTCGTATTGCGTAGGTAAAAACGATTTTATGTTTCCTTTCATTGTTTTAAACGGCTCGTCATAACAAATGATCGCGCTCGGTTTTATCCGTTTTAACATTTCGTTATATCCCGGCATAAAATCTTCTTCACAGTTTTCGCGGTAGTACGTACAAACGGCAACGATCGAACCTTGCTCTATCCCGTCAAAGCAAAAATCGAAAGTGCGCTCGTCGCCCCACGCAACGGTTGGAATAACGGTCATGCCTTGTCTTTGCCAAAACGCGCCGCACCAACGGTTTTTAAACACGCTCTCTATCTGTAACGCAAGCGGCATATCGGTAAACAGGCTGAAGTCGGGCGTTAATAGAGCATAGTATTGTTTTAGCTTTTCTATCTCGTCATCGGGCTTGTCGTACACCTTATCGAATTTCCAATCGTGCATAAAAAAATGCACTGTTTTGTGTGCATTCTCGTTGTCGTTCATTTTTGATTTTGTATAGTCAAGAAACTTGATTTTGTTTAAGTCTATCTGCTGCTTGCGCACAAGCGGTATATCGTACTTGCCTACTCCGCGATATTCATTGCGCACTAATAATCTTTTGTGCTTGGCTTTTTGTATTTCATATTCGGTTAATTCTTTCATATTATAAATCCTTTTAATCTTCGGGCGGAAAGTCGTAATCGTGTTCGCCGCCGCAGTACATAAAGCACGGGTGAACAACCTCGTCCCATATATCTTTTAGCAGTCGTCCGTTTATATTTGCTTTGTCCCGAAATTCATTGATTGTTGTAAACCCTTGTTCATTATCTTTACTCGAAAAAACAACGCCGCCATTTCTACGAAAAACTTCATAAACTTTTCCATTATGCCAAAACAACATTTCCGCATAAAATTTTAATCCGTTAATAAAGTCTTCAAGCGTAGCCTTGAATTTTTGTCCCGCTTTATACTGTTCTCTCGCTCGCGATAGCGGTACAAGCAACGGATAGCTTATACCGTAGCATTCCTCATAAAATTCACTATCACTGTTGCTTTTCCAACCGCAATGCGGACACTTATCCGTATTGCCGTAATCGTCCGAAAATGTAAGATTGCCGCACACTTCACATTTAGTTGCATTGTTATATTCGTTTGGATTATATTTCTTTTCCATATTGCTCACTCCTCGCTCGGATAATTTATGTAGTCCGGTCCCGCCGGATCAGGCTCCTCATCTCGTTCAAGTCGAATGCGAATTTGTCCGTGTTTATCAACATATTCGCCTTTGTTGTGCCATCTATGATCGTGCGGAAACTCATGATTATTGTGCGCGTCTTGATGGTCAAAATCTCTGTTACGTACAGCTAATCCATTTGCATCGAACCAACGGCTTTGAACTTTAACTCCATTAACATACAAATCATATCGCGAATTTATATGTGAAGATACTATAGGCAAATCGCCTCTACGTCCATTCACTATTACTATTCCACCGCTCGGTATTCCTCCTGCGCCCATTATACCATTCCTCCTTTTGCTTTGTCAATGTGTTGTCTGTTTGTCCCCATATGTCCCTCCTTTTTAGGCAACAAAAAACGGAAGCCGTAAAAGATTCCGTTTCGTAAGAGTGTACTTTTTCTCTCGATTACAGTATAACACACCTTGTCAAGACCATGAAATCATAACTAAATTTTAACTTAAAACAAAAATGGCTACCAATTTAACGGTAGCCACTTTGCTTGGTGCACCCAAGCTATAGAATGTCGAACTTATATACGCGGATTTAGCTTATAGTATGCTTCAAATGATTCGGTATTGCGCCTATTGTATTGATTTGATATTTGCTCAAAATCACGCTCTAACTTTGCAACGATGTCAACATCATCAATGTTTAATGTTTCATTGTAGCACTCGCAAACTATTTTATAAGTATGGGATAAAACGTAATATAGCATTATCGAAATTTCAAAATAATGCAGTAAAGGATATTTTGAATTGTTGATACTTCCGTGCGTATATCCGTGACACATTTTAAATAGCTGTTCAAAATGGTCAAAGAATGGAGCATCAGCTTCCTCATAACGACTTCGTAAATATGTAATAATTCCGTTAATACTATATGGCTTTTGTCGCACTATTTTATGATAATCGGCAACATTATCCAGCCATCCAAAATGCAAATACTCAGCTTTGATGTACTCGCTCTTTTTAATGCGGTTATCAAATAAAGTGTTAAACTCTTCCGGATAGGTTTGTTCGCAACAAGACTGTCTAACTTCATATTCAACGAATTTAAAATACTTTTGAACTACTGTAGGTTCGTTTAACAATAAAAGCATTTTTGAGTAAAGCTCCATTGCACCACGACAAATGGGATAAGCATTATCTAAAAAATTATCTTCCAACATTGAAAGTGCTGCCAACCCTTTATTTGAGATTTGAACGAATAAAGGATACAATGGATTTGATTTAGAATTTTGGCGACTCAAGATTTCATTAATTCTAATGCTTATTGCGAATAAATCGTAAGGCAACGGAAAGCATATAAAACTTTCACCACACATAATTGGCATTTTTCTAAAAAAGCTACCTGCATGATAACGTAGTTTAATGTTTGTTATAACATCATTTGCTAATTGCTCACAGTATGCGTCGTCTTTCTCTTTTGCTACTCGCTCGGCTTCGGTGAGAAAGACTAAATTAGATCTATGTGTTCCGACTATATATCTGCACACCTCATAATCAATAGTTTGTACATCGTCCATGCCAGAAGCTATCTTTTCAGCAGTAAGGCGAAAATCAAAATATTTTTGAATATTAGCGCCTACCAATTCTTGAATACGGCGTAAGATTTTCATCAAAAAGTTCGCCTTTATTCTCCCTGCAAATAAGTGGCATAAGGCTTTATCACTTTCTCTCTTCATCGCTTCAAACGACTGCATTAAAGGGTTGTTTATCATAGTAAATCCATTATAACAAATAATTGTTAAACTTTCAAGTGGATATCCCCTTGATTGAGCCTTTCGGGTTGCGATTGTAGCACAGTTCTCGCAAAAGTCAATCTTGGTTCAAAATCAGCACCTAAATCAATAATCGGTTCTTAACGATCGAGTTATCCAGCTCGGCTTTTTTGTTGCTCTAACGCACTGATTTTGCCCCTGCGTTGACTTTTGCAAACCGACTTGTAATCAGTTGCCGATTACCGAACAGTGCTGCATCGCTTCCTGCCGAAAGGCTAATTCAATCAAGGAGGCATTTAGAAATGTCTAAGAAAGAAACAAGTGCAAATAAATATTATCTCTTGGAATTCAGTTATGATGACGGTAAATACGAGATAACATTCAACATTATCGATTTAGATTTCGTTAATCAAACAATCACCGTCTCTATAACAAGAGCCGGAAAGATAACGCAAGATACATTTCCGTTACTCCGCGATAAAGACGGTAGGCTGTATTTTGAGTATGGACGGTTCTTTGAAAACAAGATAACTATCAATGACTTTGAAAAGGTTGGTGATTGATATGATTACAAAAGATAGAGATAACGAAATACTTACAATGGACAATGTAGAAAACATCGGCATAAGAATCGCAAAGTGTGCCGTTAGAGGGTATGCGAGAATATCCGGTGATAACAGAATGCATAAGCTTTATGCCAGCCTTTGTAAGGATTCAATGCATATGGGCGATATTGGTTACATTCTATCCGACGGTTACGATTTAGCACAAGAAGCGGTATGTTTTCTATTAGAGCATTTAGGCGAAAGGTTAAGTGACAAAACTTGTAAAGGCTGGCGTGGCGACACAATAACAGTAAAGACCGGATGTTACAGACAGTTAGGCAGATACTTACAGCGTAATGCAAGAGCTGAACACAAGCAGTTGAGTCTGGAATCTATGGAATACGATGAACCATATAGTTTAGATATATCGCTTAATGACGAAATAGTGGAACAAGAGAAAGAAGTAGATAATATAATCGAACGAATGAACTTATCCGTTGAAGAGAAAGAAACGTTGTTGTGCTATATGGCAGGCATGGGATACGTCGAGATAGCAAAGCATTTTTCCGTGCAACTTACAACGATATGGTACAGACGGCAAAGGATCCAACGGAAGTTTAATGCAATCCAATAGGTTTACAACGCATTTCACAAGTAAACTTACTAGGAAACTTTGTTAACGGATTCATTGTACTCTGACAAGTATGTTTCTTTAGTCCGTTTGCAATTATTCAAATCCAAATCCGTTTCGCCACTAACAACATAGTAATTCCAATATTCTACGAAATCCTTATCCATATAATCATAAATAGTTTTACCGTTTCTAGATAGTTCCAATTCTGTTGGGAAATCCACATGGCTGAAAAGTGGTATTTTATTTGTATTATGCGTCGAACTATTGTTGATATGCTCTATCGCCACATTAAGAATTTCTGTCATCTCATTATATTTTTTCGTTGTAATTTCAAAAGCCTTTATGGACAGTGTCTTTCCTTCATTTAACGGAACATGATATACTCTTGTATCATTTATGTAGTCAGGTATCCAACTTGTATCAAAATGAATATGAATGCAATTCTCAACAGCTCGAGTCGCCCAAAACGCTCCACCCTCGAACATACAATATTGACTTCTAATAGAATTAACACTGTCTAAAAATAAAACCAATTCATTGATTTCTGCAATGTTTTCTTTTATTGAGTCTGAAAGATTGGAATTGGCTCCAACTTCATGAGTAGTATAAAAAATATCGCTTTCTTTAGCTCCCTTTGCCCGTAAGAGATTATAAATAAAATCGGAGAATCTTCGGTCTTTTTTGGAATGCGAAATAAACAATTTATATAAATCCTTTGCCTCAGCATCAATAGCACCTTTCAATTTGTTTCCGACAGCCACCATTACATTTGTAGATTGCTGCTCATCCATTCCCATGTCTAGCAAATCTCTTTTTATGGCTTTTTGTGCATTCTTTTTAGCATTAGATTCTAATATAGATTTTCGTCTCTTGTTTTCTTTTGAGGCTTCCTCTGTGACACTGTTTCTTGCTCCGATTAATCGCGTTACTACTTTCTTGACTATTGAAATCAGCAACGCAACACGTGGATCGTGCACATCAACATCTTGCCTATTGGAAGTTGTTATATCTTCAAGTCTATTATCATCTAATAAATCGAATGATATTTCTCCCTCAATATAGTTAGCACCTTGTTGAGTGTTTTTTATGTAACCCATAAAGTCTTCAACCGCAAGTTTATTGCGTATATATAATCTTAATTTATTAGGGTTATAATATCTGTTTTTTATAAATCGTGCATCATTTTTTTGTGCATCTGCCGCCTCAATACTTGAGTGAATACCAACCCAACCCTTTAGCTCATATGGAATATTTACAGTTTCACCATCAATCTCAACGCTATAAACGCCTTTCGTTTCAGGAATCACTGAAAGATTTTCATCCTTTCTTATTTTTTCCAAATACTCACTGTCGAATGCTCCCCCATATTGTAGAGGGATGCGAAATCTGCTAGTAGGGAAAGGATTATCCGAAAGGATCGAAATCATGTTATTAAATGCAACTTTCTTCGCCATTAATTTGGGTTTTTCAAAATTGACTGTATCTGAGGATGTGAATTTAGTATAAAATTGTACTTTAACTTTGGGTAAGTTTTCATAAATGAAATAATTAGCCATAATTAGTGAAAGTGCATTTACAGCCTCTTCTGCCATGTTAGTAAGATTGACATCGAAAAGCTTTAATAATGTACCTTGTTTTGTTTTGTCAAACAAAGATTTTAAGAAAAATTCATCATAGTCAATCTGTACCAACATCGGCTTATTGTTGGAACGATCTGAAAAATCGAATTGCCAATAAGTTTCTTGCGAATTTGGCTTGCAAGTAAGGAATTCAAATTTCTTTGTTAAAAATAATGCGGCTAATTTACCGACACCCTTTCTACCCATTAAAATGTCGGCATCGCTAGCCTTATCGCGTTTATTGTTGCCAATTACGACATACTTATCCCGTATTTCATCAATAGACATACCGTCGCCATCATCTAATATCTCTATTGTAGAATGGCTTTTATTTGACATATCAATATAAACATATACATTTCGAGCGTGTGCATCTATTCCATTGGCAATAAGTTCAGATAAAGCCGCCCATAGGTTTGAGTACATACCTTTACCAAGTAAAGTTAATGCCTCATAACCCAAGGTAAATGGTATCTTTTCATTCGCCGTCATAGCCTCTTCATTAGCCATTATTTTCTCCTAATACTGTTTTTATTTTTTGTGCCACCGCCATCGCTAACAATGGCGGTACGGCATTACCAATTTGCTTTGTGACTTCTGTTCTTGTTCCGTAAAATTCAAACCAATCCGGAAAAGACTGAATGCGTGCCCCTTCTCGTGGTGTAAGCGCTCTGTTTTGTTCATAATGAATACATCTCAAACCCGAAGGGGTACATAAATTATTCGTAATGGTCGTTGAAGGCTGATTGGCAACGAGCCGTCCGTAGGTGTTTGCGTATCCAGAAGTTAACTTATATTTTTCGTCGATTATTCCTTTATCGACCAATGCATTAAAATCGTTTTTACCTTGTCCTTGCTTGACATTTGCAATTACTGTTCTTATTTTGTCCCCATAATATCCACAAAAATGTTGTGTTATAGAAGTGCTGTTTCGTCGCATTAATGTTTGATAAGCATTTTGAGAAGTATTAGTATAATCTACTTTAGCTTCGCCTTCGCTTAATTGCGGCAAATCAGAAATCGCTTCTTGAATTGTGTATTTTGTCGGGCAATCTCCAGCAAAATCCCATGCCCACTTCAAGTTCAGGTCTTTTCTTATGCCGATTATAAATACTCTCTCTCTGTATTGCGGAACGCCAAAATCCACGGCATTTAATATTTCGTAATGTATGGTGTAACCAAACTCTTCTGAAATCTCAGCGAATTGTTTCTTGATTTTATCAATGATTAAATCACCATATCCGATAACTATCGGCTTCTTTTTTGTTACAATTTTTCCATTTCGTTCATCCTTTTCCTCTATATATTTGATTTCTCCATTCTCATCTATTTCATAAAAAACCTCATGCATAGAAAGCAAGCCTTTAACATTTTCAAATAAAAACATTTTGGGACGCACTATTTTTAGAACACGTAAATATTCTTCATATAGTTTTGCTTTATCATCAAAACGACGTTGCCCGACTGTACTAAATGATTGACAAGGTGGACCGCCAACTATTAAATCCACTTCATTATGTTTTATTAGATTTTCTATCCGCTCTTTCGTCAATTCGCGAATATCAGTGTTCTGCATATTTATATCGGGGAAATTTTTTCTAAAGGCTTGCGCGGCAGCAGTAGAATATTCATTAGCAAAAATAAACTCATTATCAGTCTTACAAAACCCGTTGTTGACAAGTTTATAATAGAATCCAAATGTTAGTCCGCCAGCACCGGAAAATAGGTCAACGATTTTCATTTTTTTCTCCTTAATCCAAATTGGCTACAATTTCTTGTTGATACCACGCGTTAGGTGCGACATTTGACTGATATGCGTTTTCAAAGATACTATATAATTGTGCATATGTAATTCCGCGTTGTATGATAGTTTTTAATTCTGCGGTATTACACGGAATAATCTTCATTCCTTGAACAAACCTTGACTCATCGACAGGAGAAAAGTAGTAAGCAGTCTTTCTACTGCGGAAGTCAGAAACTACATTGATGTGTAAGAAAGTGGTAGCAAATAAACAATAAGCCTCTTCCGAATGCGCAAGAAGATAATCACCCAAATGGCGCGTTACCGGTTCTGATTCACCACGTCGCTGGTTTGTTCCGTTTAATAAGGTCGCTTCAATTAAAAGCGTATGCGCCGGATAATCGTTCGTTGCTTCGTACTTGTATGTAATGTCTTCATGTCCGCCGGCGGCGTGAGTAATTGGCAACAAATCGGCATCAAGAGATAAGTTCATGTACTCTAAAATTTTACCTTGTTTGCCAGAAATTTTGTACCACGCTATTGCTAATACATACTCGAATATCGTTGGAATATCCGCATTATTTGTAACTATCGCATGAATATTGTTATCATCGCGTGTTTCGAATTTCGTCATTAAATCTACAAGCACATTGTCTGTAAATCTTTCGTCAATCATCCGATTAAAGCGTTCATAGCGTTCTCTATCTACATATGTTTGGATATCAAATAAATTTCGAATTTCTACGCCATATAATTCCTCAGCTTTACTAAATATTTGGTCTTGTGTCACATTGAAATGAGGATTAATATCGGCAAGAGTACAATCTGTACTAATGTTTGTTTCTTCGCAAAATGCTATATCTAAAAGATGATCCTTAATCAATGCAAAGTAGCAGTTAGGAATTATATCAAACTTAACCTTGTTGTCCTGAAATAAAATAGTATCTGATGTTTTGAAATAACGTTTATTCAAATCATAATAGTCGGACAAAAGGCTTTTTGCTTTAAACAAATGCAACAAGCCAAAGAATTCCGTCTTAAAATCGCGTTCGTCCATTCTTTCAAATAAAGGAATCGTGTATAATGCGGTCATACCGTCTTTTTGAATTTGCGTGGTCAAGGAGGTATTAAAAAGATATTGTTTCCACAAAGTTTTCGGTTTGCCGGTTATGTTTTTTACAGCGTCAAGGATTGCGATTGCATTAGCATCATTTTTTGTTTGTGTGTATTCAAACAACGCTTTATATAAGTCATAGTACGGTCTATCGTAGCCGTGACTTTTGCGGTTTATGCCGATATCCATAATAAGTTCTTCAGTTACATTATTTGATAAAAATAATTCTTGGGCTTCTTGATAGTTATCCATTTCAAGTAGGACCGACAAAATGACTTCGTCAACCGTTGTTTCACCGAATCGTATTTGTTGTATGGAATCAATAATTCGCTGCGTTTTCTCAATGTTGATAGTCAATGGCAAAAGATATGTAAATTCGTCTTTTGTGATTTCGCCAATAGATGCGATAATGTATGCTAAAATCAAAAACGGACGAACATATCCACCCTCGAAAGGGTAAGAGAATTTTAGTAGCTGTTTGAGATAAATAAAACTATCTGCCGGAATTTGCAGTATGTTGTTCCTATCGAATTCTCCACTTTCGGCAATATTAAATAGAGCTTGTCCGACCAGCGTCAATCTGCGCTCATTATCGATTAATCCCAAATCAACTAAGCCGGAAGTCTTTTGCCGAGCGTCTTTATCTTTTCGATTAGCATCTTTGTTTTCGATAAATCCACGCTCTCTAATAAATTCGTAATAAGCTGTTTGAACGGCATTGCTACCGCTCCACGGTAAACCTTCCGGTTGTAACGCCCAAAACTCATCGAGCAATTTAAGCTGTTGCTCGATTTTTCTATTAAATTCCACCATTCGAAAACTTGTTGTACCTATAGACCAACAATAACTTTTGTAAGACGGCATATTTTCTCCTTAATAGTTCACTATCAAGACTTCGTCTGTTTGAGAAGTCCGATCTTTTGTTTGATAATTTGAATTAGAGTAATTGTAATCCAAGTAGATAACGCGATACTTGCCAATATTGCGATTTATCCACTCAATGAGCAGTTTGTTTTCTTTACCTTTGGAGTGAAGAACGTTCGATAATGCAAAACGCATCCCTCGCTCGTGAAGATTATCCAAATACGCCAACAGGGATTTTTCCATTGATTCGTTCCAACCGTCTTGCTCATTATAAGTTGCACAAGTAATCAAGTACGGAGGATCGGCATACACGAATGTTTTTTCATTCCAATCGGTATTCGGTAAATCTTTAAAATCAAAGCTATCAAATTTATAGTCGCCACTTTTCAATCGGTCAATAAACAATGAAAGTTTCTCGCGCATTTTTTTATTAAAATCTCGCTTTCCGACAGGCAAATTAAATTCTCCCTTACGGTTAAATCGAATCTGATTGTTAAATGCATAAACTACCAAAACATAAAGTGTAATGTAATATGCATAATCAAAAGTAGTTCTTTTGTTAAAATCTTCACGCAATCGTAAAAATGGCTCGCCATTATATTTTGCTAATCCTTCGGCGCTGTTACAACCATAATATTCGTAACCAAATTTATCTGTATTGGAAAGTCCGTATTCTTCTATAATGCTATCTATAAATTCAAATGTAGTTTGTTTTTCTAAATTCTGAAATGTGCCGAACATATAACGTAGCAATGAATTTTTATCGTTAAATATAACTTTATTGCAAGGCACATTTATTCCGACATTTCCACCGCCGCAAAACAAATCGACAAAGCAGTCTATGTCTGTAGGAAAATGAGGGAGTATTTGCGGTAATAATTTGTATTTTCCCCCTGTATAGTTGAGTGGCGATTGTAAAAGTTCTTTTTGTTTATAATCGTAGCATTCGCATAAAAACAATCTCTCTTGATTATCGGTTATGTTTGATTTTCCGGCACTAAAGGCTCTGTATTTTTCCGAAAATATCTTTACTTTGCCTTTTCGCGATAATATACGCATAATATCTTCATCGCTAATCTTGGCATTAGAACGGTCGTTACCTTTTTCCGCCATATTATTGTACGAGAGCAAGATATATTTTGCTTTTATTTTTGCTACCAAGTCTTCAAACGCTTTTGCCGCATTGGAAGTACAGTATTCACTTTTGAGTTTTGAACGATCCATCTTTAACGCAACGCCTGTTACCGCCGGTTTTTCCCAGCGCGCAACATTTTCAAGCAAATGATATGCGTCGCAATATTGTCGCGAATTATACGGCGGATCTATATATACTAAATCCGCTTCAATGCGTTCTACCAAATAATTCGCATCTTCGTTATAACACTGATTATTTTTGTTATTCTCATTACTTGCGAGCGGCAAGCTCAATTCTAAATGGCGTGTGAAATCAGCCCCTTTAATGTAAGCATCATAATGCCCACATGTATTGGCGATTTTGTCCATAGCATATAGAAGTGAAGTAATCAAAATCGCGCGTTCTCTCGAATTGATTTTTTCATCGCGATAATTTTCTTCTATATCTTCTCTAATGAAACCAATCTTTCTGCAATCTAATAAAGAGAAAAAGGTGTCGGCAAAATTAAGCGACATATAGTTATCTTCTTGGGGATTTACTGCATTATAATATCGTATTAGGTTTTTTACTTTTTCTTCATCATACTGTTCAGCCCCAAACCATGCAATGTGGCAAATATGATTAAAATATAGTAAGTCGTTTGTGATAAGTTTTTTATCACAAAAAGCTGAAGCGACCGAACCTGTTCCTGCAAAAATATCTGCAACTGTATTTATTCCGTCACATTCATTTGCAACAACAGTTTGTATGAAATCAAGTAGTTTATATTTATTTCCGAGATAGCGGCGATTGTTAATTCGCGTTGTTTTAATATCTACCTCGTCATTTGTAGCAACAACTTCCGCTTCCTTAGACTGAAGCAACGCTTTAATGTCTGCCAGCGTTTCTTCATTCCATATATAACGCCCCGATTGTGTTGTAGGAATTGCTATAAGATTGTTTTTGAGTAAATAATAGAAAGTGGAGCGACTTAATTTTAACTCTTTTAATACTCCATTTGATGATAATGCTATTGCCATATATGCTCCAATGCAACTAATTTTATTCTTTATTGGACATTATATCACATATTTATGCTTTTTTCAAGGCTTTATAGCCTTTTACAGTAAGAATTTTGGATGCACTTTTCTTTTAGCATCTAAGTAAAATTTGACTTTGTATCATCATTTGGCAGTTAGGCGTGTGCTTGTCTATACAAGCGCGCCGCTGCGCGGCGCGGCCAAGCACACGCCTAAGCTAAAAGAACGACAAGGCAAACCCGAAACGCCGAGCGGACAAAGGCGTCGCCGCTGAACCGCTTGGCGATCGCCTTTGCACTCGCTCGGCGGCGTGTTTCGAGCGTTGCCGCATTGTCTTAATTTTCAATATTTCTTATCAGCGTGGTTGCTTTATTGCACCGCGCTTTTTTGTTTTGCATAAAATAATCGCTTCGATCGGGTCAAACCGTATTCAAACGTATTGCGACGCAACTAAACGGATAGTCAACGTATATTCCGCGCATGTATACGATTACACGGTTCTTATGAAATACATTATACTTTTTTTACACTCGAATGTTAAGCGAGATTAAGTTAAATAAATTCGACGTTAAGTAAAAGCAAGTACATTGGGCTATATTAGTGTTAAGATACGGTGCAGTTATGGTTTTTTAAGAGTAATATTTGTTTTTCATAGAACGGATATTGTGACGGTTTGAAAAAATCGCCTGTTATACTGAAAACACAAATGAAAGACGTATTAGATGTCGATTGAAGTCGGGGCTAGTACATGTTGAGGGCGGTTTGAGGTCGATTACTTGTGATGCGGATTGTGCTACGCTTTATGCAATAAACTTTTTCAAACTCGACAAGTTATGTCGAGTTTGGATCGAAAAGTAGAGATCAAGTTCCGATTTAGTATGGGTTTAGTACCGAAATTGTCAGGAATTACTACACAAATACCGAAGATTTAGTTTCTTGTATTTCGAATTTTCGCAGTGTATACTGCGATCAAAAAATAAAAGGAGTTAAAAATGTTAATACCCGAAAACAAAATCTATTTTGACGGAAGCCATTACATAGCTATTCCGCATACAACTCGCCCGAAGCAAAGGCGAAAGAATAAGCCTGTCGTTTTGCCGAAAGGCGATTCTCGACCGCCGACTAAAAAAGAAATCTTTGATGATATATACAAAGATAGTATAAATAAAGCAAGGTCGGAACGCAAAGAAAGTATCGTCAAAGAAATGCGTAAGCATTTCGACAGCGACAAAGAAACAGCCGAGTTTGTAGAGCAACAGCTCGAACGAAAGAAACGTAACGCCATAGTCAGGCGCACTCGGTTATCTCGTAAAGTCTATTTGCAGGAGTGGAACTATTTTTGCACTTTTACTTACGATTCGGATAAACATACCGAAGATAGCTTTAAGAAAAAGTTAAGTAATTGTTTAACTCATCTGTCTAACCGTAAAGGCTGGAAGTATATAGGCGTGTGGGAACGAAGTCCCGAAAAGAATAGGTTGCACTTTCATGCCTTAACTTACATACCAGACGGGTCGATGGTCGGCGAATTAGTTGAAGTTACAGACTATGACACAACCGCGCATCGTAAGCAAACGACTTTACAAAATACATACTTTAACGAGAATTTCGGTCGTAGCGATTTTAAAGAATTGATCAGACTTTTTCTGCCGAAAGTCGTTTCGTATTTAGTTAAGTATTTGGAAAAGTCTGGCGGTAAACTTGTCTACTCTCGCGGGCTACCGACCTATTTCATTTCAGACATAATGGAAGATGACGTTGCCTGTACTATTGGGCAAGAAGATAGAAAGCTATTGTTGTTCGACAACTTCAACTGTTGGGATAATGGTGAGTACATAGGCGTAGTAAGCGACAACGTAATTAAGTGTTTGAGAAAAAGCAATTAGTTCTTTGTCTTTCGACGGTTGGTGGTATCTGAAAAACACTTTGCCGTCAAGGAAAGAAAATATTGCTTAAACCTTTTAATGGAATAACGCTAACACAATATTTTATTTTTGATCCTTGACGGGTCGAATGACGAAAAGCAAAAGATATTTTGCAAAGTCTTTTTCAGATGTTTCTCTGTGCGTCGAAAGACAAAATAAATACAATAAAAGGAGTTAAAAATCGATATGAAAAATGCTGTAATATATGCTCGATATTCGAGCGATAAGCAAACGGAACAGTCGATAGAAGGACAGCTTCGAGTTTGTAACGAATACGCCGAACGCAACGGCTTGACCATTGTGGACACTTACATAGACCGAGCTACAACGGGAACGAATGACAACCGTCCGTCGTTTCAACGAATGCTTTCCGATTCGGACAAGCCCGTAATTTGGGATATTGTTCTCGTTTACGCGATAGATAGATTCGGTAGGAATGCTATCGAGATCGCAATGAATAAGCAACGATTAAAGAAAAACGGTAAAACGCTTATTTCGGCTACACAACGGACTTCGGACAATATCGATGGCACAAAGAATCTCGACGGAATACTTTTAGAAAACGTATATATCGGTCTTGCCGAATACTTTTCTGCGGAGCTATCACAAAAGGTTTCGCGTGGGTTACGTGAAAACCGTGAGAAGGGGTTTTACACGGGTGGAACGATGACATACGGATACAAAGTCAAAGACAAGAAAGTGTATGTTGACGAGGATCAAGTAAACGTAGTACGAGAAATATTCACTATGTACGCTAACGGACATCAAGCAAATGAAATCATAGAATTGTTGACCGAGCGCGGAATAATGAATAATACCGGTAAGCCGTTTCTACCAAACGCTATTTACAAAATACTGCACAACAAAAAGTTTATAGGCATATATGAAGTAAACGGTGAAGTATATACAAATATCTTTCCGCCAATAGTTCCGCAAGACATATTCGAGCAAGTGCAACAACGAATAGCACATAATAAATTAGGTCAAAAGAGTAAAGAAGTAAGTTTCTTGTTAAAAGGCAAGATCGTGTGCGGATATTGCGGTAAACACATCAACGGCGAAAGCGGAACGAGCTGTACGGGCGAAAGATATTATTTCTACAAATGCGCCAATCGTAAGCAAAATAAAGAAAACTGTCATAAAAAAGCCGTACCCAAAGATTATATTGAACAAGTCGTTTTGGATATGGCAATGGAAATATTTACTTCGCAAGTTGATTTGGATTTGATATGCGACGAGATAATCCGAGTGAACAGAAAAAGCATAGCCGACCATTCGACGCTCAATATACTGCTCGAACAAAAGACAAAGGTCGAGAAAAGTATGGCTAACGTAATGAAAGCGATAGAAGAAGGAATTATCTATGATGTAACGAAAAACCGCGTCAAAGAATTGCAAGAACAGCTTGACGATTTATCCGCAAAGATATTGGTTGAGCAATATAAACAAGAGAACGGCATAACGCGCGAAGAAGCTATGGAGTATCTGACAAGCGGAGTGCGTGACTTATCGCCGCAGCTGTTGATAGATTTAATGGTAAACAAAATAGAGCTATTCGACGACGAAATAATAGTTTGGTTCAACTACTCGAACAAACAAAATCCCGAAGATCCCGACACCGAGAGTCGGGATTTTATTTTGCAAGAAAAATATACTGTGCGAGTCAATACCGCCGTCATTATAGTTACAATGAAATTGTGACACGAAAA
>Ga0137307_101852_pt1 | contig 16490 bp, 14 predicted proteins | sample NAcewD2O_March_2_FD_97180 | JGI IMG/M metagenome (GOLD analysis project Ga0137307, IMG submission 97180) | Mouse cecal microbial communities from Vienna, Austria - N-Acetylglucosamine amended D2O_March | ecosystem: Host-associated > Mammals > Digestive system > Large intestine > Cecum | place...
GATTTCGTGCTGTGGTTTACTAAGTCCAAATTTGACAATCAGGAATTAAAGTGGGAGAGCCCTTGGGGCGTGGGTTATCCGGGATGGCATATTGAGTGCTCCTGCATCAGCATGAAGCATCTGGGTGAATATATGGATATTCACTGCGGCGGTGTGGATAATATTTTCCCGCATCACACGAATGAGATTGCCCAGAGTGAAGCGTTTACGGGACATAAATGGTGCAATTACTGGTTCCATGTGCATCACCTGAATGATAAATCCGGGAAAATGAGTAAGTCAAAAGGAGATTTCCTGACGGTATCATTGTTGGAAGAGAAGGGATATCATCCTTTGGTGTACCGCATGTTCTGTTTGCAGTCTCATTACAGGAAACCATTGGAATTTTCCTATGAGGTAATGGATAATATGGAAAATTCTTATGTGAAACTGCGAAAGACCGCCGCCAAGCTGGATCGGGGCGGCACGTTTGAGCAGGAACAGTTTGACGAATACAAAGAGAAATTCTTGTCGGCTCTTGAAAATGACTTAAATACCTCTATGGCGCTGACCGTTGTATATGAAGTATTGAAGGCCGAAATGGGAGATAAGACGAAGCTTGAGCTTTTAGACAGCTTTGACGAAGTGCTGTCTTTGGATTTGGCTGCGGGAGAGGTTGCGGAAGACAACGGCGTGGACGCCGAATTAGAAGCATATATTTTAGAGAAGATTGAAGAGCGGAAGGCGGCAAAGAAAGAAAAGGATTTCGCAAAGGCAGATGCAATCCGTGAGGAACTTTTGGCGAAGGGAATCCAATTGGAAGATACCAGAGAAGGTGTGAAATGGAAAAAGGCTTAAATTCCTATATCAAAGAACAATTTGGAATGGGAGATGTGGATGTAAAGACATATTCTCCGCTGACCCTTGCTTACATTGGCGATGAAATTTATGATCTGATTATCCGGACGGTGATTGTCGGAAGAGGCAATACGAAGCCGGCCAATCTTCATCATGCTGCCAGCCAGCTTGTAAAGGCTCATGCCCAGTCCCAGATGATGCACACGATAGAGCCGATGCTGACGGAAGAAGAGGCGGATATTTACCGCAGAGGGCGGAATGCGAAATCGGCGACGATGGCGAAAAACGCAACTATGTCGGATTACAGGAGAGCAACGGGATTTGAGGCGTTGATGGGGTATTTGTATTTGAAGGACGAGCTGTCCCGGATATTAGAGCTGGTGAAGGCGGGGCTTGACGGATATGACGAGAAGACCGGGAAAAGCAGGGAAATAAAGGTAACAGTTTAGCCTGCAACTACGCACTTGCTGCGTAGTTAGAAGCCAATAAAGTTAAATTGCCAGAGAATCCGCCCCTTTGCCCTTGGCAAACTCGGAATGGGGCGGATTCCGTAACAGGGAAGCCGAAGGATGAACTGTTACAAATAAGGGTGCAGAATGAGCAGACAGACGAAGGAGAATTTCATGGAGCATAGGATGGAAGAGACAGGGAACCGTATTGAGGGGCGAAATGCCATATTGGAAGCATTCCGTTCAGGGAAGACGATAGATAAATTGTTTGTGTTAGACGGCTGCAAGGACGGTCCGGTGCAGACAATCCTGCGGGAAGCGAAAAAGAGCGATACGATTATAAATTATATTTCTAAGGATCGTTTGGACGCCATGTCCGAGACAGGGAAGCATCAAGGCGTCATTGCCGTGGCGGCGGCGTATAAATATGCGGAAGTAGAAGAAATTTTAGAAAAGGCGAAGGAGAAGGGAGAGCCGCCCTTTATTTTCGTGTTGGACAATATTGAAGATCCGCATAATCTGGGGGCGATTATCCGTACCGCTAATCTTGCGGGAGCGCATGGTGTGATTATCCCGAAACGACGCGCGGTGGGGCTGACAGGAACGGTGGCAAAGGCGTCTGCCGGAGCAATCAATTACACGCCTGTGGCCAAGGTGACAAATCTGGCGGCAACGATAAAGGAGCTGAAGGGACAAGGTTTATGGTTCGTCTGTGCGGATATGGGCGGAACCACGATGTATGAACTGGATCTGAAAGGTCCGATTGGGCTGGTAATCGGCAATGAGGGAGAGGGCGTCGGAAAGCTGGTCAAAGAAAATTGCGATTTTGTTGCCTCTATTCCGATGAAAGGCGATATTGACTCCCTGAATGCGTCTGTGGCGGCGGGCGTGCTTGCCTATGAAATTGTACGCCAGCGCATCGGCTCATAAGAAAAGGCAGAAATTTTAGCATTCGGAAGAATTTTTGAGAGGGTAATGGAGGATAACGGTGGAGGAGTATCTTAAGAAAACGGATGAGGAATTGATTGCGCTGCTTCGCTCCGGTGAACAGGGAATTACGGATTATCTGATGGAAAAGTATAAGAATCTGGTGCGCAAGAAAGCGAAGGCGTTATATCTGATTGGCGGGGATAATGATGATCTGATTCAGGAGGGAATGATCGGACTGTTTAAGGCAATCCGTGATTACCGTGCGGATAGAGAGAGTTCCTTTTATCATTTTGCGGATTTATGTATCGCAAGGCAATTATATACGGCTGTAGAAGCGTCGCAGCGGAAAAAACATGCTCCGCTGAATTCGTATGTGCCGTTATATGCGGATTCGGAAGATGCGGAGAACGGAGGCTTGGATAACATACTCAGTTCTGTGGAGGAGTTAAATCCGGAAAAGATCGTTATCAATCAGGAAGAGCTGCAGGCATTTCAAAAAAAGGTGGAGGACTGCTTGAGCGATATGGAAAAGGAGGTGTTAGCATACTATCTGCAGGGACTTGATTACAACCAGATTGCCGAGGCAATGGGGAAGGAGCCGAAGGCAATTGATAATGCGCTGCAGCGTTTGAAAAAGAAGTTGAAATAATGACTTGACAAAGTTACCTATAATATAGTATAGTATTACAAGTTGAGACAACTCAATAAATGCTGCTGTGGCTCAGTCGGTAGAGCGTCGCATTGGTAGTGCGGAGGTCACGGGTCCGATTCCCGTCAGCAGCTTTTGAAAAGCCTTGTGAATGCAAGGTTTTTTTGTTGTGGAAAATCAAAAGGTAATTAAAAAAGCAATCTGATATATGTTCGATTCTAAAATAATTGTCCATTATTTCAGATATAGCAAGTAATAATTCATTATCTGTCATTATATCACGCTCCTTGGGCAATAGCTTACAAGTAGTGTTTATCCTTGCTGATTTTGCCGGATGGGAGTATAATACCTTTGTCTAAAAGTTCGTTTTTCATGTTGTCCTCATTTGAACTGTGATATATAAGGAGGTTTTCAATGGAACAAAAGGAATTAAACTGGGCGGTGATTGGCGTGGGCGTGATTGCCAATGAGATGGCGCAGGCGCTTGCGCAGATGGGGAAAAAGCTCTATGCGGTCTGGAACCGGACGCATGAGAAAGCGGTTTCCTTTGCGGAAAAGTATGGAATCAAAAAGGTCTATGACAGGATTGAGGATATGTTTTTGGATGAGGACGTGGACATCATCTATATCACCAGCCCGCATAACACGCATTATCCATTTATGAAAGCAGCGCTTGAGCATGGGAAACACATTTTGGCAGAAAAATCCATTACCTTAAATAGCCGTGAACTGGATGAGATGGCTGTACTGGCGGAAAAGAATCATTTAATATTAGCCGAGGCAATGACTATTTGGCATATGCCTCTTTATAAAAAATTGTGGGGGATTGTCGAAAGCGGAGAACTGGGCAAGGTGCAGATGATCACGGTGAACTTCGGAAGTTTTAAAGAGTATGATATGAAGAACCGTTTTTTTAATATGAACCTAGCGGGCGGCGCACTTTTGGACATCGGTGTGTATGCGCTTTCAATTGTGCGCAGCTTCATGGAGAATGCGCCGGAAATGGTGACCAGCCAATGGCTTCCTTCGCCGACCGGTTCGGATGAACAGGCGGCCATCCTTTTAAAGAATACCGCCTCGCAGATGGCGGCAGTTGCGCTTTCCATGCATTCCAAACAGCCGAAAAGGGCGATGATTAGCTGTGAGAAGGGGTATATCGAAATCATGGAATTCCCGCGTGCTGCAAAGGCAGTCCTTGTTGACGCTGAAACAGGCGAAAGAAAGGAGTGTGTGGCAGGAGAGACGGAAAATGCGTTATATTATGAAATGACGGATATGGAGGAGGCTGTCCGCACAGGAGATGCGTCTGTAATGAAGCTTTCCTTCTCAAGGGATGTCATGGATATCATGACCGGTCTGCGAAAAGACTGGGGGATGAAGTATCCGGGGGAAGAGTGGTAAGAAAAGTACAGGACGAGAATCAATAGTTACTTTGAACATAGGAGGGCGCGATGTTATACATAGGAATTGATTTAGGGACTTCTTCGGTGAAGCTCCTGTTGATGGATGAAAACGGAACGGTGGAAAATATTGTTTCCAGAGAGTATCCCTTGTATTTTCCGCATCCCGGCTGGTCGGAGCAAGAGCCGGCGGATTGGTATCGGGAAACGGTGCAGGGACTGAAGGAATTATTGGAGGGTTTTGATAAGAGTCAGGTAAACGGCATCAGCTTCGGCGGGCAGATGCATGGGCTTGTAATTTTAGATGAGGATGATGAAGTAATTCGTCCGGCGATTCTCTGGAATGACGGCAGGACGACGGAGGAATGCGATTATCTGAATGACAAAATCGGAAAGGAAAAATTGTCTGAATACACCGCAAATATTTCATTTACTGGGTTTACAGCGCCTAAGATTTTGTGGCTGAAAAAGAACGAGCCTGAAAATTTTGCAAGGATTCAAAAAATCATGCTTCCGAAAGACTATCTTGCCTATAGGCTGACCGGCGTGCATTGTACGGATGTTTCCGATGCGTCGGGAATGCTTCTTTTGGATGTAAAGAACCGCCGGTGGTCAAGGGAAATGTGTGAAATCTGCCATATAACGGAGGACATGCTGCCAAGGCTCTTTGAAAGCTACGAGAGTGTCGGAACCGTTTCGCCGGAAATTGCAAAAGAGCTTGGAATATCGGAAAATGTAAAGGTCGCGGCAGGCGCAGGCGACAATGCGGCGGCGGCAGTAGCGACCGGAACCGTTGGGGACGGGAACTGCAACATTTCACTGGGAACCAGCGGAACGATTTTTATTTCTTCTGAAAAATTCGGGGTGGATGAAAATAATGCGCTGCATGCTTTCTGCGATGCAAACGGCGCATATCATCTGATGGGCTGTATGCTGAGCGCGGCTTCCTGCAACAAATGGTGGCTGGAGGAAATCATTGGCACAAAAGATTATGACAAGGAGCAGGAGCGGATTACGAAGCTGGGGGAGAATCATGTATATTATCTGCCGTATCTGATGGGAGAGCGTTCCCCTTACAACAATCCGAATGCCAGAGCAACATTCATCGGGATGACGATGGATACGACCCAGGCGGATATGAGCCAGGCGGTGTTAGAGGGCGTAGCGTTTGCGCTCCGGGACTCCTTTGAGATTGCGAAAAAGCTGGGAATTGTGATTGAGCGCACGAAAATCTGCGGCGGCGGCGCCAAAAGTCCGCTGTGGAAGAGAATCATTGCAAATGTCCTGAATATTAAGGTGGACGTTTTAAAGACGGAGGAAGGTCCGTCCTTAGGCGGCGCTATGCTGGCAGCGGTAGCCTGCGGAGAATATGAAACGGTAGAGGAAGCGGCAAAGAAACTTGTGGAGATTGTAGATACGGTAGAGCCGGAGCCGGAGCTTGTACAAAAATATGAGGAGCGTTACCGGCAGTTTCAGAATATCTATCCGGCATGTAAAGAGCTGTTTGACCAGATTATTTAGAGCAGAAAATAGAGGAGGCAGAAATGAAAGAGAAAAAGGGCGGCAAGCTTGGTCTGCTGGCGGTACTGCTGATTCTGTTGGTTGGCGGACTGCTTGGCATAGATACCTCGGGACTGTTAAAAAGTGCGGGTGTAGAAAATGCAGCAAGCTATAGTGCAGAATCGGGGCAGACGGCAAGAGGGAAAGAAAATGCCAAGAATCCGGTTTCCCTTGAAACGGATGGTTCGGTTTTACAGGTGCATTACATGGATGTGGGACAGGGAGATGCGACGCTGATTACCTGTGATGGGCAGGCAATGCTGATAGACGCCGGAAACAACAATCAGGGTACGGCGGTACAGTCTTATTTAAATAGTCAGAATGTGGAAACCTTAGACTATGTGATTGGAACTCATCCCGACGCCGACCATGTAGGAGGTCTGGATGTTGTAATTACGAAGTTCGACTGCAAAACGATTCTTTTGACAGAGGAGGAGAAGGATACCATTACGTATCGGGATGTGTTGGACGCGATAAAATACAAGGGCTATAAACGGACAGATCCGGTGGTGGGTGATACCTATCAGCTTGGCAGAGCAGAATTTACGATTGTAGGGCCAAGGCGCCTTATATCAGACAGTAACGATAATTCCATTGCAATTATTTTACGGCATGGCAGCAATGTATTCTATTTTGAGGGAGATGCGGGAGAGAAGGAGGAAGAGGATATTTTAGACAGCGGGATAGAACTGGCGGCAGATGTCTATAAAATCGGTCATCATGGCAGCAAAACTTCCACTACCGATGAGATGCTCGATTCGGTAGATCCCGTCTATGCAGTCATTAGTGTCGGAGAGGATAACAGCTATGGACATCCGAACGCAGAGATATTGAATAAGCTTCGGAAAGCAGGCATACAGGTATTCCGCACCGATGAGCAGGGGACGATTATCGCACAATCTGATGGAGAACAGCTTACGTTTAACTGTTCGCCATCGGAAACATGGCAGGCAGGAGAGCCTCGGAAATAGGATTGGCAGCTAATTTCTTAATATGTTCGTGTGCATATAAAAGCGGAGCAGATTCATTTGATGGAATCTTGCTCCGCTTGATGCGTTTATAGAGAATATTTTGCCGCCTGCTTATGAGTTCTGCGACATCAGATTTAAAACGCTGTTGTTATAATTGATGTTCTGGTAAGCATAGTAGGAATCCGGTTTGCTTTTGACGGTCACATCTAAGGTTTTGGGTGCAGCCGCCTTTGCCGCATTGCTGCCGGAATCATCTGCTGCGGATGTATCAGTATCTGTCTTGGCAGTCTTTGGGCTGACATATGTATCCGCTGCATTGCTCAGTTCCTTGAGTAGCAGGTTCATAAATTTCAGATAATCATCGTAAGAGAAAATCTTGTTTAAAATTTCTTCAAAGCCGTCAGAGCCGAGTTTGCTTAAAAGTGATGAAGCAAAATTGGAATCAGAGCCGCCGGAAACAGCGGTTCCGTCCGGAAGCGTGACGCCCTCCTCCATATAGGCGGTGATTTTGGCAACGTAATTCTGTGTCTCTGTAAAAGGCGGTATGCCGCCGTACTTATCAACGTTGCCGCTTCCTGCATTGTATGCCGCAAGGGCAAGGGAAACATTCCCGTCGTATTTATCAAGTAATTCACTGATATATTTTGCGCCCGCCATAATATTCTGTTCCGGGTCGTAAGGATTGGTGCAGTTAAAATGTGCCGCAGTAGCAGGCATTAACTGCATGATGCCCATTGCCCCGGATTTCGAGGTGGCGTCTGCCTGAAAATTTGATTCTTGTTTTGCCATTGCAGTAAGCAAAGGCATAGGTACACCGTAAGTCTTTGACGCTTTTTCAAAAATCGAGGCCAGTGTACCGTCGGATTGAACCTCATTTAGGCAGTTTGCAAAATCTTCTGTTGAATTTGAAACATTCTCTGATGCAGAAACTGTCTGCTGCATGGTCTCATCCGGCTTTAAAACTGCTGTGATATACATAAATCCTCCATTCTATACCATGTGCGCTTCTAAATGAAATGCGGAAGGTTGGCTTTCAGGGTTCCTCCTGACTCCGCCGGGTTCCTTCTCAGGGCATATTATAACATGTTTTCTTAAGATAGGAAACAGGTAATTGAAAAAAACTTGTTTTTTCTGTTTGCGTGGTGTAATCTAAGGAAGGTTCCTCTTGCCGGCTGGTCAGGAGAGGAGTGTTTGAAAATAGAAAGCAGGGATACATAAGATGGAAAAGAGACGAGGAGGTTATGCGAAAGCATTTCGCGCGGCATTTCCGTTTACAGTACCGGTTTTGACCGGATATCTTTTTATTGGGACAGCCTTTGGAGTGATGTTTCAGGAAAAAGGCTATAATTTTTTGTGGGCAATTGTGATGAGCATACTGGTGTACGCAGGTTCCGGGCAATATCTGGCAGTAAATTTTTTTGCTCCGGGCGTCAATTTGCTGCAGGTGATATTTTTGGAATTCATGGTAAATATACGCCACATTTTCTATGGCCTGTCTTTGCTGGAGCGTTTCAGCGAAATGGGAAAAAAGAAGCTGTATATGATATTTTCACTGACGGATGAAACTTATTCATTGTTTTTTGTAACCAAGATACCAAAGGATGTGGACGAGCATAAATTTATGTTTGCGATTGCGCTGCTTGATCAGCTCTATTGGATTACAGGTTCGGCAATCGGTGCGATTGCGGGCTCTGTGATTCCGTTTGATGCGACCGGGATTGATTTTGCGATGACTGCATTGTTTATCGTGATTTTTGTGGAACAGTGGATGACTTCCATCACTCATCTGCCGGCGCTCATTGGGATTGTTACGGGAGTTGTCTGTCTTTTGGTGTTTGGCAGTGAGAATTTTATCCTGCCGACAATGATTTGCATTTTGGTCATTCTGCTGTCCGGCAGAAAGATGATAGAACAGGAGGTGGAAAGCGATGCCGATTAGCCCGCAGCTATCAATCTTGATTATCGTGATTGTAGGCATTACAACGTTTGTGACTAGAGCCATTCCGTTTCTTATCTTCCGGGACGGTAAGAAAATACCGGAAACCGTAAAATATTTAGGCGGGGCGCTCCCGCCGGCAGTAATCGGGATGCTCGTCATTTACTGCCTGAAATCTGTCAGTATTGTGAGTTTTCCCTTTGGGCTGCCGGAGCTGATTGCAGTTGCGGCAGTCGTTGTCCTGCACGTCTGGAAACGTAATAATCTGTTGAGTATCGGTGTGGGAACCGTGCTGTATATGTTTTTGGTACAGGTAGTATTTTAAGATCATTCCTAAATTATATCTGCGAAAGACCTCCGTTGATTCCTTTTGGCAGTGAGACAAGCAGCCGTGCTTGCACGGATATTTATCTCATTGGCTGTTAGAAATAATGGAGGTCTTAAACAATTCTTAAAGGTTTGCCTGATTGGTTTTTAAATGTTTATTTCATACAATAGGTTTCGAGGAAAGGGTGGAAAACATGTATAACATTTTAATCTGTGATGATGAAAAGGATATTGTATCGGCGCTGAAAATCTATCTGTCTGCAGACGGATATCAGATTTACGAGGCATATACCGGAAAGGAAGCGCTGGAGGTTATGCGCCGGGTAGATATCCACCTTGTGCTGATGGACATCATGATGCCGGAAATGGACGGAATCTCCGCTATGGTAAAAATACGTGAAGACAGTAATGTGCCGGTAATCCTCTTGACGGCGAAAAGCGAGGATAACGACAAGGTCTTAGGGCTGATGGTAGGAGCGGATGATTATATCACAAAGCCGTTTAATCCGGTAGAGGTGCAGGCGCGGGTGAAATCCCAGCTCCGCAGGTACATGCAGTTAGGCGGCGGCAATATCGCACAGAAAAAGCTGGTAATCGGTGGGATTGAGCTGGACGACGCAAGCAAGCAGGTGACGCTGGACGGGGAAGAAATCAGCCTGACGCCGACGGAGTACGATATCTTAAAATTTCTCATGCAGCATCCAGGTGAAGTGTATTCCCCCAGACAAATTTATCAGAAGGTGTGGGAGGACGCTCCCTACGGTTCTGAAAACACCGTAGCTGTACATATCAGGCATCTGCGGGAGAAACTCGAATATAACCCTGCGGAACCGCGTTATTTAAAGGTAGTGTGGGGGCAGGGGTACAAGATTGAAAGGGGCGGTATGCCATGAAAAAAGAAAAAGGAATGAGTACGTGGGGCAGAATACTTGCAAGGATTGCATTTGTTTGCCTGATGACCCTTGCTGTTTTGCAGGGCTGTGCGTTTGTTGTATTCGGCGAATGGGGCGTATATACCGAATCAAGAGAACGGATAGTGGAAGAGCAGCTTGATGCAGTGGCAAGAAGTTGTGCGAAGAATGTTTTGAGATGGTATTTGTATCATGATACAGATACGGCGCATAAGGAGGCGGCGGCGCTTTATTCCGCGACAAATATCAATTTTAAAATTTATTACAACGGAAAACAGATTGATGAAATTGTAAATGTTGAAAACCTAGAAGAGGTAAACGGCATTCAGTATGAGGGAAACTTTCCTGCCGAGGAAATTATGAGCTATGATGAGTTATGGGAACAGGTATGGGTGTCAACAGAGACAGTGCAGCCGGAAACTGAGGATGTGTATGGCGAATGGGATACGGAAGCTGTGGCGTATGAATTGGAGACTGAGGCAGGAAGTTATGAGTGGTGGAGCATTGTAAACAGTATGGGAAATGAAACGGTGAGATATAGTATTACCTGTCAGGTTGCCGATATTCCTGTTTATTTTGATGATATTTTTATGAAAGCGCAGAAAGCGGCTGGCTGGGCATATGATGCCCGTTATCAGATTGTCGGAGGATTTTTTGTGTCGCTGTTTGCCGCAATTGTGCTCTTTGGAATTCTTGTAAGAAAGGCAGGATATGTGAAGGGGGAAGAGGAACTTCGGGTAGGCTGGTTTGACCGGATACCGTTTGATTTTCTGGCAGTTTGTTATCTGGCAGCGGCATATTTCATTATAATGCTTTTGCTGGAATTTATTCCAGCGTCTTCCTTTGTAATCAGAAATTTCAGGGCGACGGATTACGCATTTGCATATTTTATCGTTTGGGGTATAGGAGCAGGATCTGCAGTCATGGCATTTCTTACGATACTGTTTTTTGAAAGTGTTTCTGTCCGGGTGAAAGCCGGACAGTGGTGGAAGAACATCATTATTTACCGTTTCCTCCGTTGGCTGAAAAGAACGTTGAAAGAAGGCGGGCATGCCGCAGGTGATTTTGTTGCCCAAAAGCTGCCGTTTGTCTGGAAAACAGTTTTGATTTTTCTGGCGTTATCCTTTGTAGAGTTTATCGTAATTGTGTGGGCTTTTCAGGGGTATCAGCCTGATATACTGCTTCTGTTTTGGATTTTTGAGAAGCTGGCGCTTTTGGTTCTTCTTGCCGCTGCTGTTTTACAGATGAAAAAACTCAAGGAGGGCGGTGAAAGCCTTGCAGCGGGAAATCTGGAGCAAAAGGTCGATACGAACCGGATGTTCTGGGATTTCAAAGAGCATGGGGAAAACCTGAATCACATCGGCGTGGGTATCCAGCATGCGGTGGAGGAGCGGATAAAGAGCGAGCGTTTTCGGACGGAGCTGATTACAAATGTCTCCCACGATATTAAGACGCCGCTGACTTCGATTATCAACTACGTGGATTTGCTGGAAAAGGAAGACTTGCAAAATCCCCATGCCGAAGAATATTTGGAGGTGCTGCACCGTCAGTCTGCAAGGCTGAAAAAGCTGATAGAGGATTTGATGGAGGCGTCCAAAGCGAGCACCGGGGCATTGAGCGTGAATTTTGAGGACTGCGAAGTAGGGGTCATGCTGACGCAGGCGGCAGGAGAGTTTGAAGAGAAATTAAAGTCGAGGGAGCTTACTCTTCTCATCAGCAAACCGGAGGAGGATTTAGTCATCCATGCCGACGGAAGGCATTTGTGGCGTATTTTTGATAATCTGTTAAATAATATCTACAAATATGCCCAGCCGGGGACGAGGGTATACCTGAATCTGGAGAAGAAGGAGCGGCAGCTTAAGATTATTTTCCGAAATACTTCGAAATGTGCGTTAAATATTTCCGGTGAGGAATTAAAAGAGAGGTTTGTCCGGGGAGACAGCTCCAGAAATACGGAAGGCAGCGGGCTTGGGCTTTCGATTGCAACGAGTCTGACTGAGCTGATGGGAGGCAGATTTGAACTGGTGATAGACGGTGATTTGTTTAAGGTGATACTGACATTTCCTTATGAGCAGGAAAAGTGCGAAACTGATTGAAAAATGTCGCAAGATATGAAACAATAGAAAGAAGGAAGGTGAATAGAATTACAAGAGAAGAAAGGGGTGTAGGATATGGGTGACATTATTTCGGCTCCGGTGATCATAGGAATCGTCGTAGCGGTACTGGTAATTATTTTATTTTGCATTGGATACGTGAAGGCTCCGCCTGATATGGCATTTATCATTTCAGGTGTGAAAAAGAAGTCTAAAATTGTAATCGGAAAGGCGAGCATCAGGATTCCGTTCTTTGAGCGTATGGATAAGCTGAACCTGCGGCTGATACCGATTGACGTTAAGACCAGCAATGCAGTGCCGACGGCGGATTATATCAATATCAATGTCGACGCTACGGTAAATATCAAAATCAGTAACGAACCGGATAAATTGCGGCTTGCGGCAGAGAATTTCCTGAATAAAAATACGGAGTATATCGCTTCGGTGGCGAGAGAGGTTCTCGAAGGCAACGTACGTGAAATCGTAGGAAAGATGCGTCTGGAGGAAATGGTTTCCGACCGGCAGAAGTTTGCAAATCTCGTAAAAGAGAATGCGGAGCCGGACCTTGCGGCGATGGGACTGGACATCATCAGCTTTAACGTGCAGAATTTCGTGGATTCCAACGAGGTAATCGCAAATCTGGGTATTGACAATATTGTTAAGATTAAGAAAGCCGCTGCAATTGCAAGGGCGGAGAGCGAGAGGGATATCAAGGTTGCCCAGGCTGCTGCCGATAAGGACTCCAATGATGCGAAGGTTCTTGCCGAGACAGAGATAGCAAAGAAGCAGAATGAGCTGGCGATTAAGAAATCTGAATTACAGCAGGAGGCAGATACTAAGAAGGCTATGGCGGACGCCGCTTACCAGATTCAGAAGGAAGAGCAGCGTAAGACGATTGAGATTACCATCGCGAATGCGGATATCGCAAAGCAGGAGCGTGAAATTGAGTTAAAACAAAAGGAAGTAGCCGTAAAAGAGCGTGCGCTGGAAGCCGAGGTCAAGAAGCAGGCAGAGGCAGACAAATATGCGGCTCAGCAGAAGGCGGATGCGGCTCTCTATCAGAGGCAGAAGGAAGCGGAGGCAAAGCAGTTCGAGGCGCAGCGTGCGGCGGAGGCGAGAAAGGCGCAGGCAGAGGCAGACCGTTTTGCCAAGGAGCAGGAAGCAGAAGGTATCCGTGCGGTCGGTGAAGCAGAGGCGGCGGCAATTCAGGCGAAGGGTGTTGCCGAGGCAGAGGCGATGGAGAAGAAAGCGGAAGCTTATGCGAAATACAACAAAGCGGCAGTTGCAGAGATGATGATTAAGGTGCTTCCCGATGTGGCAGCGAAGGTGGCAGAGCCGTTAGGTCAGATTGAGAAGATTACGATTATCGGCGGCGACGGAGGCGCAAACGGCGTTGAGCAGGTGGCGGGAAATGTGCCGGCAGTGATGGCGAAGCTGTTCGAGAGTATGAAGGAGACGACCGGAATCGATCTTGCGGAGATTGTCAAGGCGGATTCCTATGATGCGAAGGTCAACCGGAATGTGAATGTGACGGGGCTGGATGATATCAATCTGGTCGTGAAGGAGAAAAAAGACGAATAAAGTAAATTTTCATTTCAGTGTGAAATCTTAGAGGAAAAAATTCTCTCCATTCGAATTGTGTTGGATGGAGAGAAATTTTTATGCACAGGGGCGCATAAGGAAAGTAGCAGCAGAAGCTGCATGCCCCGCGCGGCGGGAAGGGGAATAAATATCCCCTACTCGATTCACATTACGAAACTTGACAAGCGCCGGAACAAACAATAAAATAAAACTGGTATGGATTTCCACGAAAGAGGGAATCGTACCTGTTGATAGGGGATAGGCGGCTTTCCGCATGACGATAAAGAAAAAGGAGAACAGATATGAAGAAAGAACCATTTGTAAGCTATGAACAATTGAAGGAGATCGTAAAAGAGTATCCGACGCCGTTTCATCTTTATGATGAGAAAGGAATCCGGGAGAATGCCCAGGCGGTGAAGGAGGCATTTGCATGGAATAAAGGCTTTCGTGAGTATTTTGCAGTAAAGGCGACTCCAAACCCGTTTATTTTAAATATTTTAAAGAAGTATGACTGCGGATGTGACTGTGCGTCCTTAACAGAGCTGATGCTGGCAGATTCACAGGGCTTTGACGGAAAGCACATTATGTTTTCATCCAATGATACGCCGGCGGAGGAATTTGTATTTGCAAATAAGATTGGAGCAATCATCAATCTGGATGATTTTACGCATATTGACTTTTTGGAGAAGGCGATCGGTAAAATACCGGAGACAATTAGCTGCCGCTATAATCCGGGCGGAATCTTTCAGATGAGCAACGGAATCATGGACAACCCCGGAGATGCGAAATATGGATTTACGACAGAGCAGCTTTTTGAGGGGTTCCGTGTGCTGAAAGAGAAGGGTGCGAAGCATTTCGGTATCCATGCATTTCTGGCAAGTAATACTGTGACAAACGAATACTATCCGATGCTGGCAAAGCAGCTTTTTGAGGTGGCGGTAAAATTAAAAGAAGACGTGGGATGCGAGATTTCTTTCATCAATTTATCCGGCGGCGTTGGCGTGGCTTATACGCCGGAGCAGGAGCCGAACGATATCCGTGTGATCGGAGAGGGCGTCCGCAAGGTATATGAGGAAGTATTGGTTCCGGCAGGAATGGGCGACGTTGCTATCTATACGGAGATGGGACGTTTCATGTTAGCTCCTTACGGCTGTCTGGTTACCGAAGCAATCCATGAGAAGCATACGCATAAGGAATACATCGGCGTGGACGCCTGCGCGGTCAACCTGATGCGTCCGGCAATGTACGGCGCGTACCATCATATCACGGTTATGGGCAAGGACAACAGCGTCTGCGACCATAAATATGACGTGACAGGCTCTCTCTGCGAGAATAACGATAAATTTGCGGTAGACCGGATGCTTCCGAAGATTGACATGGGTGATTTGCTGGTAATTCATGACACCGGCGCACATGGATTTTCTATGGGCTACAATTATAACGGGAAGCTGAAATCTGCCGAAATTTTGTTGAAGACCGACGGTTCTACACAGTTGATCCGCCGTGCGGAAACGCCGAAGGATTATTTTGCGACTTTTGACTGCTTTGATATTTTAAAGGATATGAAGAATTTGTAAAAAGTTCTTGCAATTCCTGTCCCATTGTGATATAGTATCTATTGTTCGGTAATCAATCGAACAAATGCCGGCGTGTCGGAATGGCAGACGAGGCAGACTCAAAATCTGTTGTGGGCAACCACGTGCGGGTTCAAGTCCCGCTGCCGGCAGTATAAACCGCTGAGACCAATGAATGCAAGGTCTCAGCGTTTTTTTGTGCACGGGCTCCAGAGGAAGATTGCCAGCAGAGCTGGCGGAGCCCGGCACGGCGAGTAGGGGAAGATAAACCTTCCCTACTCGATTATCATAGGAAAATCCGTACTCGGCGCAACGTGTTATTTCTTATGCAGCACAAACGCTTCATAAGCCTCAAGCGTGATTTCCTTCCGGTCATATTCCTGCCCTGTATTAGAGATGAGGCAAGGCATATCCAGAAATTCTTCCGGGATAGTGAAAACTGTTTCATGGTCACAGAAGCTGCATACTACGAGTAGCTTTTCATTTTGATACGTTCTGGTGTAGGCGAAAAGTTCTTCGCAGTCCTCCAGAAGGGCTTCGTATTTCCCGTATACCATAATCGGGTTCTGCTTTCTCAATGCAATCAGTTTTTTATAATAATGAAATACGGAATCGGGATTTGCTGTCTCGGCTTTTGCGTTGATTTCCTTATAATTGGGATTGACGGTAATCCAGGGCGTTCCTGCGGTAAATCCTGCTTGTGCGGAATCGTCCCACTGTACCGGTGTTCTGGCATTGTCACGGCTCTTAAAGGTAAGGCAGGGCCAGAATGCATCGTGTGAGATCGGACCGTCGACACACCATTCCTGATAGGCGTTGATGCTTTCAATGTCCCGGAAATCACCGGGATTTTTAAAAGGATAATTGGTCATGCCAAGTTCTTCGCCCTGATAGATATACGGCGTGCCCTGCATCATATGCAGGCAGGTAGCCAGCATTTTTGCAGATATTTCCCGATATTGCGGGCGGTCATCACCGAAGCGGGATACGGCGCGGGGCTGGTCGTGATTATCCCAGAACAGGCTGTTCCAGGCTTTATCGTACAGCTCAGTCTGCCAGTGGGACATAATTTTCTTTAAAGTGGTGAGGGGCATTTTCTGGTCGGTCCATTTTCCGTATTTTCCGTCACTCTCCACATGCTCAAACTGGAATACCATGTTCAGTTCATGGGCATTCTCGCCGGCATACAGCTTTGCCTGTTCCGGCGTTACGCCGGCTGTCTCGCCTACGGTCATGATATCGTATTTGGACAGTACCTTTTCGTTCATTTCC
>Ga0137307_101855_pt1 | contig 16454 bp, 10 predicted proteins | sample NAcewD2O_March_2_FD_97180 | JGI IMG/M metagenome (GOLD analysis project Ga0137307, IMG submission 97180) | Mouse cecal microbial communities from Vienna, Austria - N-Acetylglucosamine amended D2O_March | ecosystem: Host-associated > Mammals > Digestive system > Large intestine > Cecum | place...
AATCGAATCTACCACGACTCATGTCGTAAATTATAAGGGATGTGTGATTATCGTGAAAAATGTCCCCTGTGAAGAGTGTGAGCAGTGCGGCGCAAAATATTATTCAGATGAAACAGCACGTCAGTTAGAGAAGTTAGTGAACACAGCCAAACAGCTTATGCAGGAGATCTCAGTAATCAATTATACAAAGGTTGCATAACATGATAATTAAGGGGCTGTTTCCCGACAGCCCCTTTTAATATGTTGGGAGAATGGGCGACATCAATTTTGCACATTCTCAGTTTTTTTTGCTTTTTTGCGCCTGCAAACAAATTTTCGCGAGGATGAGCGATTGCAAATTTTTCAAAATCTGTGCGCTTTCGTCATCATATGCCGCCATGAAATCTGTCAGCTGGTTGAAAAGTTCAAAAAAACGGTCAAGTTCTTTTTCGCCCATGGTCAAAATGGCCAAGCTTGTAAAATCATCCGCTGGCTCAGTAATGATCGAATCCAGCGCATTTTTCATGGTGATAGCATCGTATGCCGTCATGTACGACGAATGAGGATGTTGTCGCTGGTACTCTACGATTTCACGGATTTCCTCCACCTGCGCTCTTGAAAAAAGCTCGCGGCAGCCTAGTCTTTTCTTTTCCTGGAAAATTTTACGAATTTTGCGAATTCCAGAATCGTCAAGTCCCGTCATCTTTTTTGTATCACACGTCGATATTTTTTCGTTTTCCATATATATGTTTTCTCCTTTCTGTTTGATATGTAGTATTTATACCACATATAATATCTATCTGTATTATATGTGGTTATTATATCACGATTTTCCCGTTTGTCAACCACTTTTGTATGAAATACACACATTATTTTTTTCATATGCATTCCATCCACTACAGAAAGCTATGTAAGAAAAAACACTTTAATCTACCCCAGCCTTTCTTTTTTTGACCGGATTGTCTTCTGATTCTAACAGCCTCAGCTTGTCTTTTCTTTTCAGACGCTTGATGGCGTATTCCCGGCTCATAGCTTCTTCCCTGGTAGCAAATTCTTCAAAATAGGCAAGGACAACCGGTCTTCTGGATTTTGTATATTTTGCGCCTTTTCCTGCATTGTGCTCCCGGACACGCCGCTCCAGATCGTTGGTCCAGCCGGTATACAGGCTGCCGTCACGGCACTTCATGATATATGTATAATTCATTGGTATTTCTCCTTAGATCTGTTACAGGCAGAACCGCGCCCTGTAACTCAGATTTTCCTGACTTTATATGTCAGTATACTGAAATTCATGAAGAAAAACAAGAAACTTATTTCCAGAAGATAAAAAGAAGAACCAGGCTTTCACAGGTTAACCTGAAAAGTCTGGTTCTTCAAACGGCTATTCTGAATTGTTATAGCAGATTACCCTTCTATAAAATCTAATGGGTTGACCGGAACTTCATCCTTGAGGATCTCAAAATAGAGGTTCGGCCCTTCCATGGAAAAATACTTAGTCGGCTCACTTAAATATCCGACAGTTGCTCCGGTATCGACATAATCACCAATCTGCACCGGTACTTCTTTCAGCTGCCCATATACAGCGGAATATCCATTTCCCATATCCAGTGTGACGGTCAGGCCGGTCTGTGCGTCCTGCTCCACATTTGTCACGATCCCAGGAGCGGAGGCTGCGATCGTCTCTCCCACCTCGCCGCCGATGATCAGCGCCGGATTGTATTTATACTGTTCCAGTGTGGAAAAGTATACGGTCTGGTCCATGCTGTAATTGATCAGCACCGAACCGCTTGCAGGCCAGTTCAGAATGCTTTCTTCTCCGAACCAGATATCTGCGGTGTAGCCGGATGCAGTTACATCCCCTGTATTGCTCTCTTCTGTTTCCGCTTCAGACGATTTATCCTCAGCCTCTTCTTTTTCATCCTCTTCCTCTTCTGTATCGGATGTATTGCGTTCTGCTTCCGGAAGCACGATGTCGTTTGCCGTCGTTGCTTCACTTTCCTCTTTTGTGAGATTCTCAGTCTGCTCCTCTGCTTCGGCTAACTGCTGTTCCATGCTCTTTTGATAATTGTTGTAGGTAAATGCCCCAACCATTGCGATCACAGATACAAAGCAAAGCACCAGAGCGACTGCCGCGCCCTTTCCTTTTAGGAATGACATCTTTTCATTGTTATTCATTTTCATCACCTCTGGCTTATATTTTTACCAGAAATGTGACGGCTTATTCTATTTTCATCGGATTTCTTAATCTAATTTTTCGGAACTTTCCTGTCCATGTTCCGATGCTTCGGACGGCTGCAGTTTTTCTTTTACAGGCCCTCCGTCTGTCAATGTGGTGCCTTCGAAGAAAAAATGTAGGATTTCTTCATAGTTTTTTCCTGCCTCTGCCATTTTCTGCGCGGTCCACTGGCTCAAGCCAAGCCCGTGTCCCTTTCCCATGGTCGTGATCTTCATCTTTCCGTCCGAGTCCTTTATGGAAAATGCGCTCGAAGTAAGAGACAGCGCATCCCGGAACTGGTCGCCGGTACAGACGGTCTCTCCGATGCGCATCTGCTGCACATAGCCTGCAGAATCGTGGGAAATGATCTCAAAATCTGAGAACTGACAGGTTTTATTCGCGTCCTCCTCTGCCACGGCTACGAGGAATGACTGACATTTTGACTGTATGTCTTTGTACTCAAAGGTAGAAATCTGCATTTCATCATCCGCTTCTTTATCCAGCGGGCAGTCCCGCACAGCAAGATACGGGCAGTTATCCACCCCCAGGACTTCCTGGGCGTTCCGGGTCTGGCCGTTGCTCGACTGGTGAAACGGTGCAAGCGCATAAGTATCCTGATAAAAAAGAACCTGGTTCTCTGTGTCGCGCATAGCACGGACCATGTTTTCGTAAAAAGAATCAGCCTCGGATGAGCCAGCTTTTTGTTCCAGCTCATGACGGGTCAGATAATCTTCTTCCAGAACTTTTTGCTCCTGGCTCTCCAATTCCTGGTACAGCTTCGTGCGCAGCAGAACAGCCTGGGTTTTCAAAAGCTCTATTTCCGCATCTGCGGGAATCTCTTTTCCCATAATGCCGATGAAATATTCCTCCCACGGTACCTGGACGATCTCTGTTTCCACTTCCTGATCACTCCCGATGTTTGAAAAGCCGGATGTTTTACTCGTCTCTACCGCATCAGATCTGCTTTCTAACTGAGACAGGCCGGATGAAGCTTTGGGCTTTCTTACATTTACATATACCTCTTCCTTTTTTCCAAGGGATTCAAAATCTTTTCCATGGACAAATACCGTGACGATATAGGGAAGCAGAAGCATGATCAGACAAAAAGAACCGAATGTTTTGAGCTTCTGCCATGTTGCTCTTTGTCTCATAAAAACAGTCCTCCATATCATATGATATGAGGGACTGTCCTAAAATATTCCAATTACATTAAAAATAATCGCCAAATCTATTTTATTCCCGCAAAAACGACATTTGAAGCAGTTAATACTAAAACTCTTTATTATCACTTTCTGGTAAAATGAAATTCACAGGGGCTTCCTTTTTTCCTTCGTCTGGCTCTCCGGTATTTTCAGTCTGCGGAACGAATATATTTTCAGCATTTACGGAATCTTCCTGCACAGCTGGTGCCGCAAAAACATCTACATTGTTTCCTCCCATCGGCGGAACCGGCGGTTCCGGAGGCGGAACAGGTCCTCTATAATATGTGTCAGGCGGCGGGGACTGCATAAACGGCGGCGGTGTCGGCGGCTCCATTCCCGGATTAAAGGGGTGGTTGCGCATCACGAAAAAGCAGATCGATTCATAGAGCGGAACCAGTGTGCTCAATACCGCGTGTACAATGGACATATTTTTTGTAGTAAAACGCTCAAAGATCTGGTGATTGACCAATACCCCGAGCGACTTATAAACTGCCGTATACCCCAGACTGACCGCTGAAAATATCAAAATCAGAACTACAATTCCCATAACGGCGCCTCCGCTCAGATTGACCCGCCCATAAGGCCAAAGGGCATTCTGGAAAATCCTGGTGATCGAGCCAAACCCGACAAACCACATGATGACATTTAATAAAGAAGTAATCGCTCCATAGAGAAACGGCAGAGCTAAAAGCCAGATTCCCGGATTCTGGATGCTTTTATTTTTCAGGCGGATATTTCCGGCCAGTTCTCCGTGAAGGTAGGTCCTTGCAAATGGAACGAACGCCAGCCATGCATAATCCATGCCCTGACGCTTCGCCATCGTATACATTCCGACGCCTTTCAATATGTAACTGAGCAGCGCAAAGATGGCACACACAAGCATTATAATGACAAAAATCATCATAATGCCGATCAGCGTTGTCTCCATATAGGGGCTGCCGTAGTCGTAATAATCATTCGTGTCGTAATAGTTCATAGTTTCCTCCTGTTCTTGAAAACAGTTTATATTTCATCCGAATATTATTATATCAAATTTTGATGCTTTTTCAAGTTAGATCTTGAAAAAGAAAAGCCGCCTCCCGGCAGCTTTTCCTGATTTATCTTTTATTCCTCTTCCACTGTCACTTCTACTTTTTTCAGCTTCCAGATATCCTTTACATACTCTTCGATCGTCCTGTCGGATGTGAACTTGCCGCAGCATGCGGTGTTCATCATGGCCATACGTGACCATCTGTGTTCGTCACGGTATGCCTCTTCCACACGCTTCTGCGCTTCCGCATATGCCCGGAAATCCTTCAGGATGAAATACATGTCAGCCCGCGGTGTGCACTGTGTATTGAGCAGTGAGTTATACAGGTTCTTGTATATGTTGTGGTCGCCGTTGGCGTAAGTGCCGTCCATGAGCTGGTCGATCACGCGCTTCAGTTCCCAATCGCTGAAATAGATATCGATCGGGTTGTAGCCGCCGTGGTTCTCGTAACGGATGACCTCTTCGGACCGCATACCGAAGATAAACGCATTCTCAATGCCCACCTCTTCCACGATCTCTACGTTGGCACCGTCCATGGTTCCCAGAGTCGGAGCGCCGTTGAGCATGAACTTCATGTTTCCGGTACCAGACGCTTCCTTGGATGCAGTGGAGATCTGTTCGCTGACATCTGCTGCCGCGAAGATCATCTCCGCATTGGATACCCGGTAATCCTCAATGAATACCACCTTGATCTTGCCGTTGATGCTCCGGTCATTGTTGATGACCTCTGCCACGGAGTTGATCAATTTGATCGTTTCCTTAGCACGCTCATATCCTGCCGCCGCCTTTGCGCCGAAGATAAATGTCCTTGGATAGAAGGACATCTCCGGATGCTCCTTAATCTGGTTATACAGGTACATCACATGGAGGATGTTCAGAAGCTGGCGTTTGTACTCATGCAGCCGCTTCACCTGCACGTCGAAGATAGAGTGCGGATCCACGTCGATCCCGTTGTGCTCTTTGATATATTTTGCCAGACGGACCTTGTTCTGATACTTGATATTCATAAATTCCCGTCTTGCCTGTTCATCGTTGATCAACGGCTTCAGCCTTGCGATCTGAGACAGATCCGTAATCCAGCTGTCCCCGATCCGGCCGGTGAGCCAGTCTGCAAGGAGCGGATTGCCGTGAACCAGGAAACGTCTCTGGGTGATTCCGTTGGTCTTGTTGTTGAACTTCTCCGGCATCATCTCGTAGAAATCCTTCAGCTCCTGGTTCTTCAGGATATCGGTATGAAGCTCTGCCACACCATTTACAGAGAATCCGGAAATGATAGCCATGTTCGCCATGCGTACCTGGCCGTCCCAGAGAATCGCCATCTTTTTCAATTTCTCATCATTTCCCGGATATTTCGCACGTACTTCCTCTACGAAGCGGCGGTCGATCTCCTGGATGATCTGGTAAATACGCGGAAGCAGTCTGGAAAACAGGTCAATGGGCCATTTTTCCAATGCTTCTGCCATGATCGTGTGGTTGGTATACGCACAGGTCTTGCTTGTGATCTCCCATGCATCTTCCCAGTTCAGGTGCTCCTCGTCGATCAAAAGGTGCATCAGCTCCGGAACTGCGATGGTCGGATGGGTATCGTTCATCTGGATGACCACCTTCTCCGGAAGCTTGCTCAGGTCGTCGCCGTGCTCTCTCTTGAACTTCGCGATCAAAGCCTGCAGACTTGCGGAAATGAAGAAATACTGCTGTTTCAGACGCAGCTCTTTTCCCGCATAATGGTTGTCGTTAGGGTACAGGACCTCTACGATATTCTTTGCCAGGTTCTCCTGCTCTACCGCCTTGTGATAATCGCCCCGGTCAAAGGAAGCAAGCTGAAAATCTGTGATCGCTTCCGCGTCCCAGATACGCAGGGTATTGACTACGTGGTTGCCGTAACCGACGATGGGCATATCATAAGGTACTGCACGTACAGATTCAAAGCCCTCCTGGACAAATTTATCTCTTCCTGTCTCAGGATCTTTCTCAAAACGGACAGTCCCGCCGAAACGAACTTCCTTTGCGTATTCCGGCCGGCGCAGTTCAAACGGATAACCTTCCTTGAGCCAGCTATCCGGAGCTTCTACCTGATAACCGTCACGGATCTTCTGCTTGAACATGCCGTAGCGGTAACGGATACCGCATCCGTAAGCGGGATAGTTCAAGGTTGCCAGAGAATCCAGGAAACATGCCGCAAGCCTTCCAAGGCCCCCGTTTCCGAGCGCCGGATCCGGCTCCTGGTCTTCGATGACATTGAGGTCCAGTCCCATTTCCTCCAACGCTTCCTTCACCTCAGGATAGGAAGTCAGGTTGATCAGGTTATTACCCAGGGCGCGTCCCATCAGGAACTCCATGGACATATAATACACGGTCTTTACGTCCTTGTTATTCGCATATGTTTCCTGGGTTGCCAGCCAGTCGTCGATGATCTCTTCCTTCACCGCATAACTGACCGCCTGGAAGATCTGCTGCTGGGACGCCTCTTCGATCTTCTTCCTGTAGAGTGTCTTTACATTATCCTTTACTGCTTCCTTGAATGCTTCCTTGTCAAATCTTTTTCTGCTCATTGGTCTCTTGTTACCTCCCTTATTAGTCTCTCTGCTTATCGTTTCTCTGCCTGCATTCTCCTTCTCATACTTTCCGAATACCCATTCCAACATGGCCTGTCACCACCCTTTCTGAGTGCTGTGTCCGTATACGATCATACCCCATGTACACCAGGAACAGCCACTCCCGGTGTACCTCTCGCCAGGGCTGCCCATGTGGCTTTACATCTTCCGGACGCCGATTGTAACGTCCTCCCCGTTAATCTTCCAGGCCTTGACATAACCTTCCGGATCTGCCTCCTCGACATGGTCCGCAAGTACATCGCTGCCGATAGATTCCGCATATTTTGCAAATACTGCTTCTGCCTTTTCGCTTCCTTCATAGGTCACACGGATCTTATCCATCACCTCGAAGTCTGCTTCTTTCCTCATGGTCTGGATCTTGCTGATGATCTCCCGTACAAAGCCTTCCTCTAACAGTTCTTCCGTCAGGTTCGTATCCAGCACGACCGTGATCCCACCGTCATTTTCCGAGACGAAGCCCGGCACCTGCGCGGTCTCGATCAACAAGTCCTCCCGGAACAGAGTGATCTCCTGTCCATCCACGTCCAGTTTCAGGGAGCCTTCGGCATTGATCTCATCCATGGCGGTATTTCCGTCCAGAGTATCCAGCGCCTTACGGATTCCCCCTAACATTTTACCATACTTTGGCCCGATTGTCTTTAATTGGGGCTTAAAATTATAAGAAGTAAAATCCCTTACATCCTGGGTAAACTTCACGCTCTTTACATTCAGCTCATCCGCCGCGATCTCCTGATAGTATTCCGACAGCTCAAATTCTGCCTTTACAAACATCTGTCCGATAGGCTGGCGGTTCTTGATATTGGAGGTATTGCGGCACGCCCGTCCCATGACGACCAGCTTCAATACATGCTCCATGTTGCTTTCCAGTTCGGAATCGATATGTGCCTCATCCGCCTTCGGGAAATCGCACAGATGCACGCTCTCCGGCGCTTCCGGATTGATTCCGCATACCAGGTTCCGGTAGATCTGCTCCGTCATGAAGGGGATCAGCGGCGCGGCTGCCTTTGCCACGGTCACAAGTGCGGTATACAAGGTCATATAGGCATTGACCTTATCCTGCTCCATACCTTTCGCCCAAAAGCGCTCCCGGCTCCTGCGCACATACCAGTTGCTCATATCCTCTACAAATTCCTGCAGCGCGCGGGCGCTTTCCGGAATCCGGTAATTCTCCAGATTGTGATCCACGGTCTTCACAAGCGTGTTCAGCTTGGAGAGAAGCCATTTGTCCATTACGGCCAAAGTGTCATAGCCCGGAACTTTGATCTCCCCGGTCACTTCCTTTGACAGACCGTGCTCATAAGGATTGAAGCCGTCAATGTTGGCATACAATACATAAAACGCATAGGTGTTCCAAAGGGTTCCCATGAACTTGCGCTGTCCTTCCATCACAGCCTTGCCATGGAAACGGTTGGGCAGCCAGGGCGCGCTGTTTACATAGAAATACCAGCGGATCGCGTCTGCGCCGTACTTCTCCAGGGCATCAAACGGGTCTACCGCATTTCCCTTGGACTTGCTCATCTTCTGGCCCTTTTCATCCTGGATGTGCCCCAGAACAATGACATTTTCGTAAGGCGCTTTGTTGAAGATCAGCGTAGAGATCGCCAGCAGGGAATAAAACCATCCGCGTGTCTGGTCCACGGCCTCGGAAATGAACTGGGCCGGGAACTGCTTCTCGAAGATTTCTTTATTTTCAAACGGATAGTGATGCTGTGCGAAAGGCATGGACCCGCTGTCAAACCAGCAGTCGATCACCTCCGGCACACGGTGCATCTCTTTGCCGCAGTGCGGACATTTTATTGTAACTTCATCAATGTAGGGACGGTGCAGCTCGATGTTGTCCGGGCAGTTATCGGACATGGATTTTAATTCTTCGATGCTTCCGATCGAATGCATATGTCCGCACTCGCATTCCCAGATATTCAGCGGGGTTCCCCAGTAACGGTTGCGGCTGATGCCCCAGTCCTGGACATTTTCCAGCCAGTCCCCGAAACGGCCCTTGCCGATGCTCTCCGGGATCCAGTTGATGGTATTGTTGTTGGCGATCAGATCGTCTTTGACCGCAGTCATCTTGATGAACCAGGACTCCCGCGCGTAATAGATCAGCGGGGTGTCGCAGCGCCAGCAGTGGGGATAGCTGTGCTCGAACTTGGGCGCGTCGAAGAGAAGCCCTCTTGCATCCAGTTCTTTGAGCACCTCCGGGTCTGCCTTTTTCACAAATAATCCGGCAAAAGGGGTGGATTCCGCCATATTTCCCTTTTCATCTACAAGCTGTACGAACGGCATGTCGTACTTCCGGCATACGTTCGCGTCGTCCTCACCGAAAGCGGGGGCGATGTGTACCACGCCGGTACCGTCTGTCAGCGTCACGTATCCGTCGCAGGTGACATAAAATGCTTTCTTATGCTGTCCTTGAATGCCGTCCGCCGCACACTGGTAGAGGGGTTCGTATTCTTTATATTCCAGGTCTTTTCCGACATAGGTCTCCAAAATCTCATAGGCCGGCTTCCCGTCCTTCGCCAGAGGTCCTAATACTGTATCCAGCAGGGCTTCCGCCATATAATAGGTATAGCCGTCCACGCAGGATACCTTAGCGTAAGTCTCCTTCGGATTGATACAGAGCCCCAGGTTGGAGGGCAGTGTCCACGGCGTAGTGGTCCATGCCAGGAAATACGCGTCCTCGTCTTTGACTTTGAAGCGGACGATGGCGGAGCGTTCCTTGATATCCTTGTACCCCTGGGCTACTTCCTGTGCGGAAAGCGGGGTTCCGCAGCGCGGGCAGTAGGGCACGATCTTGAAGCCCTTGTACAGAAGGCCCTTGTCCCAGATCTGCTTTAACGCCCACCATTCGGACTCGATGAAGTCATTGTGGTAGGTGACATAGGGATTGTCCATATCCGCCCAGAATCCAACGGTACCGGAGAAATCCTCCCACATGCCTTTATATTTCCAGACACTTTCTTTACATTTGTCAATGAATGGTTCCAGGCCGTATTCCTCGATCTGTTCCTTGCCGTCCAGGCCCAGAGCCCGCTCCACTTCCAGCTCCACCGGAAGCCCGTGGGTGTCCCAGCCTGCTTTCCTGGGAACCTCGCAGCCCTTCATGGTGCGGTAGCGCGGGATCATGTCCTTGATGACACGGGTCAGCACATGCCCGATGTGGGGCTTGCCGTTGGCCGTCGGAGGCCCGTCATAAAACGTATACATGGGGCTGCCTTCCCGCTCCTTCATGCTCTTGCGGAAAATGTCGTTGTCAGCCCAAAATTTTTCGACTTCTTTTTCTCGCTCTACGAAATTCATATCCGTAGATACTTTCTTATACATTGCTTCCCTTCCTTTCTCTCCTCGTATTTACTTGAAATGTGGCGGTCCGGGCTTTTTTCTTCATAAAAAATATGGAAATGTTTCCGATAGAAGAACAAAGAGTTTCGCTTGCGAAACTCGCGCCTGCGGCGGTCGCATTGCGACATCTACCTCATACGCCGCAGTGCGCATCCCCCGGAGGGTTTTTGTTCTATAGGAAAATTCGGAGAAGTTTCCTATAGAATAAAAATGCTCCCGTCCTGTAATAGGACGGAAGCTTATGCTCCGTTAATACCACCTGTTACAACATCTGTTCAGATACGTCGTTCTGACCTTTTTGTCATTTATGGATTCCGATAACGGCGGAAAACCGTCAGCCCTTACTGTCCGGTACGGAATCCGCATACCGCCTGATACTCTGGATTGCCCTCACCGCATGAGTATGGACTATCGCGGAATATCGCCGCGGGAAGTGTGCCGGGGTTCGGTTGCTGCAACTCGGGAGTGATCTTCGAAAAGAACTTACTTGTACCGGGCTCTCACCATCTCCGGCTCGCTTGAAGCTTCAGGATCCTTCCTACTGTCTCCGTCATGGTCTTTTTATATTCTCAGTTCTTTACCACAGAGATATTATAAGTAGAACCTGCGGATTAGTCAAGGGTTTTTCTCATTTTTCCGATTCCGTCTTTTTCTCTCCTGTGTTCTCTTCCGTCTGCTCATACCTGTACACACGATTACAACGAACAGAACTGCCGCTCCGCCTGCCGCGATCATCTGCCTTGTGGAAAGCCCACCCAATTTTTTCGGCGTACTTTCTTTGCTCTTCCTTTTGCTGCCGTCCGCAGGCATCCACTCCAGTTCCGGTTCCTCTCCAAAATAGGACTGGTTCAGTACCACTGCCGCATGTCCGGCCTCTTGTCCCGCATAGGTATATATGATCGTTCCGGCTCTTTCGCTGCCGTATACGGCATCATTCTCTCCGCTCCCGTCTGCCGACGATATATCTGCTTCATCTTGGCCGGAGGACGTATCGCCCGAAGTTTCTCCGGTCCCGGATAAAGCCGCATTGCCAGACGTATCCCCGGCATCTCCTGCTTCCGGCTGTACTCCTTCTGTTCCTGGCTGGGTTTCATCTGTACCGGCGGGAACTGCTCCTTCTGCCGAAACCGGCGCCGTTCCATCCGCCGGCACATCTGCCGAAGCCCCGTCCGTACCTTCTTCTCCCGGCTGACTCCCGTCCGCGGCCTGCACGTCTGCCGGATTCTCTGCCGGCGGCGCAGGCGGCGCGGTCAGTACCTCGATCCACCTGTCGAAGGATACATTTCCTGATTCCGTCTCTCCTTCTGCTGCGGAGATCTGGCATTCCAGCTGCGTAAAATCAACCCCCGACGGGAGGACCACATATGCTCCCTCGTCCTGGAATGTCTCGATATCACCGGACGTTTCCTTGTCCGCAATCGTCACTTTTGTAAAATTACCAAACGCATAATCCAGCATGGCCCTGGTATCCTCATAGGCCAGGACACCATAATCCGCCATCACCACCGCCGCCAGGCGCATCTGTCCGTTATCAGCCATGGTCACCAGTGTCGTTCCCGACTGATCTGTATATCCTGTCTTCCCGCCCCGGCAAAATTCCGAATAATATTCATTCTCCGGCCAGAGCATCCTGTGATTCTGCCAACAGGTCCGGGGCTCATTTTTCAGGCTGGTCGGTGCAATAGTATACTCCAGCGATCCCATAAAATGGCGGAACGGCTCATACTGGTAAACTGCCGCAGCGATCCGGGCCATGTCATGGGCCGTTGTAAAATGCTGGTCGTCATGCAGTCCGTTGGCATTGACCCAGTGTGAACCCGTACATCCCAGCTCTATGGCCCGTTCATTCATCCGGTCAATAAAGGTCTGGTAAGTACCGCCCATCTTGATTCCCATATTCTCCGCCACTGCGTAGGAGACCTCATTTGCCGAAGCAAGCAGGACCGCATGAAGCGCGTCATTGAGGCTGAGCTGCTCGCCCGCCAACATTCCGATACTGGCATCCCCCGGCTCCAGGAAGCTGATGCTGTCCTCGGTAAATGTCACCGTATCGTCAGGTTCCCCTGTCTCCAGCGCCACCAGCGTGGTCAAAAGCTTCGTGATACTGGCCGGAAAATGCTGCTCCTCCGCGGCCTTTGCGTACAGAACCGCCCCGCTCTCCATATCCATGACAATGGCTGACGCCGCATAGACCTTCGGTCCCTCCGGCCATCCGGGCAGGTTATTGGAATCAGGTATGATCTCATAAATCGCATTTCTTCTGGCTTCTTCCTCCGCAGCCAGTTCCTCAGGCGTTTTTTCCGGCTGGGAAGCTTCCGCCGCGGCCGCCTCCTGCCCTTCCTCTGCACAAACGTTCAATCCGGGGCAGACCGCAAGAAATACTGCGGCCATCGCCCCTGCCAGGACCTTTTTTCCTATCATACAGAACCTCCATTTTCTTATACCCGCAGGGACCTGCATTATGGGATGCCCTGTGGGTGCACAGACACTCTGCCGCCGGCAGCTTTTTATTTTTCTCTCATCATACTCTGTATCTCGATCTCAGTCTCGCCCATTCCGATGACATCATCTCTCTGGAGCAGTACGGGCTGGGTCACCCGCTTGCCATTGAGGTAGGTTCCGTTGCGTGAACCCATGTCTTTCAGATACAGCCTGTCCTCTTTCTGGATGAGCGCGCAGTGCAGCTTTGACACTCTGGGATCGTCCCCGATGGACATAAACTTTTCAAACTGCGGAACACTCCGCCCTCTTCCGATCCCGAGATTTTCGTAAAAAACAAATGTAGATTTCTGCCAGGTGGTCAGGTTCTCCAAAGACAATTTCCAGAGCTTTTTCCCCGAAGGACGATTCTCGGTCGGACGGTCAGGGCCTTCCCCTGCCTGGGCGCCTTCCCGGCGGCCTCTGCCTTGTCCTACGATCAGCGGGCCCTCCTCATGTTCCGGCTCCTCATGCTCATGATATGGCTCGTGCGTTCGGCGGGGCGCTTCCTCTGCTTCATCATCGTATCCATCATAATAATCTTCTTCATCGTCGTCCTCATAATCCTCCCCGTCATCCTGCCGGTTTTTCACCAGGGCCGTGATGATGATCAGAATTAAAATCACCGCGACGGCGATCAATATTCCCATTATAACCAGATACTGCATATGTATTCACTCCTTTTGTATATAGACAGCATCCAAACAGCGTAAGCATTTGAATTACTTTTTATCATCTGTACTGCGCTTCTTATCGTACTATATTTTTCCGATTCAGGCAAGCATGTAATAGGAAAAAGAAGGATTCTTTGTTACTGTTCGTTACAGTTCACACGGCGTCGTGCACCCTGCTGCACGGCGTCCGGCCAATAAAGTAACATTTGCCATAATATCCAGCCCCTCGCCGAAGGCGACTTAAAATGGGCTAGTACTCCATCCAGTCAGGAATTGAACTAATGAACTGTCTGGTTCGCACCAGTGCTAGGCAAAAGTTCGACGGCGATGTGGGTGCATCGGCTAGAACTTTTAACGACGCAATGGTGCGGAACAGGCAGTTTAGGAGTTCAATTTCTGGCCGGATGGAGTACTAGTACAATGTTGCATTAATAATTGAGTAATAAGTGCTCGCTGTCCATGCCATTACTGCGTTGTCGTCAGTCAACGATGCTACCGGCATCGTTGATTGACGACAACGCAGTAATGGCAGAAATAGCAGGTGCATAATTCACCGTTAATTACACAATGCTGTACTAGATACTGTTACTGGAGCACCCAAAGGGTGTGAACAGTAACTACTGTTCACGGCAACGAAAGCCGCCGGGCATCCCGATGCAGGTCAAACCTGCACCTCCGCCCGGCGGCTTTCATCTAATACTGGCTGCAGACTGTCTGCCGCTGTCAGTGAACTAAATCAGAATATACTTCAAAACAAACAGCACTGCGAGCACATACATCAGCACGCTGATCTTCTTCTCCTTTGCACGTCCTGTCAGCAGGTTGATCACTACATAAGAGATCACTCCCATTGCGATCCCTTCGGAAATGCTGTACATAAACGGCATTGCGATCATACTGATATAGCAGGGAAGCGCCTCCGTATAATCCGCAAAATCTATTTTCGTGATCGATGTGATCATCAGAAATCCAACTACGACCAGTGCCGGAGCTGTCGCAAAGGATGGGATCGCCAGAAAGATCGGAGACAGGAACAGCGCCAATCCGAACAGCGCGGCCGATACCACTGCCGTAAGTCCGGTCCGTCCTCCCTCGGCAACACCGGAAGCACTCTCTACAAAGGTCGTTGTTGTAGAAGTTCCGAATACCGCGCCCAGGGAAGTTCCCACTGCGTCAGACATCAGAGCGCCCTTGATCTTCGGAAGCTTTCCGTCCTTATCCAGCATATCCGCCTTGGATGCCACACCGATCAAAGTTCCCAGTGTATCAAACATATCTACAAATAAAAATGCAAACATAATGGTCAGGAAATTCAGGGACAGTATCCCGCTGAAATCCATTTTAAAGAAGGTCGGCGCCAAACTCGGGATTCCGAGGCCTGAGCTGAAATCCGGCAGTACGCTGAACATGCCCAACTCCGGATCCGGCCGGTAAAGGCCTGTCAGTTCGCAGATGATTCCCAGGATCCAGGTGCCCAGGATTCCCCACAGGATATTCCCCTTTACATTTTTCACGACCAGCACTGCCGTAAGCAGGATTCCGATGAGAGCCAGCAGGACCGTGATCCCTTCTGACAGAAATGTTCCGGCCTTAATGGATCCTTTGAAAGAATACACAGATACCAGGGTCGTGCTGTCCACCACGATCTTCGCGTTCTGCAGTCCGATAAACGCGATAAACAGGCCGATGCCTACAGATACCGCATGCTTCAGGTTCATGGGGATCGCATTGAAAATAGCCTCCCGCACGTTGGTCAGTGACAGCAAAATGAAAATGAGACCTTCCACAAATACTGCCGCCAAAGCCATCTGCCAGGTATATCCCATCTGCAGGACTACTGTATACGCAAAATACGCGTTCAGCCCCATGCCGGGCGCCAGTACGAATGGATAATTTGCAAAAGCCGCCATCAACAGAGTTGCCACAAGGGATGCCAAAGCTGTCGCCGTGAATACGGCCCCCGCGTCCATTCCGGATTCGCTCAGGATATTGGGATTGACCGCCAGGATATATGCCATCGTCATAAATGTCGTAACGCCCGCAATGACCTCTGTCTTTACATCCGTATGATTCTCTGACAAATGAAAGACTTTTTCCAAAAAGCCCTGATTGTTATTGTTCTCCATAGTTCATTCCTCCTGTTCTTTCGTGTCTTGTGATCTAGTCGAATCAGCTCCTTAAGGCTCCTCCATTTCCAAAAATCTCCCACCCCCCCATTAAAAACTTCATGCATAACCTTATCTGAAAAAATGTAACGGTTCTGAACAGTCGGCCGCAGGCCCGTCCGCTGTTTGGGATCGTTATAAGAAAAAAATAAAAACTACCGCCGTTCTCTCAAAGCTTCATATCTGTCCGACCTGGTTTTCCTGCAACACGAACTGCATACCCAGATCCGTTCACGATATGAAAACTTATAGTTAACTATTACGGTAGTTAGTAGAAACATCCGACCAATCTCGGATATATATAAGCTCTCAAATACTTATGCATTAAATTTTTATTATTTTTATTTTCTGTTAATAATATCTTACCATAACCCACAATTTTGTGTCAATCTAATTTTTATTTTTGTGCATATTCAACAACGCCCGAAGCTCCTGTTCAGTTACTGTTCACACCCTTTGGGTGCTCCAGTAACAGTATCCAGCCCATTTTAAGCCGCGCATATGGAAACCTGCTTCTTGTCGCTGTCAACTATGACCTGAAGACGAAAGAACATCATAAAACCGGCCATGCTGTCACATCCATGCATGGCCGGTTATCTTAGAACTTCCTACAACCTCTTACAATCTCTTCAACAATGCTTCTCTTTCTTCTTCATAACCTGGTTTTCCGAGCAGCGCGAACATGTTCCGCTTGTAGCTCTCCACGCCCGGCTGGTTGAACGGATTCACGCCGAGTAAGTATCCGCTCACACCGCAG
>Ga0137307_101857_pt1 | contig 16422 bp, 17 predicted proteins | sample NAcewD2O_March_2_FD_97180 | JGI IMG/M metagenome (GOLD analysis project Ga0137307, IMG submission 97180) | Mouse cecal microbial communities from Vienna, Austria - N-Acetylglucosamine amended D2O_March | ecosystem: Host-associated > Mammals > Digestive system > Large intestine > Cecum | place...
TGAATATTACTTTGTTTATATGACAGGTCTTGCGGGAAAAGACGGCGGATACCGTAATGCAAGGAATAGTGCTGAACTGTTCAGCCAGCTCAATCCGTATTTTGTTTCCGTGGACTCTCTTACGCTTTTCCCAGACACAGAGCTGTACCAGATGGCACAGCAAGGTTTGTTTGTCCCTGCTGAAGAAAAAGAGCGTATCCGTGAACTGCAAATGCTAATCAACAACTTAAATATACGCACACATTTATTTGCAAACACGGTTTCAAATTTCACGCCCGTAACGGCGTATCTTCCGTATGACCGTGAAAAGGTCACAAGTGAATTGCAATATGTATTAGATAATACGGATGAAATGGAGATGAGGAAGTATAGAAATAATTTAAAATCTATAGGATAAGCATGAGGCTATCTTAATGTTACTATTCACGGTGCCTTGCACCCTGCTGCAAGGCATCCGGCCAGTAAAATAGCAGTTGCGTGCATCCAGCCCCTCGTCGTCAGGCGACTTTTCAATGGGCTGGATGCGTTACAGTTCGCGGCCGGTTGGGCCGTGAACTGTAACATCTTAATGCTTGTTCATCATATTTATTGCTAAATAGGATTTGAAAAATTGCTGGTTTTCATGCTAAAATAATCTGCACTAATTTAAAGGAGAACAATTTCATGAGCTTTTACATTACAAACGAACTTCCGCCTAAAAAGAAAATCAGCTCTGTACAATCAAATCCGATGAAACATTGTACAGAGTATAGCGTAATATAACACGTTAGGATTTCATCGGGAATTGCAGCAGTACATGAGAGGGATTTTATGTCTTTTTCATATATTGTTTCTTTTCCCGTACAAATTTGTGTACAGCAGGCTTTGGACAGTGTTTTGTCCGTAGCCTTTTGTTGTATATGGGCTGTTTCCTGCAAGCAGTTTGCGATGGAACGGATATAGCAGAAGGCATGATACCAAGAGTATCTGACTTCTGCTATTTTTTTGCGCATAAGGCATAAGCCAAGCTAGTACAGCATTGCGCATATAATGGTGAATAATGTGCAATGCTGTACTAGCCAAGTCGCCATGCTTGCATAGATATTTGGCGACTGCCGCGAGGGTCAAATACCCCGCAGCTTGCTGCGCTAGAATTTTGATGCTCCATCAGTTTGCTGCAGGATATTTGATTTAATTTCAGCTTGTAAGTCGTGCTCGAATGTCTAAGGGAATGAAAAACGACATTGGGAAGATTAAGTTTTTCTTTTAGCTTATTAAATTCCTTCTCTATAACTCTGGATTCGCATGGCCTGCCATTGGGTAAAACAACGACCAGATCATAATGGAAATCCATTCTTATTCTGGAATTGGCTGTGAAATGCAGGGATTAGATAACACTAAGGGCGAGGGAAAATCTTTAGATACAAGCAAGAACTCCTGTGCTATAATAAAGAATATCGAACGTATTTGACATGAATAGAATTGGAGGAGTCATGAGATGAATATTTTAGTAATTATTGGAAGTGCACACAAAAAAGGAACATCATCTTATTTGGCAGATGTATTTATCAAGGGAGCAGAAGAGGCGGGACATACGGTTTATCGCTTCGGCGCGTCATTCAAAAACATACATCCTTGTATTGGATGCAATTAGTGCCGCTGGCACTGACCGCGCAGCAAAAGATCGAACAGGGAAAACTCTGAGTTAGGAGATAGCCATAATATGAAAAATAATTTTATACTTTGGGTTATGATTTCTATGGTAATCATGTTGGTTTTACCGTGGCTTGCAGTTTCCTTTGTAAAAGGTGATGCAGGGATGGCAGTGTGTTTTATATTATTCTTTGCTGTAAATCCAATATATTCTGTTATTATGGGTGTTTTTTCAGGAAAAAACATAAAAAGCTTATGGGGAATGCCAGTCATTTCAGCTATATTATTCCTGCTTGGTTCATGGATATTTTTCAGCATAGGTGAAAAGGCATTTATTTTGTATGCAGGTGTTTATCTGATATTGGGGATAGTTGCTATGGCAATTTCTATGATCATTCATAGGAAAATACAAAGGTAACGTCTGCTCTATCAATTGTGCAAGGACAGCACTTGTCTGTTTGAGCGAATTATTTGAAATTGCCATTGAGCCGCAGACAAACTGGTCTGCGGTTGGATTGCATGGTGCGGGAGGATATCGGGCACAATGCGGTTTAGTGGAAGGTACGCTTATGTTCATAGGAATATATCTTCATACGATAGGAAAAATAGAAGATGAAATTGTATCTGCCTGTTATGATTTTGCCTCTGCCTTTGACAGAAAATTTGGTTCATTAAGATGTTTTGAACTGCGCCCTACGGGTTTTTCGGAGAGCGATCCACCCCATATGTGTGAAAACCTGACTTGTAATGGAATTGAATTTGCATATCAATATATTTTGGGAATTACGAAAAAATAAAGAAAATCTAAAGTGAGGACGTTATGAAGAAAGCAGCTCTGATACTGAGTATAATATTTATCATTTTAACCTTTGCCGGTGTAGGATATGTTTTATATCATGGAGGGAATGTAAATGCAGGATTTGCTGTTGTTCCGATGGTATTTGCCCTTGCCTGTAGCGCCTTTTACAGAAATAAAAAGTGACAATTTTATGTTTGAGGGAAAATCATGATTAGAATTAAATACTATTTTACACAATGTTACGCTTCCGTTTATTCGCCTATAAAGCACAGATTTGACATGGATGGAAGGGACACTGGATGAGTGGGTACTCTGTGAAAGGAAATTTCCGCAGTATCAAAAGAAGGGACTTCTTATCAATGCCAGGGCAGAGACGGCACTGGAACGGAAGACATTTCGCGAAAGTGTGCTCCACAGGCGAATGATTCTGTGAGTCCTGTCCATCATCGTATGCCGTTGGTTTTGGAAGAGGGGGAACTGGAGGACTGGGTCTATGATGATAAGTTCGTGGAATATGCACTTCATAAGATTCCGCCGGAGCTTTGGCGGGAGCAGGAATATGAACAGCAGAGTTTGTTCGGATTCTCTGGATCAAAATGAGTCTCAATAAAGGAGTCGATTATGACAGAATGTATCATTGTGGGGATCGGAGGATTTATTGGAGCGGTCTGCAGATATCTGATCGGTCTGATCCCACTAAAAGAAGGATGTGTATTTCCAATAAAAACCTTTATCATAAATGCGGCAGGCTGTTTTCTCATCGGTATGATAGCGGCGTTGGCCGTGAAAACAAACTGGCTGAATCCCAAAGCCGTACTGTTCCTGAAAGTCGGGATCTGCGGGGGATTTACGACATTTTCATCCTTTGCGCTGGAAACAGGCGGTTTAATAGAAGATGGGAGAATGAATATCGCAGTGCTTTATGCGGTATTGAGTGTGGCGGCCGGAGTCATCGCGGTATTTGCAGGACAGGGAATTATCAAAAAGATATGATAAAACACCAGGGTCACATAATATATTGGGCAGATGCGGTCACTTTCCGGCAGCCTTGTCATTCGGACAGCACAATAAATGTATCATCCTGTCCGGAACAGATGTCAGTCGATCACCTTCACAGATGTAATCGTGGGCTGGTCGCCTTTCTCTACGGTTCCATTGCTATCCTGGACAGGCGTATCATCGCAGATGCTGTCCACGATCTCCATTCCTTCCGTTACATGTCCGAATCCAGCATAATTTCCGTCCAGGAACAGGCTGTCCTCATGGACAATGAAAAACTGTGAAGACGCGCTGTCAGGATTTTTGGATCTTGCCATGGAGATCACGCCCCTCACATGGGAAATATCATTCTCCACGCCGTTTTCGGAAAATTCCCCTTTGATCGTCTGATCTGAACCGCCGGTTCCATTTCCCTTAGGATCACCGCCTTGGATCATAAAGCCGCTGATGATCCGGTGGAAGGTCAGGCCGTCATAGAACCCTTCCCTGGCAAGCCGAATGAAGTTGGTGACACTGACCGGTGCGGTATCCGCATCCAGCTCCAGCGCGATGGTGCCGTAACCCTGAACTTCAATCTCAACATGATGAAGCCCTTCCAGATAGTCTTCCTCCTCTTCTGAGGCTGAGCTGTTTTCGCTTTCCGTAAGTTCTGCTCCGCCTGTATCCGTCTGCGCGGTATCCTCTTTTTTTGCTCCGCATCCTGTGAGAACAGCGGAAAAGAGAGTGGCACATAACAAGTATGTGAATAATTTTTTCATGATCGTACCTCCGATTTTTTACAAAGTTGATATATGGCTCTTCACGACACAATACGCGGCCGGATGGACCGTGAATCGTAGTGACCCGTCCGGGAGTGAACCAGTAACATATTACCATAAGCGGGGCGGGATTACAAATTCAATTTTCTGGCGAAAATGGAAGATAAGTGATATAATGTGACTGTTCACGCGGTGTTGTGCACTTGCTGCAAGGCACCGTGAACAGTCACAATAGGAATGAAAAGGTGTGTAGATTATGAATAAAAAAGATCAGATGAATCAGGAAGATGCAGTATTCGTTGAAAAAACATCAGACACGGCAGACCCGGAACACATGGAAAATCTGGCGTGGGAGGAGATCAGCACGGAACACATCGTGCAGGATGAATGGATCGACTTTAGAAGATCCGCCTACCGATTCCCGGACGGAACCGTATTTGAGCCGTATTATAGCTACAGCCGCAGAGATTATGTGGTCATTGCGGCATCGGATGAGGAGGGAAGATATTTGTGCGTCCGGCAGTACCGCCAGGGAATCGGGGAAGTGACGACGGAATTTCCAGCCGGGGGCATTGAACGGAAGGACGGCCGGGAGTATGGCTTCCGTCAGGGCTCTGACCTGTCGGAGGACGCGCTGGCAGCAGCAAAAAGGGAACTGCTGGAAGAGACAGGTTACGCATCGGACAACTGGAAGCACCTGCTCACCATACCCTCAAATGCCACGCTTGCAGATAATTACGCATATATCTTTATGGCGGAAAATTGCCGGAAATATGGAGAACAGAAGTTGGATGAGACGGAATTTCTAAATGTCAGAAAATATACCCCGGATGAGATCGAGGAACTGATCAGCCGGGGCGATTTCCAGCAGGCGGTTCATGTCATGGCGTGGCTTTTGGCCCGCAGGAAATAAGAAAATTTTCTTAACAGAAGCCCGATCCTGGACGATACTTATTATAAGTAGTGCTAAAACAGTTCTCATAGCAGGAAACAGAACCGGAAAGGGGAAAAAATATGTATTTGAATATACAGTCAGGCGGGATCAAAAAAGGCAGCACCTGGAATAAGGTGCAGATGGCGGCGCATTCCATGAACCGGAAAGCTATGCGGGATACACAGTCCGTAAAAGGGAAGGACGGAAAGGACCGCAGGAACGACAAGGTACAGATCAATCAGGAAAACCGGATGCAGGGCCGTCTGGATTTTCTGATGGAGCGCAAGCAGGAACTGATCGAAAGGAAGAATGAGCTGATGGCAAGCAACAGTGACTGGGATTCGATCAAGGCTATGGTCGCTCTTTATGAGGAACAGATCAGCAATGTGGAAACGGAGATCTCTCAGACACTGAAGGAGATGGTGGAAGAGCAGCTGGAGAAGGCAGAGGAAGAGAAGAAGGACGGGAAGGATCCGGAGACCAAGGAGGAACAGCAGATCCGGTATCTGAACAATATCAGCAATGCTTCTATGGATTATAAACAGGTCAGCCAGGTCCACAAGGCCCATGACCAGAAGGAAAGGGACGCCAGCGTGATCTCCATGGAGGTGAAGCTGGATGACAGCAGAGGCGGAGCCAGCAAAGGCAAGAGAGAACATCTCGGAGAAGTATTGAGCGAGGCCGACCAGCTTTACAAAAAAGCCATGAAAGGATATGTGCATCTGAACAAGTCTCTGAATGAAGAGGAAGAAGAAAATATAGAAGAGCAGGAAAAGCTGAAATCCGAGGAAGAACAGGAGAATGGCACTGTCTCCGGACCGGCAGGTGAGAATGAAGATCTGGAGGACGGAAAGTAAGCTATACTGAAGAAAATGACCGACCAGAAAATTTGAGAGGAAGGCCATGAAGGGGAGGCACAGGGATATGATCAACAGGGAGGATATGCTGGAGCTGACGCGGCGGATGACGCCTGCGCGGACATCCATCACAAGGATCGCGGGCTGCTACGTGGACCGGGACGGGGATTTTGACGGCAGCTTCAACACGAATTTTCTGAAACTTTCCGGAGCGGATAAAGCAAAAAATCTGAAGCTTGCAAAGGCAGTCCCCTTTTCCGATACCAATGAAAAGCTGAAAAAATACGAGTTTTCTTCAAATGCGCAGAAACCGGGAAGCATGTGGCAGCTGCTGATGGCACTCAAGGAATGCGGCTTAAAAAATGATGCTCTTCTGGATACATTTTATGATGTTGTCATGGAACGCTACCATGCGGATTCGGAGTATGCGGTCCTGGTATTCCATGACCGCTATGATATTCCGGCAAAGGCGTCGGATAAGGAAAGGCTGTGGGAGTCGGAGGAGATTTTCGAATATCTGATCTGTGTTGTCTGCCCGCTTGCGGGTGAATACGAGCCGGGGGAACCAGAATGTGGATTTTTATTTCCGGCATTTACGGAACGAAGCGGAGACCTGAACCATGTGAACGTTTTCCAGAAGAATCCGGACAGGCCGCATATGGAAATGGTAAGGGAGATCCTTGGGGCGGAGTGAAAACAGACACTATAAAAGGAAATTTAAAGGAGGAACAAGATGGATCTGACAAAATTTACATGGACAAGAGAACCGGAAAAATACGAAATAAACCAGGATACAATTGAGATCATCACAAAACCGCATACGGATCTGTGGCAGAGGACCTACTATCATTTTCAGAATGATAACGCTCCGGTCCTGCAGATGGAAACGGAGGACGAATATTTCAGCTTTATTGTGAAAACGGAATTTGGCGACAGCCATCACAGATTCGACCAGTGCGGCATCGTGATGTACCTGGACAGCGAGAACTGGCTGAAGGGCTCGATTGAATATGAAAATGAAGAATACCAGCATTTGGGGAGCGTAGTGACCAATAACGGATACTCGGACTGGGCCACAACAGCGATCGGCGCTTCTGTAAAAACCATGTGGTATCGCTTCAGCAGGCGGGAGGATGATTACTGTATCGAATGTTCAGCGGACGGGACCGCATTCAGCCAGATGCGGGTCTGCCATATGCACAAAGGAAAGGGGAAGATCCGGTTCGGCATCTATGCGTGTTCGCCGGAGGACTCTTCCTTTAAAGCGGTATTTTCCAATATGCAGCTCACGGAATGCCAGTGGAAGGCGCATGACGGGCAGCAGCCGGATGAGTGAGCAGGCAGGATGCGCACTGCGCGCATAAGAAAAACAGCGGATACTGCAGATGTGCTTCTGCGTGAATGTGCGGCAGGATACACTCTCGCGCCGAAGCACAGCTGTCCGTCACTGTCTGTCGCCTTTGACCGTCAGGATCGAGGCCGCGACGATCAGAAAACATCCGGTTATGGTACGGATATTTAAAGCTTCGGAAAAAATGACCGTTCCGGCGATCACGCTGACTACAGGTTCCAGCATGTTCAGCATGGAAGAGGTAGACGCGCCCAGGGTACGGATCCCGTAGGTGAGCATTTTCAAAGCAAATACGGTGCAGACCAGGGAAATGACCAGCAGGCATCCCATCGCCGTTTTGGAAGGAGGAAGCTGCAAGGTCCCTGCCAGAACACTTTTCCCTCCAAAAATAACAGAGGAAAATAAGCATACAAAGAAAATGACCTCCATAGAGGGCATCGCCGAAAAACTGCTTTTGCGTCCCGCAATGATAAAGGCAGCATAAGTGACGGCGGACAAAAGCGCAAAGGCGGCTCCTTTGGGTGAGAGCCCCTGAGAAAAATCTGCTAATAGAAAAATTCCGGCAATCGCGATCAGGATGACCGCTGCTTTAAACAGAGTCATTTTTTCTTTATAGAAAAGTGCCATCACAAACAGAATGACCAATGGATACGCAAAATGGAACATTGTTGCGAGTCCCACAGGGATATACTGATAGGATACGGTCAGCAGGTTTATAGTCAATCCAAATCCCAGGATCCCAAATATCAGCAGATGGAAGAATTCTTTTCTGCTGACGGACATCTTACAAGCTGCCCGCCACAAAAAAACGGCAGAAAACAGCGTGGAAAGTATAAAACGGTAAAATACAACACTGTCCGCTTTCATTCCTTCATTCAAAGCAGTTTTCGTAAAAATGGGCATGATTCCATAAGCAACAGAAGCTGCTATGACAGCGATCACCCCTTTGAAAAATTTTGACGGATCAGATATTGCAGAATGTTTGACTGCATGAACCTCGTCTTTATCTGTCATACTATCGTACATGAAAAAAGCTCCTTTACTAAATGTATAACCGTAGTATAAGATATAAACCCGCTGGTTTCAATATTGAAATAAATAAAAATTTGCCAGCTGTGCAGTTGTATTTGGGCAGCCGACGAATTATAATATAGGAGAAACTAACAGAGCATATTTTTGTATGCTCTGTTGTTTTTGAATACCATCGTATGCAGAAAAGCTGCCAGTGGCAGGTTTTCTGTATGCGGGCAGGCGTAAAATCAATTTGCGGAGAGAGCGAAGATGAGTGTGAAAAAAATATTAGTCGTGGAAGATGACCTGGCCTTGAGTGCAGGTCTGTGTTTTGAACTGGATACAAACGGTCATCTGACCGTAGCGGCTTATGGCTGCCAGAAGGCGCGGTATTTTTTAGAAAACGAACATTTTGACCTTGTGATCCTGGATGTGAACCTTCCGGATGGAAATGGATTTGACCTCTGCGGCGAGATTAAGGCGGCGAGGCCGGAACTGCCGGTCATCTTCTTGACAGCGAATGACCTGGAGGAGGATGTGCTGAATGGATTTGACCTTGGAGCGGACGATTATATCACTAAGCCGTTCCATACCCGGATTTTGATGCGGCGGGTAGAGGTCGCGCTGCGCCGGGGAAATTCCGGCGCAAAGGCTGTGGAGGAGGGCTATGACGATGGTTTCCTGCGGCTGGATTTCCAGGCTCTGACGGCTGTACGAAACGGGGAAAAACTGAACATCACCCCCAATGAATACAAGCTGCTGCGGCTTTTAACAGCCAATGCGGGAAATATCGTAACACGGCAGATCCTGCTGGAAAAGCTTTGGGACTGCGATGAAAATTTTATCGACGACCATACGCTGACCGTGACTATGAACCGGCTGCGGGCAAAGATTGAGGAAACGGGACATACCTATATCCAGACCGTAAGGGGGATGGGATATATCTGGACAGGAGCGGGGAAGTGAAAGGCAGACGCAGATATATATGATGCAAAGAAGTTCTGAACTGCAAGGCGCACCCTGATAACGGCGGCCTGCGATCATCCTGAAAGAGTGAGGGGAAGGAACATCTATGGACAGATTTAAATTTTTGCATGAAAAATATATACTTACAGCTATGGCGCTTGTGCTGCTTCTCTGCGGAATCCTGTGGGAGTACATTCCATCCGGCGGGATCCGGCTTCTCCTGCTGACATCCGGCATCCTGATTTTCCAGCTGGCAGCCCGGTGGGACCGGCGCCAAAAAAAGCGGCAGTCCGATTTTGCAAATGAGATCTGTGATACGGTGGACGCCTTGATGAACGGAAGTGACCCGGAAAATTACCAGCCCTACGAGGATTCCCAGGTGTCGAAGGTACAGGGAAAGCTTTTGCAGTATTATGACAGGATGCAGGAGGGGAAACGGCAGAGCGAGCAGGATAAACAGATGATCCAGGAGCTGGTCAGCGACATTTCCCATCAGGTGAAGACGCCCATTGCCAATATACGGATGTTCACCGACATCCTGCAAAAGCATCCGCTTTCTGACGAGAAACGGACGGAATTTCTTGCTACCATGACAGCGCAGATCAATAAGCTGGATTTCCTGATGCAGTCCCTGATCAAGATGTCCCGCCTGGAAACAGGGACATTTACACTGCATATGGAAGAATGCAGCCTGTACAATACGATCGCCCAGGCAGTGAACGGGGTCTGGGCAAGGGCGGACCAGAAGCGGATCCGGATCGACGTCGACTGCAGCAGTCATGAGACGGTGAAGCACGATGCCAAATGGACTGCGGAGGCGGTGGGAAATATTCTCGATAATGCGGTAAAATACACGCCGGAGGGCGGAAGTATTTCCATCCGGGTGCGTCCATGGCAGTTTTATACCCGCGTTGATATCACAGATACCGGGATTGGAATTGCTGCCGGACATTACAATGATGTGTTTCAGCGGTTTTACCGGGCACAGGAGGCAGCGGCTGAAGAAGGCGTGGGGCTTGGGCTCTATCTGGCAAGAGGGATCATTACCCGGCAGAAGGGGTATATCAGCGTGAAGTCAAAAGTAGGAGAAGGGACCACGTTCTCCGTGTTCCTGCTTCGATGACTTTTTCCACCTGTACGGTTGCAATTCGAAGTCACATTTTTATGCAATTTATTGTAATGAAAATGTGACTTCGGATTAGCAACCTACCTCATTAATGAGTAAAATGTGACTGCGTTAGCAGGCACAAAAGTGCGAAGCACGGATTTTACGAATGAATGAGGTGGGTTGGATTTTTTCCACTTATATATCTGGAATGTTTGAAAGGTTTGGGGGTAAGACAATGGATATCGTGACCATACGCAATCTGAAAAAGTATTTTGGCGAGGGACCCAGGCAGGTAAAGGCTCTGGACGGGATTGACCTTTCGGTAGAAAAGGGCAGATTCCTTTCCATTGTCGGCGCCAGCGGTTCAGGGAAGACCACGCTCTTAAATGTGATAGGCGGCCTGTACGAGCCCAGCGAAGGGACCGTGATCGTGGACGGGACGGATCTGTCGGAATTGACCGAGGAACAGCTGACGATATACCGCCGCAGGAAGGTCGGCTTTGTGCTCCAGGATTATAACCTGGTTCCCGAGCTGACCATACGGGAAAATATTTTGTTCCCGGTGGCTCTGGACGATTCCCGTCCGGATGAAGCGTTTTTCCGGAACGTCGTGAAGCTGCTGGGACTGGAGGAGAGACTCGACCAGTACCCCTATATGCTCTCCGGAGGCGGGCAGCAGTGTACCGCGATCGCGAGGGCCCTGATCACAAAGCCTTCGATCATTCTGGCAGACGAGCCCACCGGGAGCTTTGACGCAAAGACCAGCCAGAATGTGGCAGGACTTCTGAAAATGACGGCGGAAACATATCACCAGACTCTGATCATGATCACTCACAATCCGGAGCTGGCACAGCTTGCCGACCGGATGGTGCGCCTGCGGGACGGGAGGATTGTGGAGGACTATATTTAGACGGAAGATTTCTCCGGATTTTCCTATAGAACAAAAAGCACCTTTGTTCAAACGTTACAAAAGTGTACCTTTTCTGTACCTCAGCCGTAACATTGGGATGCTATGATGGGGTCAATTCAATAGGAATCGGAGGTAATCATCCATGAATGAAATATTAAAAACTCTCGGCCGCCGCAGCTTTGCAGCCAACAGGCTGCAGAACCTGATCGCGGTGCTGGCCATTGCCCTGACTGCTGTTTTATTTACATCAGTCACGACGATCGGTATGGGGGCAACGGAATCCATGACTCTCACCATGCAGCTGCAGAAGGGCAGCAAGTCGGACGGTGATTTCCGAAATATGACCGCAGAGCAGTTTGAAATGCTAAAAAAGGCGGATTTTGTAGAATCAGCAGGCTTACGGATGCCGGTTAATTTCTTGTCCAATACAAAACGCCACAATGTGGAATTTGATGTGCTGGATGAGATTCAGGCGGAGCTGACCTTCTGCAGCCCCGTCCACGGCAGGGCGCCGGAAGCGGACAATGAGATCGTGGCCTCAGACCTGGCGCTGCGCGACCTGGGCGCAGAGCCGGAGGTGGGCGAGGAAGTGGAGATTGAATTTACGGCGCACGAAAAGCCCTTCCGCCTCACGATGAAGGTATCCGGATGGTACGAAGCCACAAGCGATCAGCTGAGTATGATGTGGGCGGGAACCGCGTTCCGGGACGCCCACCCGGAGATATTTTTCTTTACCTATGACCAGGACCGGGAGATGGCAGGAACGTATGATTCTGATTTTACCGCGGTCAGTACGATAGGGCTCCAGGACAAAATGGATCAGCTTGCTGTACGCATGGGAGGGGATCCCTATGATATCAAAGCGGAAAATTATATTCAGGCGGTCGTCAACACGATGACCAATCCGGCCCCGGATCCGGAGATCATTGCCATGGCGGCGGTGCTCATCGTTCTGTTTACATTCTGCGGCTATCTCCTGATATACAATGTATTTGACATCGCCGTGATGAAGGAGATCCGCCGCTACGGGCTTTACCGGACAATCGGGATGAGCAGGAAGCAGGTAAAGGGACTGATCAACCGGCAGGCGCTGCAGCTGTCCTGCGTCGGGATTCCTGTGGGGCTGGCAGGCGGTTTCCTGGCAGGAAAACTGGCGCTGCCGTTTGTAATGGACACGATGTCTGTGGAATACGGAAACGTGGCCGTAGAAGTATCTCCTTCTCCGGTGATCTTTTTGGGGGCGGCGCTGCTTACGGCACTGACCGTATTTTTAAGTACCCGTAAACCGGTCCGGATCGCGGCAAATATCCCGCCTGTGGAAGCATTTCGTTATGTGGAAAACAGCGATAAAAAGCAGAAGAAGAAAGGAAAGAGTCAAAGACTCCGCAGCAGATTCATGCCCGGAGCAGACATTTCCCGTCTGGCATGGTTCAACCTTGGGAGAAATAAACGCCGCAGCGTGTTTATCGTCATATCCCTGACGCTCTGCGTGGTACTGCTCAATTGTGTTGGGACAGTGGCTGTCAGCCTGGATGTGGAAAAACAGGCATCCTTTATGATCCGGTCGGATTTTGCTGTGACTGGCTCGGCCGCCGCCAACAATCTGAAAGGATTCCGGTTCCGGGAGGACGCGGTGGATCTTTCGGTGATAGAGGAGGTTGCCGCCCGGCCCGGGGTGAGGGACGCTGCGCCTATTTATAAAAATACGGTGGAAGATACAGATGTGACTTTTGAATTTGGCAGGAACATTTCCTTTCAGGAATATACGGAAGAAAGCGGCATGCCCTTTTGCAGTGATGAAAGTGGTTTTTTCTTTGGCCTGGGAGAGGATGGACGCCCGGTCTGCAATGTATACGGAATGGAGGAAAGTACGGTTGCCCGGATGGATCTTCGGGAGGGCGAGACCGACGCACATACTCTCTATGAGAAAATGCTGCGCGGGGAGGGCGTACTCGTAGGGGTCAATACCAATCGTGCGGATATGTCCATCATGCCGGAGTTTGATTTTATGGAAGTCGGCAAAACCGTCACAGTGTATAAGGACGGGCAGAAGGCCATGGAGCTGCCTGTGCTGGCCAAGGCTGCCCTGAACGGGGATGACCAGGAGATCGGCTACACCTGCAACGGACCGATGCAGGTCGGCGGCGACGGATTATTCCTGTATCTGCCGGCAGACATTTATAAGGAGCTGTACGATGAGCCTTCCATCTATAAATATGCGTTTAATGTCGAAGAAGATGAACGGGAAAATATGACTGCATTTTTAGAAGCGTATGTGGAGGATCATCCCGAGATCAATTACCTTTCTTCCCAGTCTGCCCGTGAAAGTGCGGAAAAATCCAGGATGATGATTCAGCTCGTGGGCGGATTGGTCGGCACGATCTTTGGGGTTGCCGGCGTGCTGAACCTGATCAATACGCTGATCACGACGATCCTGGCCCGCCGCCGGGAATTCTCTGTGATGCAGAGTATCGGAATGACGGAGCGGCAGCTGACGAAAATGATGGTGTTCGAGGGTATTTATTACGCGGGAGGGGCGTGTACCCTGGGAATCCTGCTGGGGACAGCGCTGGACCTGACTCTGATTAGGGGAATGCTTGCAAAAATGTGGCAGTATACGTTTCATTTTACTTTGCTGCCGACAGCGGCGGCCAGCTTGATACTGCTGGCGCTGTCAGCGGCGGTGCCGGTCCTGGCGCTTCGGTTCTTCTATAAAGGAAGTATTGTGGAACAGCTGAGGGTGGCGGAATGACAGCCGGCGGTTGATAGATTATGGATAGATTCAGGAGGATATCAGACATGGAAAGTATTTTAAAGGCATCAGGTTTGAAAAAATATTATGGGAAAGGGGAGACTCAGGTTCGGGCTCTGGACGGCATTGACCTGGAGATTGAGAAGGGGAGATTTACCGCTATCATCGGGACTTCCGGCAGCGGAAAGTCGACCCTGCTGAATATGCTGGGCGGACTGGATACCCCCACGGAGGGCAGCATCCGGATCGGAAATACGGAACTTGCCGATCTGAACAGCGAGCAGGCCACGGTATTTCGGCGGAAGCAGATCGGATTCATTTTTCAGAATTATAATCTGATCCCTGTGCTGACCGTGTGGGAAAATATCGTGTTCCCGATCTCACTGGACGGACAGAAGCCGGACCGGGAATTTATCATGGGGGTCGTGAAGCTGCTGGGGCTGGAGAGCAAGCTGGACAGCCTGCCCAATAACCTGTCCGGCGGGCAGCAGCAGAGAGTGGCTATCGCCCGGGCGCTGGCCTCTAAGCCGTCCATTATCCTGGCTGACGAGCCGACGGGAAATCTGGATTCCAAGACCAGCGACGATGTGATCGGGCTGCTGAAGATGACCGGAAGCGAGTTCCATCAGACGATCGTCATGATCACTCATAACCCGGAGATCGCACAGATGGCAGACCGCGTCGTGCGGATCGAGGATGGAAAGATCGTGGCGTGACAATGTTTCCAGCTGGCTAATGAGTTTTTTATTCCCGCGAAGCAACGAGCCAAGTAGCTATGCTTGCATGGATATTTGGCGACTGCCGCGAGGGTCAAATACCCCGTAGCTTGCTGCGCTGGAATTTTGATACCCCGCAGCTTGCTGCGGGGTATTTGACTTCCGATGCTCTTTGCCGTTATTCTTGGGCGTATGGATGCAATGTCCATCCTGTTGTTATTCTAAACAAAGATACCGTATATACTCCGCGGCGGTTTCTTTGCGCGGCGTATTCCGGATAACGCCCAAGTATACAGGCTCTGTAAAGCCTGCCTCTTTCAGCAGGGGCGTTTGGGAAATGTCTAACGCTGTGGGGGATTTTTTTGTTTCAGCGGTATAACAGACAGAACTGTCCAGCGCCGCTTCCTCCGCGTTATCTTCCAGGATTTCAATATTTTCACGCAGCAGTTCCCGGCAGTATTCGTACAGGGCCGGATCTGCTTCTGACAGCAATGTTTCCATATTATACAGATACCCGTTTTGCGAAAACATGTCATATGCCTCCTGATCCAGTAGGACGATATCCAGAGTCTTGCTGTCGATAGCCCCCAGGATCTTGATGCGGGAGGCATAGGTATACTCATGGTAAGGGTTGTCTTCATCACTGCTGAGATAGAGTCCGGCAGACAGGTGGAATTCATATTTCTTTTCATCGAGGTCCTGGGAGGTCATAAAACCGCTGCTCAGCTTTTCAGTCAGCGCTTCGCCGGGGACCACGTTGATGAAGGCGGCATAGAGGAGGGGATCCTTCTGTGTAAAATATCCATGAAACATATATCCCAAAATATACAGAATCACACATCCAATCCCAAAATGCAGCTTATAATAATCCCAGAGGTACTGCAGTTTTTTCAAACCTTTAAGACGGCGCAGCTTTTCTTTTTCTGAGGCATGCTCCGAAGTATTTCCCGGGGCGTATTCCAAGGTAGTTTTCGCAGAATTTTTCATAGAGAGTCAGCAGTCCTTTCTGGTATCTCTTCTTCTTCTTTTTTTTCGCATTGCACCAGGATATTGGAGAGCAGCCAGGAGCAGAGCAGCGCGCACAACCCTTCCCCGAAAATCACAGCCGGGGTAAAGAACCGTACCACGACCAGCAGCATTACAAAATAGATGACAGCCATCAATGCGGTGCAGAACAGAAAACGGATGCCGATAAACAGCGCGTTTTTGAACATTGCGCCGACCGTATTGTCAAATCTGGCCAGAAGGGGGAAAATATACATCAGGACAATCCCATAGGCAGCGGCGGCCACGCAGAGGAATGCGGTGCAAAGCGTCCAGAACGCGTTTTCAAACCGCATATGATACAGGACATACCCGTCGATGCCCAGCACGATCCCTACGCCAAGCAGGATCAGCCAGATGATCGTTCCCTGCTTAAAATTTTCCCGGAAAGAATGGAAAAACGCTTTCGTCAGGTTCCCCTCTTCATTTTTCGCGACTTTTAATGATACATAGAAGAGAGCGGTGGTGGACGCGCCGACCGTCACAATGGGAATACAGCAGATGAACCATAAAATATTCAGATAAACACTGTATACGAGCTTGTTGATAAACTGCAGGACCGGTCCGTCCAGATTGAATAAATTA
>Ga0137307_101858_pt1 | contig 16419 bp, 9 predicted proteins | sample NAcewD2O_March_2_FD_97180 | JGI IMG/M metagenome (GOLD analysis project Ga0137307, IMG submission 97180) | Mouse cecal microbial communities from Vienna, Austria - N-Acetylglucosamine amended D2O_March | ecosystem: Host-associated > Mammals > Digestive system > Large intestine > Cecum | place...
CCTGGCAGACGCTTCGGACGCCGCCCAGATTGGGGAATTGGTTACATTGGGGGAGCTTACAACACGGGCATGGGAGAAAAATGTCCAGGTAATGATTGAAGGGCCGGGACATATGCCCATGGATCAGATTGCCCCAAATATCGAGATACAAAAACCTCTCTGCCACGGCGCGCCTTTTTATGTGCTAGGGCCTTTGGTGACAGACGTGGCTCCTGGATATGACCATATTACCGCTGCAATAGGGGGTGCCATCGCTGCTATGTGCGGTGCGTCTTTCCTCTGCTATGTGACTCCGGCGGAGCATTTAAGGCTTCCAAATGTGGAGGATGTAAAAGAGGGCATTATCGCTTCCCGCATTGCAGCCCATGCGGCGGACATTGCAAAAGGAGTGAAAGGGGCAAGAGACTGGGATGACCAAATGAGTTATGCCAGAAAGAAATTAGACTGGGAGGAAATGTTTCGTCTTGCCATAGACCCGGAAAAGGCCAGAAAGTACCGGGCAGAGGCGGCGCCGGAAAAGGAGGACACCTGTTCTATGTGCGGCAATTTCTGTGCTGTGAAAAATATGAACCGGATTTTAGAGGGCGAGATCGTAAACATTTATGATGAATGATGAAGATATTAGTTTATAAGTGGAAAGCATACAATTATGCGGACGTGTGTGAGGCGTTTGAAAATCTAGGGTACCATCAGGCATTTTTGGAATATGACATGGATTCCTATGACGATGACCCCCAATTTGAGGAGATTTTGTCACAGGCAGTTAAGCTGGAAAGATGTGACTGTGTGTTTTCCATTAACTATTTTGCAGTGATATCAAAGGTCTGTGCAAATATAAACCTGCCCTATGTGGTGTGGACCTGCGACAGTCCCCTAATCAGCATGTACCACAAAGCTGTATTTGAGCCCTGTAATTACTTTTTTACCTTTGATAAGACAAACTTTCTGGAATTTAAAGGCATGGGGCTTGAGCATATTTTTTATCTGCCCCTGGCTGCCAATACCAGACGGCTTAACTATCTATTTGAGAACAGCAGTGACAATTATTTATATGCCAATGACATTGCTTTTGTGGGAAGTTTGTACGAGCGCAATTCCTATGACAGACTAAAATCTTCCCTTCCGGAATATCTTCAAGGATATTTTGATGCGGCAATCTGGGCACAGCAGTGTATAAGCGGCGGCAATATTCTGGAAGAGATGCTTACCGTTGAAGTGTTAGAAGAATTGCAGCAGTATTTTAAACTGGAAAAATCCCAGGATTCTTTTTCGGATTTGGGCCTGATTTTTTCCACCACGGTGTTAGGGTTTAAGACGGCGGCAGAGCAGCGGCAGAGGGCACTGATTGAGCTTTCCAAAAAGTACCCTGTCACCATTTACAGCAACAGCAATACGGAAAAACTTACCAGGGTGCGTTACGGCGGCTCCCTGGATTACTGGAGCGAGATGCCCAAAGTCTTCCGGGAGACAAAAATTAACCTGAATTTTACCATTCCCAATATTAAAAGCGGCCTGCCTCTTCGGATTTGGGACGTGTTGGGATGCGGGGGATTTTTAATGACGAATTTTCAGGCGGAGATTCCTTATTATTTTAAAAATAAGGAAGATTTGGTATGTTTTGAGAGCACAGAGGAATTGGTGGAGCTGGCAGGATATTACCTCTCCCACGAGGAGGAGCGGGTAGAGATTGCAAAAAAGGGATATGAAAAAGTAAAACAGCACCATACCTGGGAGAGCAGGGTGATGGAAATGTTTGAAATTGTGGGAATGGAATTCTCTCACTAAAATCACTGGATAATAAATTAACTGTTGACCGGGGGAAAATCTTGTGCTATAGTAAGGAAAATAAAGGGAGTAGCCCGCATGAATATTCATGTTTACTTTGCCGTCAGTACGATTTCCTTTGGAAATCCGGTTTTGTAAGTAAGGGGCGAGACTTTGTTGTATGTGATACAGCATTGTTCTCGCCTTTTTTGTTGTTTTTTCTATAAACGGGACAAATGCTGAAAAACAAAATTAGGAGGAAATGGTACAATGAAAATTTTTCTGTTACTGTTCTTGTTATCTGTTGGTTTTGTGATGCTGGTGAAAGGTGCAGACTGGTTTGTGTCGGGGGCATCTTCTCTGGCACAGCGTTTCGGGATTTCCCAGCTTGTCATAGGAATGACCATTGTGGCAATAGGAACGAGTGCGCCGGAGGCGGCGGTGAGCATTGCAGCTGCCCTAAAAGGAAGTGCGGACATTACCATTGGAAACATTGTAGGGAGCAACATACTCAATGTGCTCATCATCCTGGGGATTTCGGCGGTAATTACACCCCTTGCGGTTTCAAAATCCACTTTGCGTTATGAGGTTCCTTTTATGATAATGGTTACCCTTCTTTTGCTTGTACAGGGAGGAGACGGGGAAATCCAGTTTATGGACGGGTGTGTTCTTTTGGTGTTTTTCCTGGTCTATCTCTTTTATCTTTATTGTATTGCAAAAAAAGGGAGTGACCCTGGTGAGGTTCCGGTAAAATCACAGGGGATGAAAGGTTCAATTTTTGCTGTAACTGCGGGACTAGTTTTAATTTTATTAGGGAGTAACCTGTCCGTTGATGCAGCCAGCGCCATTGCAAGAATGCTTGGAATGAGTGAACGTTTTATCGGGCTGACCATCGTAGCCTTGGGAACATCCCTGCCGGAATTGTTTACCTCTGTATCTGCAGCCAGAAAAGGGAATGCGGACATTGCAATAGGGAATATTGTGGGCAGCAATATTTTTAACATCCTCTTTGTGGTGGGACTTTCCGCATGGATTATCCCTGTTCCGTTTTCTTCTGGATTTCTTGCAGATACGCTGACGGCAGCAGCAGCGGGGATTTTGCTGCTTATCTGCAGTGCCGGGGGGCAAAAGCTAGGCCGTGGAAGCGGTATTTTAATGCTTCTTTTTTATCTTGGGTATTTTGTCCTTATCTGCGTGTAGCAGTGTCTGGAAAAAGAAAGGGGGCTGTGGCAGCCCTCCGGGTCAAGGCGGAGAAAATATGCCATAAAATGAGGAGTGCCCCGGCATCCGTAGATGCCGAGGCTATTATGAAAAAATTTATCACTGTTTATCAAAAGCACTGTTCCTTTGAACAATTATAGTATAGCAATTATTTATGAATAAACTATGAACAAACAAAGAATGGATTGTAAATTCTGACGAAAAAGAAGAAAAAAACATGGGAGTGTTTGGTAAAACTGAATAAAAAAAGAAGGCGGATTTATGTGTCCTGCCTTCTTTTTTTATTTAATTGTCTTCCTCGTCGGAAGCGGACATGGAGTAAACAGAACGTTTTCTCGCCATCTCGTCACTTTCCAGATATTCGTCGTAGGTAGTAATCTTATCAACAATAGTTCCATCGGGCAAAATTTCAATAATGCGGTTTGCCGTCGTCTCCACTACCTGGTGATCCCTGGAAGAGAAGAGTATGACTCCCGGGAATTTTATCAGTCCGTTGTTTAAGGCGGTGATGCTTTCCATATCCAAATGGTCTGTGGGCTCATCTAAAATCAGCACGTTGGATGCCTCAATCATCATTCGGGATAATAGCACCCGGACTTTTTCTCCTCCGGATAAGACCCGCATTTTCTTTACACCGTCCTCTCCGGCAAATAGCATTCTTCCCAAAAATCCCCGGACATAGGTGGCGTCTTTGATTTCGGAGAACTGGGTAAGCCAGTCTACAATAATTAAATCTGTGTCGAAGATTGCAGTGTTGTCTTTTGGAAAGTAGGACTGGGAGGTGGTGATTCCCCATTTGTAGGATCCCTCATCCGGCTCCATTTCCCCTGTAATAATTTTAAATAAAATGGTTTTCGCAAATTCATTGCCTCCTACAAAGGCCACTTTATCGTCATGTCCCAGGATAAAGGAGATATTGTCCAAAACCTTTACCCCGTCAATGGTTTTGCTTAAATTTTCCACCATAAGGACTTCATTTCCGATATCCCTGGAGGGGCGGAAATCAATATAGGGATATTTCCGGCTGGAAGGGCGGATTTCATCCAACTGGATTTTTTCCAAGGCCCGTTTTCTGGAAGTCGCCTGTTTTGACTTTGAGGCGTTGGCAGAGAAGCGGGAGATAAATTCCTGGAGCTCTTTGATTTTTTCTTCCTTTTTCTTGTTTGCCTCTTTCATTTGTTTTACAAGAAGCTGGCTGGACTCGTACCAGAAATCATAGTTTCCGGCGTAGAGCTGTATTTTTCCGTAATCAATATCTGCGATGTTGGTGCAGACTTTGTTTAAGAAATACCTGTCATGGGATACCACAATCACCGTGTTGTCAAAGTTGATTAGAAATTCTTCCAGCCATGCAATGGCATCTAAATCCAGGTGGTTGGTAGGCTCATCCAAAAGGAGGATATCAGGATTTCCAAAGAGGGCCTGGGCTAAAAGAACTTTTACTTTGGCGGCGCCGGGGAGCTCTTTCATGAGAAGATAGTGCTCCTCTGTGGGAATGCCGAGGCCGTTTAAAAGGGTAGCGGCATCACTTTCCGCATTCCAGCCGTCCATGTCAGCAAATTCTGCTTCCAGTTCACTGGCACGGATGCCGTCTTCATCGGAAAAATCTTCTTTCATGTAGATAGCATCTTTTTCTTTCATAATGTCATAGAGCCGGCGGTTGCCCATGATTACGGTGTCTAACACCTGAAATTCATCATATTTAAAATGGTCCTGCTGTAAGAAGGAGAGACGTTGTCCAGGGGAGACAATAACTTCCCCGTTGGTTGGCTCAAGCTGCCCGGATAAAATTTTTAAAAATGTGGATTTTCCTGCACCGTTGGCTCCGATTAAGCCGTAGCAGTTTCCCTCTGTAAATTTAATATTGACTTCTTCAAATAATGCCTTTTTTCCCAGCCGCAATGTGATATTACTTGCCTGTATCATAACTATTACCTTTCTTTCTTAAATCCCTGTTAATATGCAATCATTTCTATTTTACATAAATTTGCCCATTTTGCAAGCCTTTTTCTGCTGTTTTGTGAGAAGATGGGAGTAAAATAAATACCGCCGCCCAGATTGGGCGGCGATTTGTGGCGTAACTGTTTTTAAGATGGATCCTGCTTTAATATTCTGTTCATTTCGTCCACCATTTCATTGATGGCTCCGGCCTGTTTTGCCACTTCAGCCGTATCACTTGCATTGTTCTCAGCCATGGCGTTAATAGAATTAAACTGCTCATTTTCACTTCGGATGCTCTCTGCGATATCCTGGTTAATAGACACGGTCCGTTCAATTACCTCGGCCTGCTTATTATACGTATCCCCCATGGTTCCAATGGCGGTTAAGGAGACGTTGAGAAGTGCCGTCATATCCTGCATACTCTGGAATACATTTGCAAAATACTCATTCTGGGTTCCAAGTTTGGAGGAGTTTTCTTCTACCTGCATGGTAATTTCTCTTACATTTTGCTGTACCCGTTCGATAACTGACTCAACGACCCTTAAAGATTCCTGGGTGCTGTTGGCCAGGTTGCCCACTTCCGTTGCCACCACTGCAAATCCTTTTCCCGCTTCCCCGGCCCTTGCCGCCTCAATGGAGGCGTTTAATGCCAAGAGGTTAGTGGAAGAGGAGATATCGCTGATAAGTTTTAAGGTAACACCGATTTCCTGTACGGTATCTGAAAGTTTTTGTGCCACGTCTGTTGTGAGTTTCATGGATTCCGAAACTTCGCCGTTAATTTTATGTAAATCATTTAAAAGCTTTTCATTTTCCATAGATTTATTCAGCAGATCCTTGGAGGTATTTTCTACTTTCTCCACATTGTCAGCCACAACGCTTTCCCATTCTTTCAATTCGCTGAGGTTGTTCATGCTCTCGTCTGTTTTGGAACTTAGGATATTGCTGTTTAACACCAACTGTTCACTGGTTGTAGCCAGTTCTTCGGCAGAAGCGCTTTCACTTTCTGAAACCTGGGAGAGTGCAGTTCCTGCGCTGGAGAGTTTTTGGGAAAGGTTCTGTACGGAATCCAAAACATCTTCCACTTCGCTTCCCTTTTCTTCCACTACCAGGAACAAAGTGGTTACCCGGTATACAATGAAGCAGCATGCAGCAAATAACACCAGGTATACAATTCCTGTAAAAAGCCATCCGATGGGAAGGTGGAGTTTCCAATAGCCTTCCGGACATACAAGCATCATTGCCGCATTCACTACAATGGTTACAATTGTGCTCACTTTCAAAAGTTTTTGGTCGTAATATGGAACAAGGAGCAGCGTTGCCACAAAATAGTAATGAGTCAGGCATATATAGCCGGGGGAAGGGCTTGGAGCACAGACTGCAATTGTGATGGCGCCGATGATCGGGGGGATACAGGCATATACGTATTTTGTCCTTCTGCCCAGTTGGTTTTCCAGGAGTTTGGTGATAACTGCACAGGCTCCGGATAGGAGAAAGATACATTCCCGGATTCCACCGTTTAACATAATCATAACAAATCCCCAGCCTGAAACTGCAACACCAAGGATATAAAGAAACATAATATTATTTACAAGTTTTTCTTCATTTTTCATTGTCTGCACTTTAGCTCTCTCCTTATAGTAAAAATAGTAAAATTTTGTAGAAAAACAAGGAAAGTTAATGGTTCTGACTTAAATAATAATTAAAAAACTACCTAATTTTCTACAGAAACATTATAGTACATTTGTATGGAATTGTCAATTTTGCAGGAAAAAACAGGACAAAATTTCACAGGATTGTCTTGGATGGAATAATGCTTAAAAAAAGGGGGATAGTTATGAGTAATACGTGTAAAAAAGGAGCGGAGCATGAAGACATTAAAAGAGTTATATCACAAAATTGCAGAGCAGGAAATGGAGAGGGGCAGAGACATTGGAAAAAAGGAAGATGAGTCTTTGGATTGCCTTCTTCACCCGGAAAAATATGCGCCGGTGATTCATTCCGGGGAATGTAGAGACTGCGGGCCGGAGGCTGCCTGCATCAAAAGCTGTGACTTTGGGGCCATAGAAAAGACCGGAGAGGGGAAAGTGATGATTCATCCGAAAAAGTGCGTGGGCTGCGGCGTCTGCGTCAATGTGTGCAAGCTGGGGCACATCAAGGAGAACCGGGAAATTTATCCGGTTTTACAGGCGTTGGATGAGGGGAAAAGGCCGGTGTACGCCTTAATTGCCCCCGCCTTTACCGGGCAGTTTGGGGAAAAAGCAACTCCGGGACGTCTGCGGAGCGCTTTTAAGGCGCTGGGATTTCAGGGTATGGTGGAGGTGGCGGTTTTTGCGGATATCCTCACATTAAAAGAAGCCCTGGAATTTGACCGTCATGTGAAAAAAGAGGGGGATTTCCAGCTTACAAGCTGCTGCTGTCCCATCTGGATTTCCATGATACGGGGAATTTACAAGGAGCTGGCTCCCCATGTGCCTGGTGCAGTATCTCCCATGATTGCCGCCGGGAGGGTGGTAAAGAAACTCCATCCTGACGCTGTGACGGTATTTATCGGCCCATGTATGGCAAAAAAGAGGGAAGCGAAGGAGAAGGATATCAAAGATGCGGTGGATTATGTGCTGACGTTTCAGGAGACGGCGGAGATTTTTGAGACGGCGGATTTGAAAATTGAGGATTTGGAGGAGGAAAAGAAAGAACATTCCTCAAAAGCCGGGCGGATTTACGCCAGGACAGGAGGGGTAAGCCAGGCGGTGAAAGAGACGGTAAACCAGTTAGACCCGGATAAGGCGATTAAAGTAAATGCTATGCAGGCGGACGGGGTGCCGGACTGCAAGAAGATGATTGAAGCCGTAAAAAACGGTGAAATAAATGCAAACTTTTTCGAGGGGATGGGGTGCAAAGGGGGCTGTGTGGGAGGCCCAAAAGCTATGATTCCATCAGAGGAAGGCAGAGGATATGTGGATTCTTACGGGGAGAAGGCAGAATTTAAGACGCCTTTGGAAAATCCCTTTGTCAGGGAATTGTTAGAGCGTCTGGGATTTCAAAATATTATGGATTTTGTGGAGAACAGTGATTTGCTGATTCGGCAGTTTTGATGCCCGGGCATATAAGGAAAATTTTTTTATTCCCAGAAAAATATAAGGATTGTCCGAAATTTTTTCACAGGCTTCTATGGCATTGTCCAGGGCGTTGGAAAATATGATGCAGATGTCCATAGGCTCCATATAGGAAATTCCATGGAAGTTTCCCGAAACAGTTATGCTGATATTACGGGAATTTATTTTCGGATATTTCATTTTTATCAGGATATCCAGCAGTTCCTTTCCCGAAATGTAGAGGGAAAAGACAGGCTGGGCATCTCCCAAGTTTCGCCGGAGGATTTGGTGGTTATGGGAAAGGTGGGCCGGGCTGTATTCACAGATTGCGAATTTAAGTTCGGGGGTGGTTTGGAGTATGGCTTGGTTCATTCAGGTTCCTCATTCTTTGGCGTATTTCATAGAATTTCTATGGGTGGATTATATATGATTTGGGATTGGGATGCCAAATTAGAAAAATTACCGGAATATGAAAGGGGTAAATTTCATACTATTTTTTAGGAGTTGTCCTATTTCCCTGCATGCAGTAAAGAAATTTAAAGCTATCATATATGGAGATACACTTGTTCTAATGTTCTAAATTTTATACCAAAAAAAGTAGTCGAAACTATTGATTTTTTGGCACAATTTCTATATATTTATATATTAGAGGCAGTTCCAACAGAAACTGCCATGAAGTCTAGCAACATTAATCTTTTAAGGAGGAAATCAAATGTCTAGAGCAAAACAGTCAATGGACGGTAATACGGCCGCTGCTCATGTAGCGTATGCCTTTACAGATGTTGCCGCCATTTACCCAATTACCCCGTCAAGCCCAATGGCTGACACGGTTGACCAGTGGTCCGCAGCAGGACAGGAGAACATTTTTGGAAACCAGGTGAAAGTGGTTGAGATGGAGTCCGAAGCAGGAGCAGCAGGCGCTGTTCACGGTTCTTTGGCAGCAGGTGCCTTAACCACAACCTTTACTGCTTCCCAGGGACTTTTACTTATGATCCCCAATATGTACAAAATTGCAGGCGAGATGCTTCCCTGTGTATTTGATGTGTCCGCACGTACCGTAGCTACCCAGTCTCTTAACATTTTCGGTGACCACAGCGACGTATACGCTTGCCGCCAGACCGGTTTCGCTATGCTTTGCGAGACTAACCCTCAGGAAGTTATGGACTTAAGCCCTGTTGCACACCTTGCAACTATCGAGGGTAAAGTTCCCTTTATCAACTTCTTTGACGGATTCCGTACATCCCATGAGATTCAGAAAATTGAAAAGTGGGATTATGCAGATTTGAAAGAAATGTGCAACATGGATTCCGTAGCAGCCTTCCGTGCACATGCATTAAATCCGGAGCATCCGGCTATGCGTGGTTCCCACGAGAACGGAGACGTATTCTTCCAGCACAGAGAGGCTTGTAACACAGCTTACAATGAACTTCCTGCAATTGTTGAGAAGTATATGGCTAAAATTAATGAAAAACTTGGGACAAACTATGGCCTGTTCAATTACTACGGCGCAGAGGATGCTGACCGTGTAATCGTAGCTATGGGTTCCTTAAATGATGTGGCAGAGGAAGTTATCGATTACCTCACCGCAAAGGGAGAGAAAGTCGGACTGGTTAAGGTACGTCTGTACCGTCCATGGGTTTCCGATGCTTTCGTTAAAGCTCTTCCAAAGACAGCAAAGAAAGTTGCCGTATTAGACAGGACAAAAGAGCCCGGCTCTCTTGGAGATCCTCTGTACTTAGACGTTGCAGCTACCCTTCGTGAGGCAGGATTAAATGATATCGTGCTGGTAGGCGGACGTTACGGATTAGGCTCCAAAGACACACCTCCTTCTTCCGTATTTGCAGTATTTAAAGAGCTGGAGAAAGACGCTCCGAAACCACGCTTTACCATGGGTATCGTGGATGACGTGACAAACCTTAGCTTACCGGAAGTAAAACCTGCTCCTATCACAGCGGCAGAGGGTACGGTTGAGTGTAAGTTCTGGGGTCTTGGCGGAGACGGTACCGTTGGCGCCAACAAGAACTCCACAAAGATTATCGGTGACCACACAGATAAATTTATCCAGGCATACTTCCAGTATGACTCCAAGAAAACAGGCGGTGTTACCGTTTCCCATTTGAGATTCGGCGACAAGCCAATCAGAAGCCCGTACTACATTAACCAGGCTGACTTTGTTGCATGTCACAATCCTGCATATGTAAACAAGGGATTCAAGATGGTACAGGATGTAAAACCAGGCGGAGTATTTATGATTAACTGCCAGTGGTCAGACGAAGAGTTAGAGCACCACTTAAACGCAGAGGCAAAGAAATACATTGCCGACAACAATATCCAGTTATACACCATTAACGCTATCGACAAGGCAATCGAAATCGGTATGGGCAAACGTACCAACACGATTTTACAGTCCGCATTCTTCAAACTGGCAAATGTAATGCCTATCGATGATGCAGTTGACTTTATGAAACAGGCAGCAAAGAAATCCTACGGCAAGAAGGGTGACGATGTTGTCAACATGAACTACAAAGCTATTGATGCAGGTGTGGACGCAGTACATAAAGTAGAGATTCCCGCTTCCTGGTCTAACCCGGCAGCAGATCCTGCTCCTGCAGAGTTAAAGGGACGTCCGGAAACTGTAAAGATGGTAAAAGAGCTGATGAATCCCATTTCCCTTATGGACGGCGATTCCCTTCCGGTTTCCGCATTTATGGGTAACCCGGACGGCCAGTTCGAGCACGGTGCAGCAGCATACGAGAAGCGCGGTACAGCCGTAACGGTTCCTACCTGGGATGCTGAGAAATGTATCCAGTGTAACCAGTGTGCATTTGTATGTTCCCATGCAACCATCCGTCCGTTTATGTTAAGCGAGGACGAGGTAAAAGCAGCTCCGGGCAACATCAAACTTGCAGATACAAAGCCAAAGGCAAGCGAGTACAAATATACGATGAGCGTATCTCCTTTAGACTGTATGGGATGCGGCGAGTGTATTACCGTATGTCCGGTGGGTGCTATCGCTATGGTTCCCCAGGAATCCCAGGCAGAAGAGCAGCTGGTATTCGATTACTTGGTAGCAAACGTAGGCAAGAAACCTGGAATGCCTGCAGACAATACTGTAAAAGGTTCTCAGTTCAACCAGCCGCTGCTTGAGTTCTCAGGCTCCTGTGCAGGATGTGCAGAGACATCTTATGCAAGACTTATCACACAGTTATTTGGTGAGCATATGTACATCAGCAATGCTACCGGATGTTCTTCCATCTGGGGCGGACCTGCAGCTACATCACCATATACCGTAAATAAAGATTCCCAAAAGGGACCGGCTTGGGCAAACTCCTTATTCGAGGACAACGCAGAGCATGGTTTAGGTATGGAAATCGGCCAGAGAGTTCTCCGTGACCAGGCAATCGCAAGCGCAGAGAAATGTGCAGGAAGCGACAAGGCAAGCGCAGAGTTAAAAGCTGCATTTGACAAATTTATGGAGACAAAGAACGATACCAAGGCCAATACCCCTGCAACGGAAGCGCTTGTAGCAGAGCTTGAGAAAGCTGCATCCGCAGGATGCCCGGACGCTAAGGCAGCCCTTGAGAAGAAAGATTACCTTGCTAAGAAATCTATCTGGATCTTCGGCGGTGACGGATGGGCTTATGATATCGGATTCGGCGGATTAGACCATGTACTTGCTTCCGGCGAGAACGTAAACGTTATGGTATTCGATACCGAGATGTACTCCAACACCGGCGGCCAGGCTTCCAAAGCTTCCAATATCGGTGAGGTTTGCCAGTTTGCCGCAGCAGGTAAAGATATCGGCAAGAAGAGCCTTGCAGAAATCGCTATGAGCTATGGCTATGTATATGTAGCACAGATCGCCCTTGGCGCTAACATGGCACAGGCAGTTAAAGTTTTGGCAGAAGCTGAGGCTTACAACGGACCTTCCTTAATCATCGGTTACGCTCCTTGTGAGCTCCACGGTGTGAAGGGTGGAATGAACCACTGCCAGGATGAGATGAAGAAAGCAGTTGGAGCAGGTTACTGGAACCTCTTCTCCTTCAACCCCGCATTAAAGGCAGAAGGAAAGAATCCATTTACCCTGACATCCAAACCTGGTGACGGAACATACCAGGAGTTCTTAAATAACGAGACACGTTACAGCAGACTGGCTCGTTCCTTCCCGGACAGAGCAGAAAAACTGTTTAAAGAGTCTGAGCAGGCAGCGAAAGACCGCTATGAGCATCTGTTAAGATTGGTTGAGTTATACAAATAATTTATAAAGAGAAAAGGCATGGCTGATTGGGCCATGCCTTTTTAAGCGGGAGAATTTTTGGGGGATTAAAAAATGGGTGCCGCTATATCAGCGATTACCATACAGGCAACTTATGCTTAAAAGATTCGCACACTGGTATAGGCTTACACACCCGTCTAGGCATCTTTGGATTTTATTTCGTTTGAGTGCAGGAGCGATAATTCCTGAAACATCTTTTTTTCATGCTTCTTTACAGTATCCATATTTTTTGCCATACTATTGAAAAAAGTAAAAATTCTATGCATCTATTTTCCACTTTTTCCAATCTAATAGTTGTAAAACAAAAAAGCTGACGTCAGAAACTGTTATTAAAAAGAAACGGAGGATAAAAGATTGAAAGTATTGGTACGGCGGGCGCAGAAGGGCAGTGCCGACTGTTTTATACGCCTGATGGAAGAAAACAAACAGACATTAATGCGTGTTGCCTATGGCTTTTTCCAGAATGAGGAAGATGTGGCGGACGCCGTTGCACAGACAGTGGCGGATGCCTATGAGCACATCCGGGAATTAAAAAAGCCGGAATATTTTAAGACATGGCTTGTTCGGATTCTCATTAACAACTGTAACCGCATGTACAATGAGAACAGGAAAACGACAGGGTTAGAAAATTTCCCGGAGATTGCCCAGGAGAGTTATGAGATGGCAGGGGTGGAGTTTGCGGATATGATTTCCTCCCTTCCGGAGGAGGATCGGGTGATTTTTCAGCTCTATTACGGGGAAAATTTTACCGCAAAGGAAATCGGCGAACTGCTTGGCAAAAAGGAGAGTACGGTGAAAAGCAGGCTGCACCGGGGGAAAGAAAAACTCCGGGAAAAGATGAAGCTGATATGCTGACACTCAATCAAAAAAGAGACAACAAACAATTTAGATGCAGGAGGCTTATATGAGAGAATATACAAATCAGGAATACAGGGATGTACTTAGGAATACCAGTTTGAACAGTCCGTTGGTAGATGAGAAGCTGGCGCAGGTTTATGGGAAAATCCGAAGGGAGGAGAAAAAGAAAAAAGGCAGGAGAATGAAAAAAGTTTTTGCCGGAGTTTCCCTTATGGCGGCGTCCTTTGCATTAATGATAGTTTTCTGTGCGGCAAATCCGGCTTTGGCGGCAAAACTTCCTATTATGGGATCGTTTTTTAAAGAGGTGGAGGAGAAGGTATCTTACAAAGGGGACTACAGCAGTCGTTCGGAAAAACTGATTCCGGAAAGCGGAACGGAAGAGGGGACGGAGGAATCTGCAGAGGCGGAGAGTCCCTATGTTCAGACGGACAATGGAGCGACAATTTCGCTGGGAGAAATATACTGCAATGATATGGCGCTTTATATCGGAATTCAGATAAAGACAGAAGAACCCTTATCAAAAGAGTTTATAGAGGAATCCATGGGTCAGTGGGATTATAGCACTATTGGGATTCATTCTACAGCCACAGCAGACGTGGCAGAAAGCGTTGGGCTGGCTTTTTCAGATGGCTTAGGAATGCCGTCACCTTATTTTATAGAGGGCGCCTTTGAAGACGACTGTACATTTACAGGGATTATTCGCATAGATGCATCTGAATTTGTAGAGGATTTAACGCCAGACTATGATGGGGAGATAACAGTAGAAAACTGGGATGAGCATTTCAGGAGGATTGGAATGCCGGATAAATTCCAGTATCAGCTAAGTATTGATAAAATTTTTGACAGTTATACCTGGACAGGGGACTATGACCATCCAGGAGAACATATACAAATCCCGGAATGCATTGAGGGAAACTGGAACTTTACCCTGGATATCAAAAAAGATAATTCTGATTGCATTGTAAAAGAAATCAATGAAAGAGATGAAAATGGATTTGGCATTGCAAAAATCACAAAAACCCCCTATGAAATCCAGGCGGAGGCTATTTTGCCGGAGGGAGAGAGCATGGCGGATTACTTTGTTGCAATCCGTGATGCCCAGGGCAAGCCTTTAGAATCCCAGGGCGGCTATGCAGAGATATACAATATCTATCAGAGGGACGTGTCAAAAGTTACCGTATATATCTGTGATTACGTAACTTATATGGATGAGTGCAAAGCAGAAAACTGGGAAAATCTTCCAGAAAAAGCAGTCTATGCAAAAGAAATCACTTTTGAGGAGTAATTACAGAAAAATCATTACGATACAATAGAAACAATATGTATTCTTTCCATAAAAACGGGAAATCCTATAAAAAAATGAAAAGAGGAATTTGCTATGGAAAGAAAACGAGCAACCATGGACGGCAACCATGCTGCCGCCCATGTGGCATATTTTTACACAGATGTGGCGGCAATTTACCCCATCACCCCATCCTCTGTTATGGCGGAGGTGGCGGAAGCCTGGGCTGTGGAGGGAAGGAAAAATATATTTGGAAATAAGGTGGAGATTTCCGAAATGCAGTCGGAGGCCGGGGCCGCCGGGGCAGTTCACGGCGCCTTAACCGCCGGGGCCCTTTCCTCCACCTTTACAGCCTCCCAGGGGCTTCTTTTAATGATTCCAAACCTATATAAAATTGCAGGGGAGGGGCTGCCGGGAGTTTTCCATGTGGCGGCGAGGACTGTGGCGGCCCACGCCCTCAGCATTTTTGGGGACCATTCGGATATCTATGCCTGCAGGCAGACAGGGGCGGCAATGCTCTGTGAGAGTTCTGTCCAGGAGGTGATGGATTTATCCCCGGTGGCCCACTGTGCGGCCATAGAGGGAAGAATGCCCTTTATCAACTTCTTTGACGGATTCCGCACCTCCCACGAAATCCAGAAAATTTCTGTGTGGGACGAGGCGGATTTAAGGGACTTGTTTCCCAGGGAGGCAGCGGAGGAATTCAGAAAAGCAAGCCCTAACCCGGAGCATCCCTGCCTGATGGGCCAGGCCCAAAACCCTGACACCTATTTCCAGGTGCGGGAGGCGTCCAATGAGCACTACAATAAAATTCCCGCCCTGGTGGAATCCTATATGAAAAAAGTGAACGATAAAATTGGCACTAATTATCACCTGTTTAATTACTATGGAGCAAGTGATGCAAAACATGTGATTATCGCCATGGGCTCCGTGTGCGAAACCATAGAGGAGGCAGTGGACTATCTCATTACGAAAAACGAGAAGGTGGGAATGGTAAAAGTTCACCTGTACCGCCCGTTTTGCAGTGAGGCCCTGGTGAGAGTTCTTCCCAAAGCCACGGAGACAATCTCTGTCTTAGACAGGACGAAAGAGCCGGGGGGAGCAGGGGAGCCTTTGTATCTGGATGTCCTTGCCGCATTAAAACAGCATAATGTGGAGGGGATAAAAGTCTTTCGGGGGCGTTACGGATTAAGCTCCAAAAATACCACCTCAGGTCAGATTCTGGCGGTATTTGAAAATAAAGACAAAAAAGAGTTTACCATTGGTATCCGGGATGATGTGACAAATCTTTCCTTGGAGGAAAAAGAGACCCCCGATAATTTAAATGAAAAAGTTTACAGCTGCAAATTCTGGGGACTGGGGGCAGACGGTACCGTGGGCGCCAATAAAAACTCCGTAAAAATTATCGGAAATCATACGGATCTTTACGCTCAGGCGTATTTTGACTATGATTCCAAAAAATCCGGCGGCCTTACCGTTTCCCATTTAAGGTTCGGGAAACATAAAATCCGTTCCCCTTATCTTGTGGAAAAGGCGGATTTTGTGGCCTGCCATAAGCCTTCTTATCTCTGGACTTACAATATGGTTCAGGATGTGGTTTCCGGGGGAATCTTTCTCTTAAACTGCCCTTGGAAACCGGAGGAAGTGGAGAAACATCTCCCGAAACAAGTAAAGCGTTTTATCTATGAGCACCATATCCAGTTGTATGTCATTGACGGGGTGAAAATCGGACAGGAAACAGGAATGGGAACCACAAGGATAAACACGATTCTTCAGGCGGCATTTTTTAAACTTACAAATATTCTGCCCCAGGATGAAGTGACGAGACTTTTAAAAGAGGCAGTAAAAGCCACCTACGGGAAAAAGGGAGACGAGGTAGTGCAAAAGAATTATGCCGCCATAGACGCAGGTATGGAAGGCGTACAGAAAGTGGAACCCAATGAGGGCTGGGTCAGCGAAGAAAGCGACAATTTGTTTGGGGAAAA
>Ga0137307_101137_pt2 | contig 16416 bp, 10 predicted proteins | sample NAcewD2O_March_2_FD_97180 | JGI IMG/M metagenome (GOLD analysis project Ga0137307, IMG submission 97180) | Mouse cecal microbial communities from Vienna, Austria - N-Acetylglucosamine amended D2O_March | ecosystem: Host-associated > Mammals > Digestive system > Large intestine > Cecum | place...
CCTCTCATTCTGCCTCATGCAGATATACACCGCCCCCAAATTATTCCAAAGCCCTGCTTTCGCTTTCGCACTGCTGTGAATTTCCGTCTGAGCCTGAACAGATACAGCCTCTGTCATTTCAATTTCTTCTTCCCAATAGGCATAAATATCTTCTACTAAATTTTCATCCAGCTCCATCCCCAGCTCACTGGCCCTTCGCACCAACAGATCCAAAAAGAAAAAAAGTATATCCGTATATTCAATGTCCACCAAATCCAGCTCAAGGTCACATCTGCCCATACATACAAAGAAATCAGCTTTTTTCACTCTCTGCAAGAGTTGATACAATTCCGTTGTCTTTCCACACCCGGGATGGCCGATAAACAATTTATGAAGATATACTTCCCTGCAATCCTCAAGCTGTAAAGCAAAATTTTCCACAAAATCAGAATATACATCCCCGGTTCTTGCCAGGGCTGTATTTAAATAATACGCTTCCAGTTCTGTGCTTGTGCTTAAAGGCTCCGAATTAAATGCATCTTGTATTTGATTCAGGACTTCTGCTTTCTCCTCTTCCCCTGCTTTTTCATCTCCCCCGTACCGCCTTCCTGCACTCCGTCGGCCTTAAGGACAGAGACAAAGGTTCCCAAAAAACACCGCAGGTCAAAAGCAAAACTCATCCTCTTTACATATTCCCCGTCCAGCTTTGCCTTCACGGGAATCTCAAGCTCATCCCTGCCGTTTATCTGGGCCCATCCGGTAAGTCCCGGCAGCACATCGTTGGCACCGTATTTGTCCCGCTCCGCCACCAAGTCGTCCTGGTTCCAAAGCGCCGGCCTTGGCCCCACAAAACTCATATCCCCCTTTAATATATTAAAAAGCTGGGGCAGTTCGTCCAGGGATGACTTTCTTAAAAAATGACCGACTTTTGTAATATATTGGTCCGGATTTGCCAGCAAATGGGTCGGCATATCCTTTGGCGTATCGATCCGCATGGTACGGAATTTGTAAATAGGAAAATATGTCTTATGGATGCCCACCCTTTTTTGTTTAAAAAGCACCGGGCCTCTGCTGTCCATTTTAATAGCAATACATAAAAGAAGCAGCGCCGGGGATAATACCAGACACGCCCCAAAACTTAAGATCAAATCCAGGGTGCGTTTCCATTTCATATAACTCCTTTGTTTTTCCGTAAACCTATATTTCATATACTCTCCCTCACTATTTTGCAGCTATGCGTTTTGCTCTTTTTGTCATAATTGATTCCCACAAAAAGTATCTCTCCCTCATATCCGTTCAGGGCTTTCCCGTACTGTTTCTCCTTTATCTGGTCGATGGCTTCCTCCGCCGACCTGCCCCATTTTAATTCCACCACCATGGGGATTTTACTTTTTTTCCGGGGGAAGAACACAAAATCCGCAAAGCCTTTCCCTGCCGGCATCTCCCGGACAATGGTATAATATTTCCTGGCACTGTAATATGCCAGGGTAAGCACGCAGCTTAAAGAATTTTCATCATTGTAAGTTAAAACAGAGGCAGTATCCATATGGATTTCATCAATCCCCGCCGCAACACTGGTCTCGTTTCCGCTTAAGGTATCCTTAAGAAGCTGATCCGATTTCTCCAGTGCCAAAACCAGTTCCTGCCAGGAGGTATGTTTGACTGCCCGGATAAATTCGTCTCTGATTTCTTCATTGGGAATATACACTTCCTCTTCTTCCCCGTCATAGGCAAGATAGCCCAGATGAATCAAAAGAGCCAAAACATCGTTTTTATCCGCAAAGCTTACCATGTCATTCTGGAAAGACCTGGCATCCATCCCGCACCTGCCCCCTCCAATCATCTGAATAATATCATTCTTTAACCCGTCAAAATCCATTTCAATGTAAATGCGCAGGGATTCATATGTCTCTGTGGCTGTCCAGTAGTTGGCAAAATGTTCTGAAAATATGGATTCCACCACAGATTTCGGATTATATACATGGCCAATCCTGCGAAAGCTGTAGCCGTCGTACCAGCGTCTCATTTCCTGAAAATCCATGCCATATTCCTCACACAGCCCGCTGACCTCCTCCTCCGTAAAACCTACATATTCCTCCAGACACCCGGAATCCACCATGGTATACTCATAAAAATTGTTGAGGGCAGACTGGGTTCCGTATTTCTTAATGGGCAGAATCCCTGTCATATAGGCCAACAATATAAATTGCTCTGACTGTACATCCTTAAACATAGACCGCAGGAAACCCAGATACTCCTCCTGAAGCTTTCGGTTTTCCTTGTCCGAACGGAACAGACAGTCCCACTCGTCAATCAGTACTATAAACTGCCTTCCTGTCTTTTGGAATACATCCGCCATTGCCCCAGGCAGGGAAACTTCCCTCTCTTTTACCGCCTCCGGAAATTCTTCCCGTAGTTCTTCTATTACCTCCCGCTGAAGATAGGAAACTACGCTGATATTATCCCCATGCCGCACCGCATTTAAGGTGCGATCCCGCATACCCTGCATATCAATGAAAATCACGTCATATTGATTCAGATGTTTTTCAAAAGATGCCGCCTTTTCAATGATACGCCCTTTAAACTGCTCCCTGGAATCACAGCTCCTGTCATAATATGCCGCCAGCATTTTTTCCGCCATAGTTTTCCCAAAACGCCTGGCCCGGCTGACACACACCCATCTCTGCTCTGTTCCCAGAACACGGTTCATTTTCTCAATCAGCCCTGTTTTATCCACATAAATCTGAGAATTAATAGCACTCTGGAATCCCAGATTCCCGGGATTTAAATATTTCCCCATACTCTTACGCCCCCTTTTCGGGATGGTAGGTGGGCACAATGCGTTTGACCCATTCCCTGATATCCTCCGGCTCTTTTACCACATACTCCTTAAGCTCCTCCAATTCCTCCATGAATTTTTCCTCATCCATCTCAATGGGCCTGCCGATGTGAATCATTTTATTGGCGGTACTTTGCAGTCCTTCTTCCTCCATCAGCATCTCCTCATAGAGTTTTTCTCCCGGGCGCAGGCCTGTAAACACAATTGGAATATCATCATTTGGCTTATGTCCGGAGAGGAGAATTAAGTTCTTTGCCAAATCCAGGATTTTTACCGGCTCCCCCATGTCAAGGACAAAGATTTCCCCTCCCTTTGCGTATGCTCCCGCCTGCAAAACAAGGGATACCGCCTCCGGGATTGTCATAAAATACCGGATGATTTCCGGATCTGTCACCGTCACCGGACCTCCCCGTTCTATCTGCTTTTTAAACAATGGAATCACGCTTCCGTTGCTGCCTAACACATTTCCAAAACGGACAGCCACATACTCCGTATCGCTGCGCTTGTTGTAAGTCTGGATAATCATCTCGCAGATACGTTTGCTGGCTCCCATAATATTGGTGGGATTTACCGCCTTATCCGTGGAAATCATTACAAAACGTTTTACATGGTAACGGTTGGCAGCCTCCGCCATTTTCCATGTGCCGATGACATTATTTTTTATGGCCTCATTGGGACTGTCCTCCATTAAAGGCACATGTTTGTGGGCCGCTGCATGATACACAATTTCCGGGCGGTAGGTCTCAAATATGGAATTCATACGGTTGGTATTGCGCACAGAGGCAATAAGAACCACCATATCCATTTCCGGATATTTTGCCTTTAACTCGTTTTGTACATCATATGTGGAATTTTCATAAATATCCACAATTACAAGCCTTTTGGGATGATGGCTGGCAATCTGGCGGCAAAGCTCGCTCCCTATGGAGCCCCCGCCCCCTGTCACCATAATTACCTTATTTCTCACATACTCCATTATGGAATCCAAATCCACTTCCACAGGCTCCCGCCCCAGTAAATCGTTGACATCCACATCCTTCAGCTTGCTGACACTTACGTCCCCATTCACAAGCTGATAGATTCCCGGAAGATTTTTCAGTTCGCATCCCGTCTCTTTACAGATATCCAGAATCGCTTTTTTCTTCTTCGGGGACACCGACGGCAGGGCTATTATAATTTCATGGACATGGAGATCCTGGCATTTTTCAATAATATCGTCCCTGTCTCCCACTATTTTTACCCCGTGGATAAACCTGCCTTTTTTACTCCTGTTATCATCAATCACACCTACTACCCGTTTCTTTAAATAGCGGCTGTTTTTTATTTCCTTTATCAGGGCATCCCCCGCCTCCCCGGCGCCGATCACCAGTACATTCCGGGTATATTCCGCATCTCTGCGCATATTCCGTAAAGCCCGCAGTCCCCGGTACATATACCGGCTGACAAAAATCAGCCCCAGGAGAAAAATCCCAAAAAGGGCATAGTAACTTCTGGGCACCGGAAAGCCTGTCTCTGGGTGGGACAACAGCAAAAGTATCATATTTAAAATAGAAACGATTACACAGCCGGAAAAGACATACATGGTTTCAATAGCCCCGGCAAAACTCCAGATACTGGAATACAGGCGGAAAATCCAAAACACAAGTATGGTAATCACCGCGATTGCGGGATAGGCTTTCCACACATTTTCCACAAACTGCACCGGTATTGCAAAAAAGTTAAAGTCAAAGCGAATCAAAAGCGCCAGCATGCTTGCCGCAAACACAGCGCAAATGTCATAACACATTAAAAACGTGCGTCTTATCCACAGTTTTCTGTCTATATTCATTGATTTCATCCCGTATCTTCTTTCTCTTCCAAAAACTTTTATCATTCTACACACATTATCTGCATTTGTACAAAAATAATACACATAGATATGATTCACAATATCTATGTGCATTATAGCATTTCTTTCCATACTTGTAAACTTTGGCAGAAATGAAAATTTTCCTATTTCCTCCCGCAGCACTGCTTATATTTTTTCCCGGAACCGCAGGGACAGGGAGCGTTCCTGCCCACTTTGTTTTCTGTCCTCACATAAGGCATATCCCCCTCATAAAAAGATGTGCCGGTAAACCGCTTCATCTCCTGGGGATATTTTTCTGCAAAATACCCCTCGTTAAATTCCAGATACATCCTCCCGTAGTCTTTTAACAGCCTCTCCTTTAAAAAGATAAGATTTTTTTCATCGGAAAGCTGCTGAAGGAAAGGTTCGATTTCTTTATATAAAAAGCCATACTCCTGTTTTAAAATCTCCGCCTGCTTTAAAATTTCCTCTTTTTCCATAATCATGCAAAGCTTTGTGTCAGTTATGGCGAATTTTCTTATGTACGCATCGCACATATCGTCCTGGGACATAGCATAAAATGCTTCTGCCGCAAGGCGCATTGTCTTCCCAAAACGTGCATCCATCTCCAGTTTCTCCAGGCGCATGCCGATTTGTGCTGTCTTGATGAACTCCTGTATTCCCTCGTCATCAGCGATTTCCTGCATTGTGGAATTATCAGTAATCTCCTGCACGTTTTGCATAATTTTTTCCGCTAACTCAAACTCCTTTTCTCCCCATAGGGGGTTGTTAAGGAACTGGCTTAACAGCAGGATAATCACTACCGCCTCCTCCTGCAGATACTTTCCCTGAATCTCAAGGGCATGGAGTAATGAGGTCCCAATTTCCATAAAACAGGACGTTTCCTGTTCTGCGTCCATAAGAAGCAGCGCCGCATAAGCCTCCATATACTCCGGCAGATCCTCTTTCTCCCAGTCTTTGGGATTTTCCACCATCTCACGCAGCATGGCAAAGGCCTTATCTGTTTCCCCATATTCTGCGCACTCCCCGGAATACAAAAGGATAAAATCTTTATCCCGGATTCCCAGGTCATATGCCTTTTCTAATGCCGGAAATGCCTTTTGGGTATACCCCCGCTCCATGTAAGAAAACGCCAGTTCACGCCAGAACCAGGGGTTTCCCGGATCTTTTTTCACGAGAAGTTCCCCGTTTTTTACCGCTTTTCCCGTATTGCCGCAAAGCCTTTGGGCCATTACAAGAAGATACAAAAACTGTATTTTATCCGGGAAATATTTCCATGCCTCCTCAGCAGTGTCACGGAATAATATATCGTCCCCGCATTCCCTTGCTTTTGTAATCTGTTTCATCATGCTCTGTGCCAACGGGTCTTTTAACGCTTCAAAAGACGGCCCGTTTTCCCTGCCTTCATTTCTGGTAAGCTGTTCGTAAGCTTTCCTTATCTGCTGAAAATGTTCCGGGTCTTTCTCCGGCGGAAACTGCCTCACCAGTTTAAAATAGGCACGTTTGATTTCTGCAAGCTGTGCCCCCTGCTCCAATCCCAAAATTCTGTAATATTCTTCCATTTCTTCTCTCCCGTATTTTTCTACTCTAAATCTTCCAAAAGACCCAGCAATTCTTCCTCTACATCATTTGCTTCCTCTATATTGTCTTCTATCAGCGCCCGTTTCAAGAGATAGATACACTCCTCCAAATCTTCCTGATAAAAATTAATCTCCTCCGGGGAATCCAGATTTTTCAGCACACGCTCTGCACGGCGGATTACCGTCTTAAATGCCTTTGCATTTGGGGCGTCTTTCCATTTGCTTACATCCATCTTTGGGCTGGTTTCCCCTTCTTTCTCTTTCATCATATCAATACTGATTTCCGCCTCGTTCCCGGTGCTCACAATATTGGCTTTCACCCTCAGCATACCGTTCATATCATAGGAAAACTCCACGCCAATTCTCTCTGCCCCTGCTTTTTTTGGGGGAATCCCGGAAATGGTGAATTTCCCCAGAAAATGATTTCTGGATGCAATGCGCTCTTCCCCCTGAAACACTTCAATATCTGCGGCTGTCTGATAGTCCCAGCTTGTATAGTACATCTGGCTTTTCGTAACAGGAATGGTAACATTTCGGGGGATGATTACACTCATTCTGTCATCTGTAAACTCATCCTCAATGCGGATACCAAGGGTATAAGGATTTACGTCCGTCATAATCACGCTTTCTTCCTGATGAATTTTCCCGGAAAGAATTCCCGCCTGAATGGCAGCTCCCTGGGCCACGGCATAATCCGGATCTACCAGCCTGGAAGGCGCCATATGGAGATAATTTTCAATATCTTCCGCAATCATTGGCATTCTGGTGGATCCGCCCACCAGCAGTATTTTGTCAATATCCTCCGGCTTAACCTTTCCATCCCCCAGAACAACGTCAATGGGATGATGGGTTCTGTCTACAAGCTCCCTGGTCAGCGCCTTAAATTCCTCTGCGGTAACCGTGATATCCATAGCCAGGGGCTCTCCGTCTTTTTCCTCCAGCATGGGCAGAAGTATTCGGTAAGAATCCTCGGTACTTAAAGCTTTCTTGCAGGCCTCCGCCTCCTCTTTTACTTTTACCCTGGCGTAGAGGTTATCTGCCAAATCCACTCCAAAGACTTCTTTAAACTTCTTTTCCAGGTAAACCGCCAGGACTTCGTCAAAATCTTTTCCTCCCAGGGCGTTGTCCCCGCTGCTTGCCTTTACCTCCAAAACTCCCCCGAACATCTCCAGAAGGGTCACATCAAAGGTTCCCCCTCCCAGGTCGTATACCAGGATATGGCTTTCTTCTTCCATATGCCCCAGTCCGTAACTCAAGGCTGCCGCTGTGGGCTCGTTTAGTATCCGCTCCACTTCAAATCCTGCCAGCTTTCCCGCTTCCACTGTCTCCCGTCGCTGAAGGTCATCAAAATATGCTGGAACAGATATCACTGCCCGGCTCACTTCTTCCCCAGCAAATTCTGATATGTACTTTTTGATACCGGAAAGAATCTCCGCTGACAGTTCCACCGGCGTATACTTTTTCCCGCCTAAGGTAATTTTCTCTTCCGTACCAATTTTCCTCTTCACTTCAATAACCGTGCTCTCCGGGTGCATCATATACCGGGAACGCGCCTTCTCCCCTGCAAACAGCTTTCCCGTATCATCCACCCCCACTGCCGAGGGCATGATAAACGTCCCGTCCTGCACAGGCACCATACAAGGCTTTCCCTCCCGGATAAGGGCTGCCTCTGTGGTGGAAGTTCCCAAATCGATTCCTACGATAATACTGCCGTTACTCTCTTTCATCTGTATCTTTCTCCTTTACACAATATGCGGATACTTTTGCTTTTTTCCTGACTTTCCCCTTGTAGATATATCCCGGGGAATAAATTTCTGCAACTGTTTCTTTCAACTGTGGATTATCTGTTTCCAGCACCTGTATCACCTCATGAAGATCATAGTCCACAGGTCTTCCCGCCTCTGCAATCTGGCTAATGCCGCACATCCGCCGTTTTTTCTCAAGCTTCTCCTCCACAAGCTGAATCTGCTGAAATAAGTTTTTATCCCCGTTTCCGGCATACTTTTTTAACCCTTCTAACTGTTCCTGATACTCTTCAAACAGCTGTATAAAATTGTCTTCCTGGTTTTTCCAGTCCAACAGTTCCCCTATGCGGCTTTCCTCCCCTTCCCTGAAATCTTCCCATTCGTCTGTAATATTTTCTACCGCCATACGCTGCTTTTTCAAATCCTTTTGAATATCCGACAACTGCTGTTGGAGCCGTTCTGCTTCCTCCAAACGCTTTTGTTCCTCTTCTTTTCTTTTCCCAAACAACATGTTTACGTCCTTTCCTTACCGTTCTGCCACACCCTTCTCTATGACACAGCTATGTTTTTTCTCCTTCTTATCATAATTGATGCCCACCAGAAAGACTTCCCCCTCATAGCCTTCCAGTGCCTTCACATAATTTTTCTCTTTGATCTGCCGGATTGCCCCCTGGGCAGATTTATCCCATTTTAACTCAACCACCATGGCATTTTTCCCGTATTTTCTCCTGGGGAAAAACACCAGATCGGCAAATCCTTTCCCGGCAGGCATCTCTCGGACCAGGGTATAATACTTCCTGGCACTGTAGTAGGCCAGGGAAATCACACAGCTTAAAGCATTTTCATCATTATAATTTAAGATAGAGGCAGTATCCATGTGTACCCCGTCTATCTGTGCCGCTACCTCCTCCTCATTCCCGCTCCAGGTATCTTTCAAAAGCTGTTCCGATTTCTTCAGGGCACCCATAATTTCACTCCAGTAATCATCGTCCACCGCTATACGAAATTCATCCGCCACTTCCTGGTTGGGGATAAATGCCTCCTCATTTTCTCTGTCATAAGCCAGATACCCCAAATGTATCAACAGTGTTAAAACATCGTCTTTATTCTTTACAGACACCATATCGTTCTGAAAGCTTCTCACCGTTACACGGCACCGGTTTCCCCCCAGCATCCATATAATATCGTCTTTCAGCCCCTCAAAGTTCATTTCAATGTAAAATCGCAGGGATTCGTAAGTCTCTGTGGCTGTCCAGTAATTTTCAAATTCTTCTGACAGAATGGCTTCCACTACCGCTTTGGGGTTATAGACATGCCCCACTCCCTCAAAGTAGTACCCGTCATACCAGCGCTTCATCTCCTCAAAGCTCACCTGATATTCCTCACAAAGATCCTGCACTTCCTTTTCTGTAAATCCCACATACTCTGCAAAAAATCCCGGCTTTACCATGGTATATTCATAAAAATTGTTAAGAGCAGACTGGGTTCCATACTTTTTAATGGGCAAAATCCCTGTCATATAAGCCAGAAGAATAAAACGCTCCGACTGCACATCTTTAAACATAGAACGCAGAAACCCTAAATATTCCTCCTGCAGTTCCCCGTTTTCCTTATCTGACCGGAACACACAATCCCACTCGTCAATTAAAATGATAAACTGCCTTCCTGTCTTTTGGAAAACATCTGACATTGCCCCGGGAAGGGATATTTCATTTTCCTTTACTGCTTCCGGAAAGGTTTCCTGAAGTTCCAAAATCACTTCCCGTTGAAGATAGCCCACCACGCTGATCTTTTCCCCGTGGCGCACTGCGTTTAAGGTGCGCTCCCGCATCCCCTGCATATCGATAAAAATTACATCATATTGATTTAGATGCTTTTCAAAAGAAGCTGACTGTTCTATCACTTTCCCCTTAAACTGCTCCCTGGAATCACAGCTTCTGTCATAGTAGGCCGCCAGCATTTCTTCTGCCATGGTCTTTCCAAACCGTCTCGCACGGCTGACGCATATATATCTTTGTTTTGTCCCCAGCACACGGTTCATTTTGTCGATAATTCCTGTTTTATCCACGTAAATCTGTGAATTTAAAGCACTCTGGAAACCAATATTTCCAGGGTTTAGATATTTGCCCATGCTGTTCCCCTTTCTCAGTGCAAACAATTGTGCCCTGTAATGAATCTGCTATATAGTTATTGTGATTTATATCCTATTATGAAGGCTCAAAAAAGTAATACCCCATATGCAGATAAAATACTGTCCAAAACGGGTTTAAAAAGGGAACCTCCGCTTCAGTAATTATCACAAAAATGATATACATTCCCTCCACAAACAACAGCTTTTTATCCCTTATCATAATCCCTCTCTTTAGTACACTTGCAAGAACTACACAATAGGGAACTATCACCAGCACTCCATATCGGTAACACATCTGTAAAATTCCATTATAACTGTTTACACGAATTCCTCCGGTCTTTGCCAATTCGGCATGGCCTAAAAAATTCAAATCCTCCACATATGTTTTCCAGGCTATCAATAAGTCTTCTCCTCGTATTCCTGTTGGCAGTCCTAAAAAACCTGAAAAATCCGCTGAAAAGACAGAAAATAGTATCTGTATCCCAAGAGCTGCCCCGCCGCTAATGAGAAGTTCATTTAAAAATCGTTCCCTCTCCGCAGCCTTTTGATTTCCCCAAAAGAAAAACAAACTCCCCGCTGCCAGCAGAAGCACATAACCCATACCCAGATAACGGCTTCCCATCCATGCGTCACAAATACACAATATGAGGGAAAACACGGCAAAACAGCCAAAAAATCCCTTATTCCATTTCTGGGTTTCCAGATCCCCCTCATACATAGACCAAGCCGTAAATAACAGGATTACAGCAGCTAAAAAAATATGATATTTCGTGTATCTGTCATTATATACTCCCAGTTTATTTGCCACAAAGAAATACATTTGTAGCAGAAACAGCATAATTACCCGAAATACACTGCGTCTGTGGGGCGGAATATACCTGCAAAGCCACATCGCAGGTTTTTCTTCCAGCATATATATATATTGTAAAACATCACAAAACTTTGTAACCAGGCATTCATATGCATTTTCCATTTTTTTACCCAAGAGACAATTCCGATAAAGCATCCATGAAAAAAACAGATAGAGAAAAAATACTCCCGTCACTCCCACTAAAAATCTTTTTTTAGAAAACGTCTTAAGTTTCTGCCTGAAAGAAATTTCTTTCAGAGAAAATTCCAAATCCTTTTGATTTTTGAGAAAAATCTTCATCCGGCAAAATTCCCCTGTCACTGGCAGAGTATATACATTCCACCCGTTGCCAATGGCATTTTCGTAATTGCAGACACGCCGTCCACTCTTATTATAAAAGCCAAACATAGCATTTATACCGTTCTGATTTATATTCTCAGCTTTCAAATACAAATAATAATACTGGACATCCTTTTTCCCTTTCTTAAAGGTTAATTTAGAGTTATCAGAATCTACATGATAGACATCTTTCGCTGCATCATAACTGACATCTGTCAGATTAATAGAATCCAATGATGTACTGACATGAAATGTTTCACCATCATTATAAAAATCTCTGATATTTACAGACCTGCTGCCAAGCATCATTCCCACAGACAAAGCAAGTACAAGTCCGAAAAGCAGCCATGCAACTCGTGGAATGACAGCATTTTTATTTAATCCCATAGGTTTCTCCCTCTAAAAACTTCTCTTGAGTCTTTCCTGGAAATAAAATTCCCATACCCAGATAAAACAGCATCCATATCATCCATACAAATGGTTTTTCACCATTTTCAAGCATAAATGATATCCCTGCTCCCACCGTAACCAATAGCGGGTACAGCTTATAGAGTTCACTCCCTCCCGTCCTTCTCGTGTAAAGAAAGCTTTGCTGTAATGCCGCAATCAACATGATTACATAAGGAATTCCCGCAAAAATTCCATACCGGAACATAATTTCTAATATTCCATTATGAGGATAAATATAGTTTCCCCAATTTCTGGCATGGTAATAATGGCCAAATAAATTCATTTGACGGATATATGCAAGATAATATAAGGTACGTCCGCTGGAAAATGCCTCAAAGGCATTGATAAAAGATCCGGCTTTTAAAAACGTCTTAATATCCCGCCTTCCTTCCATATTATTAACAGGAAGCATCTGCTCCTCCACAACCATCGTTTCAACCTCTGCCGCATACACGGTCATGCCGCCATTTCCACTTGCTTTCAGGTACTGCTGGTCGGCAGGATATACGATCTCCGTACCCAGACGCTGCGCAAGATTACTTAATAGCCATGTATCTGCTTTTACAACGGGAACAAAAATTAATATACACAAAAACATTATTTTTACCAGGACAAAACCTGTATGATTTATTTTCATATAAAATAGATTGTGGATGACAAAACAAAACAATGATGCCAGCACAACAAGCTGACCTGTCCGCCCATCAGATCTCCATACCCGATCCAGGGCAATCACCAGACCGATACAAGAACATACACCGTAATATTTTATCTCTTTTTTTAAAATCCGGTTATCCAATTCCACCAGAAACAGTATTGCTCCTGCTGAGGCAAAAGCCGCTTCAATATTGGGGTTACGAAAATATCCCGCATACCGTGCCACTCCATTTTCCGGTCTACAAAAATAAATAAATACTGTAGTAAACCAAAAAACAATCTCTCCTGCCCACATCAAATCCTGTATCAACCGTTTGGGCTCTTTCATATTCCCCCATACAAAGAAAAAGAATCCCACAAAAAAAATAAATATAAAGCCCTGAAACTGATATCTCTTATCCACAATAAAGTCTGACAGAATTGCTATACACCACAATACAAACCATGACTGTGCCAGGTTATTTTTCCAGCTTATTTTTTGAAGCGGAACTTCAATGGAAACAATGGCCAAAACCAGTAAAGTCATACAAATCATCAGCATACTGATGCCATAGTATGGCTTACTGTGTAGATAAACTAGATTCTCCATTGTTGACATATAAAGCATAAAAGCTGCCAAAAGGCAGATTCTGATCCGGCTGCGCTTTTTTGTACTCCAGGACATAGTACGCCCTCCGATGATACCGCCTGCAAATATCCAAAATTCCTGCAAAAAATCAATCCCCTTATACAGAGAAAATCCTTTTTTCCAGAAAAAAACAATGACTAATTGCGACAGCCAAAAGCACCCGATAGCTACAATACCTGCAATCAGAAAAAAAGCCCTCCATTCTATGCATTCGTCTTTTTCCCGAAACTGCATTCCCGTAATGGAAAAATTTACCTCTTTCTGATATGGTATCTTTAAAATCAGGGAATTATACTGCAATCCGGATGCATACACATAATTTTTTCCGTTTGCAAGCCTCTCCAACCCCTTCCATTGCAGCTCTCCGTCTTTATAGTATCCAAACTCCGCTTCAAGAAAATCTCTTGAAAGATTATTAAGTGTCAAGGTTATCTGCCCCCAGTCATAAAAATCTTCTGTCAGAGAATAGGTCAGATATGCGTCATCTTCCAAAACCGTATAAACTCCGGCTGGAACATCATATACAATTCCCACTCCATCCATCATTCTTCCTTCATATAGAATATCATAAATTTTGCCGCAGTCATAAAACTGCCTGATATTCCATGTTCCTGACAGAGCCATGGCTGCAATCATCCACCCAAACAGGACACTAATACCAAAACATACTACTCTGGTTTTCCAGTTTATGCCGTTCATTCCATTAAATCCCTTCTTATGTTTCCTCTATTATACATCATTTCCTGCATATATCAAATATAAACAATAAAATTTAAGAGATGTAAATCTTTGAAATTAATCAGAAGACATTACATCTCTTTTTTGTTATACAATATTTCATTTTGACAATGATTTAATTTCTCTGTTATATTGAATGACACCCCCTCTGAAAATTTCCAACAAATTTTCTAAACCCCCTGCGAATCAGAGCTGCTGCATGCACAAAAGGATTGTGCACTTCCTTTTCTAACTCCCTCAAACGATCATTTGACACTTTCAAATGCTCATTTAAAAAATTAATCTGTTTTTCCTGAGCCACAGCCAGTTCAGTAAACAAAAGTATTATGTCCTGGTACATAGTATCTGGATTAATTTCCCATTTAGGCAACCTCTCCACTGCATCCCCAAATAACACTCCATTTTTCTTACCCAAAAATTCCTCTGCAACCAGACGATTTGATTCTTCAAACTGCTGTAAGTATTTCAACTGATCCTCATATCCAAAATAACTGACTTTCTCAGGCTTTCTCAGGCTGCTCGCCCACTGTATGGGCCAATCTATAAAATCTACCGGCATTTCTTTATATTCCGGCACCTGGTTTATCAAGCGTTTTATCTCAATAAAATTACCGTCCAGTCTCTCATTTTGGTTCTCCGGCGGAAGAACATACTCCTCATGCATATCCTCTCCTATTGCCTCAAGAAAATCCCGATAAATCCCTTCTTTGGAGCGCAAAAATATATCCTTTTCAAATACTCTGACTATTAAATTTTCTTTTCCGATACATCCTGCAATAAAACTTAGCGTTTTATAATAATCCAAATTATTACTTTCCAGAGCCTTGCTTTTCAGATACTTCTCAAAATTTCTGCTGTCACGCACTACATTCTTTACCGATTGGTTCCACAATGCCTGAGCAAATAAATCCTGACGTCTCAGATACACAACTACTTTCATCTGGCATCCCGCTGATTCCACTTCTTTTTGTACCTCCTGCCAGAACACATCCCTGCTGTTTTGACGATACCAGACAGACTCGTCAGAAATCACAATTTTATTTGCTGCTTCTGCTTCTTTTTTTAAAACCTCAAACCCTTGTCTGAAAATCCACCGTTCTTCCTCTTTCTTTTTTCTTTCATCTCCAGGCAGCTCAGATTTGTAAACCAAAAAATTTCCATTTCTCCTGAATTTGTACTTTCCTTTCATACTGCCAAAGTCCATTTGCGGAAAGGAAACACCATACTTTTTCAGCGCCTGTTGATTTTTAAATAAAAAATTCTGGATAGAAGATGTCCCTGTTTTCGGTGTACCTATATGAATATATAACGTAGCCATTACTGCCTCCTCAATTAATTTTATGATGCCACATTATACGCATCCTTAATTAAAAGCCAATTAAAAAATAATGCACACTGCTATTATAAAATAACCATGTGCATTATCCTTATTTATATACATTCATCTGAAAAACATTTCATTTATTTCACAACAATAGAGTTTGTAAATGTATTATTTCCCTTATCCTTTGCCGTAACCACAATTTCAGTTCCTTTTGATAATTTAGAAGTTTTAATGCTAAATTTACCCTTAGCATTAGATTTTCCGGCATAAGTTTTGCCTGACGCAACCACAGTTATACTGACTTTCTTCCCTGCCGTACCGGATACCTGCTTCGCATTTTTCTTGACCTTATTTATTTTTACAACTGCCGTGGTAGCAATATTAGACTTGCTGCCAGATTCAACATAAACTTCCCTGCCCTTTACATTACTTAATTTGTTCTTCTTAATGTTTTTAGCAGTGCTCTTGCCATAAAGTGCAATTCCAGTCTTTTTGTGATCAGAGATAGTATTTTTCTGCATAGAATCCACTTTGCTGCTATTTACGTAAATTCCATACTGACCATTGGATTTAATAGTATTGCCGGATAAGTTCTTTACCGCAGAAGCCTCTTTCTTCCCTGCATCTGACTTTTTAATCTGAATTCCGGACTTTTTATTTTTCTCAACCACACATTTTTGGATATCTGCTTTTCCGCCTTTAATATTCATACCATAATTCTTGTTATTTTTTACGGTAACGCCGGAAATTTTAACATCTGCCTTGTTGTTAGTAGTGATTCCGTTTTTTACATTAGAAGAGCTTTCTCCTCCCTTAATTGTTGCTTTTGAAGATTCATAAACATAAATTCCCTCATTTTTACTTCCTGCCACAACAACATTTTCCAATGTCCCCTTGGAATTTTTACCGATACTAATACCATGCTGACCGCTGCCTGAAACAGAAGAGCCTACCATAGTGAGAGAAGACTTGTCGTTCGCCATTATACCATTATCTTTATTTCCACTAAAATTGCAATTACTGATAGATATGGTAATTCCATTTCTTCCGCCTACACCGTGGCTGCCGTTTCCGTTAATCTCACTGTTTGTCAATGTCACCTTTGTACCAGGGTTAAATGGTGAGATACCGCATACTTTATTGTTATTGCACACAACCCCATCAATGACAGCTTCAGACTGTTTAAATATACCAATACCATGGCCAGACTCTCCTTCACTGGATTTTTTTGGATTCCGTCCGTTACTGTTATAAACTCCTCCTGTAATAGATGCCTTCGTGCCATTGTCAATAATAGAAATGCCATT
>Ga0137307_101860_pt1 | contig 16368 bp, 17 predicted proteins | sample NAcewD2O_March_2_FD_97180 | JGI IMG/M metagenome (GOLD analysis project Ga0137307, IMG submission 97180) | Mouse cecal microbial communities from Vienna, Austria - N-Acetylglucosamine amended D2O_March | ecosystem: Host-associated > Mammals > Digestive system > Large intestine > Cecum | place...
ATCTAAAAATTCGTCATATTTTTCCTGGGATATATTTTGGGGATTCCAGTTGGAGGAAAGGTACTCATAGTCTTTGTCCTCCAACTTTCCGTTCGGTTCCGTTGCTGTAGACGAAATACTGCTTGTATCTGAAAATGTTACTCCCTTCGTGCGGTGATAGAAAAGGTAGCGTTCCAATTCACTCATGTAAATTCCGGCATTTTGTTTCAATCCCGCATTTTCCAGATTAGAAGCCCAATTTTCATAATACTGTTTAAAATCCATGGTTGTGTTCACATCCTGGTGACTGCCGAGTGCCATAAGCGGTATCCCGCTGCTTGCCTTTACACTTTTGTCCCCCTGCTGTGCCAGGTGGACACGTAAAGCAGTCATTTCCGCAGGCGTGGCATTTTCCGCATTTACATCGTTTAAATGAATTTTCTGGGTAAAACTTTTTCCATGAATATCTTTTCCCTCAACATACATCACCGGGTCGTCATCTGTGGAACTTTCATCATACTTCATGTGAAGCTCCTGCCCCGAAACGGGACTGAACTCACTATGTAAATAGCCCATTTTTAGCGTACCATGATAATTGCCGCCGGGAGCAGATGATAACCCCTCACTTGCCATGCTTTGACCAAAAACATTTTTCATATTATTATTTCTGGACGTAGTTCCCATCGGATATCTAGCCGTGGGATAGCTTCCTTGTAAACCGAATACACTCATTTTTTCTCCTCAATCTGTCTTTCTCATTTATGCCTTTAATTGCTCTAATATCTCTAAAAATTTTCTGTCATCCTGAAAATGCTGAGATTTATTTACATCAACATCGGTAGCCGCTTTTGAATACTCATATAAATTTTTATACGAATCAAGCCCTCCGACCTCCAACATCGTTCCCAGTCCTCCAAAACTTCCAAAAGAATTTTGTAACCGCATATACGGAAAATCCATTTACCATCTGAATTGTCATAATCGTGTTACTCCTTATGTTTCAATCTATGGTTCCTCTGTCGGTCAGAACCATTTATGCTCCCTTAAATATAAGTCCAAGCATATACTGTTGTTTAACTATTTTCTTGCAACATACGCTCAAATATAGCTGTAATTTTACGGTACAGTCCTTTCGTTTCTTCGTTAAACGCTAATGGGTTAGAATATACCAGAGATCCCTGGCTACGTGTAAAAGCTAACACATTCCCATCAATGAAATTATCTACAACAGGCTGCTCAGAATAATAAGCGCCCACCATGCTGTCCACTTGTTTCACAACCGTGCCGTTATATCCGACTCTCTTTTTCTCATCATCCGATAAAACGCCTTTGCTTTGAAGAGTATCCAAAAAGGAATTGTAGTCCTCTAAGGTCATATTTCTGGGATTGAACTTTAACGCAAGCTGTTTATAATCATCATCACTAAGTCCTGTGATTTTCTGAGCAGAAGCCGCAAAGCCATTCTGGTTAATTGGCCCATTACTTTTTTTAGTCGCATTCATTTTTGAAACAAAACTACTGGCCTTGGAAAATTTGGTTTCTGTTTTGTTTCTGTTTTTCTAGTGCCAGACCAATTAAGAAAATTGTCCACACTATTTACATTCATAGGTTCACCTCTTTAATCTTTCTTGATTTTATATTTTTAAGAAATAATCAGAAACTGTAGAGAATTATTATTTCACCTCCTTTAAAATCTATCTCTACAGTCTGTTCATTTCGTAAAAATCAAATTTCTTATAATAATTTTTTTAATTCCTCCACATCTTTTTCTGGTAACTTTCCATCTCCGATAAAAGCAGCCACAAAACGGCTAAAGGAATTGTCATAGCATTCAGCCACTAATTTCTTTGTCCAGTTATGAATATGCTGCTCTTTTGTACATAAAGCATAGTAATAATTACATGACGTACCTTTCTCCGCCCCAATAAGTTCCATTTTTTGCAGACCTAAAAGAAATGTATTCAGTGTTTGAGTTTTCCACGCTTTTCCCCACTCACTGGTTGCAATATCCATAATTTCTCTGAATGTCATGGGAGCTTCTGCCGCCCATAATAGTTCCATGATCTGCTCCTCTGTTTTTGTCAAACCATAATTCTTTTTCATTGTATCATCCTTTCAAATATTAATGTGGACAGGGCATATAAGTGACCATATTCAGCAACTCTCCATACTTTATATCATTACATTTTATACATTTAATCCCATCATAGATATCCGTAGTGCAGCCACTATTACTATTCTTCTTATGTTCTGTTATCTCTACATGAACAGAATAATCATGATTACAAATCGCTCTGCCATTTTCGTCTATATGGTAGAGATCATAAACAATTCCATCATCAGAAACAGCAAAATTGTCAGACACCAATTTTTCTGACGAAATGGGTCTTTTCCTGATAAAAAAGTCAGTTGTAGTAGCTGTTTCTGTACTTTCATTTGTAAGCGTAGAAGGTGGTTGATATGCAAAAACAGTAATTCCTCCAGCCATACAAATAAAAGCTGCTATAATCGCTGAGAAAAAGGGCTTAGATTTTTTACTTCTTTTCAATTCCAGGATTCTTCTTTTATACATTTTCTTTTTTCTAAAATTTGCGAACCCCATTCCAAATTGTTCTTTATCCAAAAGCGTATTTTCCGCCATTAATTTTAATAATAAGTTCCCATATCGGCTGCGCTCCTTTTCTTCTTTTCCTTTCATTACCACACTATCACAATACATTTCGCTAACGCAAGAAAGTTCATCAATAAATAAGTATACAAATGGATTAAACCAGTGAAGCGCCAGGACGAGTAAACCTACTAATTTAATCAATATATCATTGTGTTTAATATGTACCAATTCATGTGTAATCATATACTCATATAGTTCATCATCTACCTGATTTTCCTTATCCCATATTGGAAATAATATTGTGGGGGACAGTACTCCAATGGTAAAAGGCGAATCACAGTATTCGGAGAAGATAAACTTAACATTCCTTCTAATATTCAATATTGCTTTCCTTTTGGAAAAGAACTCCTGTAATTTTGGTTGTGCCGATTCTCTTAAATCAACACAACATATTTGTTTCATTTTTCGATATTGCGTGATTTGTTTCCAAAGCAGAACGGAGGAAATCAACACAATAACCAATACGGTCAAATAAACAGACTGAACTTTTGGCGACAGCAATATCGAATCACGATTGGCAACAATGATGTAGTCAGTATTTATTTCCGAAGATTCATATTGACTGGCTATTTCCCGAATCCATGAGAAATGGTCATAAAAGAATCCCCACACATAATACTTACACAGTGGAAAGGGAACCAGGAAAAACATCATTGCCAATTTTAATATCCGGTATCTCCATTTCAGCGAAAAATAACGTTCGGATAGCGGATACAATAGCATATAAAGAACGAAAACAACTGTGCCTGATACTGACATAACAAAAAACATATTTTTAAATGTTACAATGAGAAGGGTCTTAAACATGATATAGGGCCTCCTTAACAGGCTCTTTTGAGCTTTCATTTATCTGCCGCTATAACAGTTTCCGCAGTTCTTCAATGTCCTGCTCTGACAATTTTCCTGTTGTTGGAAAGATTCCATATAAGCGGCCTGGTTCATTAAGATAATTCTTTATTTGTTCTTTCTTCCAGTTATCAATAAATTCCCCCTTTGAACACGCAGCACAATATGTGCAAATGGTTGTATTTTCATTCTTGATGATAGCACCGGCTTTTTGCAAATCATACAAATAAGATTCCAGCTTTCGTATCTTTCTTTTTTCTCTCCACCTGGATTTCGCAAGGACAAAGATTTCATCGTAAGAAAGCGGTTTTTCTATCATCCAAAGCAATTCCATAAGTTGCAGCGATAAACGGTTCAAACCATACTTTTTAAACAAGAAAACCACCTCCGCCCCTTATCAATACAACGCTATCATTCGTTGGTATAGTGCGTAAAGTATCACACCTTTGTCTATTATTAGTTTTTTCTAGTAACAACTAACATTTAGATAATACCCCAACTTAACAATTTTGTCAATATATTGTTTGTGCATTTATTAGTATTTCCTAATAACATGTTTGTTATAGGAAAATTATTTTTATCGGAAAAGCTTAAAATAGGCTCGAAATTAAAAGAAAAAGCTTTAAAAATTTTCCGATAAAAAATTTCATTTTATCAGGCCAAGAAAAAACTATGTACATAAACTCATATAAAATTTTCCGATAAAAATGAATCACAGCTGGGGTATAAGGTAAGCTATAGTAAGCAGGTTTTCCTGACTATACTATAAGGAGGTAGACATTTATGTTTACACAGACAAATGTACCAATCCCAGGACTGCTGGATGGATACGAGAGCGCCCTGACTGAAATGGGGTATAGCATGACAACAAAATTGCTGTTTATCCGGCGTGCGGATCTGATCATCAGGCAGCATATGAACAAAGGCCTTGAATATCTTGACAGGGATACCATCTGTGCCTACACAAGAGAGATTGACGGGAAGTATTTTAACGGGGGCATGCAGCGACGCCATTATGAGAGGACGAGGCGGGAGATTGACCGCTTTGTCGCCTATGCCTTTTCCGGTATTCAGACTCTGCTTCCCAGTCCCCTCCGCGGCGCAAGGCAGGGACTGTCGCCGGAGTTTGAGGGGATTGTGGCTGAGTTCCTGTCTGGAAACTCCCACCCGAACACGCGATGTGACATGCGCTGGACGGCCACTAAATATTTTGCATGGCTGGAAAACCAGGGCTTTAAAAATCTGGAGGGTGTCGGCGCTATCCAGATACAGAAGTTCCTTTTGGATTGTTCGGAGAAATATGCTCCGGGCACTATCCATGACCTCCAGTTGTATTTAAAAAAACTGTATGCGTTCCTGCATGCATCCGGGCGGTCGGAAGAAGATTTCCGGGAACTGCTCTCTTTCAAAGTAAACCGTGACAAAAAAGTGTACCCGCCCCTCCCAAAATCAGATATTGCAAAGCTGCTGGACACCATTGACCGTACAAGCATAACGGGGAAACGTGATTATGCAGCCATGATGCTTGGGACGGTTCTTGGCCTGCGTGCATGTGACATTATTTCCTTAAAGCTCAAAGACATCGACTGGATGCGTGGGGAGATCCGGATTATGCAGTCAAAGACATCGAGTCCCGTTGCGCTCCCGCTTACGCAGGATGTCGGGGAAGCGCTGCGGGATTATATACTGAACGCCCGCCCAAACTCAGCAGCCAGGCAGGTGTTCCTCCGGATCAAAGCGCCGCACACGCCCCTTGCGGCTGCGGTAACAGTCGGGGAAATCTACGCAAAATGCTGCGCGGCAGCCGGCCTGCCGGTGAACAAGCGTTTCCATGACCTGCGCCGTTCTCTTGGCACATCCATGGCATCAAACGGCGTGCCAGTACATGATGTCGCACAGGTATTTGGCCACACAAATGATGAATCTGTAAAGCCGTACATTGCCACGGACATTGAGCATCTGAAAATGTGTTCGCTGCCTTTCGACGGCATCGCCCCGAAAGGAGGTGACACGGTATGAATGATGAATTTATAAGTGCATTCAGCGGGAGGATCGGGGCTTTCCTGGACTACCGCACAGCACGCGGCTTTAAGCGCGAAACATATATCCGGCATTTTATCAGGTTTGACCGATGGTGTGCGGAAAAACAGCCGGGGCAGGATCTGCTTTCCAGGGAAATTGTCCATGGGTGGATAGATGATGATAAGGCACCCTGCCATGAACTTTCCCACAGGGCCGCCGCGATGAGGCTGTTTGGGAGATACCTCTGCTCCCTCGGCGAGGACGCGTATGTACTTCCTGATAAGTATACGCCAATCAAAAGCCATGCTGCCGTGTTCGTTTTCACGGATGCAGAACTTTCCGCCCTTTTTGAATCCATTGACTTTCTTGTGCCAACAAAGAAAGAGCCTTTCCTTAATGAAATTGTTTCTGTGTTGTTCCGTCTGATCTACACCTGCGGCCTACGCCCGAACGAGGGGCGCGAGCTTCTGGCAGAGAATGTCTTCCTTGATACGGGCGCTGTACTCATCACGCATACAAAACGCAATAAGGAACGGTTTGTCGTCATGTCCGATGACATGGTGGCCCTTGCCCGCAGATATGACCAGAGGCGCAGGATTTTCGGAGGCGGGAGCCCTTATTTTTTCCCGTCAGCCGGAGGCGGCCCGCTGTCAGCGGAAACTATCCATTCCGCGCTCAACATGGCCTGGTCGCATGCGGACATTGATGGGAAGCACCCTGGGAAAATACGGGTATACAGCCTCCGCCACCAGTTCGCCTCTGCCTGCCTGAACCGCTGGCTGGACAATGGAGAGAACCTTATGGCAATGCTCCCGTTCCTGCGGGAATACATGGGTCATAAGAACCTGTCGGAAACCGCCTATTACATCCATATACTGCCTGAAAATCTCATAAAGTCCCCTGCCATTGACTGGGACAAATTCAACGCGATGTTCCAGGAGGTGGAAAAATGAAAAAAACAGACGGTGACAACCTTTTTAAATTCGTACATGACTACCTTAAAGTTTACCTGCCGAAACAGCGCAAGGCAAGCCCGAACACAATCCGCTCCTACCGCAAAGCACTGGATGAGCTTTTTGACTACATAAAAGAAAAGGAAGACATCCCGTTGTGGAACGTGGCGCTTGGACACTTGGACGCCGATACGATACTGTCTTTTATAGAACACCTGGGGACAGACTGTGGATGCTCAGATGCCACATTAAACAGCCGGCTTGCGGCAATACGGGCATTTATGGATTATGCAGCTGACCGGGATGTGACGCTGGTGGACACTCTCAATGCTTTGAAGAAAGTATCCTATAAAAAACCACGTAATGCGGACATCATTGACTACATGAGCATGGAAGCGGTCACCGCCCTTGCGAGACAAGCGGACACGCATACTGCCAAGGGCAGGCGCGACGGATTCTTCATTATGCTGATGTATGATACCGGGGCCAGAGTCTCGGAGGTGCTTGATATCCGGCTTTGCGATTTCCAGCTGGGAAGCGTGCCAAAAGTCACGCTGCATGGGAAGGGGAAGAAAACCCGATCCATCCCGCTTATGGAAAAGACGGTTCAGCACTTGGAAAAATACCTTTCAGAATTCCACAGCGGACTGCCAATATCATCAGATGAGCCGTTATTTTATTCAACAATGCATGGGGAAAGACATAAGCTGACAGCCAGGAACATGCGGTATGTACTCAGAGCATATGGTGAAAAGGCTGGGCTGGAATGCCCAGAAGTGCCCGAGAAAATTTTTCCGCATCTTCTCAGGCATAGCCGTGCCATGCACTTATACCAGGAAGGGATGGATTTGACGCTTGTATCCCAATGGCTGGGGCATTCGCAGCTGGAAACCACACAGATCTATGCACATGCAGACACAGAGCAGAAGCGGAAGGCGATTGCAGCCGCAACGCCGCCCGATAACCCGCTTTATTCGAAACTAAACTCTGCAAGGTATACGGTCACGGATGAGGAAACATTGAAAAAACTTATGGGACTCCGGTAAGATCATTTTTATCGGAAAATTTTATAATTAGCACTATAGTATATTTGATGGGTGCATAGTCAAACAGCTTTTTTTATCGGAAAATTTTGGCTGAAAATCCTTTTAAATAAGGCATTTCTGTCAAGATTTCCGATAAAAATAATTTTCCTATAACCAGATTCTAAAATTAACGAAACGGGCCTTGTGCCGCTGCGAAAAACTAACCGAAATTTAAGTATTAGGAAGTAACGACTATGAAAAAGATTTTGTCCTGTGACTTCAACCCGGACACAGCCTGCGTGGAACTGCGTCTGAATGATGGGGCACTGCTCGCCATCGATTGCACCGCCGTGGAGAACGAAGTGGCGAATAGTATGTACCAGCGGTCAGAACTGGACTGGCTGATCTATAACGCTCCGTTGGAGTATGTCAATCTAATTTTAAATGGTGAGCTAGAAGTCTATTTGAAAGCAGTAATAGAGTATAAAATCCTAGGTTAAGACGCAAACCGAAAAAATGTCATATTTGAATATTACAAATATTTTTTGAAAAAACTTGACAACCTGCAAGCCGTATGGTACTATATCTTCAGACAAGAGAAAAGCTCCCAGATACAGCGGCAACTGATCTGAGAGCTTCCCACGCAAATATCATAGTTATGCACCATTATGATATCAGATATTCTCAGGAATGTCAATGTGGGCTTGTACTTTCGATGAAAGGAGAACAAGCCAATGAAGTTTTATGTCAACAAGAATGAGCAGTGGACTGGTGAACACGAGGTACATCGTGCCGATTGCGCCTGGCTGCCTGACGCAGCGAACAGAATCTACCTGGGCGAGTTTTACACCTCTCAGGCGGCTGTTCAGGAAGCACGCAAGTACTACAACTGTGTAGACGGCTGTGAGCACTGCTGCCCTGAAAGCCACACCAGATGACATGATAAGGTAGCCCGCCCATTTGTGGGCGGGCTGCCTTTCTTTGGAGGCGAAAAGATGATCGCTAAAATTTCAGATCTTGCAGATGTGCAAGGCGGAATGGTTTTAAGCCGAAAAGAGGCTAAAAATCAGAAGGAAAGCGCTTTCGAGTACAGCCGTCTTACGCTTAGAGCATTTGATAAAAATGGAAATATTAATAGATCGGAGCTGGAGATTTTTCATGCCTGTGAGAACTTGGAAAACGCCCTGTTTACAGAAGTGGGAGATGTTGTAATCCGACTGGTCTCTCCAATGTATCCAGCATATATCGAGCTTGGCTTTGAAAATATTCTCGTCCCCTCTCAATTTGCGATACTGCGAGTAAAAGACTGTGCAAGGGTCATGCCTGAGTATCTCCGACTGTGTCTGACACAAAAAAGTGTGGAGGAACGAATTCTCAGCCTGGAAAGTGGGACAGCCCAGAAGACCGTAAAAATCAAAACGGTTTTAGATTTGGAAATTCCCTTACAGCCTTTGCATATTCAACAGCAAGCGGTGCAGATTGACCTGTTAAGCAGAAAACGAGAATGTATGTATCGTGAGCTGATTGAAAATGAACGTATATTAACAAAACATCTTATTGAAAAGATGATTGGAGGAACCAACCAATGACGACCAAGAAGGATATTGAAAATGCATTGATGCGTGGCGCAGATACTCTGCGGGATACCATTGATGCAGCCAACTATAAAGACTATGTACTGCCGATTATGTTCGTCAAGTATCTGAGTGATTCCTATGAAGATGCGCTGGATGAATTGAAAAAGGAGTATTCCGGCATCCGCCTGGAGCGTCAGAAACGATATCTACCCTTTACCATTGCGGAAGAGTGCTCCTTCCAGTCTCTCTATGACCAGAGATATTCTGACAAGATTGGCCAGCTGATTAATGCCGCTATGCGCAAAATCGAGGCAGATAACAACCAGCAGCTGGCTGGTGTTCTGAACACTGTGGACTACAACAGTGAAAATGCACTGGGTACACTGGATCACAAAAAGGCAATCCTTCGGGATCTACTGGAGGACTTTGAGCCGCTGAGCCTTCGTCCCTCGGATATCGAGGTGAAGCCCGGTCAAGTCCCTGCCGATGTTATTGGTGACGCTTATGAGTATATGATTGGCCAGTTCGCTAGCATGGCAGGTAAGAAAGCTGGTTCTTTCTATACCCCGGCAGCTGCCTCCGAAATAATGGCTCGCATTGTGAATGTCCAGCCCGGTGAGCGTGTGTATGATCCTACCTGCGGATCTGGCTCTTTATTGATCAAGGCTGCGAAGAAGCAGAATAGTAAGGAAGTTTCCATCTATGGTCAGGAAGTCAACGGTTCTTCCGTGGCAATGGCCAAGATGAATATGTATATCCATGAAATCCGAGATGCAAAGATTGGCTGGGGTGATACTCTGGCAAACCCGGTGTTCTTGGATGCTGACGGTAATCTGCTCCTCTTTGATGCTATTGTAGCCAATATGCCTTTCTCGAAAGATAAGTGGGCATCTGGTTTCAACCCCGGCGGCGAGTCTAGCGGCAAAGGCAAAAAGGAGTTTAAGATGGAAGCTTCTCTGGATAAATTCCATCGTTTTGATTGGGGCGTGCCTCCTGCAAGTAAGGGTGACTGGGCATTCCTACTGCACATGATTGCAAGCCTTTCTGTGAATGGAAGAATTGCGGCTGTTGCTCCCCACGGCGTGTTGTTCCGTGGTGCTGCGGAAGGCCGTATCCGCCAGAAAGTGATTGAAGAGAATCTGCTGGATGCAGTCATTGGTCTGCCTGAAAACCTCTTCTACGGTACACCTATTCCGGCTTGTATTCTGGTGTTTAAGAAGAATCGCCTCAACACAGATGTGCTCTTTATCGATGCCAGTAAAAAGGATGAAGATGGTAATCCACGCTATATTAAGACAAGTAATCAAAATGAGTTGGGACAAACGCATATCGACGCAATTATCCAGGCATATCAGGATCGCATAGAGAAGGATAAATTTGCTCATGTGGCAACGCTGGATGAAATTAGGGAGAATGAGTATAACCTGAACATTCCTCGTTATGTGGATGCCTTTGAAGAAGAAGAACCGATTGATCTTCAGCAGGTGCAGTCCAACATTGCTCGGCTAAAAGCCGAGATTACAGAGGCTGAGAAACAGATGGACGCATATCTGAAAGAATTGGGCCTTTGATATACATTTTTAGTGAAGTGGAGGCCTGACAATGGTTAAAGGAGAAAAAATCCTTGAGGGGTACCGTGCCACTGAGGCAGGAATTTTGCCTATAGATTGGCAAGTGAAACGATTAAGCGAGGTTGCAACTGAGCTGACAGAACGGGCCGGACAGGATAAATATGAAACAGTTAGCATTTCAGCCGGAATCGGCTTCGTCAATCAAGCGGAGAAATTTGGAAAAGAGCTGTCTGGAAAACAGTACGAAAAGTACGTTGTGCTGCATCAGGGCGATTTTTCTTACAATAAAGGAAACTCAAAAACATCACCGCAGGGTTGCATTTATCGCCTGAATGATCGAGAGACCGCAGCGGTCCCAAATGTATTTGAGAGCTTTCGGATTGAAGGCCAGAATGCCGATTATTATGAACAGCTCTTTTTGAGTGGGTTCTTGAATAAGCAATTATATTCTAAAATCAATCGTGGTGTCCGAGATGACGGCTTATTGAATCTGACAGGAAAAGATTTTTATGGCTGCACAGTTCCGGTACCTCCGATTGTGGAACAGAAAAAGATTGCTGAGATTCTTGCACAGTGTGATAAGATCATCTCATTTAAGCAGGAACAGCTGGAAGAGGAAAAGCAGAAAAAGCAATGGATGATTGAGAATATACTAACCGGAAAAGTACGCGTGGGGGACTTTTCGGTCTCTTGGGAAAATACTACTATTGGAAATTGCTCGGAATATTTAGTTGGGTATCCTTTTTCCAGTGAAGGTTTTTCTGATGATGGAATCCGGTTAATAAGGGGAAGCAATGTTAAACGCGGAAAGCTTTCATGGGAGTTGGCTTTGACGATGTATTGGCCCGAAGATGATAAATTGGATCAGTTTTTCCTAAAATGTGGTGATATAGTCATTGCAATGGACGGTGCGCTGGTCGGTCGTAGTTTTGCGATGATTCAGAGTGCAGATATACCAAGCTATCTTGTGCAGCGAGTGGCACGAATCAGATCTGAAATAAATAATCTGCTGGTTCAGTGGATAGGTAGTGACAAATTTGCTAGGCATATAGATAGTCGTAAGACATCGACGGCTATTCCGCATATAACCATTCATGATATTTTATCGTTTCCTATTTGCATACCGAAATCGAAACAAGAAGCGGATGTTATTGGAAATATCTTAAAAACGCAGGATAATTTGCTTTGTATGTTGGAAGAAGAACTTGCGGAATTGAAATCACGCAAGATAGCGTTGATGCAGCTGCTTCTTACTGGAATTGTGAGGGTGAAATTATGACCGAAGAAGAAAGGAAATCTCTTTTAGAGTGGGAATTTATTCTCAAAAACATATGCGATTTTGTACAAGTTGGTCGAGTAAATGGAATTCGCTTTGAAGTATATTCGAACGAGCAAGGCCATAATCGTCCTCATCTGCATGTTTCGACTGCAGATGCAAATATGTCCATTGCTATTGATAATGGAGATATCTTGGCATGCAGTGGAAAAATTTCTCCTGCACAAAAGAAAATGGCACAAAAATGGATTGAAAAAAATCATGAGTTGATTGTTTCAAAGTGGAATGAATTCTCTAATGGTTTTGAAATCGAGGTAGCTTAAAGTCTGTGAATAGTTAGGGGTTAGTATTATGCCAAACCATACCATTTTTAATGAACGACCGGAATCCCAGAATCGTGCTTTGAAAGTCATTGAAAAGCTGGGATATACGATCGTCCCCCGCAGTGAAGCGGAGAAAAAACGTGGCTCTCGTCGGGCTGTGCTGTTTACGGAAGAACTGCAGTCTTTTTTGAGCCACCAGACGTATCAGTTTGGCACAGAAGAACGATACTTTTCCGGAGGCTCCATTGCCAAGGCCATGCAGACCGTGGATCAGTTCAGTGCTGCCGGACTATATGCTGAAAACAAGGCGATTTATGAGCTGCTCTGTGCCGGCAAGAGCATGGAAGAGGATCTGCCTGACGGAACCCGTCAGTCCTTTGATTTGAGTTTCATTGACTTTGAGCACCCGGAAAATAATACATTCCAAGTGACAGATGAGTTCGAAGTAGAACGTCCTAATGGTAAATTTGCTCGTCCGGATATCGTAGTGTTGGTCAATGGCATCCCTCTGGTAGTCATCGAATGTAAAAAATCCAGTGTGGATGTGATGGAAGGTGTCAACCAAAATATTCGTAACTGGGGCGAAGAATACATCCCACACCTCTTCCGTTACACTCAATTGGTGCTAGCCATGAATCCGGACAAGGTTCTGTACGGTACTTGCGGTACTCCTGCAAAGTACTTTGTATCCTGGCATGAGGATGACAAAGAATGGCTGAACAACTGGTGTCGCAAGTGTTCTCCGGATGGTCAAATCAAGGAGCAGGATCGTGCCCTGGTTTCCTTGCTGCACCCGGATCGGTTGCTGGATCTGATTCGCAATTTTATCATCTACGATAACAATGTAAAGAAAATCTGTCGCTACAAGCAGTATTTTGCAGTTAAAAAGTGCATGAAGCGAATTCTGTTGCAGGACGGCGAAAACACTCGTAACGGTGTTGTTTGGCACACACAGGGCAGTGGTAAAACTATCACTATGATCATGCTGACCAAGATGATTATCCGGGAGAGCATGAAGTCTGGCAACATCAAGCGGCCCCGCTTTGTGATGGTAACTGACCGCATCAACCTGGATAAACAGATCCGGGATAACTTCATTCATACACAGATGAGTCCTCACCGTGCCAAGACCGGCAAGGGATTGATTGAACTGCTGAAAGAAGGTGGAAATACTGTTATAACGGCCTTGGTTAACAAGTTTGAAGCCGCTGTGAAGCAGGAATACTGCAACGACAGTGAAAATATCTTCGTGTTCATTGATGAAGGCCACCGTACTCAATACGGCAAACTGAACATCTACATGAACAGGGTACTACCCAATGCAGTCAAGATTGCCTTTACAGGCACCCCTCTGATGCAGAAGAAGCCCAAGGACGATAAGCGCGATGTTATGTCGGCCAAGGATACCTACTCCAAGTTTGGCCCCCTGATTGATAAGTATACCCTGCAGGATGCCATCGATGACAAAGTAACGGTACCTATTGTCTATGAAGGCCGTGTGATCCCTCAGACGGTCACCAGTGAACAAATCAATACACACTTAAAGTACATCACTGTAGGGCTGAATGAAGAGGCTAAAAAGGATTTAGAAGTCAAGTACAGCCGTTTTGTGGCACTGGCTCAGACAGAAGCTCGTCTGAATATGATCGCTTTTGACTTGCATGAGCACTTTATTGGTTTTGTGAAGCCTAAAGGGTTTAAGGCGATGTTGACCTGTTCTTCCCGTGCAGAAGCAGTGCAGCTCTTTTACAAGCTACGGGATCTTGGCGGCATTACCCCGGCGGTTGTGATTACACCTAATACCAGCAGAGAAGGTGACGATGAGAGCAATACGCCTCAGACTGAAAAAATTATTGGAGAGTTTTTCCGCAAAGAGATTGATCCGCTTTTCAAAAATAACTACGATGCCTACGAAGACTCCGTAACCGGACAGTTTATTGATCCGGAAGGGGATATTGACCTTCTGATCGTGAAAGATAAGCTACTCACCGGTTTTGATGCTCCTATTGCAGCAGTCCTGTATGTGGATAAAAAGCTGAAGGATCATACCCTTTTGCAGGCAATCGCTCGTGTGAACAGAGTGTACACAGATAAGGATTTCGGTCTGGTTGTGGACTATATGGGCATTTTCAAAAAGCTGAATTCTGCTCTGGATTTGTATAGCGATGAGCAGTCCGGTATGAACCTGTTCAACAAGTCTGAAATCCATGCGGCTATCTCTGCTGTTGCGGAAGAAAAGGACAAACTCGCTCAGGTCCATCAGCAGCTCTGGAAAATTTTTAAGGGAATTGATCCTGATGAATCCAGCGCCAATGTCTGGCAGGAACGCCTGAGAGAGTATGATGTGCGTAAGGACTTTTACGAAAAACTGTCTGCATTTGCAAAAATGGTGGACTTCATGTACTCCAGCTATGAACTGTTTAAAGCCGTTGGATTTGATCAGGCAGAGGCCTATCGCAAGGACTATTTGTTCTTCAAAAAGTTAAAAGATAGTGTAGCTCTGCGCTTTAATGATCGTGTAGATTTCTCACGGTATGAAGATGGCATTCGTCAGCTTCTGAATACCTATGTGAATGCGGAAGATGCCAAGATTTTGATTGAACCTCTGGATATCACCAACAAGGAGAAAATGGAGGAACAATTGGCACGACTGGGTTCTAACGAGGCCAAGGCTGAAGCAATCCAGACCCGACAGGTTGAGGTCTTGGAAAGTCAGCGGTATGTGGACCCGATTCGTTATATGACCTTCATGGAGCGCATCAAAAAGACAATTGCTGACTATATGGAAGAGCGTGATAGTGAAAAGTATCTGTCTTCAATGGAGAAGATGGCAGAAGATTACCGGGCAGGTCGAAATTCTGTCAAATATCCTGAAAACATCATGGATGACAGCGATGCAAAGTCTTTCTATGGTGCGGTTTGTGCTGGTATTAAAAAATCAACTGGAGCAACAGATGTAGAAATTTCGGAGGAATTAGGACAATTGGCATTGGATATCAAAGCCGTTATTGTGAAACACACAAAACGTGACTGGCGAGATAATGTCATTGTACACAGAGACATTAAAAAGGCACTTGATGATCTTCTCTTTGATTATATGGAAGACTATAAGCGGGAATGGAGCTTAGACACTATTGATATCATCATTGATGAAATTATGATGGTGGCTAAGAAGGGCTATTAAGCATGGAAACGGTTAGTATTACATTACCATCATCTAAAAAGATAGTCAGTGTCAAGTTGGATCGAAAATCTATGAAGACTTGTCGTTTAAAAGTTTACCCATCTCAGGAAATTGTATTGTCTATGCCGAAAACAGTTCCGACCACGTGGGCTGAAGAGTTTTTAGTGGATAAGGGTACCTGGATTGAATCAAAACTAGATGCTTTTCGGAAAACTGTTGGATATGCAGCGACTGATGAAATCAGAGATGGATTTTCAATAAAGTTTCTCGGTGAGGATATGCTTTTCGTTGTTACTGAATGTGAAAAAGAAAAAGTATATTCAGAAGGAAAGATCATTCATATTTGTTGTCGGGATGCGAATGACCAGTCGAAAATTCAGAGACAGTTTGAAAATTGGTGGAGAAAACAGGCGAAGGCGCTCCTTCAGGAACGAACAGAATATTGGTACCCTATTATTGAAAAATACGGTATTCCTATGCCAAAGGTTTCGGTCCGTAAAATGAAAACTTTGTGGGGCAGTTGCAGCGTAAATCGTGGAATAATAACGCTAAATTTCTACTTAATTAAAGCTGGTATACCATATATTGACTATGTGGTTTTGCATGAGTTGACCCACTTTTTATATCCAAATCACAGTAGACCGTTTTATATGTTTCTTTCAAATTATATGCCAGATTGGAAAGAACGGAAGCGGGTGTTGGATCAGGATATTGTCCACGGATTGTAGTATATATCGTTAAAAAGGAAGTACGAAATGAGACGAGTATATGAGTGGCACTCCGATCTTCCTACGAGAATTAGGGACAGTAGATTAACACCAATAATGTGGCAACACCATGGCAACAAAAAATCAGATAGCCCCTACTATCTGAATAATGAAAAGAATGTCAATACTCTGAGCGAAATCCTATAAGCAAATCTGTTTAGAAAACATCTAACA
>Ga0137307_101863_pt1 | contig 16346 bp, 11 predicted proteins | sample NAcewD2O_March_2_FD_97180 | JGI IMG/M metagenome (GOLD analysis project Ga0137307, IMG submission 97180) | Mouse cecal microbial communities from Vienna, Austria - N-Acetylglucosamine amended D2O_March | ecosystem: Host-associated > Mammals > Digestive system > Large intestine > Cecum | place...
AGACTGCTGGATGCAATTGTTTGACCGTTCCAATTACTGGATGCGCCGCATTCGGAAAGATAATAACCAGAGCTGCACGATGTATATTTTTTCTGTGTGGGGCATGTATAGCCGGCGGCAGACGCACCAAAGGACCATGTTACAAGAATCAGTATAAGAGAAAAAAAGTGGAGGATTTTTTTAGTCCTATTCAGACGACAAAAAATCCCTGATTCCCGTAGCATTTACTTCCTCCCTGTTTTTGCCAAAAAACCGTCCAATTAGATTAGGCATATCTAATATACCCCACACATCACGGATTATATGGAATACGTAAAATTTTGTAAAGCACAAAATCATGATTTTTTTCATAAGCTTACATTCCTGTTTTGTCAAGTTTTTTGTCTCTAAAATATGACAAAAATCATGTTAAATCAGGATGTTTTTCATATTTAAAACATCTTTTTTTTCTTGACTCATTTTTGTCAAAAAATATCAAATTTTGAAAAAATCAAAAATATGAAAAATCTCATATATTTTATGTAAAAAAGTGAAAATATTATGTATAGTTTACGGTGTTGTAGCATATATAATATAAGAAAAAATCCCCCGCGGACGGGGGATTTTTTCTTACCACATGACATAGCCTTCTTTACATGTGCGTTCGCACTTTTTGGTTGCCGGGTTCCATTTCATCGTACCCGTTTCATCCTCATAGCCGTTTACGTCGCATATCGGGTTGCACTCGTTGTTTTCCAGGTTATAAAGTTCGCCCTGGTACATGCATGCCGATATTGTGCATCCGCGACTATAACCACTGACGGCCAGTTCGCCCTTTATACCGAACTTGTTCTTACAGTGCCCGCATTGCTTGGTTGGCTCGTTTGTTTCGTACGGATCATTCGTCCATCCCGGGTCACAGTATGTTGCTACACATTCGCCCCATGTGTTCGTTGTATGATTCCATGTCTTTTCGCCCGTTCCGTGTTCAACCGTGCAGTCCTGGATGTCGCTTACACAGGCGTTGGACGATATGTGGAATCCATCTTCGCACTGCTTTATCAGACAGATGCCGTATGCATTCTTTTTATAATCCCACTGCTTTTCAGCGCGTAATGCATTCGGGGCAGAGCACTCGGTAATGTCGCCTTCACAGCTCTGGCCGTATGGATGCCAGCCCGGCTCGCATGTTGCCACCATACAGTTGCCTGTGTTTTTATAGCTCAGTGCGTGGTCGCGATTACATGCAACACATTTTCCGTTTACCATTTCGAATGATGGCTTACACGATGTTGTTATACATGTACCGCTCTCTATATCACAGGGGTTGCCGTCAGGGTCAAAGCCTTTGAACTGACACTGCTGTGCATAGTAGGCGCGCTCCTCCAGGGGTATTGCAATACCGCCTTCCAAGTCGTACTGCTCGCACTTTTTGTAGCAGTCTTTTGGCCCCATAGCCCCGATGTCGGAAAGCGTCCAACTGCCGTCGCCCAGCTCAGAGCAGGACTTTTTGCCTTCGCAGTTTTCGCCCTCTGGGCAGTTATCGCTGCCATCACCGTCGCCGCCGCCACAGAACATGCCCGCCTGACATGGCTCGCAAGCTCTGGTTGTCGGGTTGTAGTCAAAGCCTGCTTTACAGTGGTCTATCTGGCACGTAGACGGCTTGCCGTAATAGTCATGCCCCTTCATTGTTGCGGCGTTATCTGCGATTTCGCAATCACGCCAGCAACCGGCTACTTCCGTATTTCCTTCATCAGAATTCGGATGCGTACCATTAGTAAGCTCAGAGCAGGTCTTAGGCTTTGAACCGTCACCCGGGCATATTTGGCCACCCGAACAGACAAAGCATTCGTCTGCAGAAGAGCTTGTGCTTGTTTCAGTTGTCTCTCCCACACCACAGGTGTATCTTTCCAGACTCTCGGCCAGATGGCTTGGTGTTGGGATTGGGCTCCAGAAACCGTATCCAACCTCTACGCAATCAGTACGATTTTGCGTGACATTTGCATAGTAACCACCGTTACAGTACGTCAGTGTCGGTGTTTCGCAGCTGGTTTCATACAGTGCATTATCACCTGTTCCGCTGGTGTAATAGCAGGTTCTAAATCCACCACCGTGTGCCGCGGTATAGGTTTCAGAATCTTTGTAGCACGTCAACGGAGAGCTGGTTGTGTCGCTATTAGTTTTTCCACCGCCTTCACATGCATGACGCTCTATGTCGTCGGTTTCACTATAGTAATTGTAACCAACAGGGCTGCAATCGATATTGGTAATCGCCGTATCCAGCCAGTACCCGCCGCGACACTTATTTATCTTCTTCGTGTCACATTCACGTGTATATAGGGCTGTCGAACCTGTGCCGCTGGTGTAGTAGCAGCGTTGTGTTCCGGTACCAAATGCCGCCGAATAATCCAGACCCGTCTTAAAGCAGCGCAGAACGGATGCCGCGTCTGTTTCCGACGTTGTTCCCCCATTCGGGCAGGCCTCGCGGTCTGTGGATTCATCTGGGCTAAAGTAGCCTGTGCCAACCGGTTCACAGTCGGGTGCGGTTTGTACCGGCGACTTGTTGGACTGCCAGTATCCCGAAATACAAGATGTTATGAACTTGTCTGTGCAGTTTTCGGAATATACCAGATTGTCCGTATTAAAGTAGCACTTTTGAGTTCCGGAACCATATGATGCAACATATGTCGGCAGGTCTTCTTTGAAGCATTCTGATTCAGACGATGCTGCGCTGCCAGGGGCGGTTTTTCCGCCGTCGCGACATGCATTTTCACCCGCTTTGCCTGCGTCGGTCGCATACTTGCCGCCCGGGCAATAATGGTTGTCCGAACATGGGGCACAGTTTGAACCCGTGCCGACATAGTATTGACCCGCCGGGCAGATGGTGTTACCCGCACTCCATACCACGTTGATTTCCGTGTTTGTGGTTGTAAATGTCAGGGCCTCCGGTGTTGTCAGGAATCTTCCTTCTGTGGATACAATCGGGGTCTTGTTTGCCGACGCATAGCCTGCAAATTCATATCCTGTTTTTGCTGGCAGGGTGCTCATCGTGCTAAGCGGCAGTATTGCGCCCGAATCTGCGAACCAGCCGGTCGCATATTTCAGATATGCGGTTGCAGGTGCGCCTGCAACGTTGGCGTCGGCATGTTTCAGCGTTATTGTATAAACATTTGGTGTCCATACAGCATATAGCGTCATCGCCGTACCGTTCGCAGATATGTTGCTCGTTACAGTTGTGCCACCGTTATAACATGTTCCACCGCCATTTATGTCTGTGCACCATTTTGTGCCAACGCTGTATCCGGCGCGTGTCAAATCGGTTGTCGCGGGCAGGGCGCATGCGCCGCTGTTAAATGTGCATTCTACACTGGCTGCGACGTTACCCGTACCGCCGTTTTTATCAAGCGTGACGGTATAGGTGTTCGCATCACATGTCGGGTTTTCACCATTGTTTCCTTTTACAGTATAGCCGGGTAAACATGTTACGCTAAATGAACATGCCGCATATCCACTTTCACTGTTCCCGAATACCTGTGCTTCTTTTGCGCCAACCGACTCAGAATGAGGAACTGATATTTGGCAGTTCTTGTAGCAGTCGGAGTAGCTGTCTGCAAACGGCAGCGAGCCACTGCCGCCGGCCGGGCAATTAGTTCGTTCAATAACATTCGCCGGGCTGTAGTAGCCGCTGCCGACGGGATTACAGGTTCTGGCACCCAGAGACCCATAATAGTATCCGGCATCACATGATATCACCTCAACATCATGGCAGCTCGTATAGTCTGACGAAACTTTCGAGTAGTTACATACCGCCGAACCTGTACCATGCTGAAACTCAGAATACGGGTTGTATATTATAAAGCAGTCTTCTATCTCCTTTGACCCAAGTTCACTTGAACCTTCGGTGCCGGCCTTGTCGTTCGGACATTGCATTGGCTCGTCGCTGTTATCCGGACAGTAGAATCCTTCTGGGCATGCGTTCGGGTCTGCCCAGACGCACTTTGCAGTTGTGCCACTGGTTACCGGACGATATCCCTCGTTACAGTCTGCGGCTTTGTATTCGCACTTGGCATAGTCGTTTGCCGTCCATGTGGATTGGAATACACGCTTTGCAGTACCGTTGGCTATGGCCTTTGTTGTCGGGCACGAGTGCAGCTTTGTCGAAGACCCCGGGGTTTCCTGGTTCGGCTGTGACGCTTCGGTTGTAAAGAACGACTGGGCCGGACTGTAAGAGTTTTTGTCTGTTACCTGTGTACAGTCGCGCTCGTTATTGGCGTTTACATATCTGCCGTCGTCATAGTAGCCGCCGTCGCAGGTTACAATAACAGGTACTTCACAGTTATAGCTATAGCCTCTGTTTACATCCGTTTCTGATGCGTCCGCTATGTGGTAGCAGCTGCGTCTGTGTCCGCTGTGGCCGTTTGTCGGTGTATACCATATATTCCCCAGATAACATTCTGTTACCTTTTCAGATGTCTCCGAGAATGTTTTTACGCCAGCGTCCAGATTCGGACATGCTGTCTTGGTCAGTTGGTTTATCGGGCTATAGTATCCGACACCAACAGCGGTACAGTCTGTATCAGAGTCATTCACACGGTAATATCCACCAACGCAGCTAAGTACTGTAAATGCTTCGCACTTGTCGATGTACGTTCTGGTCGTCGGATTAAAGTAGCATGTTTGACTTCCAGACGCCTTATTAGATGCTGATGTGTACGCCACATTTGTAGCATAACAGTCAGATGCCGCCTTGGAATTTGCCTTAGAGCTTATCACTGTCTCGGGCGCGCCGGTTGCATGCGTATAAGTACCCCCCAGTGACTGGCATGTGTTTATTCCACGCGGGCTGCCAACCCCTTCGAAAGTTTCTATACCCGGACAGTAATTTCCAGCCGTACAAGCCGTACATGTTTTGCCACTGCCAGAATAATATGTTCCCGCCGCACAGGTAATAGGTGTTCTGGCACCCCATTCGGCTTTGATTGTCGCATTGGCCTTAAATAGGGTATAGTTTGTTGTTAGCACACCGCTGGCATTGACAATAACATCCTTATTGGTAGAAACATAGCCAGAGAAGGCCAAGCCGTCACCCTTGGTCGGGATTGCGACAGATGTTATTTGATTGGTCGCGGCTTCGTTTGAATACCAACCTGTTGCAAACTTTAAGTAAATCGTGCTGGTCGATGACGTTCCACCATCATGATTCAATGTAATTGCATATATATTGGATATACAGTTTGTTCCCTGCGGTCTGTATCCCGGTTCGCATGTTGTGGTATATGTACATGCCGGTATTGTTGTGCCGTTATAAAACTCCTTTGTGTTAACCGGCACGCGTGTACCATTTGTAATCTTAATGTTGTTGCACGGGTTATAGCACAGTGTCGCCGAGCCAGAGTTCTGCGTTGCCGTTGTTACATTTGTGCCCGCACCGGTCAGAGCACTACATGAATATTTGTTAATATCATCGGTCGGGCTGTATTCACCAATCCCTGTTGAAGAGCATGTTGTTGAATTTTCGGCCTGACGATAATATCCCGCATTACATGCTGTAACATTAATAGTACAGTTGGTAGAGTAGTCGGATTTTGATGTGTTATAGCCACAAGTCTGGTCGCCGCGGCCGGTTTTGTCTGCCAAAATCGTATTTGGACGAACCGTCTTACATGCGTCTATGGCACTGGAGCCTGTCGCGGATGTAACCGAGCCACCTGCCGCATCGGAGGGGCAATTTGTAGCGCAGCCCGCAGTTCCGATTATTGCTGTTCCGGTTCCAGGGCAATATTTCCCCGCCGGGCAGTCAACGTCGGTTGTACCATTATATGCCTTGCCTGCTACACAATTGCGCGTTAGTCGTGTCCACTGGGCATATATGGTGTTGCCTTGTTTATTGGTAAACTTTGTGTTTGCTGCAATAATATTACCATTGCTATCCACAATCTTTTCGCCACCTGTCGCCGCGGTAAAGTAACCGTTAAAGGAATATGTGGCACGCGTCGGAATTGCTATTTTTGTAACAGTGGCACCAAAATTGGTCAACGAATATCCAACTGAGTATTTTTGGTATATTTTGCTGACGGTGCTTGTACCGCTCTGGGGATTCAGGCTTATTTCCGCAACAATCGGGTCGCATCCGCTATCAGTACAGTTCTCGTATCCGGTATCGGGTGTTATCGTCATCTCGCAGTAAAAGTCAGCAACATTACAGCTATTATTGGGATAATATATTCCCCCTGATTTTGCTTCGCTTTCGTATGTACATGTAGAGTGTGCCGGGCAGGGTTTCTGCGTGCATTGTTTCGTACACGGTGCAAAACAGCCTGCAGGGCTATCGTTATTTGCCCTCAACGACTGAGTCCATTTGCCGTTGCCAAGGCTGCTACATGAAGGGCAAGTTGCGTCCTTTTTATAATAGCCATTATCACATTTCACCGTTCCTATCGGACAGTAGGAGTTAATAGTTACATATTCGGGTCTCAAAACACATTCACCGGTGTCGAAATATTCTCTTCCAGCGACCTGTGCATCCCGATTAAAGTCGCACTCATAGGCGCCGGACGGGCACTGTTTCTCATCTGGAACGATACAGGTAGCCGAGTTGCACGTAAGATAGCAGTCTCCTCTTGAATGGTTGGCGCCTGCCTGCGACAAGGGCCAGTCTACCGGACAATCATTACAGTTGCCAGCGTTTAAGTATTGGCCTGCAGGACATGCGGTCGCGGTCCATTTGGCAGTAAAAGTTTTGGCTTCTGTATATTTCCATTGAAAGTTGGCTCCTGCTGCCTTGATATCAGTAGTTCCGGATACCTGCCAGCCGGCAAATACATAGTTTGCACGTGTGCACGAATTATTCCGTGGTGTATAAGATGCATTGTATGTTGCTGTGTTTTTCGCTGGGGGTGTGCCAAAATTCCCACCGCAGGAATAGGTTACGGGATATGTGTTTGCAATACAGTCTGTTTTTGCCGTGTTAAGATGATAGCCTGGATTACATGTAATCGGATCACCCCCACTGGTATTACATTGGCCATTTGCGGGCTTTGTAATACATGTTCCAACCGTTGTTTTACAGTGATTTGCATCACATGTATTGGCTTTACATGTACTTGTGCCGCCCTTGGTCACTGTACCGGTTACCGAGGCAGAGCCGTCTACGTCAGCTGTTGTACAGTTGCGATAACATTGACTGGCAGCATAGCTGTTGCCCTGGGGGGATAGCGGATATGACGTGTCGCAAACAGGACATGTTGCACCGCTGACATATTTACCGGATCCCGCAGTTACGGTTTTGGGTGTTTTTGTACAATTATTGGCAGTACAGGTTGTGTCCGTTGCACTATGATAATCTTTATAAGTACACGTTCCGGGTGTACACGAATTCCACTCGATCACGCTATAGCAGCCCGAAGGTGTGCTTCCATTAACCTGTTGGCCGGTTTTCGTCTGTTCTCTATAGCAATATGCATAGCTAATGGAGCCTCCGGCCGATTTTGGATATGTTGCGTTATAACTGCGGCAGGTCTTACACGATGCCCCGTCAACATAAGAGTTTGTGGCGGCTGTAACGGTCTTAGGCGTCCTGGTACAGTTGGTCGGTGTACATGTGCTATCTGTGGCACTGTAATAATCCTTATATGTACATGTGCCGGGTGTACACGAATTCCAAGCCGTCACACTAGCGCAGTTTGAGGGTGTCGCGCCGTTTACTTGTAGACCGGTGTTTGTGCCATCTTTGTAGCAGTACGCGCTACTAATATTTCCACCATCCGACTTGGGATAACTTGAATTAAAGCTGCTACATGTTAAGCATGACGTGCCGCTGACATAAGAGCCACTACTCGCACTGACCGCCTTGGGTGTTTTTGTACAGTTCGCATTATTTGTAGAGCAACCGCTTTTTATAGTTCCGTCCCCGGTGCCGGCACTGTTAGCATATGCGACATAGTCACATGCCGCAATGGAGCAGGAGTTCCAAGCCGTCACACTGGCGCAGTTTGAGGGTGTCGCGCCATTTACCTGGGTGCCGGTCCATGCACGGGACTTTGTATTACTATAACAGGCCGTTATGCCGGACGAGTTCCCCGCAGCTGAATTCGGGTATGCCGCCGGACACGGCGAGCATGAATTTCCAGCACTGGTTCCATTTAAATAATAGCCGGCATTACACGACGTGTATCGCTTTTTGTCGTCACATGTATAACCGGCTGCGAACGCACTTACTGTAAAAAACAGTACGAATAAAGATGCCAAAAAACCAAGGAAACTGCGCTTTTTTTCCATATCTTCCTCTCTTTTGTAACTAATGATAGAAAAAATCGCACATATCGTGCAAGAGAAAAAATATATTTTTTAAATATGATATGAATGAAATAAAAAAATCCGCCATCGGCGGAAATAAGTTGGTGGGTTAGGTAGGACTTGAACCCACGACCAAAGCGTTATGAGCGCTCCGCTCTAACCAACTGAGCTACTAACCCACGGCGCATATTATATATGAATTCTGTTTTGTTGCAAGTTAAATTTTATCAAGGTTGCTTTTTTCTGTGTTATATGCAAACATACAGCCATGTCTGAATTTGTCCCGATATTGAATGCAACCCAGACCGCGGCCATGAACGCGCTGGAAAATACATATTCAAATATTCTTATTATGGGACAGGCCGGAACGGGAAAATCAACGTTTGTGAATTATCTGCGGTCGGCATCTAAAAAGCGTATAATTTGTGCATGCCCGACGGCTGTATCCGCACTTAATATCGCGGGTCAGACTATTCATTCCATGTTCCAGATTCAGCCCCGTGATTTTGTAATGCCGGAATTTCTAAAGCTAAAGGCGAAAACACGCAATATTCTGACCGGTGCGGATGTGCTGATAATAGATGAAATTTCAATGGTTGCGCCGGATTTGCTCGATGCGATGGATATCCTGGCGCGCCAGGCGCGTCGCAATAATGCGCCTTTTGGCGGCCTGCAGGTTTTGGCAATTGGTGATTTGTTTCAACTGCCACCTGTTATAACACGTGATGCGGCCGGCCTGTATGCCCAGAATTATGGATACGAAAACGCTTATTTCTTTGACAGCAATGTGTTCAAGCGGGCCGGTTTCATAAAATATGATTTTGATTTGGTCTATCGCCAAAATGATACGGCATTGTTGGAAAACCTGACCAGATTGCGTGCCGGTGATACAAATGCTCTTGCGTTTTTTAACGATTGCAGAATAGATGATGCCACGCGCCGTGAAAATGCGGTGTTAATTACGCCGTTTCGCGCCGTTGCCGAACGAATAAATGCCGCGCGCCTGGCCCAGATTGCCGCGCCCGAGGTCGCGTATAACGGGGAACTGACCGGTAACTTTGCAGAGCGTGATGTTCCGGCCCCGCTAAGCCTGGTGCTAAAAGTCGGGGCGTTGGTTGTATTTGTTAAAAACGGCGACAAATGGCATAACGGCTCTATGGGAATTGTGCGCAGTCTGGGTGCCCGCGAGATAGTTGTTCAGTTGTTGTCAGACAGTCGCGATACCGTCTCCGTTCGGCCGGAAAAATGGGAAAAGATAGAATATTCCCGTGATGAAAACGAGCGATTGGTTGAAAACGAGGTCGGCGCATATCGCCAATTTCCGCTGTCGCTGGGGTATGCAATGACAATACATAAGGCCCAGGGAAAAACGCTGGATGCGGTTGTGGTGGATATATCGCGCGGGGCCTTTGCCCACGGCCAGGCCTATGTTGCACTGTCGCGGACCCGTCGTGCCGCCGATATTCATATCGCCGCGGCGCTGCGTCCGCGTGATGTTATTTTTGACCCGCGTGTTCTTGATTTTGTGAATTCATCAAACTAGTTTTGCTTTGATTTAACAACTGACAGTTTTTTGCCGATAATACCTGGCCGCCGGTAACCAGAAAATGGTCGTATAACTCAATCTCTAGCGGGGCCAGCATATCGCGCGTAATTGTTGTAATCTCTATATCCGGTGTGGAAAAGGGCACGCCTGCCGTCGGGTGGTTGTGCAGCATTACAATACTGCGGGCGTTTATATCCAGCGCGCGTCGCACTATCTCGCGCGGGTATACCGCCGCCCAGTTTATTGTACCGACGCTATGCGTGTCATCCCGCAGCAGGCGTTTTTCATCATCCAGGTACAGAACATGAAATTCTTCTATTGTTTTGCCGCCCAGCAGTGTCAGGCAATAGTTAATCAATGTAGTGTTTGTATGGAAAATAGGGCGCTTGTCCAAGTGTTCACGATATTCGGCCAGCATGGCATGGCGAATTGCTTTTAAAAATATGGCCGTATTGCGCCCCAGACCCGGGAACTCCATAAGTGTGGCCATGGGCAGGCTGCAAATCTGGTGCAGGCCGCTGTACTTGTTTATCAACCCACGCGCCAGGGGGCGTACATCGCGTCGCGGGATTACAAACGACAATAACAGCTCCAGAAATTCATAGTCTGTTATTTTGTCGTCCAAAAACTTCTGGCGCAGTCTTTCGCGGTGACCGCTGTGAAAGGTCATATCCGATGACGCCATTGTTTTCTCCCTGGATTTTAAAGATTATAATGCGCGGCTCATTAAGATTGCATCAACGCCATCATAATACTTTGGGCGTATGCCGATTTCTGAAAAGCCGGCACTCTGATACAGGCCAAGTGCCGCTGTATTATCGCGCGCAACTTCTAAAAACAGATTTTTTGCGCCGCGCTGTTGTGCATCGCGGGCCGCGATTTCCAGCATTGCCGCCGCAATGCCCGCACGCCGTGCTGTTGGGGCTACGCCTATGCTGATTATCTCTGCTTCGTCTGCGACAACGCGATATACGATAAAGCCATTTTGGCTGGCGATAATATCGCAGCCAGACTTTTTTAAATCATCAAAATCACTGGCGTGCCATGGCTTGTGCGGAAAGCACTCGGCATGCAGTTTTTCTAGCTGTTGCAGCATTGGTGGGCCTCTTCTGCGTAACTGGGGCGTAGATACATCGGGACGGCCGGCTCTATATTGCCGGCGGCCAGCTTTGCGCGGACGATTTTATCGCCGTATGTCAAATCAAATGGCAAATGCCCAACCGTGCGCGGACATTCCATTTGGCGTGTTTCCACTTCGTCAATCGTCATTGTTTGCGGTTCTGTTTTAGGTGATGCGACAAAAAAGTCGCCACGCCCAGATTCTATTGCGACAAACGCATCCGGTGTCGCCGCCAAATATAATTCAAATGCGTTTATTCCAACCACCGGAATATTTAACCCCATCCCCAGGCCCTTTGCGTATGCAATGCCCAGGCGTACACCGGTAAAGCTGCCCGGGCCGACAACAATGCCGATTGCCTTCAAATCGCGCCAGGTAATGCCGCATTCTTGAATAAATTTCTCGCATTCCGTCGCCAGGGCCGTTGATTGCTTTTCGGCATTTACGACCTTCTTTGTCGTATATAATGCAAATTCCAGGCCATTGCCCGAAGTGTTGATAAGTAGAATCATTTTGTTTTGGCGTATTTTATGTTAGTTAAGAACGCGGCCAAATGTGCGATACGGCCACTTAACGTATGTGATGAATTTTTGCGTCTGTTTATAGCGCTTATTGTGTATTTTGGCTTTTCGCCTTCAAAATGGGGCAGAATTGTCACGGACTCGATTACATAGTCTTTGGTTATTATTCTGTATGTTTCATTAAAAGCGGTCGGCGTATATAGCGTTATGTCATCTGCCAATATGATTGCTTTTAATAGCTTATATTTTTCAAAAAGCTTCATTTTTATTCCTTTATAAATTTTGTTATGCACCTATGCCGAAGCCAATTCTTTTTGATAATCCGGCAGATTTATGAATGGCCAGCAGCGCGTCAATTTTTTCAGGCGTAAATTCGGTTAGCACGTCATCCCCGTCATGTTCCAGTAATGCACGTCGCAGCATCGCCGTCAGCTCGCGTTGCAGTTGGCGCACGCCTTGCTCAAATGTATAATTGTGAATTATGTGTCTGATTGCATCGTCGTTTATGATGATGTTTTCAATATTCCATCCGGTATCTGTTGCGGCACGCCGTATCAAGTGTTCGCGCGCAATACATACTTTGTCATCTTCTGTATAGCCGGGAACCTCGATAATTTCCATGCGGTCCTTCAGGGCGCTGGATAAATTAAGACTGTTTGCTGTTGCGATAAACAAAACATTAGACAGGTCAAAGTCCACCTCCAGATAATGGTCGCGGAAAGACTTGTTCTGTTCCGGGTCCATAATTTCCAGCAGGGCGGCCTCTGGGTCGCCGCGCCAGTCACGGCCCATTTTATCTATCTCGTCCAGAACAATGACCGGGTTATTAGTATGACAGCGCTTCAGGGCATCCATAATGCGTCCCGGCTGAGAACCGATATAGGTTTTACGGTGTCCGCGGAAATGTGACTCGTCCGAAATACCACCCAGGGATATGCGCTGATACTTGCGCCCCAGCGCATCTGCGATTGACCGGCACAGGGATGTTTTGCCAACGCCCGGTGCGCCGACAAAGCACAAAATGCTGCCGCGGTTCGAGCCCGTCTTTTTCATAACGGCAATATGCTCTAATATGCGTTCTTTTATTGCATCCATACCCGAATGCTGATTGTCCAGTGTTTTGCGCGCCGCGGCCAAATCTATTTTCGCAGGGGGCGCTTTAGCCCACGGCATCGCCAACAGTTCGTCCAGATATGTTTTCAGCAGTGCGCCATCGTTTGACGTCGGCGCCAGCGAGCGCATCCGGCGCCATTCTGACATTGCCTTTTCACGTGCCTCTGTCGGCAGGGGGGATTTTTCTATCCGGCGCCGCATATTTTCGGCATCCATTTCTTCGGCATCGTCACCCATTTCTTTTTGGATAGCGCGCATCTTTTCCTGCAGGATTGCCTCGCGGCGCCCGGCCTCCATCTGCTGGTGTATGCGACGATTGATAGAATCTTCTATCTTTGCTGTTTCCGCCATAAGATTTACCTGCTCCAGCAGCAGCACCAGCTTGTCCCGCCAGCTGGCCGCACGCAATACCGCCACCGCGGCATCTGTATCGATGTCCGCCGTTTGGATTACCGCATCAACAAATGCCGGCATAGGATAGTTCTGGATAATATTACGCAGCTTGTCCATTTTAAACTTTCGACTGGACGCCAGCGACTGCAGATTTTCTACAATTCTGTCGCGCAGGGCGATTGTCTGTTCCAATTCTGCATCGTCCACGCACGGAATAGGGGCCACATCTGCGGTAAACAGATTTTTATTAACAGTAATATCATGCAGCGATACAACATCCGTTGTTCGAATAATTGCATGAATTGCCCCGTCGGGCATGCGCAGAACCTGGGCTATATCGCCAATGGTTCCAACGTCATAGATATCCGCCACCTCTGCCGGGTAGTTCCAACTGTGCTGCGCCGCCAGGACCAAACGCCGGTTAGCGTCCATTGCGGCCTCTATACATGCGATTGACATCGGATTGTCAATGTAAACAGGCACAGTCAGGCCCGGATGAACAACCAAATCTCTAAAGGGAAGTACATATTCTTTCATAGCTTACTTAATATAAGGTATTTTTTGAACTTTTCAAGGCAATAAAAAATCCCCGTCTTAGGGGGATTTTCATGTTTTGTTGCAGTGTATTAACGGCGACGATTGTTATAGCCGTTATACTGGGCGCCTGTGCTGCTGCGCTTTGACAGATAGCGGGCCGCAATCAGAACCAGCCATTCCAGTGACAAAGCCCCCAGCCAGCTCAGCTTGCTTTCAATACCCGGGACCCAGCCCAAAATATAAACCAACTGTGCAATAAAGGAAACATACAGGATACCGAATACGCCCGTAAAGAATACTTTTTTTACTTTTCCAAACATTTTTTTGCCTTTTTATTATTTATAAATACCGGGTTTCTGGTGCCAGGCACCCGGCGGCCCCGCAAAAGCTAAAACGAATAGGGTTAACAATCGCCAACCTTATTCAACGCTATATTAAGCAGCCATTGCAAGCTGAACGTTATCGTTCGCATTCATTTTTTAACAGCGTTTAACGACGGCCATGTCGGATTCAATCTTTTGCCTTTACTACATCTGTCGAAACTATGTCAGCCCCGTATTGTTTATTGGTGGAGCTGCCGGGTACCGCCCCCGGGTCCAAAACGTCTATTCCGCAAAGACTTCAGAATCATCATCGCTTGCACGACAGGTAAATTATAATCTTTTAGAGTGGAAATTGCAAGTTTTTAAGTTATAATACTGGAAAATAGGGAAATAAAATGAAGTTTTTGGACAAAGCGAAGATAAAAATCAAGGCGGGTGACGGCGGCAATGGTGCGGCCAGTTTCAGACGTGAAAAATACATCGAATATGGCGGTCCAAACGGTGGTGACGGTGGTCGTGGTGGTGATGTTGTATTTCGCGCGGTCCCGAACGTCAACACTTTGATAGATTATCGCTTCAAGACCAGCTTTGCCGCCCAGCGGGGCCAGAACGGCATGGGAAAAATGCGAACCGGCTATTCCGGGGAAACATTGGTTTTGCCGGTGCCGACCGGAACGGTTATTTTGTCTGAGAACGAAGAAATAGAATACGCCGATTTGAACGAAGACGGTATGGAATACCGCGCGGCTCGTGGTGGAAATGGCGGCTGGGGGAATTTGCATTTCAAAAGCCCCACAAATCGCGCCCCACGCCAGGCCAACGATGGCTTGCCCGGGGAAGAGCGTACCGTCGTTCTGCGGCTGAAGCTGATTGCGGATATCGGTCTGGTTGGCTTTCCTAATGCCGGAAAATCGACATTGTTGGCGGCGGTAACATCGGCCAGACCCAAAATAGCAAACTATGCGTTTACAACCCTTAACCCACAGTTAGGCGTGATGTATGCGCATAACCGTGAATTTGTATTGGTTGACTTGCCCGGCTTGATAGAAGGTGCGCATACCGGTGTCGGCCTGGGCGATCGCTTTTTGGGGCATGCGGAACGTACCAAGATGATTTTGCATGTTATTGACGGCACCGAAGCAGACTGGGCGGCGCGTTATGCCGCAATACGCCATGAAATTGATTCTTATGGTGGTGGCCTTTTAGCAAAGCCTGAAATGGTTATAATAAATAAAATCGACGCACTAGAGGTCGATGACCTGAAACAGCGCTTGGCGGACTTTAAAAAGTCATTTGGCCGTAAAAAGAAACCCGAAATCATGACAATCAGCGCGGCCGGTCGCATTGGCATAACAGAGCTGATTGCGGCTATCGAAAAGAAATTTTTAACATTGGAACAAAGTGAAAATGGCACGTCGGAATCCGTTGACAAGGCTTGATTTAAAAACAAAGCGCAGATTTTTTGACTCAGACTGCCGGCTGGGCTACCTTGCGTATGATTCCAATGGCGGGCGGCATGCGCTGCGCGACTTGAATATCGATGATGTTGAATATATCGGTGGCGAATGGCGCATCCAAAACAAAGCGCCCGAAAATATGAAGGAAATTCAAGGTCGCCATGTAGTCCTGGGCGAGCGGATACCAGGCCCGAAAAACAGCTTTTTTGAGTTTTATAACGCCCAACTGGTAAGCGTTAGTTGTTACGGTTATTATGTATTAAAAGAGCCCAAAATTGTTGTTGCGAAGTATGAAACCGATGAGCATATATATTGGTCGTATTCCGTAACACTTGAATTTGCGCAATCCGCGATAGAGGTTTGCATGTATAAAAAATACCGTGATTTAATACATTGTACGGCATGCGAAAACAAATTAAAAAACTACCAAAAATAATTTTTTGCTTTTTATGATGCTCTCTGATAGTATTCGATAAGAAAATAATCACAAAGGAGCAAAAAGCATGACAGTATCCCTAAAAGGAACCCAGACTGAAAAGAATTTATTGATGGCCTTCGCCGGCGAGTCGCAGGCCCGCAACCGTTATACATTCTTTGCGTCCAAGGCAAAAAAAGACGGTTATCAGGCGATTGCAAAAATTTTTCTGGAAACCGCAGACCAGGAAAAAGAGCATGCATCCCGTTTGTTTAAGTTTTTAGAAGGCGGTGATTTGGAAATCACGGCATCTTTTCCGGCCGGCAAAATTGGTGATACACTGGAAAATCTGAAGGCGGCGGCATACGGCGAGCACGAAGAAAACACAGATATGTACCCAAAGTTTGCCCAGATTGCGGCCCAGGAAGGTTTCCCTGCAATCGCGGAAGTTTTGCAGAATATCGGCTATGCGGAGCGTTACCATGAATCCCGTTTTCGCGCATTGGCGGATGCCATTGAAAACGGCACAATATTCAAATCAGATAAAATTGTTATGTGGCGTTGCACAAACTGCGGCAACTGGCACATTGGCACCGAAGCGCCAGAGGTTTGCGCCGCATGTCTGCATGAACGCGGCTATTTCATCA
>Ga0137307_101864_pt1 | contig 16341 bp, 13 predicted proteins | sample NAcewD2O_March_2_FD_97180 | JGI IMG/M metagenome (GOLD analysis project Ga0137307, IMG submission 97180) | Mouse cecal microbial communities from Vienna, Austria - N-Acetylglucosamine amended D2O_March | ecosystem: Host-associated > Mammals > Digestive system > Large intestine > Cecum | place...
GTAAAGCGGATTGCGAGACCGGCTTATTCTGGGATATGCTTACGGAACTGGCGGGGATCCTGCGGACGGATACGGAGTTCATTCCGGAGGGAAAGAAACGGTATCTCTATCTTGCGGGATGGTCACAATCGGCGGTGTATATGTATACATATCTGAATTATTTTGCGTTTCCGGCGGCAGGGGTATCGGTATTTGACGGGTATCTGGCAGCAGGAGGGGTGCATTCCTTTGTGGTTCCTTTGAATCAGAATGATTATGGGAAGGAGCAGGATGTCAGAAAGAATATGATCACTTATATGCCGGTGCCGTTTATTTCCGTGCAGACGGAGAGTGAGAACGCATATTTTGACGGGATAAAGACAAGGCAGGAGGACAGTGACAGGGAAGATTTAAAATATCGGGTATATGAGATCGCTGGGGCAACGCATGATACAAAGTTTTCTATGATCGATTATTATGCAGGGGATCCGGATATGGAAAAGATTGGGATCGTGCCGGATTTTCCTTCGGTGGATGATCATCCCAATGATTATCCTTATGAATATTGTTTTTATGCAGTGTACCGGATGCTGTTCTCATGGGTAAGAGAAGGGAAATGTCCGCCGCATGGAGAGCGGATCGAAGTGGACGGGGACGGGCGGAATAAGACGGATGCTCTGGGAAACGTGGTCGGCGGAATGCGTACCCCGTTCCTGGATGTTCCGGCCGCAGTGTATTATCCGTACTGTGCGGTGAAGAGAGCAAACGGAGAGATCGTAAAGCATGGCTTGTTCGGGCATATGGAGCCATTTTCAAAAAGGAAACTGGAAAAGCTGTATGGGAATCTGGAAAATTACAGGAAGCTTGTGGAAGGATCGGCACAAAAGCAGGTGGAAGCCGGTTTTCTTCTTCCGGAGGATGTGACAGACTGTGTGGAGGAAGCCATTCAAAGAGTAGTGAAATTAAGTGCTTATAATAGGGGGGATGAGAGTGAGACCGTGGAATTATGAATTTGAAGTGCCGGATGCGAAAAAGGTTCGGATGATCGTGCATACGGATTGCAAAAACGAAGCGGATGACCAGTTTGCCCTTGCGCATCATGTGATGACACCGGGATTCCTTGTGAAAGGAATCGTGGCCGGGCATTTTGACAGGGTGCCTCAGAGTTATCCGCAGGGGGAGACCGCCCAGGCAAGTCTGGAGGAAGTGCAAAAGGTCTTAAAGCTGATGGATATTGAGGGGATCTGTCCGGTGGAAAAAGGGGCAGAGCATCCACTTTCGGATGAAGATACACCGAATCCGTCAAAAGGGGCGGAGCTGATCATCCGGGAAGCTATGCGTGAGGATCCGCATCCATTGTATATTGCCTGCCAGGGGACGCTTACGGATCTGGCGGCGGCGATTTTGATGGAACCAGAAATATGCGGCAGGATGACTGCCGTCTGGATCGGCGGGGGAGCATATCCGAATGGCGGGAAAGAGTTTAATCTTTATCAGGACGCGGCAGCGGCAAATGTAGTGTTCAAGTCGGATATGCCTTTATGGCAGATTCCGGTTGATGTATATAAACAACTGGGAGTTTCGCTGGCAGAGGTACAGCATTATGTAAAGCCTTGCGGAGAAATCGGGGAATATCTTTTCCGGCATATGGCAGAATATAATCTGAGCCGCCCCACAGGGATCTGGCCCCATGGCGAGGTCTGGGGGCTGGGAGATTCGGCGGCGATCTCCGTGCTGTTGGAAGAACGTGAGTGTACAGACAGCTACGATATGATTCCGGCACCTTGTATAAATGTGGAAGATCTGTCTTATATCACCAATGAAAAGAACAGGGAGATCCGGGTCTACCATCAGGTGAACGCAAGACTTACGTTACAGGATTTTTATGCCAAGCTGGCGATCAATTACGGGGGGAAGAGATGAGGAAGATTAAGTACAAATTTGAAGTGCCGGACATGAAAAAGGTTCGGATGATCGTGCATACGGATTGCAAAAACGAAGCGGATGACCAATATGCCCTTGTACATCATCTGCTGACACCCAAATTTATCATGAAAGGAATCGTAGCCGGTCATTTTAACCGGACCTCCGGGAAATGGGGAGACGGGTGTACGGCCCGGGCAAGCCTGCTGGAAGTGAGGAAAATCCTGGAATTGATGGATATGGAAGGAATCTGCCCAGTGGCGAAGGGCGCGGAATATCCGCTGGACAATGAACAGGAGGCGGTCTGGTCACAAGGGGCGCAATTGATCATTGACGAGGCCATGCGTGAAGATACACATCCATTATTTGTGGCAGTCCAGGGGGCGCTTACGGATGTGGCCTGTGCTATTTTGCTGAAGCCAGAGATCTGTGAAAGGATGACTGTGATCTGGATCGGCGGCGGAGCGTATCCAGCGGGGGGATGGGAATTTAATGTATCTCAGGACATTGCGGCGGCAAATGTGGTGATGAAATCCCAGGTGCCTTTGTGGCAGATCCCGTCAGATGTGTATGAGCAGATGGAAGTCAGCTATGCGGAGCTGGAGGTAAGGGTACAGCCAAGAGGCGCTGTCGGAGAGTATCTGTTCCGTCAACTGGTGGAATTTGCGGCCGGCCATCCGGACAATCCATGGCCAAGCGGGGAAAGCTGGTGCTTGGGAGATTCCCCGTCCGTGTATGTGTTGCTGGAGCGGGAATCGAAGAGCAGCCTGTATCAGGAAATGGCCGCGCCGTGCATCCGGTATGAGAATATGACGTATTCTTATGAAGTGGCAAACAGGAACATACGTGTATTCCGGAAACTAAATGTCAGAATGGCATTGGAAGATTTTTACGCAAAGCTGAAACTGAATTTTTCGTGACGGATCGGAACGATCCGTGCTTTGTACCTGTTGAGTATACTTGGTTGAAGCAGACGCATGGTTGAGGAAACGTTTGGAAAAGGGGTGGCGTGATGGAAATCTTACTGGTGGATGATGAGGTTTATACGATCCGGATCCTGCAGACGGCCATTGACTGGGAGAGCCATGGAGTGGGGCAGGTATGGTCGGCGCTCGGAGTGGCGAGGGCGAAGGAGATCGTGAAGGAGCATCCGGTGGATCTGATCATCTGTGATATTGAGATGCCCAAAGAGACCGGACTGGATTTTCTTACATGGATACGGGAGAACCGTTATGACACGGAAATGATTCTTCTGACCTGCCATACGGATTTTTCCTATGCAAAACAGGCTCTGGGGCTGGGGGCCTATGACTATTGCGTGAAGCCCATTATTGTGGAAGATATTGAGCGGGTCATTGCGGAGGCGCTGGCGCACATCCAGGAAAAAAGGAAGATGCGGCAGGCGTGGGAAGAAAAGGATTATCTGGAAAGAAGGCGCAGGATCGTAGACCGGAATTTCTGGAGAAATACACTGGAAGGACGGAACGGGGATTCGCCGGGCGAACTGCTGACGCAGGCAAAGGAAAACAATATCAGGCTGGAGCTGGACGATACCTTTTGTATGGCGCTTTTTTCAGCCAAATTTGTGGATCTGGCGGGGGAAACAGAACCAACGGATTATCTGAAGATCACCCAGGAATATTTTGACCGGATAGATCCGGAGACAGTCCTGGTAGAGAACGCAAACCGTGATAAATGGACGGTTCTGATGAAGAACAGGGATCCTTTCGAATTCCGGAAGCTTTGTATGGATTATCTGGTCATGCAGCGTGAAAAGCGGGAACTCCGGCTGATCGGCTGTTATCAGACCGGGCTTTACTGTGAAGAACTGGTGCCGGCATACAAGAAGCTGCATGAAACAGAGATGATGATGACATTTTATCAGGAAAATTTGTGGGATGTGTGCCGTGTGGAGCAGGAAAAGCTGGTGGATGTGGAACTGACAGCCGACATGGAGCAGCTTTTGTACAGCGGAAGGTTTGCGGAATTCGCGGATCATCTGGACAATTATCTGCAGAAAAAGCAATGGAAGCACCCTGTTTCCGTGGCGGCACTTTATACTCTGCGCGCCGATATCTGCCAGAGCCTGGATGTGTATCTGAAAGGCCGCGGGATATCTGCCCATTCGCTGCTTCTGGATGAGGAATTATGCAGGAGAATGAATGAGTCTACAGTGTCTGTGGAGCATATGATGCGTTTTGTACGCTGTCTGGCGCAGGTCGTACCCTACGAGAACGATGTGACAGACATTACCAATGCGGTAAAAAAGTATATTTTTCAGCATCTGTCTGAAGATATCGTAAGAGACAGTATCGCGGAAGCACTGTATATGAATGTAGACTATATCGCGCGGGTATTCAAGCGGGATACGGGAATGTCGATCTCCCAGTATATCAACCGTGAGCGGATCAACCAGGCAAAGCTTCTGATCGCCACCTCGGATATGCCGGTGGGAGATGTGGCGGAATCTGTAGGATATACGAATTTCTCTTATTTTTCTAAAATATTCAAGCAGTTTGAGAACTGCACTCCGAGAGAGTATAAGCTGCGTATGAAAGGAACTGCCATGAAGTAATGTAAAGTTATTTCATGGCAGTTTTTAGAAGTCGTTTTTGTGATAATTTTCAGGAAAAATGATAATTTAAATGGGAAAGAAATAGATTTTCAGGAGAGAGAGCTCAGGAGTGTATGATATAAGTCCGATTTGTTGCGGTCCGGGTCGCTTTAGAGAGAGAAACCAGAAAAGAAATCCGGTATAGTAAATGCATCAAAAAAACGCCGTGTCAAATACACGGAGGAAAGGAAGGGAGATTTATTATTATGAAATGGAAAAAGGGAATGGCTGTTTTGGCAGCCGCGGCATGTCTGGCAGGCTGCCTGGCGGGATGTTCAGGTTCGGGTTCGGACTCGGGGTCAAAGGAAAGCGGCAAAGAGGAAAGCACAGAGATCAAGGATATTACCTGGATGTACGCACAGATGTCCGGTATGATTCCGGAAGACCTGCAGAAGGTGGAGGATGCGCTGAATGAGATCACGGAGGAAAAGATCCAGGTACATGTAAAGCTGAATCCGGTATCGTTTGCGGATTATCAGAACCAGATCAGCCTGATCATGGCAAGCCAGGAGAAAATGGATATCATTACGACGGCAGGCTCCAATATCTGGTCCGCATTGTTAAGCCAGAGGCAGCTGACACCGTTGAATGACCTTCTGGATGAGTATGGCGCGGATATCAAAGATACGGTACCGGAGGATTATTTCCGCGGGACCACGGTAAATGGGAACATCTATGCGGTTACGACAAATGGAACAAAATCAGATAATTATAATATTGTTCTCCGCAAAGACCTGGTAGATAAATATGATCTGCAGGATGAGGTGGAAAAGATCAAGGCCAGTGACAGTATTTTAGATATGGATGAGAACTTTGAGATCCTGGAAGGGATTTTCCAGGTGATCAAGGAAAATGAGCCGGAGATGGAGATCTTATTCCCCTGGGGCTCGAACATGGGGATCAATTATGACCAGCTCAGCGACAGACTGGGAGTGATGATGTACGATGGGGAGGATATTGAAAATCTGTTTGCCAGCGAAGAGTATAAGAAGCTTTGTGAGACCATCTATGGATGGGCGCGGGATGGCTATATCATGAAGGACGCGGCGACCACCACAGAGTCGGCAGGCTCCCTGATGAAGAGCGGACGTCTGTTTGCGTATACGTTAAGCTCCGGGCGCGGAAATTATATAGATCCCGGGGCGGCCAATGGCTATGAGGCGTATTGTGTAAACCTGCGGAAACCGTCTATCAGCAACAACAGTATTACCCTGTTCGCGAATTGTATCCCGACTACGACGACGGAGCCGGAAGCTGCCATGAAGTTTTTGAATCTCCTGTACAGCGACGCTGACGTAGTGAACCTGATGGCCTACGGGGTCAAGGGAGAGCATTATGTAGAAAAGGAAGACGGCTGGATCGCATATCCGGATGGTGTGGACGCAAGCAACAGCAAATATCCGGGAGACCAGACTTATATGTATGGAAATGCGTTCCTGCTTGCGGACCATGAGACCTATACCACCCAGAGCGCTGAAGAGGGAAAGGCGTATGACGCGGGAGCTTACATTACAAATTGTATGGGCTTTAATTATAGCTCCGATGAAATTAAGAATGAGGTCGCTGCCTGCTCCGCGGTATTGAATGAGTTCCGTACCGGGCTGGAGATGGGGGCCATGGATCCGGCGACAGAATTACCTGCTTTTCTGAAAAAACTGGAAAAGAGCGGGATCAATGTAATCATAGAGGAGAAGCAGAAACAGCTGGATGAATGGAAGGAAACACTGAAGGAATAGAAACAGGCATCCGTAATCTGATAAAACAGAAAAAAATGCTGCTGCAATACTGCGGCAGCATTTTTTAAGAATGAGGTAGAAGATGAAAAGTAAACAGGGAGAAATTATGGCCAACAAGAAAAAAGCAAACTGGAAGGCACAGCTTCCGCTGCTGCTTATGACAGTGCCGGGAATGCTGTATCTCTTTATAAATAACTATATTCCGATCTGCGGACTTTTTATAGCATTCAAGGACATTGATTATTCGAAGGGGATTTTTAAGTCGGACTGGAATGGATTTGAGAATTTTAAATATTTGTTCCGTACGGAGGACGCATTTATCATTACACGGAATACCATCCTTTATAATCTGACATTTATTATTCTGAATGTGGTGATCTGCGTGGCCGTTGCCGTCATGCTCAGTGAAGTGTCAAAGAAGTTTATGATGAAATTCTATCAGACGGCGCTGCTGCTTCCCCATCTGATCTCCATCATCATCATCGCGTACATAGCCTATGCGTTTTTGAACAGCGATACAGGATTTATCAACCACAGCATCCAGGAGGCCATGGGAAGGGATCCGGTTAATTTTTACGCAGACCCAAAATACTGGCCGTTTATCCTGGTGATCGTACAGGTGTGGAAGACCATGGGGTATACGTCGATTATTTACTTTTCCGCGATCCTGGGTATAGACAGGAGCTTGTATGAGGCAGCCGTAGTGGACGGGGCGGGAAAGATGAAACAGATCTTCTACATTACACTGCCGCTTTTACGACCGACGATCATCACGATGGTGCTGATGAATGTGGGGAGGATCTTCTATTCAGACTTCGGGTTGTTCCTGCAGGTGCCGATGAACCAGGGGGCGCTGTTTAATGTGACCAACACCATTGATACCTACGTGTACCGCGCGCTGCTTTTGAACAACGATATCGGAATGGCGAGCGCGGCAGGTCTGTATCAGTCGATCGTGGGATTCCTTCTGGTACTCGGAGCGAACCTGCTGGTACGGAAGATGGATCCGGAGAATGCATTGTTCTAGGGAGGAGCTTGTAATGAGAAAATTAAAAAGTGAAACTACATTTCAGATCGTGATCAATATCATCTTGATTTTTCTGACCTTGTGCAGCCTGCTGCCGTTTGTGCTGCTGATCATGTCTTCCGTGACGCAGGAAAGCGCGCTGATCGCTGACGGCTACCAGTTCTGGCCCAGGGTATTCAGCCTGGATGCCTACCGTTACATCATCGCAAGGGCAGGAACGATTTTTAAAGCCTACGGGATCACCATGCTGGTGACACTTGTGGGGACGACGATTTCCCTGATCATTACGCCGCTGCTGGCGTACCCCCTTTCCCGCCAGGACTTTAAGCTGCACAATGTAATGTCTTTTCTGGTATTTTTTACCATGCTGTTTAACGGCGGGCTGGTACCCACCTACATGATGTGGACGCAGATCTTCCACATCAAAAATACACTTCCGGCGCTGATCATCCCGGCATTGCTGCTCAATGCGTTCAATGTAATGCTGATGAAGAATTATTTCAAAATGAATATCCCCTATTCGCTGATCGAGGCGGCGAAGATCGACGGGGCGGGTGAGTTCTTTATCTTTTACCGGGTGGTGATGCCGCTGTCCAAGCCGATCATGGCAACGGTGGGATTATTCGTCGGGATCAATTACTGGAATGACTGGATGAACGGTCTGTATTATGTGACAGACGCAAACCTGTTCAGCCTGCAGAACTTCCTGAACCGTATGATGCAGAATATCAATTACCTGGCAACGGCGGAAGGCGCGGAAGTAGCGCAGGGGTCAATGATCATGCCCAGCTCTTCCATGCGGATGGCGCTGGCGGTGATCGGCGTACTGCCGATCATGGTATTGTACCCGTTTTTCCAGAAATACTTTGTCAAGGGTATGACGGTTGGCTCGGTGAAAGGGTGAGAGCTGCGCTGCTGTGAAGAACCGGCAGGGTTCATCCGGGCAAGGGCAGCGTGATCGTAACGACAGCACCGGAGTCATTGGAAAGCAGCATGGAGGAATCCGGGCATTCCAGATCCAGACGCTGGCGGATATTTACAAGGCCGATGTGCTGCCCGTCTCCCGGAGTGGATGGGTGGGAGTTAAATTCATCCATCAGCTCCCGGGGGAATCCGCATCCATTGTCGTGTACGGCCAGGACCATCCGGTTCTGCCGTATGCAGGTCCGGATTTCGATGACCAGAGGCTCATAGGGCTCTAAGGCATGCTTGAAGATATTTTCTACCAGGGTCTGGATAGTCAGGATCGGGATCTCAAAATCATTCAGGTCAGGATCCAGACGATAGTTGACGGTGATCTGGTCCGGATAGCGAATCCGCTGCAGGGTAAGATAATTTTCCAGATGCTCCAGTTCGTGGCGCAGCGTGGCGGTCCGGATGGTCAGGTTCATAGTATTGCGCATGTACTGCGACAGACATTTGACCACTTCTGTAATCTTTTTGTTTTCCTTCATCTGTACCATCACACCGATCGTGTTCAATATATTGATAATGAAATGGGGCTTGATCTGGTGCTGCAGGTACTGCAGCTGGATGTCTTTTAGGCGGAGCTGCTTTTCGTAGACATCAATCTTCAGCATCTGGATTTCGTGGGACATACTGCTCAGGGCCTGGTTGATGTGGAGGACTTCCTGGGGCATGCCCTCATTGGAAGGCGTATAGTCCAGATTGCCGGATTCGTACTGGGTGATCACAGCCAGAACCTGGTTCAAGGGATCCTTAATGATCCGCCTTAAGGCAGTGTTGGCAACGGCGATGGTCAGCAAAGCAAATATGCTGACTCCGATCAGGAACCGCAGGCTGACACTCATGGTCGCCAGATAATGTGATTCGGGCGTGCTGACAGAGAGCACCAGGGGAGCAGCGGAGGATGCCTGGCTTGTAGTGATGTAAGTATGTGTGGATAATGCCTCGGCAGGATCCGCGCCCGGGCTGGAGGACAGATATTCTCCCTGCTCATCCGTCAGGAAAAGAAATGCGTCAGGATAGGGAGACAGCACGGAGACTTCGGGCAGCAGGGAATCCGTGCTGACCCAGGAGCCGTAGCAGAAACCGTTCATCCATTGCAGATACAGCAGGTACCGGCACCCGTCCAGCTCTTTGAGATGCCAGCCGGAAAAGGCGCTCAGGCCGGTCTCTTCCATGATGGAAGAGACCGTGTCCTTGATCTTGAGCCGGGTATTGTAGGTCTGGGGCGAGTTGGGGGAATTGTTGAAGACATAGCCGTATTCGTCATTTTCCGCGTCATAAAGAAACAGGCCCTCACAGTGGTTTAAAAACAGGATATTGGAAGAAAAATCAGAAATAATATCTGATTTTCTTCGGTAGATATCACCAGAGCCGAGGGCGGAAAAGTCCGGAGCGCCTTCCTGTATCCGGTACATGTGCAGGGAAGAGGAGATCCTGGAGAGGCACTGGTCCAGTTCATTCATATATAAATTCAGCGCCTGCTGCTGCGCGGCGGTGAACTGGCTTTTTACCATATGCAGGCTGTAAAGACTGAACACAAAAACAATGGTAAGAAGAAACAGAGTGATGGATGTATAAATAGTCCGGAGCAGCTTTACCATGCTGTAAGATTTATGGCGTATCATGAGGTTCCTCCTCCTAATGAATGTAGCGCCCCCTCCCTTTGGCCGAGGACATGTCGCCGGAAGGCATTTGGAAAAATGCTCCTTGGAGCATCCAACCGCACATCTGGCAATTTAGTTGTAACACAGAATAGGAAAAAAGGCAATGGGATGTAAAGATATGCGGTGTTTTGCAAAAGAAATGCCATAGAAAGAAATGGTCTGGAAATTGTATAATGCAGACATAATGAAGCACAAGGAACGGTCAATATACATGCATCAGTGTTATTACCGCAGTCCGGAAGGCTTCATACGGAATACAAAAAATAGTAGAAAGAAGGGGCATTATGAAAAAATTGAAATTAGGAATCATCGGCTATGGTTTTATGGGGCAATGGCACAATAACCATGCGGGAACCCTGGAGGAAGTGGAGGTTGTGGCAATCTGCGACACCGATCCTGCCCAGCTGAACAAGGCGCCGGATACCGCCAGCCGCTACAGCGATTATAAGGAGCTTCTCAAAGATGAAAGGGTAGAATGGGTGGTGATCTGTGTGCCCAATCATCTCCATTGCCAGATCGCCATTGATGCGGCAAACGCCAAGAAGCATCTGATCGTGGAGAAACCCTGTGCGTTGAATGTGGAGGAATTTGACCGGATGTATGCGGCGGCAAAGGAAAACGGCGTGATGTTCACCGTGGATCAGAACCGCCGTTGGGACCGGGATTATTCCATGGTGAAAAAGGCATGGGAGGAAAAACGGCTTGGAAATATTTTTATGGTGAAATCCAGCCTGTACGGTGTGTTCGGGAAAATGCATGACTGGCACGAGTACAAGGAATACGGCGGCGGAATGCTTTATGACTGGGGCGTGCATCTGATCGACCAGATGCTGGATCTGATTCCGGAGAAGATCCTGCAGGTCTGTGCGGATATGAAATGTGCGGTGAATAAAGAGGTGGATGATTATTTCCGGATCCTGCTGTATTTCGAAAGCGGCCTCACTGCAGAGATCGAGCTGGGAACCTTCCTGCTTGGAAAGATGCCGAGATTTTATGTGGCAGGCGACCAGGGGACGATGGTAGTGGAAGAAATCAAGGCGGAGAACGGCGCCATTTACCGGGCAGGGGAATTCCGGGAGGCTTTGCCGGAAACGGTGAAGAATCTGGACGCAGGCCCTACAAGAACATTTTCTACGAAGGCGGAGGATGTGGTGTACATGGAGGAACTGCCGGTAATACAGCGCAGGCACAATGATTGGAATGATTATTTCCGAAATATCGTGGGAGTGATCAACGGAAAGGAAGAACTGATCGTGAAGCCGGAGCAGGCGCGGCGGGTGCTGCAGGTCATGGAAGCGGCGCGGGAGTCGGCGGCGATCCGCAGATCGGTGAGCTTTGAGTAAAAAAGGGAATTCAAGAAATGGAGGAAAGAAAAAAATGAAGAATGGTAAATTACAGATGGCTTTTATCGGGTGCGGCGGGATTGCGTTTAACAAGCATTTTCCATCTCTGGCAGAACTGCCGGAGCTTTGTGAAATGGTGGCTTTTTGTGATATCGTCAAGGAACGCGCGGTGAACGCCGCAAAAGAATACGGTACGGAAGACGCAAAGGTTTATACGGATTATAACGAGATGCTCAAAGATGACGCGATCGATGTGGTACATGTGCTGACACCGAACGTGGCGCACTGCCCGGCTACGGTCGCGGCATTTGAGGCGGGCAAGCATGTACTCTGTGAAAAGCCGATGGCACATACTACGGAGGCGGCGCGGAAGATGCTGGACGCATGGAAAAAATCAGGGAAGAAATTCACGATTGGTTATCAGAACCGTTTTCGTCCGGAGGTGCAGGAGCTGCATAAAGCATGCCGGGAAGGAGAACTGGGCGAAATCTATTTTGCGAAGGCACATGCTATCCGCAGGCGCGCGGTTCCTACATGGGGCGTATTTCCGGATAAATCTCAGCAGGGCGGCGGTCCGCTGATCGATATAGGAACCCATGCGCTGGATATGACATTGTGGATGATGGATAATTATAAGCCGAAGTCTGCGTCCGGTTCGGTATTTTATAAGCTGGGGCATCTGCAGGAAGCGGCAGACAGCAATATTTTCGGGCCCTGGGATCCAAAGACCTATGAGGTAGAGGATTCCGCGTTTGGATTTATTAAAATGGAAAATGGAGCCACCATTTATCTGGAAACCTCCTGGGCACTGAATATGCTGGGGGCGAAGGAAGCGGCTACGACATTGTGCGGAACGAAGGCGGGGGCTGAGATCAATTCCGGTATGAGTGTGAAGGATAAGGAAGATAAGCTGGTATTTAACAGGGGACATCACGGAAAGCTGACAGAGGAACATTATTCTCCGGGCAAGGCGGTGGCTTATTTCAGCGGCAAGGAAATGACGGACGGAGTGTGCGAGGCGAAGCAGTGGCTGGAAGCGATCCTAAATGATACGGAGCCGTTGGTAAAGCCGGAGCAGGCATATGTGGTGACCCAGATCCTGGAAGGGATCTATAAGGCGGCAGAGACAGGGAAAGAAGTGTTCTTTGACTAAAAGTAGTATAAAAGATATGCCAAAGGATCTAAGCGGATCTGGTGTTCAAAAAAGGAGTGTGAAGAGATGAAGTTAGGTCTGGTCAGCGCAATCCTGGATGGGTTGAGCTTTGAAGAAATGATCGATTGTGCGGCGGAGAATGGCCTGGAATGTGTGGAAGTGGCATGCTGGCCGAAGGGGAAGGCAGAACGCAGGTACGCGGGAGTGAGCCATATTGACGCGGCGGCGCTGGATGAAGAGAAGTGTGCGTATATCCGGGAATATTGTGAAAAGAAGAAGGTGGAGATTTCTTCCCTGGCATACTATCCCAATACTATGGATCCGGATGTGGAGAAGAGGGATGTGTACATAAAGCATCTGCACACATTGATCGACGCGTCCGCAAGGCTGGGCGTAAATATGGTCACCACATTTATCGGGAGGGATCCGAAAAAGACTGTGAGTGAAAATCTGGAGCTGGTGAAGGAAATATGGCCGCCGATTTTGGATCATGCGAAGGAGAAGGGCGTGAAGATCGCGATCGAGAACTGCCCCATGCTGTTTACGGAGGACGAATGGCCCGGCGGGCAGAATCTGATGACTACACCGGCAATCTGGAGAAAGGTATTTGAAATCCTGGATTATGAGAATCTGGGGATCAATTATGACCCGTCCCATTTTGTATGGCAGCAGATCGATTATATCCGTCCGATCTATGAATTTAGAGATAAGATCTTCCATGTGCATTATAAGGACATCAAGGTCTATCCAGATCGGCTTGCGGATGTGGGAGTGATGGCAGTTCCGCTGCAGTATATGTCACCGAAGCTGCCCGGACTGGGAGATGTGGACTGGGGAAAATATGTCTCCGCGCTGACAGATATCGGTTATGACGGGTATACCTGTATCGAGGTGGAGGATAAGGCTTATGAGGCTTCCATAGAGGATGCAAAAAGGGCTGTGAAACAGAGCGCGGGATATCTGCGGAATTTTGTGGGATCAAAATGCTGCTAAAAGGAAGTTACACTGCCACTAAGCTCGAAAAGACCTCGCTAAGTGGGCTGGTAACTATAACTCGCACGTAAGCACCTAAAAGACAGGTGCTAAGTGCTCATAATAGGAGGGAAGAAGAATGGCATTGAAAGTAGGGATACAATTATATTCGGTCAGGGATTTGATGGACAAGGATCCGTTGGGGACCATCGGGCAGGTGGCGGATGCGGGATACCGATATCTGGAAACTGCCAACCACAGGGCTTTGGAAGATGACGGAGTGGGATTTGGAGTCAGTCCGGAGGAATTGAACGAGGTGCTGGCAAGATCCGGGAGTAAGATCATCAGCGCGCACATTTTCCCGTTTTGTGAGGAAAATTATAAGAAGGTGGTAGAGTATAACCAAAAGATCGGAAACCATACGGTCGTTTTCCCGATGGAAGTTTTCCGGGATTATGATGATACGATGCGGAAGATCGAAACCTATGAAAAGATGGGGAAGATGGCGGCGGAGGAAGGGATGCGGTTTTTGTATCATAACCATTACCAGGAGCTGCAGGAATTTCATGGGCATAAGGTGCTGGACCTGATCGTGGAAAATACGGATCCTGCCCATGTGAACCTGGAGCTGGATACTTTCTGGGTGCTTCGGGGCGGTGTGGATCCGGTGGAGCTGATGAAGCGTTATGGTACACGGATCAAGATGCTGCATCAGAAGGATTTTGCGAAGGATACGAAGACACCGGTGAATATGTTCGATGTTGTGGGAAAGGATACCTATATTACGAGAGAGGTATTTAACCAGTACAAATGTAATGATGATTTTGTGGAGATCGGATATGGGCAGATGGATATCCAGAAGATCATTGATACAGCGCTGGAGATCGGCAGTATTGAGTATATCGTGCTGGAGCAGGATGCCACGAAACTGGACCAGCTGGAAAGTGTAAAACGCAGTATGGAGGGATTCCGGAAGTTTGAAGGGATCGTATGGGAGTGACGGCGAGGCAGAACAGCTTATGGAATCCAGCCTATCTTTTGCTGGCAATTTCCAATTTTTTTAGCTGGCTGAGCTATAATATGGTGGCTCCGGTCATTACCGGGTATCTGCAGAACTTGGGGGCAAGTGTCTTTGTGTGTGGGATCGCAGGCGGATTGTTTGCGTTTACCTCCTGCCTGTCCCGCCCCTTCAGCGGCATGATGTCAGACCGGATGAACCGGAAAATGCTGATGAGCGGGTTTACGATGCTGATGGCGGTATCACTGCTTTTGTACTCTTTGGTCCCGAATATTTTTGTGATCTTGTTTTTTCGGGGGATTCATGGGATCGCGTTTGGGATTTCCAGTACGGCAAGCCTTGTGCTGGTCAGCGAAAGTGTGCCGGAGGCCCGGCTGGGCGAGGCGGTCAGCTACTACGGCGTGATGTCGGTGGCATCCATGGCTGTGGGACCGGGGATCGGGATCTGGCTGAGTGAAACACTGGGATATCTGTATTGCCTGCTGATCAGTACGGCGGTCCTGTTTCTGGCAGGGATCGCGACGGTGCTGTTTCCTTATGAATATACACAAGGGGGATCCTGTAATCTACATCCCGGGAGTACAGGCGGAACGCATCCGGCAATGGCCCCAAGGGTATCCCGTGCAGAAACACCGGACAGAGGGAAGCGGGAAACACGGTGGCTGTCTTTCGGGCAGTTCGTGGAGCCGAAGCTGCTCGGGCTGGCAGGAGTGAATGCGGCATTTACCATGATGAACGGGGTAGTCAGCGCATTCCTTGTTGTATTTGCAATGCAGCAGGGGATTGAAGGAGTAAGCTGGCATTTTACGCTGAATGCGGCGGTACTGATTTTTTCACGGATTATCCTGGCACGGAATATGAACAGGTGGACGTTAAAACAGAATCTGTATCCGGCGTTTGTATGCGGGATTTTTGCGCTGGTTTTGATCGGCGGGGCAGATACATTGCAGATGCTGTTGGCGGCTGCCGTAGTCAAAGCATTTGCCCAGGGCATGTCCCAGCCTGCGATCCAGACGGAAGGGCTGCGGATGGTGAGGCCGGAACGCAGGGGAGTGGCGTCCAGTACCATTTATATCGGCGGAGACCTGGGACAGGCTGTGGGGCCGATGCTGGGCGGGGCGGTGGCACAGAGCGTCGGATATGGGATCATGTACTGGATCTGCGCGGTTCCGATAGCGGCGGCATGGGCGTATTTTTTCATGAGGGAAAAAAGGGCCGGGAATAGCGGGGACAGGATGGATTGAGCTCAAATTGGGAAAACGCAGACTTATGCTTCTGATAATAAATAAAATATTCTATATTTCCGATAAAAACCGGATATACAAAACGTACCTACACGTTGCTGTAACTATAAAAGGGGCTGCCTGCTTTGGCAACCCCTTTTTGCGCATGGCATTACCGCGTGAAAGAATTATTTCTGTGAATTACCTTATTAACCCAATTAGATAAAAAAATGAATCATTTTTATAAAATTTTACAGTTTTTTCTCTGCTGTAAAGGTATATAATTCAGAAAAAGCCTTGGAGGAAAAATGTATGAACAGCCTGTTTCATTATGATGGATACCTTAACCGGATATTTTGAAAACATTTTTTAAAGCGTTTCGGGAGAATCTAAAAAATGCTCTTGTATCTGGGCGGCAATGTTGGCTGCTGCAGGTACATTGGCAGTCAATTATTATGCTCTGTACCATATGGACGGGGGATGGACAGAAGCATTGCGTGTGTTTTTCAATTTGATTTTTCAGAAATTTTTCCGGACAATCCCGGCGGCATTGGAAGAATCTGCCAGGCTGGACGGATGCAGTGACTTACGGTTGTTCTTTAAGATTATTCTGCCGATCACAAAGCCGGTTATATTTACTATGGCATTGATCACTGCAATTGGGCAGTGGAATGACTTTTACATGCCGATGGTACTTTTAGGAAATAAAAATGTAACGAC
>Ga0137307_101865_pt1 | contig 16333 bp, 14 predicted proteins | sample NAcewD2O_March_2_FD_97180 | JGI IMG/M metagenome (GOLD analysis project Ga0137307, IMG submission 97180) | Mouse cecal microbial communities from Vienna, Austria - N-Acetylglucosamine amended D2O_March | ecosystem: Host-associated > Mammals > Digestive system > Large intestine > Cecum | place...
GGTACGCTTGTAGGGGGAGTTCTTGGTGACGAGGTTGATGCTGCCGCCGATGGCGTCGCCGTCCATATCGGCGGTTACTACCTTGTTCACTTCGATGGTCTGAATCATGTCTGCCGGAATGAGGTCGAGCTGTACGTTGCGCGTATCGCCTTCGGCAGAGGGAACGCGGTTGCCGTTGATGGTGACGGAGCTGAGGTCGGCACTCGTGCCCCGCACTTGCCCGAAGCGTGCCTCGCCTTGGTCGTACTGCACGTTGATGCCGGAGATGCGTTTAAGGGCGTCACCGATGTTGGAGTCGGGGAACTTGCCTACCTGGTCGGCAGAGACTACATTCGTAATCCCCATGTTGTTTTTCTGTGAGTTGATGGCACGGCGCTGTCCCTGGAAGGCGCCGCCTACCACCACTTCCTGCAACTCCACACCTTCGTTCAGCACGACGTCTTTTTCCAGTGTACGGCCTGCGGGGATGGTGATTTTCAGTTCTACGGGAGAGTAGCCCACATAGCTCACCTTTACTGTATAGGTTCCCGGGTCAAGGTTAGAGAAAGTGTAGAAGCCGTTGACGTCGCTCGTCACGCCAGTGTGTAGTTTCTCGATGTAGATGGATGCGCCCGGGAGAGTTTGTTTAGTGGCGTCGATGATGCGTCCGCGTACAGTTCCTTGTTTCGTGACATTTGCTTTTTCGTCGGCAATGGCCGTATTGACGGTGGCGGTGAATAGGAGTAAGAATAAGAATGCTCTCAAAATCTGTTTCATACTTGTTATTATCTGTTAATAATCTGCCGCAAAAGTAGAGGGTTGCCGTTACGTGGAGATTGCGGAGCGTTGAAGAACAGATAACGATTCAGTTACAATGAGGTTACATAAATTCTTGGAGGTAGTACCCTTTCGGCGGTATCTCCCTTTGCCGTCATCTGGCAGACTGACGCTAAAGATGCACGAGATGTGCATCTCGGACTGTATGAGATGTACATCTCGAGCAACATGAGATGTACATCTCGTGCAGGGGAAGGTATAGGGTTTGGTGTCTTATCCGGTAGCCTGGCAGCGGATAAGTACCTTCTTTCCGTCTGCCAGGGTAGTGGCAAATAGATAAGTGTCTCCCCCTTCGGCCAGTTTAAGCCGTTTGCGCAGTTCGGCCACGGTGGCGGGGAAGTTGCGTACGGTGAGGTTCGCCTTTTTCTCGGCGGCCAGCATCTCTTTCACTTCTTTCTTGCCGAAGCCGCAGGAGGAGGTAATCCGGAACTTGCGGCCGGGGAAGTCGGGAAGGAGGCTGTCCGAAGTATAGAGGTGGCTGTTGGGATGCAGCTTTTCAATCTTATATAATGAGGAAAGGCTACGGAACGCTCCGGCTTTCAGCACGGAGGCATTCGGTTCGTAGAGGTATGGCTTCAGAAGGGGGGTGTAGGGGCATGCGCACTCTTTCTCTTGTCCGCGGGTGAAGACGAGGGCTTGGGGAGCCGGGGCGGAGGTGAAGTTGACGCAATGTATGGGAATGTCGTCTGTAGGCAGCGTTTCGCCTTGCCCCAGCAAGAGCAGCAGCTCCTTGCATTCGTTGCCCACGGAGACGATGTGTGCCTCTCGTACATGCTTCAAATCGTTCATGGCGAGGGTGAGGTCGAGCATGGGGGAGAGCTTTATCAACACGTGCCGTGCCTTGCGCAGCAGCAGTTCTTCGAGGGCGGACACATCGGGTTCGCAGTCGCCGATGGCTACGGTCTTTCCGCCGTGTCCGTCGCGGCGGGCAGGGTCTATGAAGATGCAGTCCACGGGTTCCATCTCTTGCAGATGGCGGACGCTGTCTGCGTGGCACACGGAGATGTGGTTCAGGCCGAGGGCGGGAAAGTTGTGCGCGGCTATCCGGCAGAGTGTTTCCTGGCGCTCTACGTAAGTGGCGTGTCCGAAGCAGGAGGAGAGGAAGGCGCAGTCGATGCCGAAACCTCCGGTGAGGTCGGTAAGGGTGCCGGTTGATGCGGGAGTGCTGTTTTTCGCGTGAGTGCCGGCTTTCGCGGGATGTTCTTGTCCTGTTCTTGGCAGGTTGCCTATGATTTCCGCTTTATATTGTGCCGTCACCTGGGAGGAGCATTGCTCCAGAGAAAGGTGGGCGGGGTAGAGTATGTTCTCGTTCTCGGCCCATGCGGGTATCTTCTCTTTGGCAATCTGCCGGCCTGAAATCTGTGTGATGGCGGCGGGCATGTCTACCGAAGGGTAGCGGCGTGCCTGCAAGGCAAGGCTGCGCACGTCGTCGCGGCGATGCTCGCGGATGAAGCGGAGGGTGTCTGGGGATAGAGGCATGGTTTGGCTTATTTATTCTGATGCAAAGTTATCTCAAAAAGGACAAAGTGGGGCATAAACTCGCAGCTTTCTGTCTGATTATTTTTTAGACACAGATGACGCTGATAATACAGATTAAGAATATTAAAAATCCGCGTCATCTGCGTCATCCGCGTCAAAGCGATAGCAAATTTAAGTTTCCGGACAAGCTGGGGGTGAGAGTTAAGGGATGACCCGGTATCGCTCCTTTGCCGTCTGCCTGCTGACGCGGTTGAAGTGCCACCATTCACTGGGTAGCGGGTGGAATCCGGCTTCTTTCATCACCTGCCGCAGCAGCAGGCGGTTGGCGCGTTCTTGTTCCGTCAGCTTGCCTTGTGCCACGAGTGCGGCTTCTTCTGTGATGTGGGCTTCCCTGCCCAGATGGTCTACCGGGGTGCCCATGGGCAGAGGAGTTCCTTTATCGTCGAGTATGCTGATGTCCACCGCCAATCCGTAGTTGTGCAGGCCGCCGCCGCGTGAGGGGTTGGAGACATAGATGTATTTGGAGGTTCCTTTCACTACGTCCCACATCTTCTGCTGTACGGACAAGGGGCGCGCTGCGTCGTAGACGATGAGGCTGTAGCCGGGGTACTGTTCTTTCAGTAGGCGTTGTGCCCGCTTCAGGCTTTTCATGGCATCGGGGTGCAGGTAGGCTTCTTTCAGGTCTTCGTACAGTATGGTTCCGGTGAAGTTGTCGGCACGGGTGTACATCAGGTCGATGGCAATGCTGCTGTCCGCTTCGGCAATGTTGACGAAACCGAGGGAGTCCAGATAGCGGGCCGTACGGCTTTTGACTGGGGCAGGAGGGGCGGGGGCTTCTTCTATGGAGTCGGAACATGCGGCATCCCTTTCCATTGTGTCTGCACGTTGTATTTGCCTTTGCGGTGGTTGCTTCCCGCCGCAGCCTTGCAGCGCGCAGGCCGACGGCAGCAGTAGCAGGCAGAAGAGGAGTTGTTTCATTTTGCAAGACATATTCCTGTTACAAGGGGCATTTCCGCTACAAGACATTCGCGGCGGTAAGGATTGATTTCATCAGCGCTATGTCCGAACGGACTTCTCCCTGCATCAGGTATTTGTCTTTCCGTCGGCAGGTGGCTTCGTAAATCTCCTTTGCCTTTGCCGCGTCCTTGTCCCGGCAGAGTGCCAGGGCGCAGAGCAAGCGCTGCTTGGAAGACGTCACATCCTTGTATTGCCGGATGTAGGCATTCAGTTCGTCGGTATATAATTCTTCTGCCTGCGCGGTCCTGTTTGTCACCAGGGCGGTGAAGAGCAGTTCGCAAGCGGTTTCCTTTATCAGGAGCCCGATGACTTCGTGCCGGTGGTCCATCACTCTGCCGAACGCGTGGTGGGCGGCTTCCCATTCTTCGAGGTCGAGCAGGCGCGAGGCGTGCATCAAGGCTATGGTGGCTTGCAGGGCATTCTTGTAGTCGATGCCTTCCGCTTGGCCGAACCATTCGGCAGGCATGTCTTTGGGGCGCATGCCCTCCTGCACCAGTGCATTGACGCGTAGCTGGGTGACCAGTGCCTGCTTGCTTTTGCTGTCCTTGAGAAGCAGGCGCATGTTGTCGGCATCGTTGCCGATGCCTCCTATCTTCATGGGGATTCCGTTCATCAGTGCAAGGAAGAGGCCCGTCAGGGAGAACGTCAGGAGAAAGAATTTCAGCAGATAGGGCAGTCCGTCTGCGGTGAGCAGCGGGAGGAAGGCAAGGATGGCGGCCGACAGATTGGCAAGCACTCCGCCCAGGTTGTACAAGGCGGTGGGGATGTATGCCAGAGGCTTTTCGGGCGGGGCAAGCAGGCATTGCCCTCCCGTTCCGGCAATGCTGAAGCGCCTGATGCACAATTTCCCGTCTTTGCGGATGAAGGTAAGGCTGAAGATGCGGAAGGAGACGAAGCGGTAGCCGGTGGCCAGTCCGCAGACAAGATGCCCGCCTTCGTGCAGAATCACTTGCAGGAAGATGGAGAGCAGCAGAAGCAGTATGGCGGCCAGAAAGACTCCTGCCATCTGCAGGGCGCCGAATTCGGAAAACCTGCTGCATACACTGTCGAGCGAGTCTCCTATGACCAGCGTTCTTACGCCTATCATTCCTCCCGCGCCGATACACGCTCCGACTATGAAGCTTCCTGCGAGATTGAGTATTTTCTTCATTCTGGTTCTGTGGTGGCCTCTACCGGTAAGGGCATACCGGCAGAGGGTATTATCCGGTAAACCGGTTTATTTCTTCTTTGCAGGAGGTTCGGGTGTGGGGGCGGCAGGTTGCTTGGTCTCTTTGATGGTGTTGCAGTTGCCGTTGAAGCAGGCGGTGGGTTCCACTTCCAGTTTGCAGGTGTAGATGTCTCCTTCCATCAGGCATCCCGATTTCAGGATGAGTTTGTCCGATATATGTATGTCTCCTTTCAGCGTGCCTTCCAGTATGGCCGAGGCGGAAGTCACCTTTCCCGTCACCTTTCCTTGGGGGCCCACCACCACCGTTTTGTGGCATGTGATGTCTCCTTCGATGGTTCCGTCTATGCGCAGGCTTCCTTCCACGTCCACCGTTCCTTTCAGGATGGTGCCTACGGCTATGGTGGTCAGTTTCAAGGGTTGGGCTGTGGGGCTGAGATACTCTTCGTTGTTGTTCTTCTTCTTGCTAAACATAGTATGGATGATGTTTGATGTTTGTTGTTTTCCTTGTATTTTCTGCAAAAGTAGGCAAAAAAAACAAATGGTAAAAGAGGGGGATGGAGATTTTTGGGTAGACAGAAAATCTGCCATACCCGGCTTGCGGGAGGCGCCTCTCTCAGGATGGAGAAGATTGCCGGCCGGCTGGCCCGGTATGGCAGGATGAATGAAAGTTGTGCCCCTCCCTTTCGGAGGGGCTTTAGGTGGCGGCTTTACTTCTTCTGACCGTCGCGGATGGGGCGGACGGTAAAGCCGTATGCGTTGTTGGTTCCTTCAATAGGCTTGGTACAGTTTTTAAAATCTCCATCTCTTCTATCAATAGATAATATCAAGCAACTGGAGTTGGCATTATTATCTCCCGTATATTCACCATGAAATCCGGATGTTGCTATATATGTTATTGAAGAGAAGCCTGGAAATGTGCCATAACCTACCTCTTGTTCCTTTACTCCCATATCACGTACTCCGGTAGCGGGAAAATAAAAGGGCTGGCTTTCAACAGTAACTGTCCATCCTTTGAATTCCGTGGTTTCCACTGTATTTGGTGGGCCAGCACTTACGGTTTTTTTTCCGCTGGGTTTAGTTGCATCAGTCACTTCCTTCAAATTTACCATATCAAAAAAATCAGCAAAAGCCTTAATAGGCGGAATTTTAAATCCTGCCGGTGAGGGGTCGTATATTGTTTTGATGACATATAGGTTATTAGGGGATTGCTTGTAATATTGGACTTCTTTGCCATAGATAAAGTTAGCGTATCCACTTGTTGTCAACTGTGTATTCCAATAGTTCATGATGGTTCTATTTCCATATGAAGCATTTCTTCCATCATGCCAGTGGCGTCGCTTATAGTTATCAATCTTATTCTGCTCAGTAACATTATCAGATGGTGGCCGCTGGTGCATAAAAAACTGATATGGAAATTGTATGCTTTCTCCGATACTTCTGGCACTTTCTGATGAAGTGAAACGATACTGCTCAGTAGAATAGAACATTTTGTTTACCATGTCTAATTCTTTGTCAGTATTGTAAGTGTCATCATTGTGAATGCCCGGGAGCATCGGGTCCTTACGTCCCCATTGGTAATAAGTGTTGTCGCCTGCTGCGGATGCTGCAATCTCGGGTTGGGTAAATGTAATGATGCCCTTCTTTTCATCTTTCCCGGGTTGCGATGCTCCGCTGACGGTTAGTGCAATTTCATTATCACCTACTTGTTCGCCATTGGCTACAAAACGTATGAGTATATTTCTTTCAACGTCTTCGACATGTGGCTCGCAATAACCAAGGTTGCAAGGGGCTATGATAAATGGCTTGTCATATTGATTCAGGTTATCATCCGACATTGTATGACAAGATGATTCGTCCCATTCGCGATGGGTAACCCATATATGCCAGTTCCATAAAATACCCTCAGAACCGCGTACGGCAATCACGGCATTGCCTTGGTTGATGCTTTCTTCGGGCACACGGAAAGATACCCAGCCATTATCGTATTTCACCTCTGTTACAAGGTCCGGACTGTCTTGCCATAGTAGTATTGCATCTTCTATTCCTGAAATTTCACCACCTGTAATGGGGGTATTATCATGTTTCACGAACTCGCCTAGTACAAAATTACGAGTTTTGTCCGAAATAGCATTTATGTCACCTTTATACTTGTAAGACGAAGTATCGCTTTCTTTATTATAAGTATTGCCATAGTAAGCCGGAAACTTATAATAGCCATGATCATTCACAATATAGCAGTTGGCACTTTCTTGTGCTACCACATTGCGGTCAACCAAATCGTATGGGGCGTCTTTCGAGCCATTTCCTGCATCGGTAATAGTCTTGCCCGGTGTTTGGCCTTCTATAGTGGTTCCTTTCCCGTACAAGAAATTCCGCATGTATGTAAATTGGGATTGGGCAGGCAGGATTATGCTTCCGCTTACGGGTTGCGTCGGGTCGGTATCGTCCGCCCTGCTTTGGGAACCGGTGGCCGGTTTCCAGCCCAGTTCAGGGCTCTCTTTCGATGAATTCCACGTTGTGCCGCCATCAATAGACCACTCAATCGTGAAATCAAGTTTCCTTATTTGCTTTTTCGCGGCTGCTGATTCTGCATTAGCTTGTGCCACCTTCATGTATGCGGCAATACTTACATCATTCAGAATACCGCTGACCGGAAGATATGCTTGTTTTTCTTTATCTGTCATTTCTATGTATAGAGATGGAGAACTAGGATGCGGATTACCTGCGCTCCAAGTTCCTTTATAGCCTCCATTAGGATACAGTGTATTATCCCGGTTGACTTTCAATTCAATCACCGGTGTAATAACGATTCCGGTGGAGTTGATGGAGTAGGTATACTGCTTTCCTATTTCCCATATCCCGTTTTTCGTAAACTCCTTTAGTTTGGCTGTAAGAGTACGTTCCGTATTTGTAAGCTTGTCTGTGAACGAGATTGTTAACTTTGCATCATCCGTGAGTTCTTGGGGAATCATCATGAACGTGTATCCCTTATCGTCACCGTTCAGTATGGTGCCGGGTTTGGTCATGATTTCATTCTTGTCTTTATTCCCGTCCAATGCAGTTTCATTGTCTATACTGAACGTGCGTCCGGCGGTTTCGTCTGTAATGGTCCAGCTAGTTGCTCCTATCGGGTAACTGCCGCTACCATGCACTCCGGAAATCTTTATTTTGGTCACTTTTCCGGCAAGCATCTTTTCGCCGGTTTTTATGGTGACGGCAGTCAGTGCGTGCTTGAAGTTCAATTGCACTGCTCCATTCCGGACGTCTCCCGTGCCGTTTCCGCCACAGTCTGCGGTGGCATACATCAGGTCAATCTGCTTGGTCACGTCTGTAGGAACTGTATAAGTCAGCGTGGGAATACCGGTGGCATCCGCTGCCGAGTGGATGACGGAGGGAGTGGCATCGTCGGCATCAGCCGCGCCTTCTTCGGAAGATGCAGGTGCGGCAGCAGAGTAGGGGGAGTAGGCAAAGAATTTGATATTCTCCGAACCTACCCAGTACAGGGATTTTTCGGATTTCCATTTGCTATCGCTTTCGGTATAACTCACCTTTATGTTGTGGGCAAAGTTGGTGGTCCACTTGTTTGTCTCCTCTTCTCCGGGCCAATCTCCGGTGTAGCATGTCGCCGAGAGTCCGAAGCTATGGTTCTTAAATGTTTCTTCGGTTGTCGTGGTGCCGCGGGTTATAGCATTGGAAGCCGCTGTATCCACAGCAGCTTCCGCAATTTCAGTAACTAAATATAAGGGTTTCCCCCCTTCGGACTGTGTCAGCTTCCGGATGCTTATGTCTTTGTCGGCAACGCGCGTGGCCGCCGAACCATCAGCCCAGCTGCCCGGTGCCGCCACATCGAACGCAAGCATGCCCGAAGCACCCTGATGTCCGTGCTTGTCGAAAGTGTCGTCCGTGCAAGAGGACGACACGGCACAGACCGCAACACCTGCAAGCATACGGAGCATCAGCCCGAAGGATGGTCGAAATATACGAAAATGTCGCATAATCACGTTTCTTTTGATGTTAGTCGATTAGTCCATGTTTGTATTACCATCATTGTTTCCGGTGTTTCCTTGTTCCCAAGCCTCTACTGTTACGTCGAAAGATAGCGGGCTATCAAGTACTGTTTCTCCTACTTTATCTTTATCTTTGTTGGGTACAATCTCTATACCCTCTATTTTGGGCAAATCAGGCAATTCAATAGGAGGATAAACACCCGCGCCGCTGCCTTGTCCGCAGAATATGACGTTATATACATATTTATGGTTGGGCTTCCAGTCGATATCAATACCTACACAGGTATACCCGTATTCGTTGCGATTCCATTTATCGGATTGAGGAGTAGGGAATAGCTGGTGATAATGGTAATCTCCTTCTACGTGTATCGCTCCGTTGCTATCTTTATCGGAATGGACTGTGCCTTTGTGAATGGCCTCAATACGGCAAAGAAACAAAATGTATGCTCCCTTAGGTTTGTCAGTCGTCCATTTATCTTGTTTTTGCGGAATAAGCATCAGACTGCTGGATTTATCTCCGGTAGTTCCTTCTGCTTGTCCTATTAGGGTGGTATTTGCGCTGGTAAGCAATGGCAGATTCTCGAATTTGACGCCATAAGTGCTTGGTAGACTGGGTGTCCATTGCATGTGGTATGTATCTGTTGCACTCTCTGAGAATGAAAGAATGCCTTTCTGATTTATGTTTACCAGCCATGCTCCTTTGATGTTCACTTTTCTATTGTTGTGGTCCGGACACTTGGCATTGATACAAATTTGCGATAACGCATGATAAAAGTCCAACTTAACGGCGCCTCCCGTTACGTTTTCCTGTCTTACGTTCTGATAAGCTACAATAAAGTCTTGTTGGTTCGTACCTCCATTTTCCATGGAAGATTCCAGAAGAGTTTCAAATTGCTGTGTATGTGTGGTTATGGTAGGCTTGAATGCCGTTTTTGTGTCCAGATTGTCGGGACCGTATGCCCAGAAACGTACCTCTTTTACTCCGGTCGGCCATAAATAATCGCCTCCATTCTCGTCTTTGATTGTAAAGGTATTGTCTTTGCCTGCTTCTTTTTTAGCCGGTCGTCCGTTTATGAACATATCTTCATAGTTGTCAGCATCTGCATAGACATAAAAGCCGTTAAGGTTATTGATAGTTGTCTCTGTGGCACGCGTCTTTACCTGCGTGGTAAATGAAATCTTTTCGCCCTTGTAAACTTCCTTCAACTCGTCGTTTGAACAAGAGGCAAGCATAATGGAGGCGGTAGCAACCATTCCCAGTAATTTTACATTTCCGTTCATAATCTGTTTCCCTTAAGTTTATTGTTATTTTTTCAATTCATATCAATGTCTGTTTCCACTATGTTGTCCCATCCCGAAATGTCGGGGCTCATGCCTCCACCTCCCGAAGGAATCTTCAACCCGTCTATCACGATATGGATGTGGGTGGGGTCGGCGGCTTCGTGCAGCTGCCCGGTAACATCGTGGTGGAAGTATTTTTGATTGGAGGTATAGATGGTCAGCATGTGCTTCCCTTCTTGTCCGTGGGGGCAGTGGCCGAAGGTGGCAAAGCGCGCCAAGAGCATCTTCTCATCAGTATGCCGTTGCATTTCGAGGGGCATAACTACCGGTTCTCCGGTCGGCTGTCCGTTTGCCGGGCTCCATCCCTCGGACATGCCGCTCAGTGCGGCGCTGAAGTCAATCAGGTCGCTCAGGTTCTCCACGTTCCGCACCTCTACCGTATATTCCACAGTAGCCGCTTCGGGGGTCAGGATAAGCGATTGTCCGGACACGTTTTCCTGCACTTGCAGGTAGCTGCACTTGCCGCCCCATACGCTGGCAGGCACGCCCCGCACGGGTTGATTTTCGGCTCCTTCGGGCAGGGGAGGCGTGCTGAGGTCTCCGCGTCCCATGGGGGCGAGAAGCGGCTGCGGCACGGTGGCAAGCAGATAGTCGTCGAAAGTGTTTCCGCGTTCGGTCACGGATTCCATCTCCCCGTTGTGGAAGAGTATCTTGTATTCGCCGCTCTCGATGCTGATTTTGCCGCCTTCGCGCGAGGTGAACTCGCGGCGCTGGTAGTGGCTTCCGTCCATGCGGAACAGCTGTACTACCATGGTGCGGGGTTGTGCGTCGGGAGCGTTGCTCCAGTCGAACTTGATTTCGAGTTCGGTATGGTGCTCGTTGCGATAGCAAAGGTCTTTGTGGTCGCACGACTGAGTGAGAAACGCCAATGTTGCGAGCATTGCCCACAAGTATCTTACAGAACGCATCATTGTTCACCTCCTTTCCGTTGGTAACGTCCGCCTATGAACCAGATTAGTGAAACTTCGGCCTTGGTGGGTCCGAACCATTTCCGTCGGTGGGTCGATTCCCAGAAGTAACATCCGTCTTCCGGATGGTATTTCTTGTAGTCTCCTTCCAGATACCCTATTCCCAGTGTGAAGTCGATGTTGAAGTGTCTTCCTGCCGGCAGCGAATATCCGTAGGAGAGCCCGGCAGCCCAGCTCCAGCGGTCGCCCAGGTATCCGCGTCCGCCCCACTCGATATCGTAGGTCAGTATCTGCCCGTACACGCCTATGTGGTGGCCGCACATCAGTGAACGGCTCTCGCGTCGGGGCGAGAACCAACGCCGCAGTTCCACATCGCCGCCATATGTCCGCCAAAAGCGGTGGCGCGCGTCGTTGCTCCACCAGGCATACATCCAGTTGGCGCTTGCCGACCACTTGGAAGTGATGGGTATCTCTATTCCTATATTAGGTATAGCCATAGCGTCATACAGCATATTTGTTTTCAATAGCATGACAAACTTCCGGTCTTTCTCTATTCTTATTTTTGCCGGGGGGACGACGGATTCGGTGAAGACGGTGTCGGCTATGGGCACAGGTAACGTGGTTGCCGAATCCTTGCCGGTATCGGCGAATCTTTCTTCTGTTTCCCATTCGCACATAATCCGGAACCGGGCGTTGCGCAGGGTGGGGAAGAAGTTTTTCGACATGTATTCCCACGCACGTCCTCCTTGCAGCATGCAAAGCTGTTTTTTTCTTCCGTCCACAATTTTCTTGTCTTTGAAAACCCAGATAGGAGTATTGGCGATAATCCTCATGGCTTCGTCACGCCACGGCTGGTCGGTACCGGCAATCATCTCACTCAGCAATTCCCAATCTACGTCCGAAGGGGCGGTTTTTACATTGAGGTCTTTCAGGGATGTGTGGTTGACGATGTATGCCTGCATGTTGCGGGCACGTTTTTCCGACAGCTTGCGGTTCATGGGGGTATATCCTTCCGGCGAGGCACTCCCTTTTATGGTTATGGACTTGAGGACTGAAGATGAGTGGAGTGCTGTGCTGTCCAGTAATGTAATCAGACGTTCCAAGTGCATTTGATTGTCACTGAAAGCAGAGTCTACCTGCGAATATCCCTGCCGGAACTTGATATTTGCATATAATGTGTCCCGGTGTATACTCGTGTCCTGCGCAGACAAACAGGTACTGATACAGAAAAATAGTATTAAATGAGATACAACAATGACCCGTTTCATAGAATATAAAGACTCTTTCTATTGTTTAGTATGGAGTGATTCTTTATAATTTTTTGCAAAAATATATAAAGGTATTTGATGCGCAATAGAATTATTGTTTTTTAACGTGGTATGAGCTAAAGTTTTCCACATCAGCATAATACTGATGGAAAATGGTGCTTCACTATTTGTGGATTTTTACCTGTAGACAGATATTATAAACCGGAAGATTATGGGGTAAATCAAGATCCTGTCATTCTGCATTGAATTTGTATAATAGAAGAGCAGGTAATATAGAGCGTGGGCGATGTGTTACTTAAGATACAGTGTCATTTTACTTAACAGTAAAATGACACTGTAAATGTCTGATAAAGGTGTTTATTGTTTGAAGAACAATTAGATTATCAGCGTGCAGGCTTTTTAGAATTTGTATCCATATCCCAACATGATTGCCACATTGTCATCTTTGGCAAACATAAACCTGGCTTCTGCATTCAGATAACTGCGTTCGGAGATGGGTAATGTGATGCCTCCTCCCAAGTTGAAAGCGAATTTAGTAGAATTGCTCCGGTCCATTTCCATTTCCTTCCCGTCTATTTCAATACTCTTTTTGCCATAAAAGTTGTTCTGCATACCGATACCTGCAAGAGGATAGACCGAAAATCCTTGGCCGTCTTCTTTGAAGTTGAAGACATAATGGAAATTCACGCTTACATCCAGTCCGGTAACTTTGTCTTTAGGAAAGTAGAACGTCACATCCGGAGCAATCCGAAGATTGTTGGCTATCGCATAACGCCCCTGCACTCCCAGACCGAACCGTTCATAATTACTCTGATAACCTACATTACCCAATACAGAGCTTTCTCCTTTAACCGTTTGGGCATTCATTCCCAATGATGCCAATGCCATCATGGCCAATAAAAATATTTTTTTCATAATCAAAATGTTTAGGAACTGTCTTGATTTTCTTCAGCCTCTTTCCGAGAGCAATCTTTAAGTTTTCCAATCTGTCTTCATTCATTACACAGCCCATTATACTTCTCCAGAAAACAGATAAGAAAGATCGAAAAGAGACTCGGCAAGTGCTGGGAAAATCTCCAAAAAGAAAATCAAAACAGTTTTTCAGTTAATAATAATAATTTTCAAATATAAAGAACATAATCTCTTCTTTGGTAAACACAGCTGTCAACCGCTTATTTACCTTCGTCAATCGTACAGATGCTCACGCGGTTCCAGTCCGGTTCAGAGAACATATCGCCTACTCCCTGTCCTTGTGCCACAATCCGGTCGGCATTGATCTTATACTTCTTCACGAGGATGGATTTCACAGCCTCCGCACGTGCGCTCGCCAGTTTCTCATTGAAAGCAAGGTTACCTTCGGGCGATGCATATCCCTTAATCATGACCTTGGCATCGGCATGCTTCTTCATATAAGTAGCCACGCGTTCTACATTAGGCAACTGGGAAGCATCAACCACCGATTTACCCTGCCTGAAGGAAACGATGGATTCCGGAATACGGTTGACCACAGTCTCTACCTTAGCCGCCTGGTTCTGGCAATCTGCCAAATCTCTTTGCAAACCGTTTGCCCTCTGTACGGCATTATCCAACTCCCTTTCCCTGACGTCCAATTGTGAACGCAACGTGTTGACTGCATCGTTCAACTCTCCGATCTCCTGCCTGTCATATGGTCTTACCTTCGTAAAATGGTGCGCCCCGTTGCTGCACATAAAATGGTAAGTCAGACCGGCCGTCAGTTCGAAGGAAGCGTTGTTGGCATTAAAACGGCTCTTCGCCTTGTCAAAGTCTCCCTGCATGTCATAAACTACTGCCGGTGATATCCCAATCGTCCATGCCTTCTGCTCACCCAAGTTGAAGTTCAGGTTAAGACCAAGGCGCGTAGACCAGGAGTTCGTATCACCAGGGCCATTCTGATAATAGTGTAACCATCCGATACCGGTCACAGTTTCAATCTCGAAGACACGGGGTTCGCCTGTATATCCTCCGAAGAGATTCATCAAATTAGCCTTTCCTACCAAGCTGACTTCCGAGGCGTCGAATGCAGTTTTACTTGATGTTGTATTCACATACCCCATTCCCTGCAATCCCAAGCCGAATATAGGAGTAAGTTGCTTGCCTATCTCCACACCGAAAGCCGGACGGGCATTTTTGAAGAAAGCACTGTGAGTAAGAGGTGTCGTAGCGCCACCTTTAATCCCCATGTACCAGTTATCGCCCGGACGTGTACCTTCCAAGGCTGTACGGTCATTTTGAGCATACATAGTAAATGCTCCCATGACAAAAGCTGAAATTAGAATTGACTTTTTCATAACTAAGAATTTAATTAATAGTAATACAATAAAAAAACATCACATACAATGTTTTTTCTCATCTTTACTTCAACAACATTATATCTAAAAATATAGTTCAAATCGGAAGAGCTATTTTAACATCTATTTATTTTATCTTCTCCATTCATGAGTTACCCAATACGAAAAATTTCCCTCTTATATATAATAAGAAACAGTACACCACAATCACTATAAAAGCAATCGATAATCTCCGTTTTTCCGATTATTTCCCCCATATTTAACACATAATTCTACTATAATGACAAATATTATCAAACAAAGCTCTTCTTCAGCTGTTTTCCTTTGTGTGAAATATATAATACAGTATTCATTTAAAACCTAACAATTATGAAAAAATTAAGTTTGGCTGACCTCAAGGGCAGAGTGTCCTGGGGCAGCGTATTTGGTGGTGTAATGACCGTATTGGCGGTCTCCGTATTATTATCTATTCTGAATTCCAGTATCGGCCTGTTCATGTTCGATCCCCTTGCCGAGCATCCGGCATCGGGTATAGGTGCAGCAGTTGGCATCGGCTCTGCTCTGATTCTTCTGATCAGTATGATAACCGGTGGTTTCGTTGCAGGAAAATTGGCGGGAATGGACGGAATTATCCACGGTTTTCTGGTATGGGCCACTACACTGATTGTAGCCGCAATCTTAGGAATCTTCCTTGCCGTAGGAGCAGCAAAGATGACTGCCAACGCACTGGGAGCGGTCACTTCCGTCACCGGTAATGTCGTGTCCGGAGCAGGCAATGTAGTAGGAAACGGAGTCTCGGCACTATCCGAAAAGGCAGAAGAGCTCTTTGGGAAAATAGACTTCAACGCCTCGCTGAAAGAAGAAAACATTCCACAGAACATCCGTACCGCCCTTGCCAAGAGTGATGTAAAAGAGTTGCAACCGGACTATCTGCAAAAACAATTGGAGGAAGTGAAAGACGACCTGGCTAAATCCGTCAAGGCTATTGTCGTTTCTCCTCAGGAAGCCGACGCAACCCTGAACGGTTTCTTAGACCGCCTGAAACAACGCACCGATAATCTGAAAAAGGACATAGACCAGGATGACCTTGCCAAAGCCATAGCCAACAACACAAATATGTCCAAAGCCGAAGCGGACAAGACGGTCAAACAATACATGACCCTGATCGAAAATACCCGTATCGAAGCCGGGAAACAGATTGATAAGTTGGAAAACAACCTGCAAAAAGCTGCACAAGAATGGAAAGAAATCAAGCATAAAGCTTTAGTCGCCGCCGACAAAGCCACCAATGCCGCTGCACAGTCTGCCCTGATTTCGTTCTTTGCCCTCTTGGTAGGAGCCGTGCTATGCTGTTCAGCAGGTGCATACGGAAGCAGAAAGACTCAAGAAAGAGTAGATCTCTAATAACTGAAAAATAGGAGGGTGTCATAATATCACCTCCTCCCGAAATAATCATTTAAAGAGTTAATTATAAAATGCCCCCAAAAGTTTTATGTCTAACTTTTGGGGGCATTTCATTCACCTCAGAAGCCGCTTTTTTGATTACAACTTGTCTATTTCCTCAATGGACAATCCTGTCACTTGCCGGATGACACCACTTTTCAGGCACTCAATCCACTCCTCAAGCGGAGTCACGGCAACTTTATTGAACTCATTCACACGGATAAGATAATATTCCGGGAAGATTTCGGAAGGCAACTTGCGGACGATAACATCTTTCTCTTTAGTAGTCACCTCAAGGAGGTCACCCGTATGGACACCTTTGAAGGTATTCTGACCATGATACAAGTAATCATTCCCCTTACCAATATCGAAATAGAGAATAGTACCATTTATTTCCCATGCGGATGAAAATCCCCATGCAAATGAAAATACCTCTTCATAAACAATACATATATGATGCTTAATGCAAGAACCACTCCTGCCAAATACCCATATCCGTATTCCTTAAAACAGATCCCGCCTGCTATCACTACAGCCTGCACCGACATATAGATCAGTGATACAATCACATGCGGCA
>Ga0137307_101867_pt1 | contig 16304 bp, 6 predicted proteins | sample NAcewD2O_March_2_FD_97180 | JGI IMG/M metagenome (GOLD analysis project Ga0137307, IMG submission 97180) | Mouse cecal microbial communities from Vienna, Austria - N-Acetylglucosamine amended D2O_March | ecosystem: Host-associated > Mammals > Digestive system > Large intestine > Cecum | place...
TACCGACGACGATCTTCAGAGCATTAAAAAGTTTTTGAATAAGTCGGGCGGATCGGCGGTCATCTCCACGTCGCGCGAGCAGATAACGCAAATGCAGCAGGATCGTCCCGAAATAGACGTGGGCGCGTTCGAGAACATAAAGGAACAGCCCAAGTCAAAGGAATATCCCAAGCAGAAACTCATAAGATCGCACCTGCCCGTAAGGCATGCGATAAAAATGGGCGGCAGCAGCCTTAAAACCAAGCCCGTAAGGCTCATGTTTACGATCTTGCTGTCGCTTGTCGCGTTTATATTGTTCGGTCTCGTATCTACGCTTATGATGTTCGACGGTCATGACGTTACGGTGCAGACGTTTATGGATTCGGGCATCAATTACATCAACCTCGGCAAAGAATATTTCATCAGCGAAAGCTACGATGACGACGACGGCGAAAATACTTATGAGTACACAAACTCTACGGTGTTCACCGACGAGGAATATAACGAGTACCTTAAAAAATACGGCAATGCCATACGCTCTGTAGACGCGAACGGCTTATCCGTCGATAACGTGACTATGACGAGCTACGTTTCGAGTTTCTACGGACCCAACGGCGGCTACAGAATAAACGGTTATATTCCGGCAACAGCCGCGCTCGACATTTTGGCGGGCGAATTGCCCTCTGCCGACGATGAGATCATGATAACCGATTTCATGTTCGACGGCTTGAAAGCAAGCGGTACCAAGTTCAAAAAGTCCAACGATAGCAACGCGCAGACGGTCACGGTAAGCGACTATAGCAGCGTGCTTTATAAAAATTGCAATGCTGCGTTCATTGTCAGCGGCAAAAAGTATAAGATAGTCGGCGTGTTTAAGGGCATGGTCGTTCCTGCGGATTATAAGTCGATGAAAGAATCCGCCGATAAAAACGAACAGAATACAAACAACGGTATGGGTTTATGGCTGTGGCAGACCGAGTTGGAAAACGGTCTGTATAATCGCATTGCCGTTACGGAAGACTTTTTCGAAACCGTTGCGGAATCCGGCGGCAATAACGACAGTATAGACGTTTACAGATACTTTAAGCGTAGCGGCGACGAACTTGACATAAGAACGAGAAATGCCGAAAACGAAAGTAATAACGGCGATTACTCGCGTATTTACATGCTTGCGGACTATTCCGAAAGCGGAAATAAGCTCAAGATCTACGGTCTTGACGGAACCGCAAAAACGTCGGTCGGCAAGGTTGAGGTATATCTCAGCGACTATACTTTGGTCGGGTTATACAAAAAAGCATACAATGATTTTGTCCGCGCGTTGGAAAAGGACCAATCGTACGGTGATATGTTGTCGCAAAAACGCGGTGAGGCGGAACTCGAATATTCGTTGCAGCATCGCATGCCCGAATGGCACGATGAAAAATACTTTAACAAAACGCAATACGATAAAGACGTAGCCGATTGGGAAAGCGCCTTTAATGCATGGCAAAAAGAGCCGGGCAATGAAGGGGAAACAGAGTATGAATACGAATATTCTACAGGAAATTATCGTCCTTATAAAGAAGACGACAAATATTATGATAGTGAACAATATCAGATCGATTCGAACGAATACCACACACAACGTAACGAATATATAGAAAGCGAGGTAAACAAGTACCGCAAGAACGGCGCGTATCTCGAGCTTGCGGAACAGCTTAAAAAAGAATATCTCGAAGAGAATCCCGAACCCGACCGCGAAACGGACGATCAAGCGTATTGGGATTGGTACTACAGAATGCAGGAACAGTGCGATCCGATTACGAGAATGAGTTTTGCCGTCAATGCGGCAGAGTTCGCGAGCCGGCTCAAGACCGTTGTCGGGTTGTTCGATCAAATGGGCGTGCCTGCGTTCGATCTCGAGATCGGAAACGAGAGTTCGGGCTATTCGGCAATGACGCTCGGCGGTTACTTTATGGGTGGTAGCAACTGTTCGTCTGCGGCGTATCTCGGAACTACGCTGTACAATACGTACTATTTCGCTACCAACGATTGGAGCAGTAATGCGAGTTTGTCCACTAAGTACGAAACGCCCGATGACGCGTATATAAACAGAATATTCATACCGTACGGCGGCGACAGCGCCACTATCGACGAAGTGCTTAATACCGTCGGTGTCCGCGCCGCAGACGATTCGATAGTTAATATCGGCAACTCCGTAATGACGATGCTGAACAATGTCATCGAATTGGCGGATACGCTCAAAAAAGCGTTTGTAATAGCCGGCGTGGTGTTTGCGCTGTTCGCGTTCCTGCTCATGTTCAACTTTATATCCGCGTCGATCACGGCGAAGAAGAAGGAGATAGGCATACTCCGCGCGATAGGCGCGCGCATAACGGACGTGTTCAAGATATTCATATCCGAGGCGTTTATAATCGCGCTTATATGCTTTGTCCTTGCAATGGCGGGATCGTGGGGATTGTGTACGTTGCTCAACTCCATTATCTTAGAAGATATGGGAATGTCCATGAGCCTGTTCGTATTCGGACCGATATCCATACTGTTTATACTCGCGATCGCGCTTGTAACCGCGCTTGTTTCGACGGTACTGCCCGTTGCGCTGTATTCGAGAAAACCGCCCGTAGACAGTATTCGCGCTTTGTAATTGCAGTGACGGGAAACATGAAAAGCCCGACCGAAAGGTCGGGCTTTTTAAATTATGAATGCGGAATTAGGAATTAGGAATTAAAGGTGGTTATAATTTATAGATCCCTCGGCTACGCTCGGGATGACATTGGTGTAGAGTGTGTCTTTTCGACCGAAGTGAGCGCAAGCGAACGGAGCGGAGAAATCTATCTGATAAAATTCGGAATGCGGAATTAGGAATTCGGAAATAAAGGTGGTTATAATTTATAGATCCCTCGGCTACGCTCGGGATGACATTGGTGTAGAGTGTGTCTTTTCGACCGAAGTGAGCGCAAGCGAACGGAGCGGAGAAATCTATCTGATAAAATTCGGAATGCGGAATTAGGAATTCGGAAATAAAGGTGGTTATAATTTATAGATCCCTCGGCTACGCTCGGGATGACATTGGTGTAGAGTGTGTCTTTTCGACCGAAGTGAGCGCAAGCGAACGGAGCGGAGAAATCTTTCCGCCCCATAAAAAATTTCTCGAAAAATTTTTCCAAAATGTATTGACTATCCCTTGTTGATGTGTTATTATATACGCAAGTAATGGCTTGAACGTTCAAGAAAAAGTCGGGACGATGAGTTCGGAGCGTAAAAGTCGCATTACTTGAACGTTCAAGTAAAATCAAATGAAACTAAACTTCCGATTGCCGACGTTTGATTCGGCAAACCGTGTTTAGGCGGCAATGCCGTAGGGTGGTAAATATGCGTTATACCGCGACCGACATCATAAGAATAGGCGATCCGTTTGTGCTTTACGACGGCGGCGAATACTACATGTATGCGACGCATTCCGACGACGGCATAAGCGTATGGAAAGGCGGTTCTCCCGATAATGTTAAACATGTCGGGCTTTGCTATTTTAAAAAAGACAGTTTCGGGTACGAATGTTTTTGGGCGCCGGAAGTGATAAAGCGCGCCGACGGCAAATATATAATGCACTTTACCGCACGCGACCGCGCGGACGGTATTTTGCGCACGGGCGTTGCGATTTCGGACAGTCCGCTCGGACCGTTCGCCGACGTCGTTCCGAATAAACCAATGTTTAACATAGGAACGGCTACCATCGACGCGAGTTGTTTTGTGGACGACGACGGCAAGGCGTACTTATTCTATTCAAAAGACTGCTCTACGAACATTATCGACGGTATCCATACGAGCCAGATTTTTGCGGTTGCGCTCAAGTCCGATCTTATAACGCTCGACGGCGAGCATATTCTTATAGCCACGCCCGATAGAGAGTGGGAGAGCCGTTCGCTCCCCGCGCCTACGGTAGGCGATATAGGCAAGGCGGAGTACGGTTCGGGCGAAGCGGCGTTCATTTGGAACGAAGCGCCGTCCGTTATAAAGCATAACGGCAAATATTATCTTACATATTCCGCAAACTGTTTCGACAGTAAATATTACAGCGTCGGGTTGGGAATAGCGGACAGTCCGCTCGGCAAGTACAAAAAGCTCGACGCGCCTATAATGACGTATATCGAGGGCGAGATGTCGGGACCCGGGCATAATTCGTTCTTCAAAGATAAAGACGGAAATCTTATGTGCGCGTTCCACTGCCATACCGACTATAACAAACCGTCGGGCGACAGGCGTTATTGTTACTGCGATACGGCGTTCGAGGACGACATTCTTCGTCTATTATATAAATAAAGTAAAATACACAAAATACACCTGTGCCGAGCTTAAAACAAAGGCAATTAACCGAGTGCCCGTTCGAAAGGCGTACGGGCGAGGTTGCAAATATCCATGGAGGTAATGATGGGTAGTAGAATCAAGAGGGCGCTTCTGTCCGTGATGTGCATTTTGGCGCTGTGCGGCTGTGTGTTCGTCGTAGGGTGTTCGGGTAACGACTCGGACGGCGATAACGGCGAAACCAAGTACGCGATCACGTTAGAAGCAACGGAGAACGGCACGATCACTGCCGACAGGACGGAAAGCGTTGCCGGAGCTACCGTTAATCTTACGGTAACGCCCGATAACGGATACGTGTTATCTACGCTTACCGTAAACGACGACGAGATACAGTCTTCGGACGGCGCGGCGTCGTTCGTTATGCCCGAGTCGGACGTAACGGTAAAAGCGGTATTCGTCGAGTTTGGATTGTATACGGTAGACGTGGCTGCGATCGCGCACGCCAAAGTGACCGCGGATAAGACGACTGTCAAGTACGGCAATACCGTCACTCTTAACGTATCCGTCGATTACGGATATACTCTTACCGAACTTAAGATGAACGGCACGGCGCTTACCGTAACAGACGGCAAAGCGACGTTCGTCATGCCCGAAGCAAAAGCGTCGGTCACGGGCGCAACGGCAATGGTTGCCGACATACAGACCGAAGCGACGCCTGTGGAACAGCTGTCATTCGGCTCCACGGTGGCCGACGGTACGGCAAAATCGTATTGGGCGGCGGAGTACGGCGACGACGGGCTTACCGTTACAGCTTACGTGGAGGACGATAATATTACTCCGGCTTCCGACGGCATAGAGCTTTATTTCGGCAAAAGCGGTTTCGGCGGCACAACGCTCGGCGCAAGCAATATCGGCGTTAAGGTGACCGCAAACGGCGACGCTGTGTATTATATTGCAGACAATGGATATAAAACTGCCGACGACAACGGCATCGATGCGATCACGGTCTTGCCTTGGAGCAAGGACGGCAGCACGGTAAGCGGTTACTATGTGCGCGTTACAGTGCCGTATACTGCGCTCAAGTTCGAGGGCGGCAAGCCTGCCGACGGTTCGATAACGGCATTGCCCGTTATGGTAAACTACACGAACACGATCGGCGCGCGCGAAGTATATAACGGCTATTCGATAGCTCAGCCGTCGATGTACCCCGTGCTCGAAAACCGCAAATGGTCGGAAAACTACTATGCTCGCGGCATGGGCGTTTTGGGCGGCACGCAGAAGATACAACAAGGCAAGTTCTGGAATATATCCAAGGACTATGCCATAGAAGATACCGATAACTACGCACGCCGCGAAGCGAGACTTGCCGGCGGCAGCGACGGCGACAACAACTTGTTGTTCTTCCGTAACGAAGGCAAAAGCGTGTATGCGGAAGCCATGTTCGAAGTAAGCGCTTTGTATAACGGCGAAAAAGCCTCCAAGTTCGGACTTATGCTGTTTGACGGAGCCAATCAAGCCGGCGTGTTCTACTTCGTCGACGCAAACACTGCCGATAAAGAACCGACGGGCATACAGGATATAAAAGGCAATGCGCTCGGATACAATATCTGTACGGGCAATTGGGGCAAATGGAACGACGGCATCGCGTCGGGCGCGTTTGACTACCGCAAACCGATAACGCTTAAAATGGCTTACGACGGCGATAATAACGTTGTGTACATGTGGTACGTCAATGCCGACGGACAGGACGTTTTGGCGGCGCGCGCAATGTACGAAGCCAAGGGCGACGTTACCATAGGATTTAAATCGTTCAATACGGGACTTTCGGTATATAACTATTCTTGCACCAACGACACGAACAGCGACGGGTTTAAAGACCACATCATAGAAAAGGAAGAAAGCGTGTTCTTCGGCGATTCCGGATTCGATTTCGGCGGCGCCAAGTGGAATCTCGAAAACGATACCGAAGAGCAAAACAGATCGGTCACGCTTACGGGTCATGACGGCAACGACAACAACCTTTACATTCCGCAGACGGAAGGCAAAGCGGCGTACGTTCGCGCAACCTTCAAATTGAACGAAATATACAATAACGAGAAATGGGGCAAGTTCGGTCTTATGTTCTTCGACGGCAAGGATCAGACCGGAACATTCCTGTATGTAGACGCGCATGTCGGCGAAAATTCGGACGGCGTTATACGTGGCAAAGACCTCGGTTACAACGATGCCACGGGCGATAGCTTCAGCAGTAATTGGATTGCGTTTAAAAACGGCACGGGCGTATACGACAGCGCTAAAACGATCACTCTCGCAATGACGTATGCCGACAACGTTGTAAGCATGTATTACGAGGGCGCAAGCGGCGACGTATTGCTCGGTCAAGTAGCTCACGTAAATACGAGCAGCAAATACATCATAGGTATCAAGTCGTTCGCGCTCGGCATTACCGTTACGGATTACTATGCGATAACGGACGTAAACAACGATGAGTTTAAAGCTCACAATCCGGCGATCGTGCGCGAAGATATAGACACGTTGTTCGCAGGCGACAGCTATATGGAGTTCTGGAGCATGTACGGCGTGTGGAACACTCTTACTCAGGACGTAGGAGGCGCTAAGCTTGTCGACGTGGGCGTTGGCGGTACGCAAGTCCCGTTCTGGGATAACGAAGCAAAGATCGGCACGCTCAATCTCATGTACAATCCAAGCCGCATAGTTTTCCATATCGGCGTAAACGACATGGACAGCGGCGAAGTTACGGCAAAGCAAGTTTACGATCGCATCGCGAATATGTTCGCCAACTATCATAAGGTGTTCCCCAACGCAGACCTGTATTGGGTATCGCTTATCCCCAACAACTTCTTTATCAAGCCGCATGACAGCGCCAACGCAACATATAACTCTGACTATAAGTCAATAAACGAGCAAGTTAAGGCGCTTGCCGATAAGACGAGTTATCTTAATTATATCGACGAATGGTCGCACTTTATAAACGAAAACGGCGAGGTCAAAGCTAATTATCTTATGAACGACGGCTTGCACCTTAACGCCGTATACGGCTATCCGCTGTGGACTTCGGTCATAAAGAAAGCGCTCGGCTTTACTCTGTCGGGCGACGATCCCGATTATGTATTGGGCAATAGCGGCGACAGATACGCCACGCCTGCTTGGAAATACGGTCAAAACGGCAATATCGCGGAGCTTGATTATACCAACGCAGATCACGCGATAAAGGTTCAAAACGAAGAGAACATCTATTACAAAGCGGCGCCGTCGGCGGATATATTCTTCGAAGCGGAGATCAGATCCAAAGGCAAGTATTATGCGGACGAATGGTCTAAGATAGGCGTATCGCTTGTAAACGAGGACATTACCGTGCTCGCTTACTTCGAAACGGGCGATAGCAGCGGCTTGAACGGAGCAAACGTCACTTATGCGTCGATCGTCGCGCGCGATAACTATTTCGGCGATTACTTTGACGTTGCCGGCAAAAAGCCGAACAGAATGACGGGCGTGGGCGATTGGAACTGGGATAATCAGGTAGGCTCCGTGATCCCCGCGCGCAACATCACTTCACAGTTCAGTAAGATAGGTATTGCAAAGCTCGACGACGTATTCTATCTGTTTGTGGACGGCGAAGCCGTAGCAAACACGGAAAGGTTAAATCTCAATACCGCTACCGTTACGAGAGAGAAAGACGGCGGAAAGGAATTGGAATTTGCGCACATCAATCAGCCGCAATACATCACCGCGGAAAGCAAATTTACCGCTGCGGTGACCGAGTTTAACCGCAACGTGGAGATAAGATCGGTACGCGCTTATACGACCAGGGAAGAAGTCGAACGCATGCTTACTCCGTCGTATACGGTGACTGCGCCGGCGTCGGTAGTTATATCCGATACCAAAGCGAAAGCCGGAGAAACGGTAAACTTTACGCTCAACCTTAACGCCGACGACGTTCTCGATCATGTTTCGGTCACCAAGGACGGCGATCCCGTAGCCGTGACCGAAACCGACGGAGGAAAATATTCGTTTACAATGCCCGAGGGCAACGTCGTGATCTCGGTCACGTTGCAAGGCAAGCTCACGGTAACGCTCGGCGAGGGCGTTGCCGAAAACATAACGGCAAGCGCGGAAACCGTTTCGAGCGGAACTACCGTCACCTTTACGGCGCGTAGCGGCAAGTATATCAAACACCTTTGGTACGAGGGCGAAAACGGCGTTAAAACCGAAATAACCCAAAAAGCCAATGGGGGTGGGTATGAACTTGTAATAACGGAAAACGTAAATATCACGGGTGAGTTCTACGACATTGTGGACGGGATTATACTCGACGGCGAGCTTGACGACGCTTACGGTAACGTATCCACCGAAGCCCTTATCAGCCAAAACCGCAATATGCAAGTGTGGGCTGTCAAGACGGACAGCGGCGTGTTTATCTACGCTATGTCGCACTCGAATATGTATAAAGACGACGGTACGGATAACGATATTTGGTGGGATAATTCCAATTTCGAATGGTATCTCAATAACGGAGCGCAATCCGTTGTTACAAGCAGAGGTCACACTCAACGCGTAACCAAATACAAAACAAGCTACAGGCTTATAAACGACGAAAACGATCCTTACAACGGCAAGTGGGAAAACATCTACGAGATATATATAGCTAAAGACCTTATCGACAATTTCGATGACGATAATATTCAGCTTAACTATGCGTTCAAGACCGGAAACGGAATAGATTTGGGCGGTTATGCAAGTGTTTTCGAAGTCGAAGGAGCAATCACCGAAAGCTATGATTGGTGGGGTTTCCACGGAATAGGCGGAGCTTCGGGAGATTTCTGGGTAGAATATTTAAGACAAGGCAGACCCGCTAACTTGTTCATTACGTCCGACGGTCTTTATATCAAACAGACTCAAGCCCAAAACGGCACTATTGACGGAGATCTTTCGGAATTTGCCGATAACGTGATCTATACGGGTAACGCTACAACTTCCGTAGCATTCAGCGGCTATATGGCTGCGGACGGATTGTATCTCGGTCTTACTATAGAACACGGAGCATGGTCTGCCGAGACGCATGAGGATTGGTCGTGGAACGACAACATCGAAATCAAGATCGACGATATGAAAAGCACGATCGCCTTCATGGACGGCAGACTTGTTAATCATTCTTCTTACACTCAAGTCGCAAAAAAAGACGTTGAAAACAACGGCAGAATAACGACCTATGTCGAACTGTTTATGCCTATATTGCAGGAAAACGTTTCGCAAGTCAAATTGCAAGCAGGCTTGAACGGACACGGATTCTCGGGTTGGCAGGCATTGATATGGGACAGATACTATGCCAATATCACGGCAGACGGTATTGCTCCGGTCGATCTCGACGGCGAATTCGACGACAGTTTATGGACGCAAAGCGTTCGTGACAGCAAAATCACCACTACCGTAAACGGTGCGTCGGTAACGACGATGGGCGTTAAGACGACAATGGGTGTAATGCTCGGGATAACGGTAGTGCATTCCAAAGATAAAGATACAGACGTCGTTTGCGATACAAACTGCACTTCATGGTATCACTATATGGGACCCGAAGTTCGGCTCTTCGGTCAAGACGGCGCAGGCTTACAAGTCGTATGTTCCGCACATAATTTGTATAAACAGTTCTGCTACTTCGGAACTACGACCAAAGATAACGGTGACGGCAAATTCACTACCACTTATGAAATGTTCATTCCGTACTACTTCTATGAGAAGTACAGCACGCTCGGCGATGTTAACGGCGATATAGCGATAGCGCTCGCAGGCGTGTACGAAACGGGCTGGGCATTGCAATACGGATCGGTAAATTGGTCGCCCACGCACTACGTTACTTCATCGGGCTTACGTGCAGCCTAAAAAATAATACTGTAATACATTTTATGCAGCTGTGTTCGGGCAGTCTTTATCCTCCCTCAAACACTGCCCGAACACCGGTTGCATATCGGAGAATCAATGAATAATCGCATTACCATAAAGGACATCGCCAAAGAGTTCGGTTGCTCGGTCAACTGCGTATCGCGCGCGTTGATGGACGCGCCCGATATCTCGGAGCCGACCAAGGCGAAGATACGCAAGCTTGCCGACGAAATGGGATATGTATACAACAAGAATGCGGCAACGTTGCGCGCAGGCAAGAGCAGAACCATAGGCATACTTTTCGACAACATGCTAAACCCGTTCTTCTATATAATGACGAATTACATTTGGGATAGGCTCGATCGCGAGGGGTATTCGATAGTAACTTTTAAAAACAGCTCCGCGCTTTTCAGCGAAACGGTTGTGCGCCAAATATTATCGGACAACGTGGACGGGTTGCTCTCATTCCTTATCCCCACGCCCGACGCGCAAAAGGCAATGGAAGACAATTCTTTCCCTATGGTAGTCATAGGACGAAAAACGAACGGGCTGTGCGATTGCGTTTACATAAACGACGAAGAGGGCGGACGCGTTGCCGCTCGGGCGTTTATACAACAGGGCTATAAAAAACCTATGTATCTCGGTGAAATATCCGATCTCGACTGCTCTGTGGACCGCGGCAGAGGCTTTAAGGACGAATTCGATAAAATAGGCGTTAAAACGTCGATCAATTATATCGATCTCGCGGTGGTAAATAAATACGCGGCATTTTTCGAAAACGTGGTAAGGTCGGGAGATATGCCCGATTGCGTGTTCTGTTTCAGCGATCTTGCCGCGTACGAGGTAATGTCGGTACTCGACAGGTACAAACTCGATATTCCCGTCATCGGCTACGATAATATTCAAAAGGAAATTCTGTTGCCGGGAACGCTTAAATCGGTATCGTATGACAAAAAAGAAATGTCCGAACGCGCGGTATCCATGCTGTTGAACAAGATAAACGGCTCGCCCGAGTCGCTTCCGCACGAGGCGTGTATAGGCGTAGGACTCGAATAACGTTGCGCGTAGAGCGTGCGTTATGCCGAAAAACAAAAAAACTTATTTTAAGGAGCTAATTATGAATAAAAAACTTAAGGCTATTATATCGTGTTTGGCATGCGTTTGCATAGCGCCCATGTCGCTTATCGCATGCGGACCCGATAATTCGGGCGGCGGCACGATAGACGAAGAGGGTAACTACAAACCCCGTCCCGGCGCAAGCGAAGCGGACGTTAAGTTTTGGATAAGCGGCGACGATACCGAGATAGCGGTTTTCAAGACGCTTGTGGACGACTTTAACGCACTTCCCGAAAACAAGGGCGTCATCAAGATATCGATGATACAGCGTCCTTCGGACAGCTACGACACCGTTCTCGGTCAGTCGCTTGCAAGCGGCACCGCGCCCGATATATTCTACGTCGGCGACTCGGGTTACAAGGATTATGCCGAGCTCGGATATTTGTACGATATAACGGACTACGTTGCGCGCAGTAAAATTTATAAAGTGGAAGATATGTGGGATAACGTCGTTACGCGATATAAGTACGACGTCAATACCTATCTTTCGGGCACCGATTCTGGCAGGTATTACGGTGTGCCCAAAGATATAGGTCCTACCGTTGTTTACTATAACGAAACCTATTTCAAGGGCGCCGGCATCGAAATTATAAGCGTTGCCGCCGATCAGCTCGACGAGTTTAACGCAGGCACGCTCAAGGACGACCGCGGTAAAACCAAGTCCGAGTACGGCATAAGCGGAAACGTCAAGGAAAAGGGTTATTTCGAGATCGGCGGCAAATGGTACTTCAACAACCAAGTGCCTATGAGTTGGGACGAAACGGTGGCTTGCGCAAAGAAAGTTCAGTCGTATATGCGCACGGACAGTTCGGTCAATAAATCCAGCGGCTACGGATACTTTACCGAGTGGTGGTTCAACTACGGTTGGAGCGTAGGCGGTAACTGTATTCAGCAGATCCCGAGCGATCAATATGATTGCGGATACTATTACGACTTTACGCTTATGGACGGCACGCCCAACTATATCGTAGCGGACGACGTGCAAGAGCCTGTCACCGTCAATAAAGTAAAGTACAATGCCGGCGAGATAATCGAGTACAAGGATAAACTCGATATGTCGATATATAACGGCAAGAAAGCCGCCGACGGTGCGGCCATGTACAAAAATTCCGCAAATTACAGGATAACCGACGAGGTAAAAACTCTTGCGGCGGAGGGCAAGCTCAATCAGTTGCCCAGCCAGCGCGACGCGTTTACCGAGTTTGTGCGCTTGGGCTCCAAACAGAAGGACGAGGTGGATAACGGACTTTACGGTCACGAGGTAACGCCGTTGCCTACAGATATCGACGGCGACGCAGGTAAGGTAAACGAATTCCAATACGGCAATCTCGGTATGCTTGTGGACGGACGTTGGAACGTTACCAAGTTCCGCGAGATAACCAAGTTCGAATGGGACGTCGCGCCTCTGCCTATGTACAAAACATACTATACCGCGGCAGATACTCTCCCCGACGGAAAGGAAGTGGGCGATATAAAAGTCCACGGCGTAGAAGCAGGTCACAGCGGTTCGGTTGCGCTCTGCATAGGGTCTAAGACCAAATACGCGCCCGAGGCGTGGAAGTTTATAGAATACTGCGCCGGCGAGCGCGGACAGTCGCTCCAAGCCGAAGCAGGCTTTGCGATACCGCTCCAAAAAGATCTCGCAAACAAAGACGTATTCCTTCAGCCCGACAAATCTCCCAAAAACTCCAAGGTATTTATTCGTGCCACGGAGTACGAACAAGCCGGCGACTGGTGGATGTTAAAAGACAAAAAATGGATAGACGAGTGGGCGAACCTGCTTAACGGTTCGGTGCGTAACGGCGATCTTACTCTTTCCGAATTCTTTAACAGCGACGAGTATTCCAAGACTTTCGGCTTGCTCGATAAATACACCGCAAACAGATAACCTATAATTATTTGGGAGTAAAAATGTATCTCGATAAAGTACAAGCAAAAAAGAAAAAGCATGCGGATAGGGAAGGTTTGACCGGCTTTTGCTTGGCGTTCATTCCCGTACTCGGCTTTTGCCTGTTCGGGTTGATACCCATGATACTCGCAATAGGCATGGCGTTTATGAATATCCGCGGCTATTCGTTCGAAGGCGCGACGTTTGTCGGGTTCGGAAACTTTAAGGACGTTCTTAACGACAGCCTGTTTTGGAAGTCTATCGGGAACACCTTATACATGAGCGTTTCGGCGTTTATAAACATAGTACTTGCGCTTATCGTAGCGTTCCTGCTTACGAAAAAGATCAAGGGCAAAAAGATATTCCGCACCATATATTTCATCCCGTACGTGTGCAGCGTAGTTGCGGTCACGCTTATGTGGATGTGGATATTCAACAACCGTTACGGCGCGGTAAATATGCTTATTCGCCATTTCGGCGGCGAACCCGTAAACTGGCTTAACGACAGCAAATGGTTTATACCCATTCTCATACTTATGGGCGTGTGGTCGGGTACGGGCTACGGCATTATACTTTACGGCGCGGCGCTTACAAACGTAAACAGTTCGCTGTACGAGGCGGCTAAGGTGGACGGCGCCAATTCGTTTAAGTCGTTTATGCACATAACCGTTCCGGCAATCTCGCCCACAACGTTCTACCTGCTTATCACCGGCATAATCGGCGCGTTGCAAGAGTTTGCGCGGCCGCAGATAATTTCGGCTACGGGCGGTCCCGACAATACCGGCGTAACGGTAGTGTTCTATCTGTACCGCAGGGCGTTCGAGTATTTCGAAATGGGTCCGGCGTCGGCAACGGCGTGGTTGCTCGCGATATTCATTTTGATCCTTACGGTTATAAACTTTGCCGTATCCAAGCTGTGGGTGAACTATGACTGATATCACGGAAAACATGAATAATAATAACGCCGAGATCGCTGTCGAGCCGAATGCGGAAGCTGCCGCGGTCGAAAGCAATACCGCGCAAAAAAGCAAGGACAAAAAGCGCAGCGGCAAAGTGAACCGAATAATCGGCAAGGTGCTTATTTACTTGGTGCTGGTGCTGTTCGCTCTGTGGATACTCGTGCCGTTTTCGATAGTCATATTCACGTCGTTCAAAACGGCGGACGAGGCTAACGACCCCAACTTCAGTTTCTTTCCCAAGGATTGGACTATATCGGGGTATAAGGACGTGTTTACGTACACCGGCGGCACAGAGGGCATGCCCGTACTGTTGCGCGGATTTATCAACACGCTTATAATCGTTATTCCGCCCACACTGCTCGGCTTGTTCTGTTCGGCTATGAGCGCTTACGCTTTTGCCAAGCTGAGATTCAAAGGCAAGAACATACTGTTCTCGTTTTTACTGCTTACAATGATGATCCCCGGCACGGTAATGCTCACGCCGTCGTTCATGGTGTATTCTATAATCGGCTGGGTGGATACGCCGTTGCCGCTTATGATCCCCGGCATGTTCGGCGCGGCGACTTGCGTGTTCTTTATGCGGCAGTTCTATGCCGGAATACCTACGTCGCTTATAGAGGCGGCAAAGCTCGACGGCATGGGGTACTTCAAGATATTCTGGAAGATAATGGTACCGCTGTCCGTGCCTGCGCTGTTCGCTCAGGGCATACTCGGCTTTATAGGCGGTTACAACGACTATTTCGGACCGTTGCTGTACTTGCACGATCCGCAGTGGTACACGCTTCAGATAGCGCTAAACGCGTTTAAAGGCACTTATTCGCGTAACGTTCCGGCTATGATGGCGGGCGCGGTCATAGCGCTTATACCTACGCTTGTTATATACGTTGTGGCGCAGAAGTACTTTATAGAAGGCATTGCCACGAGCGGAATGAAGTTATAGTTTAAACCGAGCTTTACGGTAAAACGTAGGGTCGACTGCGCGAAAGCGCGACAAACAACCAATACCCCAAAATAAACGGAGAAGTATATGAAAAAGAAACTTATATCATTGGCGCTTGCCGCAACATTATGTATGCCGTTCGCGCTTGCCGCTTGCGGCGGAAATACCGATTCGGGAAATAATAACGCGGTTACTCCCGAAGACGCAGAGGGTTGGTATACCGACTACGAAACGGTAAACAATTCCAATTACAATCAGGATCTTTATTACCTTAACGAGCTGTCGTTCATGTGCGCCGACCCGTCGGTCATTTATGTCGACCGCGGCGAGGAAAAGGGTTACTTCTATGCTTACGGCACGAGCGATCTTATCGATAATTACGGTATACTGTGCTGGCGCAGCAAGGATCTTACCAATTGGGAATACAAGTCCATTGCGTATAATCCCGACTTCGATAACTGTTGGGCTACGCGCAACCATTGGGCGCCCGAGGTCATTTACGACGCCGAGCAGGGCGGATATTTGATGTTCTACAATGCCGACTGGGCGGCGATGGATAAAATGACCGATCCCAATAAGTGGTACGAGGTAGGTAGTGAAGCCAAAAACATAAGCGTGGTTTTCTCCAAAAATCCTTACGGTCCGTTCGAGCCGATCACTAAGCAGTATGCCACGTTGCCGGTGTACGATTTTTCGACGCGAAATTCCGCCATTTCCAAATCTCTTCAGCGCGATAACGTTATAGACGCGCACCCGTATATAGATCCCAATACCGGCGATAAGTATATGTACTATTCGGGTTACGGTTACGACGGTCTCGGCATCAAGAGAGGGCAGACGATATTCGGCGTAAAGATGAAGAATAAGAATTGGCTTGAACCCGACTACGGTACGGTCAAGGAACTTACCAAGCTTTTCAACTCCACTACCGACCGTAACGACGACGATATCGACGAAGGCAAGGGCGTTGCCGCCGTCAATGAGGGTGCGTTCGTATGGTATGAGGACGGAAAATATTATTTGACTTTCTCTGTATATGCATTCGATCAGCCTATGTATCAGGTGCGCCAGGCTATATCCGATTCGCCGCTCGGCGACTTCACTAAGATCCAGCCTGCCGACGGCGGTCAGATATTGTATACGGAGGGCGTATGGGACGGAAAGATATCGAGCTCGGGTCACCATGCGTTCATTGTCTGCGGCGATCAACTTATGATATCTT
>Ga0137307_101870_pt1 | contig 16274 bp, 19 predicted proteins | sample NAcewD2O_March_2_FD_97180 | JGI IMG/M metagenome (GOLD analysis project Ga0137307, IMG submission 97180) | Mouse cecal microbial communities from Vienna, Austria - N-Acetylglucosamine amended D2O_March | ecosystem: Host-associated > Mammals > Digestive system > Large intestine > Cecum | place...
TAGAATAGGGGATTCTATTTGCGAAGAAGCAGTTTCGTGATAATGATACTTCTGGCGAAAGCCAGTCACATAGAGAAGATGATGGTGCAAGTCCAATGTGGGCAGGATTCCCGCCTGCCACCTGTGAGGATATTTAATAAAGAAAGGGTGATTACATATAGATGGGAAAAAATTATTAAGATACAGTATGCAGTTATCTATGTTGAAGCAACTTTTAAAGTTGAACTTGATAAATCAGTTGGAATATGAGCAAATCCAAAAAAAGTTAATGCGGGACTATGGGATTGTATCGAATATTACCGCTTGACTTATTAACTGTGTTGCACTATAATAAAAGCGAACACTACGATAGGAACACAAAAAGGAGGAAGATATGGAAGTAGAGATTATTAAGGCAAACAATCCATTTGATGAATCTTCCAAAGTCCGGAAAGTAGACCGCTTGAGAGTTGCTGCGTATTGTCGTGTCAGTACGGATGATGAAGATCAGATAAAAAGCTATAACTCGATGGTTAAGTATTATACCGAACTGATACAAAATAATGCACAGTGGGTATTTGCAGGTGTATATGCAGATAAAGCGATTACAGGAACAAAAGTTGACAAAAGAGAAGATTTTCAACGTCTGATACAGGACTGCATGGATGGCAAGATTGATATGGTTATTGCTAAGAGCTTGCCTCGTTTTGCAAGAAATACATTGGATACTTTAAAATATGTCAGAATGTTAAAAGAAAGGAAAATAGCGGTTTATTTTGAAGTTGAAAAGATAAACACCCTTAAAGACGGAGAATTTCTGATGACAATTTTAAGCTCTGTTGCACAACAGGAGGTGGAGAATACCTCGGCATATGTGAAAAAGGGTTTGAAAATGAAAATGAAACGTGGTGAGTTGGTAGGGTTTCAAGGCTGTCTAGGATATGACTATGATGTAACAACTAAGTCATTATCTATAAACGAAGAAGGGGCAGAAACTGTAAGATACATATTTGATAGGTATGTTGCTGGTGCTGGAAGTTCGATGATTGCTAGAGAATTGAATGAACAGGGGACAACAACGATAAGAGGAAATGCGTGGACTTCTTCTAGTGTAATGGGAATTATTAACAATGAAAAATACAAAGGAGATATATTATTAGGAAAGACGTTTACAGTTGATCCAATTTCTAAAAGACGGTTGGAAAATCTTGGGGAGGAAGATAGGTTTTATGTTAAAGACCACCACGAACCAATTATTTCAGCAGAAACTTTTGACAGAGCACAAGAGATTAGAGAGCGGAGGAACGGGGGAAGAAAATCAGTTACTCCGGGAAAACGAGAGAAATATAGTAGACAATATGCGTTTAGTTGCTTGCTGGAATGTGGATTTTGTGGAGCGAATCTATCAAGACGAAGGTGGCATAGTAGTTCTAAATATAAAAAAACAATCTGGCAATGTGTAAAGTCTACAAAAGACGGGAAAAGGTTTTGCCCGGATAGTAAAGGTATACCAGAACAAGTGATAGAGGAAGCCTTTATTGAATCTTATAAAATGTTATGTGCAGATAATAAGGATGTTTTAGATGAATTTATTTCCAGAGTGGAAAAAACCTTGAGTGAAGATTCTGCGAAAGATAAGGTTTTGAAACTACAAAAAAGTGCAGATAATCTTCAAGCAAAGAGAAAAAAGCTATTGGAAAATTACCTTGAAGGAGTTGTTGCACAGGACATCTATGAAGAAACAGATGTAGGTTATGAGAGAAAGCTATCTGATATAAAAGCTAATCTATCAATGCTAGAACAGCAGATGGAAGATGAAGTTTCTCTAAAACGGAGAATTGCAGACTTTAAGAAGGCATTATCGAAAAACGGTGTTTTGGAGGAATTTGATAGAGGAATATTCGAGAGTATAATCGAAAAAGTCATAGTTGGTGGCTATGATGAAGATGGAAACAAAGATCCCTATAAAATTACTTTCATATATAAAACAGGATTTAGGAATGAAATTGGAAATGCAAAAGAGCGTTTTGACAAGTCTAAGAGCATAGGGGATAAAGCGAAAGAATTGTGTTCCCATATCGTAGACGAGGTAAAAGATGTGTGTTCCTATGTTAGTGACAACACACCCGGGGGCAGTTGTGCTTCTACATAATACTTCGCAAACCAATGGGGAAATTTTGGATGAACTTTTGACGAAGTGGGAAAAAATGGGGTATCGTTTTGGCCTGTTGCCGGAGTTGGAGGAGCCGGCAAATAGAAGCAACTAAATAAAATTGCACCTTCTTTTCCATAGCAGTATACTATAGGTAAAAGAGAGCCGGAAAGGGAAGCCGGAAGATTTCATTTTTCATAAAGATTCGGGTGTCAAAAGGTCTTTCCAGCACTGCCAGGAAGACCTTTTGACACACGAATCCCATAAAATAAAAAAATGAGTCCATATCAGCGGACATGAGGTTGAGGTATAAATATGGGTAAGTTGGATAAATTGAGTGTGTTTATAAGTTTGGTTTTGCGTCACAATCCGGATGCGGCAAATATTAAGCTGGATGAACATGGATGGGCGGACGTAGAGGAGTTGATTGCCGGCATTCAACGTACTGGCAGGGCAATTGATATGGCGATATTGGAGGAAATTGTTGCAACAGATAATAAGCAAAGATATGGCTTTAATCAGGATAAAACCTTGATTCGGGCAAACCAGGGGCATAGTATTCCTGTAGATGTAGAGCTGAAGGAACAAGAACCGCCCGCATTCCTGTATCATGGAACTGCTGTTAGATTTTTAGAAAACATAGAAAAAGAAGGATTGAAACCTATGAGTCGGCTGTACGTCCATTTATCGAAGGATATAGAAACAGCCCTGAAAGTGGGGAAACGGCATGGGGAGCCTGTAGTTTTAAAAGTATGCAGCGGAAATATGTATCAAAACGGACATCAATTCTTTTTGTCTGAAAATGGGGTATGGCTGACAAAAAAAGTGGACGGTCAATATTTACAGAAGATTCTTTAGCATAATGATTTCCAAAGGCTCCTTTGGCAACAATAAAGAACCGCAATCCACATAGCCGTTTTTCCGGTAAAAAAATTGGGCTTCTTCATTGGATAATGTGGAAGTCATAACCATTTTATACCTATTTTTAAGCATTTCCTTTTCCCAAAAACCGACTAACTGTTTTCCATATCCTTTCCCTCTATAATCTTCCAACATATATAACATATTCATAAAGGGTATGTTATCCCAAAACAAGTTGAACCGCAGCCATCCAATAAAAGTATCATTATGAAGCAGGATGAGAATCCGCTTTGCGTTTATGCTGTTTTTCAGTTCAATTTCGCAGATATGTTTATCGTATTTTTTTAATGTTGTAATATCATTTTTATTTGCATACCGAATCATATTTTCATTCCTTGATAATTTCAGGCTTCTATATTTGCTCCTTTTAAAGCTTATTTTAGCTTATCCTATTTTTCTGATAAGCGCAAATAGTTCTTTTTTTCATAAGATATCATTACTTCCTGCTGCTCCCCAATTAGTTTGCATCATTCTAATTATATTTTTCAATACGAAATCGATTTCATCACAATAAACAAAAAGAATATTTGATATTTATTTATTATGTCAATTTACAACATATAATGTATTTTATATAATGATAATACAATATGAAATCGATTACATATAGAGGTGAAACAAAAAAGGAGACAAAAGAAGAAGTGAAGGCGGCGGCCGCGGCAAAGCAGCCGGTTTTGAAAAGGATGATTAAAGCATTGGGGGACGTGTTTGTTCCGATTCTTCCCGCCATTGTGGCTTCCGGCCTTATGATGGGGCTGGTGGAAGCGTTGGGGAAAGCAATTCCCAGCTTTGCAGGAAGCGATTGGTATGGAGTTCTTGATTTGATGGCGAATACAGCCTTTGTTTTTCTTCCGGTATTGATTGCCGTATCGGCGACACGGGTTTTTGGCGGAAATATTTTTCTGGGTGCGGTTATCGGTATGATAATGATCCACCCCAATTTGATTAATGCCTGGTCAGTGGGCTCTATGGATGCGGCGGAAATCCCGGTATGGCATCTGTTTGGTTTCCCTATCCGTCAGGTGGGCTATCAGGGGCATGTGATTCCCGTAGTGATTGCGGCATGGCTGATGTGTAAGATTGAAAAGTGGTTACATAAACATATCCCGGAAATGATAGATTTATTTGTTACCCCTCTGTGTACGGTATTGATTACTGCTTTTTTGACATTGGGGCTGGTTGGACCTGTTTTTTCTATGGCGGAATCTTATGTATTGGATTTTGCAGGCTGGATTATTACGGTAGGGCATGGCATCGGCGCTATGATTATGGGGGCTATCTATCCATTAACGGTTGTATGTGGCATCCATCACATGTATAATGTAATTGAAGCGGGTATGCTTTCGGCGGCAGACGGTCTGAATATTTGGATGCCGATTGCTTCCGCCGCAAACTTTGCATAGGGGGCGGCATGTCTGGCAGTCGGTTTGAAGGCAAGGAAGCTTAAGACTAAATCCGTGGCAATCCCTTCTGCCTTATCGGCGGCTCTGGGGATTACGGAACCGGCAATTTTCGGTGTGAATTTAAGGTTTACCAAACCTTTCGTGTGTGGTATGGCAGGAGGCGCGGCAGGCGCTCTTCTTGGTTCCCTGTTCCACATTGGTGCGACTTCTTATGGGGTGACTGGTATCCCCGGATTCTTAATTACGCTGGATTATACGTTGCAATATGCGATTGTGCTTGCAGTTTCTTTTGCAGTTGCTTTCGGGCTTACCTGGTTTGTCTGGAAAGAGGAAACCGAAGAAGAAGCGGAGGAAGCAGGAGCCGATGGACAGCAGGGCAAGATGGAGAAGATTGGGGAAGAAGCGGCAGTTGCAGAAGGGGAAAAAACATTGTTTGCCCCGCTGAAAGGGAATGTAATCCAGAGGGAAGATATCCCGGATGAAACTTTTGCATCGGGCGTCCTTGGGAACGGTGTAGGGATTGAGCCGGAGGAAGAGGAAGTTATAGCCCCTTTTGACGGAGAGATTTCTTCGGTTGCGGAAACCTTACATGCATTGGGCATTACCGGGCCAGGGGGAATGGAAGTCCTGATTCATGTGGGAATTGATACTGTGAATCTGAAAGGGGATGGCTTTGAGGTTTTTGTTTCGGAAGGGGAAAAGGTAACCGCAGGGCAGAAGCTGATGCATTTTGATATGGCAAAAATCAGGGAGAAGGGCTATAGCACGACTACGGCAGTCCTATTAACCAACAGCGATGATTATCCGGGCTTTCATGTGCTGAAAACCGGGAAAACAGAACGGATGGAAAAATTATTTACGGCCGAAGCATAAAGACCCAGTGTAAAGCAGCTTGCAGGACAGCGGATGGTTTAGCTGCTGCATATAAGTTCCAAATACATAATATTCTTACATAATATTTTTGAAGGAGGAAAAGGACGTGAAGGCGGACACTGTAAAGAAAATTTATAAGGAACGGTTTGAAAGGCATTTTGATGAGCTGCGCTGGCTGTATATGGAATTGTACGACAACAGTTCCATGTTTGCAGAACTGTGCGATAAGATGGAAGGATTTTATAAGGAACGCGGCAAAGATTTGAAAGCTTTGGATGAAAAACGGGAAAAACAGCCGGATTGGTATAAACAGAACGATATGCTCGGCATGATGTTTTATATTGATAATTTTGCAGGAAATATGAAGGGTGTAAAGTCGAAGCTGGATTATATTGAGAAATGCAACGTGAATTATATCCATTTGATGCCGTTCCTTGAAACGCCGAAAGGACGTTCTGACGGCGGGTATGCGGTTTCGGATTTTAGGAAGGTGCAGGAAAACCTTGGGACGATGGAGGACTTGGTAAAATTGACGGATGCCTGCCATAAGAAAGGGATTAACGTCTGCATGGATTTCGTTATGAACCATACTTCGGAAGACCATGAGTGGGCAAAGAAGGCCCGTCAGGGAGACGGGGAATATATGAGCCGTTATTTTTTCTTTGACAATTCTTATATCCCTTCCTTGTATGAAAAGACTGTGCCTCAGGTATTCCCTACTACGGCACCGGGCAATTTTACTTATTTGCAGGAGGAAGGCCATTTTGTAATGACCACCTTTTATCCATACCAGTGGGATTTGAACTATAAGAATCCCAGGGTCTTTAACGAAATGATGTACAATTTCCTCTATTTGGCGAATAAGGGGATAGACATTATAAGGATTGATGCGGTGCCGTATATATGGAAAGAGCTGAACACGTCCTGCCGTAATCTTTCGCAAGTACATACCATTGTGCGCATGATGCGTATGATTGGCGAAATTGTATGCCCGGGCATCCTGCTGCTGGGTGAAGTGGTGATGGAGCCGGAGAAAGTGGTGCCGTATTTCGGTACGGTGGAAAAGCCGGAATGCCATATGTTATATAACGTAACTACGATGGCAACCACATGGCATACGGTAGCGACCCGGGATGTGCGGCTTTTGAAAAAACAACTGGATATTGTGAACTCTTTGCCAAAGGATTACGTATTTTTGAATTATCTGCGCTGCCATGACGATATCGGCTGGGGGCTGGATTACGGAACATTGATGACGGAAGGGATTGGGGAACGATCCCATAAAAAATATTTGAATGACTATTTCCAAGGTTATGACGGGAACAGTAACAGCCGGGGAGAGCTGTACAATGCGGACCCTGTTACAGGGGATGCCAGATTCTGCGGAACGACGGCTTCCATGTGCGGTGTGGAAAAGGCAGGGTTTGAGAACGATGAAGCAGCTATGGAAAAAGCAATCCGGATGGATGTTATGCTCCATGCCTATATGTTCATGCAGTCCGGGATTCCGGTACTGTACAGTGGGGATGAAATCGGCCAGGTCAACGACTATACATATAAGGAAGACCCTGATAAAGCGCCGGATTCCAGATATATCCACCGGGGAGCGATGAATTGGGAACTGGCAGGGAACATTTCCAAAAAGGATACGGTAGAGGCGAAGATTTTCCATAGTCTGGAACAATTGGAGCAGCTTCGGAAAAAGGAAAAAGTGTTTGTGTCCAATGCGGATACATGGACGATTGAAACATGGGATAATTCCGTATTGTGTATGGGAAGATACTTTGAAGGGGAAAAAATAATCGGTTTATTCAATTTCAGCGAACATGACAAAACGGCATGGATTAATGAAACGGACGGCGATTATGTGGAACTGATATCAGGAAAAGAGATGAAACCGATAGGAGTCAATATTCCGGCATATGGGTTCTATTATTTGAAAAAGAAGTAAATGTAACAGGCGGCATTGGGAAGGAAGATGTGGCGGACGAGGAGCAGGCGGATGAACATAGCAGAGATTGCGAAGCGGGCGGGAGTGTCCAATGCAGCGGTATCCCGGTATTTTAATAATGGATATATCTCGGAGGAGAAACGGGAGAAAATCCGCAAAGTAGTAGAAGAAACGGGATACCGTCCATCGGTGCAGGCACAGACGCTGCGGACAAAGAAAACGAAAATGATTGGTATGATTGTACCCAAGGTAGCTTCAGCATCTCTTGGCCGGGTTGTGGAAGGGGTTCTTTCCATATTAAATGAAAACGGTTACCGTATGCTTCTTGCCGTCACTCAAAACGACCCGGAAAAAGAACTGGAATATCTGGACGCTTTGGACGATAAGCAGGTGGACGGGGTGATTCTGGTTGCCACGGTATTTACGGCGGAGCATAAACGGGCATTGAAAAATATGCCGGTTCCTACCATAATCGTAGGGCAGCAGCTTGCAGGGCATTGCTGTATTTATCATGACGATTATCACGCCTCCTATGAACTGGCTAAGCTCTTTTTCGATAGAGGGAGAGAAAAGCTGGGCTATATCGGCGCCATATTGCAGGATAAAGCCGTAGGCTCGGAACGTCTCCGGGGATTTCAGGATGCGGTGCGGGAAATGGGCAGGGAAGAGCTGGCCGCTTATTATGTGACCGCCGCGTTTACCATCGGTTCCGGTTTTGAGAAGGCTGGAGAACTTCTGGAGAAATGCGGCGATTTGGATGGGATTCTCTGTGCCACGGATACGATGGCGGCAGGAGCCGTGAAATATTTGCGCCAACAGGGGATAGAAGTTCCTGGCCAGATATTGGTAGCCGGGCAGGGGGATTCGGATATGGCAAAAGTAGTGGAGCCGCCGCTTCTGTCAGTACATTATTCTTATGAGAAAAGCGGGGAGACGGCAGCCAAGATGCTGATGGAAATCCTTCATCAAGGGATGACGGATGTAAAGGAAATGAAATTGGGGTATTATCTGGTGGAAGACGGAAGGCCGCTTTCTAATAGGCCTTAAGTCTTCCTTAAAGTATTTTTGCCGTTTTTGATACGATAAGCCCGGGGCGTCATATGATAATATTCTTTGAAAATGCGGTGGAAATAGCTGGTATTGTCATATCCGGCCAAAACAATAATATCTTCTACCGGAAGGGAGGTAGTGGATAGCAAAAAGGCGGCCTGATTCAATCTTTTTGTTTGCAGGAGCTGCTTAAAGGTGTGCCCGGAATGTTTTTTAATGATTTTGCTGACAGCATAAGGGGGCATATGGAGCTGTTTGGCAATTTCTGCCAATTCCGCAGTCCGGTAATTGGTTTCGATATATTTTAAAATAGTGAAAACCAGATGTTGCCCATATCGGGAGGAATCGTTCATATTAATCCTGTCGGTATGGTTTAAAAGATGGAGAAAAAGAAGCCCCATCGTTGTCTGGTTGATGCCCCTGCGGTTTGGCTGGCTGTTGAGCAAAGACCATATTAAATTTTCAATCAAATTCTGTACCGGAAGGCTGTCGATGGACTGGAAATGCAGATATTCCGCAGCGTTCTTTTCCGGTTTCAACGTACCGATAAGGAAATCCCGCAGTATATTCTCTTCTTCCAGCATAATAAGGGCACGGTCGAAAAATTCAGGAAGGATAATAAAATTCACGGCGATGTCATCTATGCCTGCAGGAAGGATTTCATGGACGGCATTGGGATTGAGCAGCAGCAATTCCCCGGTATGCAAAGTAAGGGGAATGGAACCGTTGATGACATGGGTGGTAGAACCGTTGCACATATAAATCATTTCAATATAATTATGCTTATGGGCAGGAAAATACACAAAACGAGTGTGGGGACGTATATCTATTAACTTCCCCCAGGCTAACATTTTCCGGCTGTCTACCACAAAGTCCGGTTCATTGGTATATAAACTTTTCTGGACATTTTTTTCCCCTTCCAGCAACAATCTTTCTTCTTCGGAAATTTCTCTTAAATGCTCTAAAAGATTTTGTTCAATCATTATTTCACTCCTAATTGACAATAAATTTTTTTAAAGCCCTTTCATCATGCGTGTGGACATCAGGCAGCTTTCCCCGTTGATAAAATAGATGATTCGGTTTTTGGCGTCTATTTCTTTTATATTTCTTTTGTTTACCAGAAACGACCGATGGCAGCGCACAAAGCTGTCACCTAATGTGGCTGCCAGTTCTTTGATAGTGCCGGAAAATTCAATTTGGCGGTTCTTCGCATGGAGAATGACTTTATGGATGTTGCCGGAAGTTTCAAAGAAGAAAATATCATTATAATCTACGCTTATTTTTCGTCCGCCGGTTTCAATGGTATAGACCTTATGCGTTTTGTTGGTCTGGAGCGTATAGCGTTCCATTGCATTTAACAGGCATTCTCTGATTTTTACTTTCACTTCTGCAGGGTTGTCCTTTAATACAAAGTCCATTGCCTCCACCCGATATTGAAAGGTCATGTAGCTTAGTTCAGAATGTGCTGTTATGAATATGATGAAGCCGCGGGGGTCAAACAGCCTGATTTGCTGTGCCAGCTTCATGCCGTTCATGTCGCTGTTCAGGTCGATATCAAGGAAATAAATGCCTGTGTCCTGGCTGGCCTTTACTCTTTCCAGCAGCACATAAGGGTCTTCTGTATCCAAAACAAGCTGCATATCCAGTTCTTCCATCAATATGATATTTTGAATGGTTTGCACGATAGTCTGCCGCTGTATGGCATTATCCTCGCACACAAAGATGTTGAGCATATTATGTCACTCCTTTCTGGCAGCAAGTCAGTTCCATATGCTGTATGAAACAATCACATTGCATTGTTGTTTCCAATAGCACATTATCATATGAACGGATGATTTTCTGTGCGTTGGAAAGCCCGATTCCCTGATGCCCGGTTTTTGTACTAAAGCCTTTTTGCTTGAGCATATGCAATGTGGAACCGTTATCCTGGAAACGGTTGCTTATGATGATTGACACACCAGTCTCATTTTGGATGATATTTAGCCCTATTTGCGGCTGTTTGGTCTCCAATGTGGCTTCAATCGCATTGTCTAAAAAGATTCCCAATATTCTGGCAAGGTCCACAGTATCTATCGGAAAATTGTCCACTGGATTGGGGATATCAATGGTGACATCAATCCCCGATTCGTGGGCATATATCATTTTGGCAGAGAGCAGGCTTTTGATTTCCAGAACAGCGATGTTGCTCAGTTGATTTAACTTGTAATCACCCTGGGTAATCAGATTCTTCGTTGGGAAGATTTTGGTTTCAAAAAAATTCTTTAATTCGTCCATATCGCAATTTTCAATATAACCGGATAGTGAGAGCAGAATGTTAATGTAATCATGCTTAAAGGAGCGCAGCCCATTGTACATGACCTCCAAATTATGTGTGTAGTCCTGCAAATCCTGCATGGCTTTTTTCTTCGTCTCTGCCTGTATTTGTTCCAGATAGGAACGGCGCATAGCCAGAAGCAAAAACAGCATAACAAGCAGATAGCCTGAAATATGTAAGGCATTATTATATATCATTTTGCCAATTGATCCATTTTGCCCCGGAATCAAATTATCGAACAGATAGATGGTGATAAGGAGCAGCAATGCGGCATCAATCAAATACCATGTCTGGGGAAGGCGCAAAATGCCTTTGTCTGACAGCAATATTTTTTTTAGGAGCTTGCCGCAAAGCATGGTAATAAAATAAAATAGCAAAATGCGGATTAGCATGATGCCGAAAGCAAAATAGGGTTGATTTGATAAAGGCAGGGAAATCAATAGATGCAAAAGGCCTGACAGCAAATTATCGATTACGATGGTTAACACAATCCCAATCATGCCCATACAAACATTCTGGGATGCGGTATTTCGATAGGTGGCTAATCCATAAATACAAACTGCCACCAGAATACCGAACAGGCCGTACGGTATACAGGATAAGAGTGTTACAGGCATCCCGGCAAGCAACAGCAGCATATAAAGCGCTAGAAACGCTTTCAGGCCCATGCGCTGAGGCCACATATTACGGATGCCAAGTGAAAGCTGAAAAAAAGACAGCAGCATTTCAGTATATTCCTCCTTTTATGGTTTGCTTCCCTGATTATACTGTATGTGATTCCTTGTATCAAGCGTTGCTTTGCTTCCGTGTACAAGAGATCATAGTGGAAATGGTGGAGAAGGATTAGGGATTATATGGAAGAACAGTGCTGTAAATTAACGCGCATATTTATATTGCTATTTTTGTTGTTTGGTATATAATAAATTTTAGAAGGAGTCGATAACTATGCCAAACATAAGACCAATATCGGATTTGCGAAATTATACGGAAGTGTTAAAAGAAGTAAGAACTAATCGGCCGGTATATCTTACCCGTAATGGCCGAGGTGCTTATGCCATTGTAGAGGTGGATGAATTAGACAGATTAAAAGCAACGATAAAGCTTTTGGCTAAATTAGAGGAAGGGGAGCAGTCTGCTAGAGAAAAAGGTTGGTTGACAGCAGATGAAGTAGAGGCTGCATTAGGATTATAATATGCCAAAGCTAATTTACACGCCTAAAGCGTTAGATGATTTACAAGGGATAAAAGCATATATTTCCGAGCAATTTGGAGGGGACAGGGCAAAGACTTGTGTTCAGGAAATTGCAACAACAGTCAGGCAGTTGGAAATGTTTCCTAATGAAGGTCCTTGTTTACAGGATTTGATAGAATGTCCGACAGATTACCATTATTTAGCAGTAAAACCAAATTACATTTTTTACCGTATTCTACTTTATTCCTTCGCAGAAATGATGAATAAGTGCGCGCCTTGCAGGAATAATAGGCACTTATTTACGGGATAAGGCATTTTATGATAATTTTGGTAAAATGGTTGTTTTTTTTGGTATACTATCTCCGATAAATATATTTGTTCGGGAAGGAGATATGAAGTTATGAAGCATTTTTTAAAAGGGGCGGCCGTATTAGTAATAATAATAATTGTTTTAATGGTAATCAATGTAATTTGCAATATGAATGGCATTGATTTGGACTCGGTATCCACAGGTACAGTGGCAGCAGTTGGCGCTATGTTGATTTATGACGGATTGCTCAAGCGTGAAAAAAATAAAGATGATTCAAAATAAATTAAGAGGTTTGGAATAATACGCTCTACGACATGGCAGACAGGATAAAAACGTTACAAACATTTGTAAATTGGGGGAATAGAAATTCAAAATTTAATCATTATAATAGACTTAGACATAGAGAGACAGGGCAGATGAACTTGTGGAAAATAACAGTTCGCCTGCTCTGTTTTTTACCATATAGGAAAGTCCTTCGCCAGAAGGACGTAGATTGAGGAAGAACCGAAGGTTCTTCATGAAGTGTCGAAGACACTTTTTTATGTCCAGCGATTAGGATGACCTTCAATTGTTAAAAATTGTTTGGTATAATCAATTTGAAAAGTTTGGATAGAAATGCTGCGGCTGGAAAGTGATATGAGGCTGGAAAGTAATATGAGATTAGAAAGTGATATGGGGCTGGAAAGCGATATGAGGATTTGAAGTTAGACTAGAAATAAAAATACCATATAAACAATAGTAAAATTATCATCGGTATCGGCCGGATGCTTTGTTTCATGGGAACGCTGGAAATAGAGTATGGATGCTGGATAACCAAGGGGCGATTTTAGATTCCAGACGGGCATTTATGAGTCAAGTGAAGGAGGGATACATATGAATATACGTAATTTCAGGGATATTAGCGGTTACCGGAACCGGAACGGTAAAGTGATGAAAAAGAATATGATTTTCCGGGGAGGAGCCTTGAATCATATGACAAAAGAGCAGGCGGATTATTTTGAAAATGTATTGGGGATTAGGCATATTCTGGACTTCCGCGATGAGAGAGAAGCGGAAATGGCGAAGGATTATCCGTTTTCCGCTGCAGCCTATGAGCGGATTGGCGCATTGAGGGTGCGGAAACATGAGGATGCCGGTTTTAACTTTGAAAAAATTGCAAAGGATAAAATGGATGCGGGGCAATTCCAGTATATCCTTAAGTATTTAAAAGAGGGATATAAGACTATGGCCTTTGATAATCCGGCATACCAAAGGCTGTTCGCTCTCCTTTTGGAAAATAACGGAAACCTTTATTCCCGCGAGCAACGAGCCAAGTGGCTGCTTGCAGACATTTGGCGACTGCCGCGAGGGTCAAATATCCCGCTGCTCTGCAGCGCTGCAAGTTTGATACCCCGTTGCTTGCAGCGGGGTCTTTGATTTCCATTGTACGGCGGGGAAAGACAGGACAGGAGTTGCCGGTTTTTTAATTATGATGGCATTGGGCATGGATGAAGAGGAGGCAGTCAAAGAATATCTCCTATCGAATCAGTATTTGAAACAGGAAATGGATGATTTCATCGGTCAATTGAATATTCCTGAAGCCTATCAGCAGATGGTAAGACCTATGTTGGGTGTTTCGGAGGAATTTATCCGCTTGACTATCGACTCTATCAAAAGAAAATATAATGGGTATGACGATTTCTTTACCTATGAATACCAACTGGATGGGGAAAAAAGAAAACGTCTCATGGAAATTTACTGTGAGTAAAAAGGGCAAAATATTATTACATTAAAATTTACAAAACAGGGCAGAGAAAGCGAGGAAATAAATTTTAATATTTGATAAGATGTGAAAAAGGAGGTTCACAGATGGAATGGTTGAGACAATTAAACAACGCCATAGAGTATATTGAAAGCAACTTGGATAGTGAAATATCCTATGATGAAGCGGCTCGGATAGCGTGTTGCTCAACCTATTACTTCCAACGGATATTCACCTATGTAACGGGAGTCTCTTTAGCTGAATATATACGTCGCCGCAGAATGACACAGGCCGCTTTTGAATTACAGCAGACAGATAAGCGGGTACTGGATATCGCGTTAAAATATGGCTATACTTCCCCTACATCTTTTAACAGAGCTTTTCAAAAGGTGCATGGTATCACGCCTGTGGCCGTTAAAAGTATGGGAAGTAAACTATATGCGTATTTGCCTATTCGATTTTCCGTGAATGTCGCAGGAGGAAATTCGATACCCTATCATATTGAGGAAAAGGGTTCTATACGAATAGTAGGAGTCCGCACCCAATTAGTTGAAGATATGGAAACAAACTTAAAGGAAGTGCCGAAATTCTGGGAAAATGCTCTTAATGGGCAGCAGTTTTCAAAGATATGCCGTTTATCTCAAGGTGAGCCGGAAGGCATCTTGGGCGTAAGCGTTTTCCAAAACCCAGACAATATTTATTACTATATTGCCGCCTCCTCAAATTCGCCAGTTCCAAACGGAATGTACGAATACGAAATACCCGCTGCAACTTGGGCAGTTTTTGAAAATGACGGATATTTTAAAGAAAGCGTACAGGAAGTATTCCGCCGCTTTTATACCGAATGGCTTCTTTTTTCAGGATATGAATATGCCGGTTTCACGGATATTGAAGTATATCCTGTTGTTGAAAACGGAGCTATCCACGGCCATTCGGAAGTATGGATTGCAATTAAAAACAAGGAGGACTGACAGATGCATCATTTAAGGCTAAAAGGCGGCCATTATGAAATGGGTGTAAAGAGGGGGAGGATTTTTCAGAGATGTAATATTTTTTTTTCCGCTTCATTTGGATTATTTTCAAAAGGAGCATGGAAAACAAAGCGAAAAAATATTGCAGGCATTTTATCCCGAAGTATGTGAGGAAATAAAAGGTGTCAGCGATACCATAGGGGCAGACTATATCTCTTTTGCTTCCTGGATGTTGTGCATGGGCTGCTGTATGTATAATCTGGAACAAAATATTCCGGTTGAGATTAGAGGCTGCACCGCATTTGCTTATGTAAGGAACGGGAATATAATCTATGGGCGCAATAATGATTTGCCTCCGTATTTACGGCAAGGCAGTAAAAGCGAACTATACGCCCCGGCAAAGGGGAATAGATTTAATCTCACTACTTCCTCGTTTATAAATGGAGAAGAAGGATTGAACGAACACGGCCTGGCGGTTGCTATGACTTTTGTTATGACCAGCCTTCATAAAATACGGCCCGGATTTAACTCATGCTTTGTGGTCAGATATTTGCTGGAAAAGGCGGATAATACAGAGCAGGCTATTTCCTTGCTTATGAATTTGCCGATAGCCTCCAACTGCAATATTTTGCTTGCTGACAGAGCAGGAAATATGGTTGTTGTTGAATGTACGCCCGTTGAGAAAAGGATACGCGAAGCGGTGGCATCTGGCGATGGGAAAATTGTGTGTACGGTAAACAGCTTTACATCTGAAGAATTTGCTACATATGATGATTCTAACGGAGACAATTATGATTCCGCCATACGTTACAAAGTGGTAATGGATTGTTTTTCCAACCGGTTAAAGGATAACCTTCTGGAAGACACCAAGCGGCTCTTAAAGGGAGAGTTTGGCTTTATGTGCCAGTACGAAGCGCCTGATTTTGAAACCGTGTGGAGTTCCATATTTGATTTGAAAAGTTTGACGATTTATCGTGCGGAAGGAGACCCGCGAAAGAAGAAATTCATTACCGATAACAGATTGCACGATTGAATGATGTAACTCTTTGCTGCTCTCTTTTTTGTGCATGAAAAGAGAGGTATCAGGAAAACTATAAAAGTATAATTGAAGTATAACTGAATATCAAAAGGAGTGGAAAAATGGAATGGATAGAACGGCTTAATAAAACAATCTCTTATATGGAAGGACATTTGACGGAAGAAATAAGCTATGATGAGCTGGCACGCATGGCTTGCTGCTCTACATATCACTTTCAAAGGATGTTTGCATATATAGCGGGTATTCCGCTTTCAGAGTATATTCGACGTAGGCGGATGTCCTTGGCGGCCGTGGATTTGCAAAGCGGCGAAGGGAAAATTATTGATATTGGCATGAAATATGGGTATTCTTCCCCAACTGCATTTAACAGGGCATTTCA
>Ga0137307_101873_pt1 | contig 16263 bp, 11 predicted proteins | sample NAcewD2O_March_2_FD_97180 | JGI IMG/M metagenome (GOLD analysis project Ga0137307, IMG submission 97180) | Mouse cecal microbial communities from Vienna, Austria - N-Acetylglucosamine amended D2O_March | ecosystem: Host-associated > Mammals > Digestive system > Large intestine > Cecum | place...
GGCTTCCGACGTTGAAATTCAAACGAAACAGTTGTTAAAAACCAAACAGAAGTTAAACAAAATTCTTGCAAAAAATGTTGGAAAGGACGTCAAAGTCGTAGAGAAAGATACCGACAGAGACAACTATTTGACTGCCGAAGAGGCAAAAGATTACGGTATAGTAGACCAAGTATTTTATGAGCGGAAGTAAAACCGTGCTGTAATCAAACTTTTGTATGTCAAAGTCGGCAAAACCGAAGTTTGCTGTATTAGTACGGCGCTTTTGCGCGTAAGCCTATATACAATACAGCGTTTAACAAAGTATAACAATATTAGGAGTAAAAATGCAAAATTGTTCTTTTTGCGGAAAAAGCGAAGATAAAGTAAACAGACTGCTTGCAGGTCCTTCGGGAGTGTGCATTTGCGACGAATGCGTCGAAACGTGCGTGTCCATTTTGGACAGCGAAGTTGTAAGCGGCGGCGATTATTCTTTTCATCTTTTAAAACCTGCCGAAATCAAGGCGGAATTAGATAAATACGTTGTCGGTCAGGACGACGCCAAAAAGACGCTTGCAGTGGCTGTATACAATCACTACAAGAGAATTTTGTCGCGCGATAAGTCCCAAGACGACGATGTCGAAGTGGAAAAAAGCAACATTCTAATGCTCGGACCTACGGGGTGCGGCAAAACTCTGCTTGCCAAAACGCTTGCAAAAGTTTTAGACGTGCCGTTTGCCGTTGCCGATGCAACAACTCTTACCGAAGCGGGATATGTAGGCGAGGACGTTGAGAACATTTTATTAAAGTTGATACAAGCCGCCGATTATGACGTAAAAAAGGCGGAGAAAGGTATTATTTATATAGACGAAATAGATAAGATAGCGAAAAAAAGCGAAAACGTATCTATTACCCGCGACGTGTCAGGCGAAGGCGTTCAGCAGGCTTTGCTAAAAATTATCGAAAGTACCGTTGCAAACGTACCTCCTCAAGGCGGACGTAAGCATCCGCAGGCAGAAAGTATTGCTATAGATACCACAAATATTTTGTTTATCTGCGGCGGCGCATTTGTAGGGTTGGATAAAATAGCGGAAAAACGTCAGCAAGGCGCAGGACTGGGATTCGGCAATCAAATCAAGAGTACGGAAGAAATCGACCACGCCGAACTCGTCAAAACGCTTCAACCGCAGGACTTTATCAAATTCGGTCTTATTCCCGAGTTTGTCGGACGTTTGCCTATAACGGTAGGTCTGTCTCCGCTTTCGGAAGACGCGCTTGTAAAAATTCTTACCGAACCCAAAAATTCGCTTGTTAAGCAGTATACTAAACTGTTTAAAATAGACGATATCGAATTGCAGTTTGACGAAGACGCAATTGCGGCAATAGCGCAAAAGTCTATCAAACTCAAAACGGGCGCGCGCGGTTTGCGTTCGGTTATGGAAAACGTAATGTTAGAATGTATGTACGACGCTCCGTCAAAGGGCGACGTCAAATCTGTGCGTATAACCCGTAATTGCGTAGAAAGTAACGGCAAACCTTTGATTACCCGTCAGGCAGTTTAAAATATGTCAAACATTTTAGAGTCAAGCATTTGCGCTTGACTCTTTTTACGTCTGTATTTTGTGCGTTGTATTTGCTTTTTTGTTGCATTAAAACGCTTTTTAATATATAATAACCGTAAAATAAAGTTTTACGGCGAAATAATATTTGCGCAATTAAACAAACTAACGAAAAACGCTGTCCGAAACTTTCTCGGACAAAAAGGGGTATAGAATCAATGGAATACAATAATTTGCCTGTTTTGGCAATGCGGGGTAATTTTTTCTTCCCGAATATCCGCGCTAAAGTAGAAGTTGCCCGCGATATCTCTCGCAACGCAATCAAATACGCTTTGGATAACGGCGGAAAATTTTTTATGGTCAGTCAAATCGACGGAGTAAAGGCTAAGCCCAGTCAGCCGACAGATATGTACGCTACGGGCGTTATTGCCGAAGTCGCTTCTGTCGAAAGCGCCACAAGCGATGCAACTGTAATAATGGTGCGCACCTTGGAAGCGGCAAAGGCAACCAACGTTACGATGAACGACAAAATTATTTTTGCAAACGTTACGACGTTGGAATTTACCTGCAAAAACGACGTGGAAACGCGCGCGTTATTCGATACGACGCTTAAATACATTGCAAAACTTGCCGAAACGAATAATAGTATTAACAAGGCGGAACTCAAATCGTTTGCAATCAACCAGACGATAGATTATCTGTCCTTTACCAATGTTGTCGCTAACGAAGTGGTAACGCGCCTTTCCGACAGACAGGCTATTTTGGAAGAAACGTCTGTAGAACTGCGTATGGAAAAAATCTGTGCGTATATTGAGGGCGATTTGGAAATCGCGCTTGCCGAAAAACGTATTCAAAACCGTGTAAAACAGCAGGTCTCCGACGGACAGAAGGAATACTACCTGCGCGAGCAAATCAAGGCAATATCTGCCGAACTTGGGGACGACGCTAACGAAAAGCAGGAGTATCTTGACAAAATAAAGAGCAGCGGTATGCCCGAAGAAGTTGCGCAAAAGGCAAATAAGGAACTTTCGCGCCTTTCAAAAATGTCGCCGACGTCTCCCGACGCCGCGGTTATACGCAATTATCTGGACTGGCTGTGCGACGTTCCTTGGACAAAGGAATCTACGGACAACAAGGACTTGAACCGCGCAAGGGCAATTTTAGACGAAGACCATTACGGACTGGAAAAAATCAAGGACAGAATTGTCGAATACCTTGCCGTTATGCAATTAACGGGCAAACTTAACGGACCTATTTTGTGCTTTGTCGGTCCTCCGGGGGTAGGCAAAACGTCTATTGTACGCAGTATTGCAAGGGCTCTCGACCGTAAGTATCTCAGAGTAAGTCTCGGCGGAGTACGGGACGAGGCGGAAATCCGCGGACACCGCAGAACCTATGTCGGGGCAATTCCGGGCAAAATCATTTATATGATGAAACAGGCAGGCGTTATAAACCCCGTTTTACTGCTTGACGAAATCGACAAGATGGGCAAGGATAACAGAGGCGACCCTGCAAGCGCAATGCTGGAAGTATTAGACCCCGAACAGAATTTCAGTTTTACCGACCATTTTATGGAGGTGCCTTACGACCTTTCTAAGGTGCTGTTCGTATGTACGGCAAACGCAACGGACGATATTCCCGAACCGCTTTTGGACAGAATGGAAGTTATCGAACTTTCAGGATATACCGAACTGGAAAAGATAGAAATTGCAAATAAATTCCTGCTCAAAAAGAATATGGCTCTTCACGGTATTCCCGACGGCGCAATAGAAATTTCCAACGAAACCTATGGTAAAATTATCGAACGTTATACGGGCGAATCGGGCGTGAGAAATCTCGAAAGAGAAATTGCGGCTATCTGCCGTAAAGTTGCTTTAAAACTCGTAACGGACAACGTAACTAAGGTAACGGTAACAACAGATAATCTACGCGAATATTTGGGAATGGAAAAGCACAAGGACGAAATGGGTATGATACCCGATACCGTCGGAAGCGCGCGCGGACTTGCTTGGACGAGAGTTGGCGGCGTAACGCTCAATGTCGACGCTACGTTATTCCAAGGCAAAGGAGAAGTGCAGCTGACTGGTAACTTGGGCGACGTAATGAAAGAATCTGCCCGTACTGCAATATCTCTCGTAAAAAGTCTTGCAGACGAATACGGGATAGATAAATCCCGTTTTGAAAAGACGGATATTCATATTCACGTTCCCGAAGGGGCTGTACCTAAGGACGGTCCTTCGGCAGGCGTAACAATGGCAACGGTGGTAATGTCCGCGTTTTCGGGCATACCCGTATCGGGCAAAGTGGCAATGACGGGCGAAATAACTTTACGCGGCAAAGTACTGCCTATCGGCGGACTGCGCGAAAAGGCTTTGGCGGCTTACCGCGTAGGCATACGCAAAGTAATTATCCCCAAGGATAACGAAAAAGACCTTGACGAAATTCCCAAGGAAGTACGCGATAATATCGAGTTTATTCTTGCGGAAGATATAGCAACGGTTTACGATAACGCTTTGGTAAAATAGTTTAACTTATGATAATACGCAGTGCAACTTATATAAAAGGCGCGGCAAAGTACGAACAGTGCATAGTCTCAAATGTGCCTCAAATAGCCGTAGCAGGTAAGTCTAACGTAGGCAAGAGCAGTTTTATAAACTATCTTGTCAACGACGGCAAGCTTGCGCGTACATCAAAATTACCGGGGCGCACGCGGCTTATCAATTACTTTTTGATAAACGACGGAGATGAAACGGAATTTATTCTTGCAGATTTACCGGGGTACGGTTTTGCAAAAGTTTCCGATGCCGAAAAACTGAAATGGGCGGACTTGTTGGAAAAGTATCTGGCTAAAGAAAGAGAATTGAAACACGTTTTCTTTTTGGTGGATATCCGCCACGACCCTACAAAAGACGACGTAACAATGTACAATTATCTGTTTAAAAACAACGTGCCGTTTACGATTATTGCAACAAAGGCGGACAAAATTTCCAAAAGTCAGGTAAAAAACCGCATCCGCAGTATTGCAAATTATCTGCACGTTGGAGAAAGCAATTTAATTGCAGTGTCTTCTTTAAACAAAACGGGAAAGGAAGCGGTTTTAGACCGTATAGCAAAAGTACTTCAAGCGCATTTAAACGCAGAACTTTGCGATTAACCTAAAATCTATCTATATAAAAAGACTGTCGTATTTAATGCGGCAGTCTTTATGTTTGCTTTTAAAGTAATTATTTAATAAAGTTTGGTATTTGAATTTGAAAAACAGCGCAATTGCTTTTAGGTTGATTTTAAAAAAATCATATATCATATTTGCGGTTTTAATAGTATTATATTCTTAATTTTCGGTAAATACCGTTGTCCGTAGAATTATTTTGTGTCGGCAAAAGGTGCTTTCGATATAAACAGGTTAGTTGTATTTTTTGCTTTTCAATGCGTATGCGTTTATTATCAGACAAGTTAAAGCGATAATAATTGACAGCGAGTTGATTACTATTAACGCAATCCATATTCCTATCGACTCCGTTTCACCGATAAGACAGAAAACATTGTTTATAAGCGACAAAATATTAGGCAGTAAAATAATAGCGTTTACTGCTACGGATATAATAGTAAATATGCGCGACGGCGTTCCGCCTTTTGCCGACGTGATAACCGAACCGATTCCGACAATTTCGTCTGCTATTGCCGCGCCCAAAGCGAGTAAGCCTATAAATCCCAAAATGAAAAACATCGGCACTGCGGCAATTATAAACGGAGTTACAACCATCATCAGGCATACGATCGCCGCTATTGCAAACAAAACCGCATCTAAAAAAAGTATTGCGCCCGATACTATATTCAATACGCCCGACGCTATTGTAATTTTAGATTTGTCCGTATTGCTGTTTTTGATTGTATCTTCCATAACAATTATGTCCTCTTGGTTTTTACCTTATTACTATTTTGATTTGTACGTTTCAAAAGATATAGCGCGTTCGGATTAAAAAACAGTCGCACAATATAATAACTGTGCATTAAAATACAGTTTAAGAAAATCCTTTTCTTAATTATCGAATGTAATAATTATATCATAAGCGTATTCAATTTTCAATATTTCAATATTATATTTACTTGACAATTTTTGTGCGGGGGGGGGTATAATAGTTTTTGATATTAAATTTTAAATACGCGTTTAATATTGTTGACTTATCAAATTATTTAATCTATACTTTATTTATACTAAAACAAGTGTTTTAGTATGTTTCTGGATGAGAATTCGGCTTATTAGCGGCAAAATTCATAAATGCCGTAAGTGTAAGAAGCAGAATACTCTCGTAAGTATTAAGGAGATTTTTTATGAAAATTATCGAAATAAAAAATTTACACAAATCTCTCGGCGAAGTTCACGCCGTCAACGACTTGTCTTTCAATGTCAAAAAAGGCGAACTGTTTGCCTTTTTGGGAATTAACGGCGCGGGCAAAAGTACGACTATTTCTATGATGTGCGGAACGCTTACTCCCGACAGCGGTACAATAACTATTTGCGGCAAAGACGCAATGAAAAAAATGTCCGAAATAACTTCAGAGCTAGGAGTAGTGTTTCAAAGTTCTGTTCTCGACAGCGTTTTAACGGTAAAAGACAATTTGCTTTCCCGCGCGAGTTTGTACGGAATAACAGGCAACGAGGCAAAAAACCGTATTGACGAACTTGCCGCATTACTGGATTTTTCCGACTTACTTAAAAGAACTGTCGGCAAACTTTCGGGAGGACAACGCCGCAGGGTGGACGTGGCGCGCGCTCTCTTGCACAATCCTGAAATTTTGATTCTGGACGAACCTACTACGGGACTTGACCCGCAAACGCGCAAATTGCTGTGGAACGTGATTGACGACTTGCGCAAGCAGCGCGGAATGACGGTTTTTTTAACCACGCACTATATGGAGGAAACTGCCGACGCCGACTATGTGGTCATACTCGACGCAGGTAAAATCGTTGCCGAAGGCTCTCCGTTAGAACTCAAAAACGCATATACGGGCGATTTCATTACCGTTTACGGCGTAGAGGAAAGCGCCGTAAAAAAGTTAAAATTGCCTTACGAAGCGATACGCGACGCTTTCCGCATTTCCGTCAAGAATACCGAACAGGCGCGCAACGTAATTATCCAAAACCCCGAAATTTTTGCAGATTTTGAGATAAGCAAGGGTAAAATGGACGACGTATTTTTGTCCGTTACGGGTAAAAAGTTGGAAGGAGGCACTTTGTAATGAAAACGTTATTTTCGCTTACAAAAAGAAACATAAAACTGTTTTTTAAGGACAAGGGTCTGTTTTTCTCATCTATGCTTGTGCCGCTTATATTGCTTGTCCTGTATGCTACTTTTTTAGCCAATGTATATAAGGACAGTTTCAATTCCTCCATTCCCGAAGGTTTCAGCGTAGACGACAAAATAATCAACGGCTTAGTTGCAAGTCAACTGTTTTCGTCTTTGCTTGCAGTGTGTTGCGTTACGGTTTCATTTTGCGCTAATGTTATAATGGTGCAGGACAAATATCTCGGAATGCGTAAGGATTTCCTTGTTACGCCTGTCAAAAAATCCGTTGTAGCATTGTCTTATTATCTTGCAACGCTGTCGGTAACGCTCATTATCAATTTCGTAGCATTAGGCGCAAGTCTTATTTATGTTGCGATAGCAGGATGGTATATGTCGTTTTTAGATATACTGCTGATTATTTTTGACGTATTTTTGTTTACAATGTTCGGTACGGCTATGTCGTCGGTAATCAACGCGTTTTTAAATACGCAGGGACAAATATCTGCCGTAAGTACTATTGTATCGGCTTGTTACGGTTTTATTTGCGGCGCATATATGCCTATATCACAATTCGGCAACGGCTTGCAAAAAGCGTTGTCCTTTTTGCCGAGTACTTACAGTACGTCTTTAATTAAAAATCACGCGATGCGCGGAGTATTTGCCGAAATGTCCGCTTCGGGTTTCCCCGACGAAGTAATAGCAGGTATGAAGAAAAGCGTCGATTGCAGTATCGAATTTTTCGGACATAACGTATCCCCTTGGGTAATGTTTGCTATTGTTGCGGTAACGGTTGCGGTATTTGTGGGAGCGTATGTGCTCATAAATATCTTTTACCGTAAAGACGGCATAAAAGTACACAAGACTAAGACGGCTAAAGTTTCAAAATAATAAACCGTTAAAAAAATTGCAATGCATTTAAATTCCGCATTGCAATTTTTTTCTTTGCGCATATAATGTAAAAAGTTGTATTTATTCAAAAATTTATGGTACAATATAAACGGTCGTATCCTTACGGAGCGATACTACATATTTTTATATCTTTTACCGAACAAAAAGATATTCGTACCGGGCATTCGGACGAAATTGAGGTTTTTTATGGTAAACAACAACAGCAAAGCGTTTCAGGTTGCTAAATACGCCGTTATGTTTGCAATCATATTCGTTGCAATGATGATTGACAAAGCAATCAGTGTCATTCCCATACCGTTCTCTATGGCGGTGTGCGTATTACTGGTTACGTTGTCATTTTGTTTTTTAGAAAACAAATGGTCGACAGCCGTTCTGTCGGGTTTGTTTTTCGGAGTTGCTTCGTTTATAAAAGAATTTATTTGGGGCAGTCCTTTGCTCGGAGCGGTTCTGCCGCCTGTATATTGGCCGTTTGTAACGATACCCAGCCGCGTACTTATGACTACAGTTGCTTTCGGCGTGTACAGACTGATGCTGAAATTTACGACTGCTATAAAAAACGGAAAGCACCGCCAAATATGTTGTATGGTAGTGGCGGCATTTGTAGGACTTGTCGTAAATACACTCGGCTTCATATCTTCCATATACGCGGCACAAACCGTTTATATGGCAATCGAACATACTACGGTAGAAAACAAGGGCGTATTCGCTTTGATTTACGGTATTTTGCTGACAAACATTTTGCCCGAATATCTTGTTTCTATGTCCTGCGTTTCCTTTATAGTTTTGGGTGTGCGCAAAGGTTTAAAATTGGGTATCGAGGGCAATAACTGGAAAGACGCAGACGAGCAGGTAAATATAACAACCGATGAACAGACGTCGGAAGTATTAGCCGCGGACGCGTCGGACGAAAACAATCTTTCAATTACAGATCAAACAAAAGACGGAGAATAATATGGTTTTAGCAGTAGATATAGGCAACACTAATATAAAAATAGGACTGTTCGACGTGAACGGAAAATTGGCGAAATCGTTTAAAATGTCAACGGACGTCAAGCGTACTTCGGACGAATACGTTGCGTTGCTTTTGCAACTTTTAAACCATTCCAAAATCGACGAGAAGTCTATCGACGGCGCAATAGTGTCATCGGTAATTCCGCAACTCGATTACACTTTTACAAACGTTATCAAGTATTGTTTCGGGGTAAAACCGCTTATTGTCGGAGTAGGCGTAAAGACGGGTCTTGCAATCCGTTACGACTTTCCGCGCGAACTCGGCAGCGACAGAATTATAACCTGCGTTGCGGCGGCAAAGCAATACGGCGCGCCGCTAATACTTGTGGATTTCGGAACGGCAACAACCTTTAACGTAGTCAACGAACGTAAAGAATTCGTCGGCGGAGCAATAACTTTGGGGCTCAAATCTACTATCGAAAGCCTTGCTAACTGTACGGCAAAACTGCCAAATGTGGAATTGGAAACGCCTAAAAAAGCAGTGGCGCAGTCGACGGGGAAAGCCATTCAGAGCGGCGTTATCTACGGAACCGTCGGACAAGTCAAGTATATGATTGACCGCATTAAACGCGAAACAGGGCTTTTAAACGCCAAAATAATTGCAACAGGCGGGCTCTCTCATATAATTTACAACGTCGAACCGCTCTTCGATTACATCGACCGCGAACTTTCTTTAAAAGGTTTATACGAGATATATACGCAGAATATTTGAACCAAAGCGGCGGTAGAGTGTTTAAAAAATTTGCAATTTTAAAGCGGGTTTATTTTGTGTTATTATTGTGCGTTTCCGTTAATAAAACAAAGCGAAAAATATCTAAAATTGTAAAGAACAAATAAGCAATTTATCAGTTTTGTGTAACAAGCAGTGTAATAGGCTATGCGCTGTAATCAAAATATAAAAGTGTAAATTTTATTGGGAGTACTCAATTAAATTCGGACGGAGCCGAAGCTCTTTCTGCTCCGTTTTAATCGGTTTAAATTTGCGTTGTCGGCAAAATTGACTCTGCTTTTTTGCGGCGGAGCAATGCAATATCCAAGCAAAATTTCAAACAATTTTTTCATATCCCGACCGCATACGTAATCGGGATATCTTTTTTTTTATGTATAAACATTCGCCAATCTGTTGACATTTGTATCGTAGTATTATACAATATCTAACGAACACTTGTTCTATTTTAAACACTGGGAAAACTGTAAAAATGGACTTTAAACTTCACTCAAAATTCCAACCCTGCGGCGACCAACCGCAAGCGATAGCCGAACTCACGCAGGGTATCAAGGACGGGCTTAGCACTCAGGTTTTACGCGGAGTTACCGGCAGCGGTAAAACGTTTACAATGGCAAACGTCATAGCAAACGTCAACCGTCCTGCGCTTGTAATTTGCCACAACAAAACTCTTGCGGCGCAGTTGTGTAACGAATTCCGCGAATTTTTTCCCGAAAACAGGGTGGAGTTTTTTGTATCTTATTACGATTACTATATGCCCGAAAGTTACATTCCCGCACGGGATTTGTATATAGAAAAGGAAATAGATACCAACGACGAAATCGACAGACTTCGTAACTCTGCAACGTGCAGTTTGTTTGAACGCCGCGATACGATAGTGGTTGCCAGCGTTTCCTGCATTTACGGTTTAGGCGCGCCTGACGAGTATTTCAAACTCAGTTTGTCGTTGCGCCCTAACGACAATATTTCCCGCGAGCAAGTTATCCGTAAACTTATTTCTATACAGTATACCCGTAACGATATGGATTTTCACCGAGGCACTTTCCGCGTTCGCGGCGATATAGTGGAAATTTATCCCGCGTCCTATTCGGAACACGCTATCCGCGTGGAATTTTGGGGAGACGAAGTGGAAAAAATCAGCGAGATAGATGCGCTGACGGGAAATACTATTGCCAAACTTTTGCACATTATGATTTATCCTGCTACGCAGTATGTCGTAGAGGGCGTAACGATAGAAAACGCTGTCGAAACTATCAAGAGCGATATGGAACGGGAAGTAGAAGCGTTTACAAATACAAATAAAATCGTCGAAGCACAGCGCCTCAAACAACGGGTGTCTTACGATATGGAAATGTTGCAGGAGGTTGGCTATTGCAGCGGTATCGAAAACTATTCTCGCTATTTTGACGGTCGCGAAGCAGGTCAGCCGCCATACACTCTGATGGACTATTTCCCCGACGATTTCGTAACCTTTATAGACGAAAGTCATATGACGATTCCGCAAATACGCGGTATGTACAACGGCGACAGAGCGCGTAAAACAAATCTTGTTAATTACGGCTTCCGTATGCAAAGCGCGTACGATAACCGTCCTTTAACTTTTGACGAGTTTGACGGAAAACTCGGTCAGCTTATATGCGTATCGGCAACTCCGGCAGATTACGAAATGAAGCGCGCGGATAACGTTGTCGAACAACTTATACGTCCGACCGGATTATTGGATCCGAGCGTAGAAGTGCGTCCCGTAAACGGTCAAATAGACGATTTGCTTGGCGAAATCCACAAGACCGTAACGGGCGGAGGCAGAGTTCTCGTAACAACTCTTACCAAACGTATGGCTGAGAGCCTTACGGATTTTTTGTCAAAGCATAACGTAAGGGTTAAGTATATGCACTCGGATATAGACACGCTGGAACGCGTAGATATAGTTTCGGGACTTAAAAAAGGAGAGTTTGACGTACTTGTAGGTATAAACTTGTTGCGCGAAGGATTAGATATGCCGCAGGTTAAACTTGTTGCCATATTAGACGCAGACAAGGAAGGTTTTTTGCGTAGCGATACCGCGCTTATACAAACAATAGGGCGCGCTGCGCGTAATGCGGAGGGCAGGGTAATTATGTATGCCGACGTTTTGACGGACAGTATGAAACGCGCGATAGGCGAAACAAACCGCCGCAGAACAATTCAAAACGAATATAACGTAAAAAATAACATTACGCCCAAAACAATCGAGCACTTTGTAGAAAACACTTTGGAGATTACGCAAAAAGACGATACAAAAATGTCTGCGCGCGATATAGAGCGTGAAATCGACAACATAACCGCGCGTATGAAAACGGCGGCAAACCAACTCGATTTCGAATTGGCGATACAACTCAGAGAACAGGTTGTCAAACTGACAAAACAACTGGAGAAAGAAAAACGTAAAAAACGCGGTTAGAACGGTTAATAAAAAGGGAAACTTATGTTAAAAATATATACTTCGGGAAAAGAATTTTTAGAAGACAACAAAGATATTCTTGAAAAATATCCGTTGGAAACGGTGTTTTTTGAGGCAAACGCTAAATATATTGAGAAAACAAACAAAAACAACTTTCTGGCAAAGGTCGCTGTAAATGGCAGATTTTTAATTGCGGTTCACAATGCCCGTTATCCTATGGTACTTTTCGGAGACAAATCGTTATGCGCCGAATTTGCCGACGGAGCATACAAATTGAAACTTACGTTTGACAAAGTACTTGGTGAACTGGAAACGTGCGAAGCGTTTTTACACGAGTATGAAAAATTAGCCAAATGTACTCACGAAATCAATCACTCGATGGATATAATGCGGTGCGACAGCGTTTTAACCGACAACGTCGAAGGCGTTGAAATGGCAACGGAAGATGATATTGACGAACTTACGGCATTGTCGGTTGTTTTTGTAAAAGAAGCGTTGGGAGACGACGCGGACATTGACGAAGTTAAACACAGTGTAAGCAGTAGGTTATCGAGTTTCCGACTTATACGTCAGGACGGCAGAATAGTGTCGTTTGCGTCAAAGAAACGCGGAACGGACAAATTATCCTGTATTGCCGACGTTTATACATTGCCGTCATACCGAGGACAGGGTCTTTCCTGTAAGGTCGTAACTGCGCTGACAAAACAAATTTTAGACAGCGGAAAACTTCCCTATCTGTTTGTAGACAAAACCAATCCCGTATCAAATCATTTGTATACAAAAATCGGCTATACCTATGCTGTTCCGCAATACGAAATAAAAATTATCCGTTAGGTAAAATATGAAAGATATAATCATAAAAAATGCAAAAGAAAACAATCTTAAAAGCGTAAATTTGACTATTCCGCGCGATAAACTCGTAGTGTTTACGGGGTTGTCGGGAAGCGGTAAGTCGTCGCTTGCTTTCGATACGATTTTCGCGGAGGGGCAAAGGCGTTATATCGAAAGTTTATCTGCTTATGCGCGTCAGTTTTTGGGACAAATGGACAAGCCCGACGTCGAGAGTATAGAGGGACTTTCTCCTGCAATTTCAATAGACCAAAAGACAACTTCCTCTAATCCGCGTTCAACGGTAGGCACAGTAACGGAAATTTACGATTATCTTCGTTTGCTGTATGCCCGTATAGGCGTGCCGTATTGTCCGCATTGCGGCTTGGAAATTACAAAGACGGGCGTAGACCAGATTTGCGACCGCGTGATGAGTTTGGCGGAAGGCACTAAATTGCAGATTCTGTCGCCGATTGTGCGCGGACGTAAAGGAGAATTTGCAAAACAGTTTGAACAACTTAAAAAGCAAGGCTTTGTCCGCGTTATCGTGGACGGCAACGCATACACGCTGGACGAAGATATAAAACTGGAAAAAAACATAAAACATAGTATCAGCGTTGTTGTAGACAGACTTATTGTCAAGCCCGAAATGAACACGCGGCTTTCGGACAGTATCGAAACGGCTTTGAAACTGTCGGAAGGTTTAGTAGTTGTGTCTGCCGACGGAAAGGAAACAACTTACTCCAACAAATTTGCCTGTCCCGAATGCGGTTTTACTTTGGAAGAAATGGAACCGCGCTCGTTTTCTTTCAACAGTCCTTTCGGCGCGTGTACGGAGTGTTTGGGTTTGGGCTTTAAGCAGGAGTTTGACGAAAGGCTTATTCTTCCCGACGATTCCAAATCGTTACACGGCGGAGCAATAAGACTGCTTGGTTTTAACTTGGGCGCGGCAAGTTGGATGCGTATGTACTTTGACGCATTGGCGCAAAAGTACGGTTTTTCCTGCGACGTGCCTGTCCGCGAACTGTCAAAGTCCGCTTACAATACCATAATGTACGGCAACGGCGGCGAAAAGGTTTCTTGCGTGCTAGACGACGGACGGACTTTCAACGCTACGTGGGAAGGGATAATCCCTATGATGACGCGCCGTCATAACGAATGTAAGAGCGATTGGACGCGTAGCGAATACGAAAAATTTATGGTTGACAAACCTTGCCCCAAATGCCACGGAAAACGGCTTAAAGAGGAAATTCTTGCCGTTAAAATCGGCGGATTGAATATCCACGAAGCGGGCGAATTGTCAATAGTCAAGGCTTTGGAATTTTTTACTAATTTGCAACTTGACGATACGCGCGCAAAAATTGCCCACATGGTTTTAAAAGAAATTAACGCGCGGTTAAAGTTTTTAGTAGATGTCGGTTTGGGATACCTAACGCTGAACCGCAGTTCGGGTACGTTATCGGGCGGCGAAGCGCAGCGTATAAGGTTGGCAACGCAAATCGGAAGCGGACTTACGGGCGTATTGTATATTTTAGACGAACCCAGCATAGGGCTGCATCAGCGCGACAATAACAAACTGATTGCAACGCTGACAAGATTGCGCGATATAGGAAACACGCTGATTGTTGTCGAACACGACGAAGATACTATCCGTGCGGCAGACTTCGTTGTCGACGTCGGCGTCGGAGCAGGCGTTCACGGAGGCGAAATAGTTTACGCAGGAGACGTCGAAGGTTTAAAACGGTGTAAAAAGTCTATCACGGGTAAATACCTGTCGGGAGAAATGTCAATCCCCGTACCGTCGGAGCGGCGCACTGGTAACGGCAGTATGCTTACCGTAACAAATGCGCACAAAAACAATCTCAAAAATATCAATGTCGGTTTTAAACTCGGTTGTTTAAACGTGGTTACGGGCGTATCGGGCAGCGGAAAGAGCAGTCTAGTAAACGAAGTGCTTTTGCCGTATTTGGAAGAAAAACTCAACCGCGCAAAACCCTGTCAAGTGCAATGCGACGGAATTCAAGGCGTAGAGTATCTGGACAAAGTCATATCAATAGACCAAAGCGCAATAGGGCGTACTCCTAGGAGCAATCCCGCAACGTATACGGGAGTATTTACTATGATCCGCGATTTGTTCGCCGCAACTACCGACGCTAAGGAGCGCGGATATACCGCAGGACGTTTCAGTTTTAACGTCAAGGGCGGCAGATGCGAACATTGCGACGGCGACGGCATACTTAAAATTGCAATGAACTTTTTACCCGACGTGTACGTTCCTTGCGAAGTGTGCCACGGCGCGCGTTATAACCGCGAAACTTTGGCAGTCAAATACAAGGGCAAATCTATTGCCGACGTACTGGATATGACCGTAGAAGAAGCGGTGGGCTTTTTTGAGAATATTCAGTCAATCAACAACAAGATTCAAACACTGTATGACGTAGGACTAGGCTATATCAAGTTAGGACAGCCTGCAACAACTCTTTCGGGAGGCGAAGCACAGCGCGTAAAACTGGCAACGGAACTTTCTAAACGCAGTACGGGTAAAACGCTGTATATTTTGGACGAGCCCACAACGGGTTTGCATACTCACGATGTGGCAAAACTAATCAGCATTTTACAGCGGCTTGTGGCTAGCGGCAATACGGTAATAGTAATCGAGCACAATCTTGACGTTATAAAAGTTGCCGATTATATCGTAGACTTAGGTCCCGAGGGCGGCGACCAAGGCGGAACGGTGGTGGCGTCGGGCACTCCCGAACAAATCGTAAATGTTGCAGAAAGTTATACCGGACAATTTTTAAAACCCATACTCGGCAAATAAATTAAAACGCGTTATTCCTATTTACGGAAAACGCGTTTTAAAATTGTCAAAATGCCAAGTTGAGAGTCTACAGCAAAACCGTAATAAATCGTCTCGGTAAAACTCTAAAACCCTGAAAGCAATACGGACGTTTACACTCAGTTTTAAATAATGTTTAAATACGGCGCTCAATACGTCAAATTTATAGACGGATATGCTTTTTGCAATTAAATAATTTCTACTCAAATAATATTGATATATCTTTATATGTTAATTGAATTGTAAATTAAGCGGAAATAGTGTACAATTATCGTAATCTACTTTTATGGTGAAATATGTCAAAACAAAGATTACTGATGCTTGACGGCAATAGCATTTTAAACAGAGCATACTTTGCTTTGCCCGCGTTAAACGACAAGGACGGACGTAACGTAAACGCTGTTTACGGCTTTATTAACGTTTTAATAAAGGCTTCGCAGGATTATAAACCCGATAAACTTATCGTGGCGTTTGATAAAGGCGGACAAAACTTCCGAAAGGAAATTTATTCGGCATACAAAGCCAACCGCGCGGGAATGCCCGACGACTTGTTTCAGCAACTGCCTATACTTCACGAATTACTGGCATTGATGAATGTTTCCGTTGTGGAAAAAGCCGGCGTGGAAGCCGACGACATAATAGGTACCGTTACAGCGGCTTTTAAAGGCGACAGTTTTGTCGTATCG
>Ga0137307_100448_pt1 | contig 16252 bp, 19 predicted proteins | sample NAcewD2O_March_2_FD_97180 | JGI IMG/M metagenome (GOLD analysis project Ga0137307, IMG submission 97180) | Mouse cecal microbial communities from Vienna, Austria - N-Acetylglucosamine amended D2O_March | ecosystem: Host-associated > Mammals > Digestive system > Large intestine > Cecum | place...
CGCCCGCCGTATTCATCATCTGCCTTGTCGCATAAAAGGTTGAATAATTGTGTGTAGAGAATACTCGCAACAAAGTTAAAGGTGTCGTCGGTGTCGCTGATAATGACGAAAAGGGCGGTCTTTCTGTCGCCTATGGTGTCAAGCTCCATCTCGTCGGTTTCCATAAGCTCCCGCAGTTCTTTAATGTCGAATGGGGCTAACCTCGCGCCGCATGAGATAAGTATACTTTTTGCTGTCTTGCCTGTTGCTACTTGTCAAGGATGTATTCATCATTTTCATCACTTTTTCTCGGTCTGCCCTGTTTCCCATGCTCTAAGTCGTGGAGAATGACACGCTTTAGCTTGTCCTCTACGCATTGGGTACTTGTATCAGAGAAGTGTACCTCGACTAAATACCTTGTCTTGTCAATTTTCTGTTGCAGACAGAGCGTTAATCGCCCTGTGGTGTTGGTCTGAATGTTGTCGCTCATGTTCCTCCTTTTGGGCGCAAAAAAGACGCATGGTTTACAATTTACTGTTCCATGCGCCTTTACGCTGTTATTTTGATATTAAGTTGTTGATTATGCCAGTTGCATAACCGCTCTTTCGATTTCTTCTACATCATCTGATGTCAATTCGGGGAAAAAGGCAGAAACTTCTTCCACTTTAATACGTCCTCTTTCTATCATTGTTATCACGTTTCTTTTTGTTGTTTCTCTTTCCATATCTTTTGCATATGTTCTCATAATCTGCTCGTCATCAAATAAACTCATCATAATCGTTACTACCTCCACTTCCTTGCTGCTTAGATACTGTTTTAAGATGTTCCTGTCCTTGCAAATACGGATTGTTTCTGTAACCGCCTGTTTCGTCATTCCATGTTCTTTTATCTGCTCGTTAAAAACTTTGCAAAAAACAATGTACTCATTGATTATATTATCCTTGTCGCTCTCATATATGACTTTGGCTTTTATCTCAATATCAATATCTGCACCGTCAAAAAACTCTTGCGATAAAGATATGGTATCGGGCTTTCTGCCTTTGTTGCCTGTGTATATCACATATAATTCGGGCTTTGGCATTTTTACTTTCTTGCTCTTATACAGGCTCTGACTGGTTCGCTCAAAATATTCATGGTAACTCTGTGCTAAATACAGAAGTATTCTGATTAAAATATTTACCGTCCAACTCGATTGCGCTTCCAACAACAAAAGCAACCTATTGTTACCCACCATTATGCCCAAATCATTATAGAGATTATCTGTCAAAACATTGTCTATTGTTACAATATCTAGTGTGTCCTCTGTTGCGTCTGTATCCTCTGGGTGCAATGTTTTATACAGTTTCAGCAAATTCTTTTTATCTTGAAAAAGGTCTAAAAATACACTGTTTTTTGCGGTACGCTTTTCCTTAACTTCCTGCGTCTGTTTTGTATCGTCCGACACCTTACCACCTCGATTTCTAAAAATCTGTAACATAAGATACGATATATCCTGCTCCTGCCACACTTCAATTATACAAAATAAGGCTTGTCTTTACAATAAAATTCACATTAAATTTCTTCCCCCCCTACGCTTAGTCCTGTTCTGTTGCCTGTTCTGCTGTCGGCTCTCGTTCTGAAGCTCCCTTTCAAGGTTCTTTTTGTTGTAGCTGATAACTTCCGCATGGCATCTTTGATAAAGAGAAATTTTTGTCTGGGGGGCTATGTAATTATGGAAGCGGCTACCGGTGCGGAAGATGCAGAGAAAGAAACACAGCCGACTTATTCTGTTGGGGACATGGTAGAACTGAATGGACAGCAATATGAGGTTATGGCCATTGTGATGGATATAGCCACAATTACTGAGGGGTAAACAGCAGTATACAGGATTTTCTTTCGTTTTATCTTCCAGCAGATGCTTTCCGAATGATGTACCCGGACAATACCCTGCGAAAACTGTTCTTTGATGTGTCCGAGGAATGCCAACCGCAGGCGGAAACGATGCTGATTGACGAGGGCCTTTATTATGCGGTTAGTACGCTCTTTGTATCTTATATCCTAAGCGCTTTCGGTGTCCTTGTTGGAGTGCGGATGATGGTAGCCGGTGACTGGACAGCGACTTTCCATTTCACACTCCTGCCCCTTATAATCTGTACACCGATTTTGATTGTCTTTGCAGTCCTGATTCCGTATATCTGTTTTAAGAATTTGGAGAAGCAAAGTATTGTGGAGAGGCTACGGCTTGAATAACAGGGGATTTCAGCAATAGTAGTATTCTAGCAATTCTAAAACTTCTCTGTCAGAAAATCCAAAATATTCATGGTAGGATGCATCTTTTACTGTGTATACATTAAAATAATTAAAACCTGTAAAAATACTTTCCCTGGAAATTCTCAAACATCCGGTGAGCACTGCAAAATACAGGCTGCTGTTTGTTTTTAAAGCCTGGCCAAAAAGGTTTCGGACCAGAGTTACCATATCATCATAGTATCCTGACTGATATGCCTTATCCAGAGGGACGTCATATTCGTCAATGAGAATAATGGCCTTTTGTCCATAGTGCCGGTACAAAAATCCTGACAACATAAATAAACTGTCCTCAAGGAGTTCGTCTGACATTGCAAATTCGCCTCTGTGATTTAATTCTAAAAGTTTTGCAAATTGCAGGCGTTCTGGTTCGGATAATATTTCACTGTTTTCAAGAAAGGAAAACCGGGAAGCTTCGTGACCTATGATGGAACGCAGTTTACCTTTTGCTTTGGCAAAGTTCTCTCCCTCAGCGTTTTTTTAACTAATAGAGATAACCGGAAACTTTCCCATATATTTTTCACAGAGATCTTTTTCTCCGGAAATTGCCAGTTCATGAAAAAGCATTTTATCACACCCGATTTCAAAATAGTATTTCAGCATACTCATATTCAGGTTTTTTCCAAAACGCCTGGGACGTGTGAAGAGATTTACATACGCCATATGCTCCAACAGGTCTTTTATCATTTGTTTTATCAATATAGTAAAATCCCTCTCTGCGGATTACAAACAGTCTAGTTTATTACATGGATAGAGCAACACGGCCGAATAAGGACTTTACACTGGAGTAAAAAGCACTTTAAGGGATATTTTTCAATCCATGTTAGAGGATGGAGATTAAAAAAGAAAAGGTGTAAAGTTCTTATTCTGTTGTATGAATATGGCTTTACACCTTAATTTTATTACACTCCCCCCACTTCCGTACTCTCCCCCTGCAAAAGCACCGGAAGGGTAGTATAGCTTTGCACCTGCAGGGAAGGATTTTCCAATTTGTGCAGCATTACCTGCCCTGCCTGAACCCCCATATCGTACATATTGATGTCAATAATTGTGGGTTTAGGCTCAATTACACCGGAGTAAGGATAGGTGTCAAATGTAAGGAAAGCAATATCTTTGGGGACAGATTTCCCCGTTTTTTCAATGCCTTTTGAAACCCCCAGGGCGATTTGGCTGTTTTCACAGACAATGGCCCTGGGGGGATTTTTTTTGGACAGCAGTGTTAAGGCAGCGGCGGCAGCCTCCCTCACAGAGGAATCCGTGTGTATCACGTGGGATTGGGGCACGCCGTAGCCGTATTTGCCCATAAGCCCTAAAAAACCCCGTTCTCTCTGGACTGAGATAAAGTCAGACTTTCTCCCTCCCACAAAGGCAGCATTTGTGTAATTGCAGGAAATCATGTGCTCTGCGGCAAATTCCCCGGCCAAGGCATGGTTTGTGTCAATCCAGCACAGCTGGCTGGAAAAATTGGGGTGTCCGATAATGATGTGGGGAAATTGGCGTTTTACAAGAAGATTGCCCACGGTTTCATTGACGGCGGAACCGTGTACCACAATACCATCAGCAGATTTCTGGGAAATAATTTTTTCCGCCGTCTCTCCGGGATAACTTTCCCTGGAAGAGTCGATTAATGTCAGGGAATAATTTTCTTTCCCAAGTTCGTTGTGTACACCGCACATGATATCAAACATGTGGGGATTTTTGTACGCCTCATTCCGGGTGATTGCAGTTAAAAAGGCAATATTTTTGGTGGACTGTCTGGCAAAGCTCACCGCCCTGGCATTTGGGGTGTAGTCCAGCTTCCGAATTGCCTCATGAACCCTCTCTGCCGTTGCCGGGGAAATGGTTGACCAGTTGTTTAAAACTTTAGATACAGTGGAGGGGGAAACCCCTGCAAGTCTTGCCACATCATTTATGGTAACTGCCATAAGAACCTCCTTGAAAAGTGACTGAATATAGAATTATAGTATAGCGCTTTCCTAACAAAGTCAAGTATATTTATGGGGATTTCATTGACTTTATAAGAAAAAAAGTGGAAAATAAGATTAGAAGTTGACGTTAAACTTGAAAAATATGGAAAGCGTTTTCCTATATTTGGAATGGAGGAAAAGGATGAAGAGAGAGATTTGTAAAATTTTATGCGGATGTATGATTGCAGGATTAATGGCGGGCTGCGGGGAAGAGCCAAAGGAGAAGCAGACAGATTCTTCCGTGAAAAAAGAGGCCTCTGAGGTAAAGACAGCGGACAAAAAGGAAAGTGCAGGGGAAACCAATATTAAAATCTGGCACGACGGGGATGAGTCCATTATGGATACCATGGAAAAAGACGTGAATGAGATGTTGGAAGAAGAGGGCATTAGGGTTTCTTTTGAAAAGAAAGCCGCCCTGACAGACCAGCTGAAACTTTACGGAACGGATGAGGTAAATGGCCCGGATATGTATTTTTATGCCCACGATTCCCTGGGGATGCTGGCTGAGATGGGAATTTTGGCACCCCTGTCGGATATTTTAGATACAGCTTCCCTGAACGGGGATTTAAATGAGATGACGCTGGAGGCCGTCACATACAAGGATACCCAGTATATGGTTCCGGTTTATTTTGAGACACTGTTGTTTTTGTATAACAAAGGTTTATGGGAGGGGGATGTGCCGGATTCCACTGATGAACTCTACGCCTATATGGAAACCCATACAGATACGGAGGCAGGAACCTATGGGGTGCTCAACCAGCATTCCACAGCCTATAATGTGGCGCCTTTTATTAACGGGTTTGGGGGATGTATTATTGACAAAGAGGGAAATCCCGGACTTAACCTGCCGGAAACTATAGAGGCTGTGGCCTACAATCAGAAATTTGCAGCCCTCCAGGCGGACGGGGATTACAATACGGTGACTACATTGTTTAATGAGGGAAAAGCTTCGGCCATTATCGGAGGGCCCTGGCTCTTATCTGGAATTAAGGATGCAGGCATTGATTTGGGAATAAAGTCGCTCTCCGAATTTACCCTGCCAAACGGTAAGGCTTTGGCTCCCTATTCCGGCGTCCAGGGAGTGGGTGTTTTAAAACACAGTGCAGGGGCAAAAAAAGATGCGGTGGAAAAGGTGTTATCTGCCCTGGCTTCCGAAAAAGTGGGAGTGGATTTGGTGGTAAATAATAACTGTGCCTCAGCTAATGAAAAAGTTTACCATAACAGTGACGTTGCTGCCAATGAAATGGTCCTGACTATGAAAAAGACGGCGGATACGGCAGAGCCTATGCCAAATATTCCCCAGATGAGCGTTATGTGGGGGCCGGCGGAAGGATTTTTGGCGGCGGTGAATAAGTCAAATGAGGATGTATCACAGGCGGCAGAGGATTTCCAAAAAGAGGCAATTACCGCAATTTCTGATATTCAGTAAAAGAGCGAAGGAGCAAACCATGAAAAACAGGAAAAAGGCCACTCCATGGCTGTACACATTGCCGGCATTTCTACTAATAGGGATTGTCATTGTGTTTCCAATTCTCTATACGGCATATATTTCTTTGACAAACATGAATCTGTACCATTGGAATGATTTTCATCTTATCGGCCTGGAAAATTATAAGCGGGCGCTTTTAAAGGCGGATTCGGGATTTCTCTCCGCCATTGGCACAACCATTTTGTGGACGGCTGTAAATATGGGCGTGCAGCTTTTTTTAGCCTATTTTATTGCCCTTGGATTAAATGCGGAGGGGCTAAAGTTAAAGCGTGTGTATAAAACACTTCTTATGTTTCCCTGGGCTATGCCCGCATATGTTTCCATTCTTTTGTGGAAGGTTTGTATGTTTAACTCAGAATTTGGCCTTTTAAACAAAGTGGTAACAGCCCTTGGAGGCACAAAACTGAATTATCTGTCTGAGAATGTACCTGCATTTCTGGCATGTACGGTTTTAAATCTCTGGATGGCCCTGCCTTTTATGATTATGATGATTGACGGCGCATTGCAGAGCATAGATGCCAGTCTGTATGAAAGCGCTATGATGGAGGGAGCCGGTTTCTGGCAGAAAAGTATTTTTATCACCCTGCCCTGCATCCGCCCCATCATTGCTCCTTCCGCAATTATGACTGCCTTTACCACTTTTAAGCAGTTTGATATTATCTATCTTTTGACAAAACAGAAAGGCTCCTTAACCGGGGCCTCCATACAGACAATTATCACATATGCCCACGAAAATGCATTTGTTTCCAATAATTACGGACTGTCCTCGGCGGTTTCTATTCTAATATTTGGAATTATTATCCTGTTTTCTGTGTTTACAAACCGGGGGCTAAAGGAGGAAAATTCATGAGAAAACGAAAAATCAGGCAGGCACTTTCGCTTATTAGCTTAAATACAGTTTTTTTAGCTCTCTGTTTTATCACCCTGGTTCCGGTGCTGTATGCTTTTTTGCTCTCTGTCAGTGATGGCAGCAGTGCATTTGCAGGAGGGGTCGGTCCCAGGAGTTTTACTTTGGAAAATTACAGGAGAATTATAACGGAAGAGCCCTTTTTGCTGTGGCTTAAAAATTCAGTGGTATTAAGCCTGGGTACTATGGTACTTGCCATGGGGTTTGCCACCACGGCTTCCTACGCTTTTTCCAGATACCGTTTTAAGGGAAGGATGAAGATTTTGTTTCTCCTGGTGCTGTTAAATGCCTTCCCCCAGATTTTGTCCATGTTTGCAATTTTCCGTCTCTTTAAGACTTTTGGGCTTTTAGATTCCAATGCAGGGCTGATGATTGTGTATGCGGGGTCTATGTGCATTTTCAGTATCTGGAATTTAAAGGGGTACTTTGACACAATTCCGATGGAAATAGAAGAGGCTTCTAAAATTGACGGGGCCTCGGATTTTACAATGCTGGTGAAAATTGTCCTGCCTCTTGCCCGGCCTGCGATTATCGTGACGGGGGTGATGGTGCTGATTTTTGTGTGGAACGAATATCTTTTTGCCACTACTTTCCTTTTAAACGGAGACAAATATACGCTTGCCGGGGGGCTTTACCAGCTTCAGGCCAATGATTACAGCAGAAGCTGGTCATTGTTTACGGCGGCGGCAGTGCTTGTAAGCATTCCTATTTTGATTATTTTCTTTTGTATTCAAAAGTATATGGTTTCCGGCTTGACGGCCGGTGGCGTGAAAGGCTGATTTTTTGAGAGAATGGAGATGAAACAATGCAGTTAGAAGGAGTTTTGCATATACCCTTGTCCTGTTATGCCTATGCCCTGGGGGAGCATACCCTGGTGATACGCTTAAGGGCCGGGAAAAATCAGATAAAGGAGAGCCGTTTGTTTTACGGTGACAGAGTCTGCGTAAATGACCCGGTGGATGTGACGGAAGTGGAGATGGAGCGCATTGCGGAGGATGGCTTGTTTGAATATTATGAGGCTAAAATCAGGGACAGCTATACCAGAGTGTGCTATTATTTTTCCCTGGATGACGGAAACAACAGAATTTATTATGGGGAATACGGATTTTCTGGGGAGATTCCGACAAACAGGACACATTTTTTTCAATTCCCCTATATTCGCAGGGAGGATATCCCGGCCATTCCCCCCTGGGCCAAGGAAATGGTGATGTACCACATTTTTCCGGACAGTTTTGCAAGCGGAAAGCGTTTTTTAAGGGATGAAAAAAAATGTATTACAGAAAATGGAAAGGTATATAAAAGCACCCATGGGGGGACCCTTCGGGGAATTATTGAAAATGTGGATTATCTAAAGGATCTGGGTGTCAACTGTGTGTATTTAAACCCTGTGTTTGCCGCGGAGTCCTGCCACAAGTATGATACCATAAATTATTTTGAGGTTGACCCCTGTTTTGGGACGAAGGAGGAGCTTCGGGAGCTTTCCGGTGAACTTCACAAAAATGGGATGCGTCTGATATTAGATGGGGTTTTTAACCACTGCGGCGCCCAGTTTGACGGTTTTGTGGACGTGCGGGAAAAGGAAGAAAAATCAGGGTATAAAAACTGGTTTTATGAGATGCCTTTTCCTGTTTCCTATGAGACGCCTCCCAATTATGAGGCATTTGCCTATGTAAAAGAGATGCCCAAGTTAAATACAGGGGCTTTGGAGGTGGCAGACTATTTTGCAAAGGTGGGTGTATTTTGGATTGAGTATGCGGATATTGACGGCTGGCGTCTGGATGTGGCAAATGAGGTTAACCACGAATTTTGGCGGAAGTTCCGCAGAGAGGTAAGGAAGGTAAAAGAAGATGCGCTCCTGATTGGGGAAATCTGGGAGAATGCGCAAATTTGGCTTTTAGGCGACCAGTTCGATTCCACCATGAATTACACTTTTATGTCCCTCTGCCAGGAATTTTTCGGAGAGAAGAGGATTTCCGTGGAGGAGTTTGACGGAAAAGTAAATGCCATGCTTCTCCGCTATCCCTACCCTGTGTCCCTGGCTCAGATGAATTTTTTGGACACCCATGATGTGCCAAGGTTTTTCTCCTGCTGTAACAAAGATAAGGCTTCCTTTCAGGCTGCGGTGTTTTTCTTAATGACCTGTCCCGGGGCGCCTTCGGTTTTTTATGGAGATGAGGCCCTGATTCCGGGAAAAGAGGAGGAGGAATACCGGGCTCCCATGCCCTGGGGAGAAAGGGTGCCTTCCATGGAAGAATATTTTAAGAAGTGTATTAAAATGCGGAGAAGCCTTCCGGCCCTTACCCGGGGAAATTTTCGAAGCGTCATTGTGGACAATGAAAAAATGGTTTACGGTTTTACCAGGAAATGCCCAGAGCAGGAAGTGCTGGTTCTGCTTCAATTATCCCAAGAAAAGCAAAAGGTTGTTTTGCCGGAACGTTTTAAGGACAGGCTTTGTGACTGGGAGAAAGGGGAGAAGGTGACAGGGAGGGAAGTGGAACTTTCGGCTATGGAAGGGAAGGTTTTTGTATTGGTAAATCCATAGAAGATAAAAAAGGTGTAAAATCCGATATAGGGTTTTACACCTTTTAAGAGCCCTTTATTCACTAATTAAAGGCGGTTTCTGATATAATTTTCGATTAATCTGTTTTCGTTCAAGTTCAATTTGTTTTAATGCTTTTTCATCATCTGTTACGGCCTCAATTCGTTCCAGGATAGAGAGTTGGTCAAATAAATAGTTATTAATTTCTTTTTCAGTTGGCATATGATCACCTGCTTTCCTATAGGCACATGAATGGTTCTATTCATATTGTACCATAAAATTGGAATTAAATCCAGGTAGCCCCGTCCACAGACAGGATTTCCCCTGAAACATAACTTGATAAATCACTGGCCAGATACAAAAATGCGTCGGCCACTTCCTCAGGCTCCCCCGGCCTTCCCATAGGAATCTGCATGGAAATTCTCTTTACCACTTCATCGGGAAGAGCGGCAACCATATCTGTTTTAGTCACTCCCGGTGCAACGGCATTTACTCTGATGTGGTCTTTTCCTAATTCTCTTGCAAGGGAGATGGTTAATCCGTTTACTGCAAATTTGCTGGTGGGATAGCCCACGCCGCTGGACTGGCCGGTTAAGCTCACCATGGAACTGGTGTTTATAATACAGCCGCCCCCCTGCTCTTTCATGATTTTTACTGTGGGAAGAATGGTGTAAAACAGAGCATTTACATTTAAATTTATAATATTGTTAAATTCTTCCGGGGTATAGTCACATAAAGGCGTGCTCTGGGAAATTCCTGCATTGTTTACAAGAATGTCGATTTTACCGTATTTATCTTTTATCTGTTTAATAGCAGCCTCAACTTCTTTTGGGTTTGTCAGGGCAGGATACATCCCTTCCACTTCCCAGCCTGCATTTTCTGCTTTTAAGCTGTCAAGGGCTTTGTCTACGGTTTCTTTTCTGGAGCCAAAGAGAATCACTTTTGCGCCGTTTTCCAGATATTTTTTTACGATACAGTATCCGATTCCTCTTGTGCCTCCTGTTACCACTGCTACTTTTCCTTTTAACATAAGCGAAAACCTCCTTTTCTATTTCTATATTGTACCAATAATGTGAAAAATTAGCCAGTTATTTTTCATTGACAGAGCCCTTTAGATTTTTATTTCACCACCACAGTCCCGCTGTCGCTTATGACAGACAGGGAAGTTTCCCCACTGCCAACGATTCCCTGCTTTTTTTGTTCCGTATCGGAAGCCGGGTTGAGATTTTCCAGTTTTAAGGTGATGTCTCCCGAACCGCTGGAAACGTCATAGGTCAGGCTTTCCGGGGTGTTTTTATGGGACAGGGAGATATCTCCCGATCCTGTTTTTATGGACAGGCTGTTATAGCCGCTGATATTGTTGATTCCCACTTCCCCGGACTCTGTTGAAAATGCAGCTTCCCTTGTTTCACTGTTTTTTAAAGTGACATAGGCGGATTTCGTGGACATGTGGGTTTTTGTGCAGGAACTGTCCGTTAATTTTATGTCTCCGGAATCGGAGAACATTTCTGCGCTAAGAGCTGTCAGGTTTGAAATCGTCAGGGCGCCGGAATCATTTTCTACATTAAAATCGGAGAGCTGAATATTCTGTACTGTCATATTTCCGGAGCCGTTATGAATATTCAGGGAAATATCCGTATTTTCCGGAAGGGAAAGGGTAAACTTTCCGGATTTCCCAAAAGAGAATTGGTCAGAAAGCCCTTTGGAGGAGCTGTCGTTTTGGCAAATGGTAAGCTCTGTTCCATCTAATGAAAGCTGAATGTCCTTTTCCTCTTTTATTTTGTCGCTGCTTATATGAACTTCGCCGTCATCTGAGGCGGAAATGTCAAAATCCCAGGAATCACTGTCCACGGTGATTTTGGAGATGTTTTTATAGGCAAAGTCTTCGCTGGGGGTAGTTTTTTGTTCTGATGTACAACCTGCCAGGAAGAGAGCTGCGGCAAAAATTCCTGCAGATAATAAATTTTTATTTATTTTGTTAAATTTCATACGATACCTCCTTATAATAAGTCCTTGCGTTCCGCATTATAAATGGACAAAAAGGCAAACAGGAAGGATAATGCGGTTAAAACGACGGGGAAAAGGGCATTGCCTGCCATAGAGAAATCCCCCACATTTGCCTGGGTGAGGAAGATGAGCAAAAATGAAGTGACAATAGTGGTTTTTGAAGATTTTTTTATCATCCCTATAAATAATGCAATGAAGCTCATGCTTACGATTACCCCTGACTTTAATATTAACTGGAGATAAAAGGACAGGTCTCCAATATTAAAATCAATGAAAAAAGAAGAGGGCATACACTTTGAACCTGCAAATATGCAAAGATAGACTGCCAGTTTGGTGAGTACTAACGCTGCAAAATTAAAAAGCCACACGGCAAGCATCTGGGAAGCCAATATTTTCTGCCGTTTGATAGGGTAGGAAAACATCAGGTTCATGGTCTTATTTTTGTATGCGCTGACAATAAATGAGGATAACATTACGCTGGTAAAAATAAGAAATGACATGCTGGTAAATAGTTCTATGGGGGCGGAAATTGCATTCATTCCCTCTGCGGCGTCTAAAGTGCCGTCGGGGTCGTTTGCGATTCCAAGAAATGCCAGGGCAAAGATGAACAGGCACAGGCAGCCAGCCAGAATCAGGGCATTTCGTATGTATTTTCCAATGTTATTTTTCTTCCATTCTAATTTTATCAGTTTTAACATGATTCTCCCTCCTGTGTCAGTTTTAAGAAGTAATCCTCCAGGCTTTCCTGTTTTTTCCCGATGGACTGGATAGTTATCTCATATGAAGTAAATGCTTTTGAGATATCATTGGGGTTTACGTTCTTGTCATAAATGCGGATATGATGTTCATCAAATATTTTAAAATTTGTCAGTTCCAGTTTGTCGGAGAGGACATAGGCCGCTCTCTTTGCGTTTTCCACTGCGGCTTCTACGTAAGCTGTATTCATTTCCGAAATTTTCTCCATGGAAATTTCTTTCATCATCTGTCCTTTGTGGATAATCCCTATGGTGTCTGCAATGCTTTCCACTTCTGAGAGAATATGGCTGGATATGAAAATGGTAATGCCGTATTCCTGGCAGAGCATCCGAAACAAATCCCGGAGTTGTTTCATTCCGGCGGGGTCAAGGCCGTTGGTGGGCTCGTCTAAAATTAAAAGCTCCGGCATACAGAGGATGGCCCGGGCAATTCCCAGGCGCTGCCGCATCCCCAGGGAGTAGCTTTTTGCCGGTTTTTCGGCGTCATTCCACAAACCCAGCAGCTCTAAGGATTTTTTCGGGCTGTCCGGGGTGTGGTATCCCATGTATTCGCAGTGGAGTTTTAAATTGTCCAATCCGCTGAGATGGTCGTAAAAACAGGGAAATTCGATAATGCTTCCCATTCGCTTTAACACCTCATAGGAGGTGGGGGTAAGGGTTTCCCCGAAGAGTTCCACCCTGCCCTGGGTTGGTTTCCAGAGATTTGTAATCATTTTCATAACAGTGGTCTTTCCGGCTCCGTTTGGCCCTAAAAATCCGTAGATTTCTCCTTTTTTTACATGGAGATTTACGTTTTTCACCAAATCTTTGCCGTCAATGGTTTTTGTCAATTGGTTTGTCTGTAATATATTTGGCATATGGTTACCTCCTTTTCTTAAAAACCATTGTAGAGACTTTGTTTTTCAAAACTCTTGCCCAATTCTTACAAATTTCTTTCGTAGGTTTACAGGGAATACTTTTTATGAAAACACTCTCTTCAGAATTTCTTTAATCTAAGGGTAAAAATTGTTTTCACCCAGGGTTCGCTGGTTAAAAGCAAATCGCCTCCCAGCTTTAGCGCCAGGTTTTTTGCAATGGTGAGTCCCAGACCATTTCCCTGTATGTCCCGGTTTCTGGAGTCTTCCATCGTATAGAGACGGTCAAAAACATTTGAGGCAAATTCGTTGGGGATGCCTTTTCCTTTGTCCATTACGTCAATAGATACACTGTTTTCATCCTGGCGCAGGGCAATTCCCAGATATTTTCCGTCTATTCCATAGCGTATCACATTGGACAGGAGATTTTGAAGGATGCGGGAAATGGAATCCTTTTCTCCCTGTACAAAAATAGCCGTTTCCGGTATGGAAATGTCAACGGTAAAGTCCTTTTGGAGGAGAATATCGTAAAACCCCAGTACAGTTTCTTTGCATGTTTCCGTAATATTAATTTTCGTAAGGATAATATTTGTATCGCCGGATTCCAGTTTTGCCAGAGTAAAAAACTGGTTGATCAGATTCATTACCTCTTTTGCCTTGGATTGCGCCTTTTTTAGCATTTCATCTTCCGGGCGGTTCAGTCCCATAATTTCCAGGTATCCAAGGATTACAGTTAAAGGCGTTTTGATATCGTGGGATATATTTGACAACATTTTTTTGGAGGAAATTTCTTCTCTTTTAAAGTCAGCCTTAACTTTCTGGTGCTTTAAAAGCAAAAGATTTATCTGCCCGTCTAAATCCTTTAGCACTTTATTTTCCGTAAATACCATTATTTTCTCATCGCTGTCTTTTTCCATGATTTCCCGGAGTTTTTCGGTGATTTTTATTAATTCTGACTGTATTCCCCTGGTAAAGACAAAACGCTGGTATATGAGGATAAGAGTGAGGAATATGACAGTAAGTGCCAAAAAGAATATGAGGATTGTATTGTCCATTTTAGAAATCTCCCAATTTATAGCCGATTCCCCACACAGTAATCACGTATTTAGGGTTTCTGGGAGAATCTTCGATTTTATTTCTCAATCTGCTGATATGCACATTTACGGCGTTTTCATCCCCGAAATAGGCGTCCTTCCAGACAAGGGAATAGAGCTGCTCTTTTGTATACACTTTTTTGGGATTTTCCATAAGAAGCCTTAAGATTTCAAATTCCTTTGCCGTAAGTTCCAGGGATTTGCCGTCTTTTGTGACGGTGTAATTTTCTAAGTTCATAACAAGACTGCCTTTTTTCAGAGTTGTCCGGGGATTTTGGGGGGAGGGGGCATATTGGGTGTTTCTTCTGATATTTGCCTTAATCCGGGCAAGCACTTCTGTGACGGAAAAAGGTTTTGTGATATAGTCGTCGGCTCCTAAGCCAAGGCCAAGGGTTTTATCGGAATCCGTGTCTTTGGCGGAGAGAATAATGATGGGCACAGTATGGCTTTCCCTGATTTTGCCCATAACTTCTATGCCGTTCATTTTCGGTATCATTAAATCCAGAAGCACCAGGCTGAAATTGTCGGCAAAAAACTTTTCGCATGCGTTTTCCCCGTCGTATGCCGTGACAACTTCAAAGTTTTCTGTGGTGAGGAAGTTTTTTAGCATGGTGCTGATTTCTATGTCGTCTTCTATCAGTAAGATTTTGTCCATTTGAGTGTCCTTTCTGTGTAAATTTTTTACAAATGTCATTATAGTGTGTTGGAAAAGTTATTACAAGAAGATTTTTACTCAGAATTTTATTTCATGAACAAAAAAACTTCCGAGATTTATACTGACAAAATAGGGTTGTCTGTGCTAGAATTAAAGAAACTTAAGTATGCGGATAAAAAGAAACAGGAGATGAAAGAGAGTGTGTGGAAGTAGATGGATATAGATAAATTCTGGAAAGATGTTTTAGAACAAAAAGCGGATGCTATCAGGGAGTATTTTGACAGGAATGCATATATAAACTGGCATTGCACAAATGAGCATTTTACTGTGGATGAGTTTATTATTGCAAATTGTGAATATCCAGGCAGTTGGAATGGTGAAGTAGAAAGAGTTGAGAAAACAGGCGATTTATTTGTGACAGTTACTCATGTGTATTCTCTAAATAGGGAATTGTCATTTCATGTGACATCTTTCATAAAAGTTGTTGATGGTAAAATCACAGCAATAGACGAATACTGGGCGGATGATGGATCTGCACCTGAATGGAGATTGGATAAACATATTGGAAAGGAAATTAGTTAATGAGTTATATTCTTTTTTCACTGATTTATTTTGTTGTATCCAATTTTCTTGTTTTCCAAAAATGTTCGGGCCTGTTTTTGATATTTCTCCCATTCTATATTGCGGGGAATTTCTGCCCGGTATTTTCCCTGCCCTGCACAAAGCGTCTGAAAAATTGTGCCAAAGGCAATGCCCTGCTTATAGAATTTCTCGGTTCCGCCGCATTGTCCATTGCACTGTTTATCCTGAGTTTTACAACCCTTTTGCCCCTGGACAACATATTTAAGGATCCGAAACTTTGGATTATCAATACACTGATTGCCATTGTCCTTGAAGCTGTTGTTTTCTGGAATGGCATGCTCCGCATATTTTTTTCGTCGGAGCAGCTTGGAATCAAGATGCGGGTAATCGCGGTTATCTGTGGTATGATACCCATTGTGCATCTGGTTGTCCTTGGCCGGATGATTCAAATTGTATCAGATGAGATTGTAATGGAAAACCGGAAAATAGTGTTGGGCAAGCAGCGCTGGGAACAGCAGATTTGCGCCACAAAATATCCTGTTCTCATGGTTCATGGCGTATTTTTCCGGGATTTCAGGTATTTTAATTACTGGGGACGTATTCCAAAGGCGCTTGAAGCAAACGGCGCACGTATATTCTATGGGAACCATCAGTCGGCGGCATCCGTTGAAGACAGTGCCCTTGAGCTTGCGGCAAGAATCAGGGAAATCATAGAGGAGACAGGCTGTGAAAAGGTTAATATCATTGCACATTCCAAGGGAGGTCTTGACTGCCGTCATGCGCTGAGTCTGCCGGGTATGAAAGAGCATGTGGCAACCCTCACTACCATAAACACACCCCACAGGGGATGCGAATTTGCCGATTACCTGCTCACGAAAATCCCCCGGGCAGAGCAGGAAGCTGTGGCAAAAACATATAATGCCGTACTAAAAAAATTGGGTGATCCTAATCCGGATTTTCTCGCAGCAGTAAATAATTTAACTGCGTCTTTTTGCAGTGAATTTAATAATAAGTTTCCGGATGTGCCTGGTATCATGTATCAGAGCATCGGGTCAAAACTCAACAAATCTGTCGGCGGGCGATTTCCCTTAAACTTTACCTATCATCTCGCCAAATACTTCGACGGGGTAAATGACGG
>Ga0137307_101877_pt1 | contig 16200 bp, 17 predicted proteins | sample NAcewD2O_March_2_FD_97180 | JGI IMG/M metagenome (GOLD analysis project Ga0137307, IMG submission 97180) | Mouse cecal microbial communities from Vienna, Austria - N-Acetylglucosamine amended D2O_March | ecosystem: Host-associated > Mammals > Digestive system > Large intestine > Cecum | place...
GAGCTTTACCATGCGGAGGATATGCGGCGGTGTAGCGTGTGCGGCTCACCCTTTGCGTCCAGCTCTAACCGGGCTATTTACTGCCCGGACTGCCGGAAGCGTATCACCCGCAGACAGACCGCCGAGCGCATGAGGAAACTACGGGCGAATGTGACGCGATAGGGGCAAAAAAAGCCTTGCAATATGCGGCTTTCCGGGCGGGAAAACAAGGAGGTAAGGGATTTATACCTTTACCCCGCAAAATGGCGTTCTATTGCGTCACAATCCAATCTCTACACCCATAAGAAAACCAGGGCACGGTAGCTGTATGATAGCTACCGCGTCCCGGTTTTTGCTTGAAAAAAACAGAAATTAGTGATATAAAATTCTAGCACATCGCTTCCCAAACTACAACGTAGTCTACCAATGTCATTTAGTTAACGGTACCGGACGCCGCGAGGAACATAAAATGCTCCGTCACCACGCTTTCGCTCGGTAAAAAGCGTAACGGACACTAAACTCGTGAGGAACCTCGTTAAGTGCCGACGCTTTTTAACGGGTTCCTTGAGCATTTTATGTTCCTCACGGCTGAATCAAGGCACTAACTAAATGACATTGCGTAGTCTACATACCCGTTTTTATTTTATGCATTTTCGGTTTGCCTTAAAATATACTATTGTTTTTTAGAACGGTTGCATAAGCCTCCTTCTTCCAAGCTATTTTAATTTTTGTTTCTCTAAAAGTAATCCACATGCAATTGCTGACGTACAAAAAACAAGAATGAGATACCATAGATTATTCATACAAAAGCCACCATCCAACATCAATTGATATCCCCAAGAAGCAGGGAAAATACGCCCCATCGTCTCAAGAAAATCGGGCAGTAAATTGATGGGGAACATAATTCCCGAAAGCATAATCGAAGGCAAAAACAGTAATTGCGCTATCATCGTTAATTTCGCCTGGTTTTTTATAACCAGCCCTAAAATGCTTCCTATACTTAACGACACAATCATGTATACAGCAAGTGCAAGAAAAAAAAGCGGAAGATGCATCGGCAAAACTGCTTCAAACAGTATAGGGGCAAGCAACGTTATCCCAACACAAGCAATCATCAAATGGGTAAATGCAGAAAGAAACATTGTAGCAAGACCCAAATAGATAGGCACTCCATTGGCTTTATATACTTTTTTTATATCACTTCCATAAGTTTCCATCAACGATGGCGGCAATCCAATAAATGCCCCCATTGAAACACTCATAACAATCATGGATGGTATCAGCGTGCTTCTCATTTCAGGCATAACGGAAGTAAATATACCTCCCATTAGAAGAAAGAAAATCAGCGGTACGATATAGCAGGTAACCAACAAAGCTTTACTTCTCATATCCAATTTCCACTGCAACGCCACACTATATAAAAAACCACTCATTCTGTTTCCCTCCCCGCTATTTCCATAAAATGCTGTTCCAATGTTCCACTATCAACTTTAATATCCAACACATGGATTCCCTTGCGTTTCAACTCACTGAGCAGGGAAATCAAAGCATCTTCAATATTGTCCGTTTCAAAAGTGCTGTCCTCCTGTTGGGTTTTAATATGGATAAAATATTTTTTTCCAACCTTATCTGTCAGTTCCGAAGCGGTGCCGCAAAAAACAATCTTCCCATTATTCAAAATAGCAATGCGATCACATAAGGTTTCTACTTCCGCCATATCGTGACTTGTCAAAACAATCGTTTTTCCTTGTGATTTGAGCTTCCGGATTTGCCCGTGAAGCGAAAGCCTGCCCTCCACATCGAGCCCTGCCGTCGGTTCGTCAAGAAAAATAACATCCGGATTGCCAATTAGTGCAAGAGCTAGGTGTAACCTCCTCTTTTGCCCTGTGGATAGTTGAAGATACTGCTTTTTTTCGATTTCTTTGATACCAAGGTCATTAAGCATAGCATAATCCATTTTTGCCCTATTCCATTTTGCAAATAGTTTGATAGCCTCCATCGGTTTAATATGGGCAGGCAAAGAAGAAGATTGTAACTGGATGCCCATTTTCCCGTTTACATTAATCATACCACTATCATATCCCCTCAAACCCTCAATGCATTCAAGCGTAGTCGTTTTTCCCGCCCCATTTACGCCAAGCAGAGCAAAAATCTCTCCTTTTTCAATTTGGAAATCCAGCCCTTTTAAAACAACATGACTTTCATAGTTTTTCTTCAGCCCACAAACTTGTATCGCATTGCTCATTGTTCCACCCCCTCAAACGGATTTACTCCCAGTTTTGAAAAATATACTTGCAAAGCCGGGTTTAAATAATCATTTACGATTTTTTGCCGTTCTTCCCACGCATTTGTTGCGGTATCAATGTTTCCTATTTCTATCAGTTTCGGCAGCATACTCATATCCCCGTTCGTAAATTCCATAATCAAGCCCCAATATTCTTTCACAATCTGCTGGCATTTTTCGCTTTCAGGTGGCACACTATCCTTTTGAAGCTGTACGATTTCATCACTTAGACGGTTAAATCTGTCCATAAATTTTAACCCGCTTACTTTATCAAATTGATTGCGGATATGATCAAGCGTATCATCATCGAAACGCTTAATGAGATAGTAAGAGTCATTCTTCATTTGCAGATTCACAATAATATCCGCATACTTCTTAAAATTGACTGTCTGCATCTGTAATACTTCTGCTTTTAACTGTTCTATGGCTATCAAAGAAGCGGTGAGCTGTTCTATTTTCCTGCGTATGCCATCTGCCTGTTCGGTAAGGGCGTTTGCAACATCAACCGGTGTCTCTAAAGAAATTAAGTGCCGCTTTATATCATTCAAAGAAAAACCTAATGATTTCAAAGACATAATTTGATGAAGCGTCACTAAATCCTTATCCGTATAAAGCCTGCGCCCGCCTTCGCTTCCTGCCGACGGAGGCAGCAAACCCTCTTTATCATAGTATTGCAGGGTACGGACAGTAATCCCTATCTTCTTTGCAACCTCCCCAACGGTCATATACCCTTGGGGTATTGATTTGTGTTTTGTCATCATTATCTACCTCCTGAAATGTATTATAAATCATTACGCCACGTCATAAGCAAGGCTTTGGGGAGGAAATTTTAGGGAGCAAAAGTCCTTTACCGGCACTAATGTCATAAAATCAACAGGATAAAAAAAACTTCCTTGCAGGCTTCTCCGCCTGCAGCGGCTTGCGACAGCAACATGCAAGTGGCTTTTGTACGATGTAGAGGAGACTCTAAAATCGTGGAAGCCAATACTTAACACGATTTTCGCCTTAAGAGGATCATCGGAATGCTCCGTACAACAGCAAAACAAGTTTTGCTGCACAAATTTTTTGTGCAATCTGCCAAGTGGCACTGCCGGGAAGACCTTTTGACACCCGAATCCTATATGGTAAAAATACCACCAGCTTCTCTGCGAATTATACAGATTGCATTGGCTAATTTTTAGAAAAAAGCACTACAAAGGAAAAAGGATATAAAAGCAAAAATAGCCAGCCCGAAGGAATTTACGGACTGGCTGTAACGGCAAAGTAATGTAATTGTAAAGCTGATAAAAATCAAAGACCCCACTGCAAGCAACGGGGTATCAAACTTGCAGCGCTGCAGAGCAGCGGGGTATTTGACCCTCGCGGCAGTCTTGCTCGCGGGAATAAAAGGTTATTTATCAACTGTTATTGCAAAAAGCGATTTTATTTTGGATCATCAACAAATATATTGGTTTAAAAATTGTATTGCCTTTCTCTTATCAGAACACCCCATAGTATATTCCTCGCCATTATTATATTTTACTATAATTTCATATCTCAGTATTGGCACAACATTTTTTTCATTGTACCCCATAATAAAATTAACTGCCATCTCTATTGATTCACATATTTGAGGCACACCATGAATAGGAATCACAATAACTTCTGTAATAACAGTGTCTAATGAATTACATAAAGCTTCTACAAGACTTTCCAATTGTTGCTCATACATACAATAAAAACATTTTTGAAGCTTTATGACATCATTATTATCAGAAAGCACAAAACTCAAATCATCAATAATTTTTTGTATTGTTTCTTCATTAGTATCCTCTTCCCAACGGATTGAAACACCAACTGTATCAAATAAGCTACATATCTCAGAATAAGTAAAATACAAAACAAAAAAGCCCTGCGACTGAAGTTGAACAATTGCATTGTTTGTAAATTCTCCTGCTAAAACAGCCGCATAAAATGGAATTTCTTTTGCATGAGTTTGGGCTAAAGGAATAATTGCCCCTGCTATTTCTTGAACTTTATTTTTAGAATGTTTTTTATATCTTCTCCAAGCCATTTCAATATATGCTTTCGGAAGTCCAATTTTTGTTTCAGAACCTCCTTTTTCGACAACAATATCCAACTTATGCTTATTCCCTCTGCTATCTCTCCCTATTACTTCCCTTTGGTTTCCTCGTGCCGGCCTTGGGTGGCGGTAATCTAAATAAAAACCTTTCTCTGAAACAATAGGTTCTAAATACCGAACAATAGCAATCTCAAAAAAACCTCCTATTAATTCTCCAAGTTTATGAGATAGTGATGTCGCCATAATTTTGCTCCTCCTAAAATTGCGGTAAAATATAGTTCATAATGTGTGTAGCAAAAGCTTGTGCTAATAAAGGTGGAACTGCATTTCCAACTTGGTCATCCTGTGTTAACCACTTAGCCTTTCTTGTTAGGTTACCAAAAAAACAATAATCATCATCAAAGGACTGCAAACGAGCAGCCTCTCGTACCGTAAGTCCTCTATTCATTATTGGATGAATAAGATCTGTTCTAAAATTACACGTAACAGTACGACTTGGCAATTTTACATCAAGTTTATAAGCATTCTGCTTTTTTGTTCTAATTTCAGGAGGCAAAACCGAATTATTACGTCCCTGAGGAATCATAGCATACCTTTCTTGAATCGCCTTTGAATGTTTTGTTGCCCTATGGTTAAAAATAATACCTGGAATACGTTCCCCCACACGTTCTTTCTGAAACGTATTTTTCCAGGATGGTATTACTTTTATTTCTTCTTCACCTTCGCCTTGATCTATCTGTGGGAGATTGGAAAGCGCTTCTTCAACAGTGACATATGGTAAAATTTCTTTTTCAAATAATTCAATTTGACCATCATCAATCACTTTTCCATGAGTTGTTTCCGGAAAAGTGATTTTTTTATCAGAACCTCTAACTCCTATTAATACAAAACGAGGCCTGGCTTGGGGAACCCCATAATCAGCAGCGTTTATAAGGGCATACTTACATTGATAACCTATTTCTCCAAACTTTGCCAGAATTGCATTCAATACACGCCCATTTTGCATATTCATTATTCCATACACGTTTTCAAAAAATATCACTTTGGGTTGAATGTCTTTGGCAATCCTTATGTATTCCCTAAATAAAACATTTCTTGGATCATCAGATAAACGCTGCCCTGCCAAACTAAATCCTTGGCAAGGTGGACCTCCAGTCATTACATCTATTTCGTCCGCATTACAACCCGCTTTTAATAATAATTCTGCAGAAGTTACTTCACGTATATCTTTTAGTAAATATGGAATCAATGGATGGTTAAAAGTAAAAGTATGCTTCGCCTCCTCATCGAAATCATTTGCACAAACACAAGTATATCCTGCTTTGCGAAATCCTTCTGTAATTCCACCTGCACCTGCAAATAAATCAATCGTTTTATACATATATACCTCTCAACAATTCGCAAATTAGCAATTTTTTCCTTTTATATGTATCTATTGCCTTTTCCTATACCTTTTCTCAATCCCAAGGGAATAGACCGCCATTGCCACAATGCTTTCTGCCATAACCCCCAGCACGGAAAACATTATCCATGCGGAGTTTTGCCCTGCAAGTAAAGGAACCCCCAAAGCTATCAGCACTATGCCGAAAATGCCGAACAGCTTCGCCACCGCATGGTTATATTTTTTTATGTCAAAAACTTCCAACGTCTCCACATTGGCCCAGAATCCTGCCGGTTTTTTTGAAAACCATACATATATGGCCAAACCGATAAACATACATCCAAAAACAGCCCATACGATAAAACCCGTTATCCTGCCATCCATAATATACCTCCTCAACATTGATTTATTTTATACGATAATACATTTTCCCCCTTACTTTCCAGGTTGTTGTGGAACGTGGATTAGCTTTCCAAATAACTAACCATGCAACGCCCAACGCAGGAAAAAAGTGGGCACTACCATGAAAAACACAACATGCCCCACCGAAGCCGGGTAATTAAAACACACTTGACCGTGGAAGAATGCAAAAGGAAATCAGTATAAGACCTCTCACTATTCAATAGGAAGATTATGCTGTTTTAAAAAAGAAAGTTTATCCCAATATCCGCGCTGGAACACTATCTTTTCATTTACAATATGAAAAAATCCGCATCCACGCAGTCCTAATGGGTCTTTCCACTCTAAGATAGCCCATTGTCCGTCTTCAAAGATATTTTCCACAATGCAAACCATTTTCGCAGCCAAGAACTCATTCGTAAACATTTCTTTGATAGCCGCAATCCCTATAACAGATTCATTTGCAACCTGGTGATTGGTTGCACCCTCATCATAAAGGCCGACAATCGCATCTACATCACCAGCATTAAAAGCGTCCACCCATTTATTTACTACTTCTTTCGGACTTAACATATCGTGTTATCCTCCATTCCGAAGCGTTTATACGACGGGTTTATCTGGGCTTATTTGTGACGCTCCGGCACAAATATCACACTATCCTCTTTTCCAATTTGACATCTCTACTAGTGTCATTATATACCTTTACGAATGCCCAATGCAATAAACTTCATGTACTTTCTATTCATAAAGCGGAACTGGAACAGGGTTGACTTTTCAAAAAATGAATACCACCCGCCCGTCTCTTTTCCTGCTTTCAGCTTCCGAATAAAAACATTTGCCCGTCCACATTTGATTTGGCATTTTTTTCTTTTATCATATCTTTTTCGTTTATTTCTCCGGTCAGCAATGGAGATTTCGTATTATGCCTTCTGAAATTATTGTCTATGCTCCTATCGCTATGGTTCGCATAGCAATACAGGCAGCCGTTCCTACATGTATTATAAGCTCCAATATCAATGCTTTCGATACATCCGCATCCATTTCTTTGATTTTTGTCTTTCCCGATATTTAGCCTATATCCCCCGATTCTCTCAAAACGGCTTTTATCAATGCAATGGGCAGGCACCACCCCTAATTTGCTAAAATCATGGGCTTCTGTACATGTATCTATATAAATATTATATTTTTCCGCTATTCCAACAAACCTTCCCATCAATTCCACCTGCTCTTCTGCTGCAAGAGGGCGTATACCAAGGGGCTTCACATTACGAGCCATATTTCTGTAAATATCAAGAAAGCTGACTGTACATTTCTCCGTATATTGCGCTAGCTTTGAAGCCAATACTTCAAAATATCTGCAATGGTATTCTAATGTATAGACCTCACTAAAAAATATCGGGTCATACCGCCAAACTACCCTTTCTTTCCCAATTGTCTTCGATAATTGTTGGAATACCGGTATCACAGCCTTATTTTTAGAGGGTATGCCCTTTTCCACTTCCGGCCCATATGCTGTTAAGGTAAATTGGAAATAGTAATTGTATTTTTCCAGTCCGTCCAGCCTTTTTAACATTGGGGCTGGGTTTTTCGTCCAAAATACTATCCCATCAACGACTTCCGGCTGCAGACTCACTTTACTTATTTGATGGGCATTCATCGGATTCCTGACCAAAACATATCCTTCTTCCAGCCTGTGGAAAAACCATTCGGAAAAATAGGACGGGATGTCCGTCCGTCTGCTTGCGCTGATAATCATCCGTTTACCTCCTAAACCCTATGCTTACCGTAAATTATCAATTTCAATTACAAAGCCCCATCCCTATGCCCTCCACCGTTTCCATCCTTCTACATCTTCCGATATGTCCGCATCAAGTTGGAACTTTTTATCCTATTTCGATTAGGGTGCCAAAAGCCACTTCTGCCAAGCAACACTGCCGGACAGACCTTTTGGCACCCTAATCTTATTTATTATAGAGTACTTTAACAGCCCCTGCAAGGCGGAACCCTCCTTCTTTTATTCTTTTACTCCCTTATTCTTTTGTTCTCTTATTCTTTTACTCTTTTATTCTCTTATTCTTCTTTTTTATTTTTCTTTTTTATTCTTCTTCATCCCTTACGCCCTCTCTTTCCTCATAGATTTTTCCCCTTCCATTTGGAAACTGACAGATACAGGCAAAAGCAAATCAAAGAATGTGCCAAAAGGATAAAAACATCTTTCACTGCTATTGTCAAGTTTCCTGCCAGCAAACCCATAATCCCCTCAAATGCTGCCTGGGAAGGAACAAGATAACATATTGCTGAAAGAAACGGATTGCTGATTCCTACAAGGAAACTGATAATCGGCACAGCCATAAACACCAACATGACAATTTTAATATAAATCACACCCACCATCAACCCATCGGAAATCCTGCCAAGCAATAAACCTATCAGTGCCGCTACAAATGAGGAAAAAATAATCAATACCAGCATCAGGGCTGCGATTTGCCCGGAAAGGCGGAAACAAATACACGCGGCAATAATAGACGAGAGACTTCCACAAATAAATCCCACACTAATCTTTTGCATCATATATTGACCATACGTCATTGGCAGGATTTCGTTAATATAAGCAATGCCATCCTCTTTTTCCGAAATTATATTCATAGCGTTAAACGTACATCCCATAAACATGGCAACCATAAGCGTAACTGCGATGAACATATCCTGATACCCAGCCAATATATTAGGGTGTTCCAGAACTTGAACCTTTATTTGTGCGGCCTGGTTACGTTGTTCATATAAGCCGGGAAGAATGTCAGCCGTTTGAAGGAAAATATCTATCTCATCGCCGGATACCATTGTTTTAATACCATTTCCTTCCGCCGTTACACCAATCAGGTTGGTGGACGGTTCGTTGACTGCATCAACCAATTCTTTTGGCGATGTATAGACCATAACCGGGCCATACCGTTCCAGCCATGTGATAGCCTGCACAGGCAAGTCGTTTTCCAAAACCCCAAAATGCAATTCCCCCAGAGAAGAAAGGTCAAGAGAGCCGGCCAGATTCAATACCGCCGCAATAACAATAGGCAGTAAAAATGTCATCAGGCAAAACTTATCATGCCCTACACTTTTTAATTGATAACGCAAAGCTTCCATTTTCACCCCTCCTTCCCCATTTCCTTGGAAAATACATACCATGCCCCTGCAAAAAGGATTGCGATTGCTGCCAAACAACCCACATAGTAAAACAGATTTTCCGTAATCGTTCCAAAATACGCATTTTTCAGCCCCATATATATATGGTAGAACGGATGGAAATGAATCCAATCCAATTTTACCGGGCTATTGGCGGACAAAAATACCGGGGTTGCAACAAAAACAGTAATCAGCAGATAAGCCAAGGTAAACTGCCGGAAATCTTTCAGCAGCAAAGCACAAACCAACCCAATTAACGCCATAATCAATGATAAAAATACTGTTTGCAGCAATACCGCAGGCAATATAACTGCCGTATCTGCCGGCCCTACATTAAGTATAGTAAGCAATATGGCAAAAACCAAATCAGACAGCAGGAAAACCGTCAGCTTAGACAAAAGAAACAGGGTTTTCCTTATGGGCAATACGGCATGGACGCGGATAACCCCCATACTTTTTTCCTTGAACAGCACCGAAGCAATCCCTAAAAATCCAACGGCTGCAATTTCAAAAAACAGCAATTCACAAGTAATTTCCTTCCGCTTCTTTTGCTCCGGCGTATTGGAACCCACTGCTTCGGCATGGTAATCCGCCAACGGTTGCAAGGAAGAATAGGCATAATCAACCCGAAATCTGTCAGCCTTTTCTTCCCCCTCATAGAATATAAGCTCTGGTTTTCCTGTACTGGCATCAATACCAATGCCGGCATCGTCATCCCGCAGCGCTGTATAAATCCCTTCTTTGCCTGAAACCATCCGAACCTGGGGAGAAACTGTCTCCTGTGTTCCTGCCGGGTCATATAGATACACATGAAACAACTGGGCATTTACGAATCTGACATATCCGAAATTCACATACAACGTATAGAGAATCAAAAACCCCAACGACATAAGGAAAAATTTCCCCGATGCCATAAGCCCCACATCTTTCTTGAGCAAGGAACAAAAACCCTTCATCATCCCAGCCCCCTTCCCGTATATCGGATAAATATATCCTCCAACGTCGGCTCCTGTGAATGGATACTGACAATCCCGTCATGCAAAAAAGGAATCCCCATTTCCAATTCCGAAGTCCCTATCGTCTTTTCTTCCCGTTTCCCCTGATACAGATAGGTAATCAAGACATGTTGATTGCTGTTTTGTTCTTTCAGGTTTTTAGGGGTATCCAACGCTGCAATCTCCCCATTTGCAATAAAAGCCACACGGTCACACAGCAAATCGGCATCCAGCATATTATGGGTAGTTAGAAATACCGTTGTTCCTTTCCTCCTCTCTTCCTCAATGATTTTACGGAACAGGACAGCGCCGGAAGGGTCCAGCCCACTGGTCGGCTCGTCCAAAAACAGCAGTTTCGGATTGCTTATTAACGCCCTTGCCATACTCACACGCTGGCGCATTCCCTTTGAGTAAGAAGATACCGGTTTTTTCAGGAAATCCTTCTTAAATTCCAACTTTTCCAGCAATTCATCCACATCCCGCAACTGCGCCTTAGGGTAAAACGATGAAAAATATTTCAGGTTGTCCACAGCGCTCAAATTGGCATACAGATAGGGAAACTCAAACAAAACCCCAATCTTTTGAAAAAACTCCTGCGTATGCATCACCGAAATGTCTTGCCCAAACAGCCATACTTTCCCCTTATGCCCTTTTAATATCCCTGTCAATATCTTTTGGGTTGTCGATTTTCCGGAGCCGTTTGGGCCCAAAAATCCAAAGATTTCTCCATCTTCCACAGTAAAATTAAGCCCACGCAATGCCTGTTTATCCTTTCCGTAGGAAAAAGCCAAATCTTTTACCTCTATCATTCCTCATCCCCCCATTTTCCTCGCTGTTCCTTCTTTTTTTCCTGCCGGCGCTTGCTCCATTCATGCATAAACTTTAACTTCAATGGGGTTAAACCCCCTACCGCTATAACAAGTACAATCCACCAATACCATTCCATTCCTAGAAACATATACCGCTCCTCCTTTTTCACCCTATCCATAGAAAATCTGCAATCATATTTTCTATTATTTATTTCCTTAAAAATAAAAGAACGCGGTGAAATCAAAGTGTGGCCGCTGTGAAATTGATGTGAAAAATTCAAGCAAAAAACAAGCCGCCCGGGCAATAGTGCCCGGACAGCCCTTTCATACCTAAAACTATGGAAGTATGATATATTATTTTATGATGGGGATAAAAAAGAAAAACTCCACGCCATTTGGCAAGTTTCTTACCCCATATTCCAAATCTTGCATGGACAAAATCTGTGCAACGATTGCCAGCCCTAACCCGGAACCACTATATTTTGCATTTTTATCCCGGTAAAACTTTTCCCAGACTTTAGGCAGTTTATCATTTTCTATAGGAATACCCTGATTATAAATGGAAAAATACAATTCGTTTCCCCGTTCAACTAACGACAATTTTAAAATCCCTTTTGGCGATACATTCTTTTTGGCATTGAGAATCAAATTATTGAGAACCTGTTCCATACGCAGCCTGTCTGTATAGACACAAACCTTATGTTCCGGCAGTTCATACTGCAATTCATAATCAATTTCACCCACATCGATCAATAGCCGCCCTGCTGCCGTCTCCAAAAATTCCACAAAATCAAATCGTTCCGGCTCCAACGAAACGGCTCCGGTTTCCAATGCGGACAAATCCAATAAAGTGATAATAAGGTCATTCATCCGTTCGGTTTCTGACAGGATAATTTCAGAATATTTTTGTCTTTTTCCCTCATCCGTTTCATCCTGTATCCCCTCGGCATAGGCACGGATAATCCCTAAAGGCGTTTTCATTTCATGGGACAGGCGGTCTACCAGCTCCTTCCGTTCCTCCAATAACTGCTTTTCCTGCCGCACATCCTTTTCAAGCTGCCTATTGGCAGTTTCCAGTTTTTCAAGCACCTGCTGCAAATTCTCGGACATTTTATTGATATTCCCTGCCAGATGACCAAATTCGTCTGTTGATGTTACTTGGCAGCGGGAAGTAAAATCTAATTGCGCTATTCTGCGGGCCACCTCACAGATATCAGAAATTGGGGCTGAAATAAAACGTTCCAAGAGGTAATCCACAAGAAGTGTAAGTAAAACAACAAAAACCAGCCAAATCAAAAAAGAAATATCCTCACGGAAAGGCAGCCGGGCTGAAATCATATAGGAAACAATCAAAAAGATGCCCACTATTTTAGACGCCATCACTATTTTTTTCCGTACTGTGCGGAGTGAAAACTGTTCTTTCATTTTGCCACCTCAAATTTGTATCCTGAACGGATAAGCGTTACAATGCATTTCCCCTCACCGCCTAATTTCTGCCGTAAGGTTTTGATATGGGTGTCCACTGTCCGCATATTCCCCTCAAAATCATATCCCCAAATCCGGTTTAACAATTGTTCCCTGGAAAAAACCTGTTCCGGATTTGCCATAAAGAAATGCAACAGCTCATATTCTTTATATGTCAGAGAGATTTCCCTACCGTCCAGAAATACTTGATGGGCTGCCGGGAGTATCGTTATTTTCCCTGCATGAATCGCATCTGCCGGGCTTGCGGAAAAACGACGCAGCAAAGCATTTGCCTTTGCAAGCAGTATTTTAGGGCTGAAAGGCTTTGTCATATAGTCGTCCGCACCATACTCATAGCCTTTCAGTTTATTTTCTTCATCGCTTTTTGCTGTCAGGATAATAATCGGCAGGCTGCTCATTTCCCTTGCCATTTTGCAGACCGAAAAGCCATCGAGATGCGGCATCATAATATCCAATATCATCAAATCCATAGGGTTATTTTTCAATACCATCAAAGCATCCACACCATCATCAGCAGTAAAGCAAGTATGCCCGCCTTTTTTCATATATTCTGCAATAATATCCTGCATATTTTTTTCGTCTTCCACTATTAAAATTTTAGCCATGAATCCACTTTACACCTTTTCTTTTCACTCTAACGGGATTTTCTATTTTTCATTTCATTTTTTTATAGAAATATATCAGCACATTTCTTCCACTTACAGAACCGGTTTTCTGATATTTGTTTTTATATCTTCTTTTCATGTCCTCTTTTCATGCCCTCTTTTCATGCCCTCTTTTCATATCCTCATATCCGTTTTTCGCCACAGGTTCCACCCCATGTCAATCGTACGCCAGACATGGGGTTCGGGCAATGAGCAGATTCTCTTAATATTAACTGGAATTGTATCATAGTTTTATGTTTTCGGGTAGATTTTCCGAAAGTAAATATGGCCGGACCAAGTCTTTCTTTCGTCACTTCTATTATGGTTTTGTTGCTGTTTTTTATAAATTCTAAATAAATTTCTTTTCAAACTTTCGCATCATGGTTTCAAACGGGCCACTTTTGAATTGCATAAAAATACAGCCCAAGAGAATCACCAATATTGCTACCATGACGTTCCCGCATGGAATTGCCCCAATATCCATCAAAGACCTGTCTATACCGGCTATCTGCAATCCCCACCCAGCTACAATTTGAATTACATACAATGTGAGTGACAACTTTCCCACGTTGCAAAAGGGCTTCAGGAACCTCCCATATGCCTTTTCCACCAGGCAAAAAATTCCCAGCAAAATAAGTGAACCTCCTGTACCGGCTAACAGTTCACAGGCAGAACCTCCTTGCGGCATAGAAATAAAAAGCATGTGCCACATAATCGGCTGTATGTTATATGACCACATGGCGAAAGCGTCAATTTCTGCATTCACAATCGCCGGATTCAGTAAAGCCCATTCCATATAGGACTGATAAATTCCCGGCAGCACAAAAATTTCCATCAATTTCACTGGCACCAAAATGCTGGCTCCCGCAGCAATAAATTTTATTACAGTTCCTGCTTTATGCAAATCCAATCGCCCAATCGCCATCCCTACAAGAAAAACCGGCGCCCAGGCCAAAGCCGATCCAGGCCCGCCGGCAATATCGCTTAAAAGGGCAACGCCTCCAAACAAGCTCATTCCAAATGTCTGCATTTCGCCGAAAGACTTTAGAACTGCAATTGATATTATTGACCTCACCCAAATCCTTGGCATTCTTCTTGACAATACCATTGAAGAAACAGCCAAAATCCCAAATGGCATTATTGAAATAGGAATCCGGAACAATAACACTTCCTGTTCCTACATCATTAAAAATCCCCTCACCCCGCAGACACAGCAGACAGGGATTCATGTAGGACAAACCACAAAAGGTGACGGCCGCGGAAAAGGGCTTCTCATTGCACAACAGCTTATATCCCAATATCCCAATGCTGTTTTAAACACATCCGTTCACCATTCCATATATATACAATGCCTGAATATTTCTTCATGAGCAGCATCATTACAATCGTTGGAAGTGCGAATTTCAGCAGTGACTTTATATCAAAGTCCTGCGAAAGCGGATTTTCTTCTGCCTGTATTTCATTCATAATCCATGCCCTCCCTATCTTCTTCCCGTAATACAAAACGTTGTGTCGTCTGCGTCTGTTGCTTAGGCAATTTTCTGCTGCCAGCCGCTTCCTCCTTTTAAATTTGCAGGATTCTCATTCAAAATGTATCTTAGCTGCAATGGGTAAAATTCTTCTTCCTCCCTGTACTGATTGGGCGGCTTTTTATACATCGCCTTAAAACTGTCCGTAAAAGACTACTGACTCTCATATCCCGCAGTAAGCGCAATTTCCAGGATTGGAATATCGGAAAAAACAAGCAGCTTTGCGGCTTCAAATCATAAAATCAAAGACCCCGCTGCAAGCAACGGGGTATCAAACTTGCAGCGCTGCAGAGCAGCGGGGTATTTGACCCTCGCGGCAGTCGCCAAATGTCTGCAAGCATCCACTTGGCTCGCTGCTCGCGGGAATAAATATTTACCAGTATGCGGCATTTCACTTCATAGCGCAGAAGTATCTGCTCATTATATCGGCTGAATTATTTTATTTTTTGGATGGAACCGGTGGTGCCATCAAGAAATATTTGTGAATTAGCAAGAAAACTGATACAATGAGGGTAAGCGCCCATCCGGGGCAGAAAGGCAGGAAGAAAAATACACATCAGCTACAAACCACTCTGACACACGCTGATAGAGCGTCACATGAGAAAAGAAGATTTAAGGCTTGCCGCTGGTCTCATATTTTTTGCTTAGAGGACTTGCGTATCTTTCGCAGAGGAAGTCTGATAAGTTGAAAGATTGAAATAGCTTTGGAGGAAGGCAAAATGAATTTTAATGACGAAAAAGACTATGTCATGCGTATTATCAAAGAAATGGTAAGGGTACTTTTCTCTCTAATGCTAGGAAAACAATATAAGTCTGTTGAGCAGTCAGAGGAAAATAAATACGAAGTTGCTGGTAAGGCATTAGAAGAATTTGAAAAAATGATTGACGCTGGCCTCATAAATGAAGCGGAAAATATACTGTTGGAAAGCATTGACTATACCCAAAAAGAGGACGTTCTTGCGGCAATATTATTTTACCAATATATAGGTGAAAGGGATAGTGATTTTCTAGCAGCACATAATTACTCTAAAGAGGAAGCATTGGATGGAATTAAAAGACTGGCGGAGCGGCAAGGATATGATCACATAACCTCGTTGCTTATGGAAAACTGACAATGCTTTAGCTGAGCGGGGATTGTTTTCCCCTGTAAAGCCTCCCTTTGGCGCATATTTCACGGTATTGCCAATCACATTTGAGATGGCCTCTGCCGTCCAGTCAAAGTCTAAAACCGCCTCAAGGACTTGCCCACATTCAAAGGTAATCAAAATGCCTTTGCTTTTGCATATACCGTTTTTACGGTTTGAAGTACAATCTCGCTCAAACTGTTCTTGTCGGGTTTTAAGCTGATAATGCCGCTTTCCAGACGGAACATTTTAATCAAGCTGTTTGTCAAAAAGGTTGGTTTTCCAAGTGCCATCTGCAAAGTAGCAATATATTCTGTTCTTTTTCCTGT
>Ga0137307_101878_pt1 | contig 16188 bp, 10 predicted proteins | sample NAcewD2O_March_2_FD_97180 | JGI IMG/M metagenome (GOLD analysis project Ga0137307, IMG submission 97180) | Mouse cecal microbial communities from Vienna, Austria - N-Acetylglucosamine amended D2O_March | ecosystem: Host-associated > Mammals > Digestive system > Large intestine > Cecum | place...
CAAGTTAAGTCGCTTTCTTTTATTTTTACGTGCATATTACGTGCAAAAGGCCTGCACGCAACTTTGAGTTAGGTTCACTCTTCTTCGTAGTAGTAGGAGTAGTCGATGCCTTTCATGAACATCTCGCGGTCGTTGATCTTGTCGGTCAGCGCACCTTCCAGCAAGGCTTTGATATGGGTTGAGTCAACAACACTCTCGCGCATGGCTGTCAGATATTCATTCTTGTCAATCCGGCTCCAGTCCACGCAGCGTTTGAGCGAGCGGCGGAGCATCAGGTCGAGCCAGATGCGTGTGCTGCGCCCGTTGCCCTCCATAAACGGATGTACCACGTTCATCTCCACATACTTGTCGGCAATTTCGTCAAGCGTCGTTTCCGGCATTCCCTCAATGGTCGGTATGATGGTCGGAAAATGGAGGCAATTCGCAAAAGTGAAACCTCCCTTTGATATATTCTTGTTCCTGATTTGTCCGGCAAACTCATATAGGCCGCCGAACAAGTAGGCATGAATCTGTTGCAGGCATTTCATACTGCCCGGTTCAAGAGAGTTCAGCAGTCCGCTTTCAAACAAAGTGTATGCTTTCTTTCGGCTCTGACCGTCAATGGTATTATCACTATAGGTAAACCAGTCGAGAAACCCGCTCGCCCGGTTATTGGGATAATGCTTGGCAAGAAGAATAACGCCATCGCTATTCAGAACATCAGCAATACGCTGTTTGCCATCCGGGGCCTCGAATTTGAACCCGTGAGTGGGACTCACGAGTTGAACACCTTCCTGTTTCAGCTTACGTTTAAGCCAACGCCAATAGTTGCCGGCCTTTGTATAGTCCGGCTCATTATTGATAGCGCGCACCACATCCGTAGCCGAGAACCACCAGCAGTTATTCTCGTCATCCCAAACCGCCCTCACCTCGCGATCATTGAAAAATCGTATCGACTTCTTACTCATTGTCTGTTTCCAGTTTTATAGACTTCAATTCTTTAGTGAGAGATGGACGGAACCTATATTCCTGCAATAGAAATTCGACAATTTCCTTTTGCGTTTTTGAATACCCAAGTTCTGACAACGATTCCAGGTCTGCTCTGAAATATGAGTACTTGGAAGAATTGACTTTTTTCTTTGGGGGGAAACGGTCGGCAGCGTATGCACGGACTGTACGGATTAGGATCGCCTGCATTTCTTCAAAATGAGTTTGACGCAATGATCCGGCGTACTTTAACGGAGTCCGATAATCAGTCGAATCCTTTGCCGTTGCTTCCGACACGAGACGGAATAACCAGTCAAACTCACCTTCCTCTATGAGGAATGGGGCGATTTCATCAATGACATTATAACCGGTTGCCTTTGAGAGCAGATTATGGTAGAATGCGTTCCATTTGTCCCCGTCAACAAGTTCCTTGAGTTGATGATAGAATTTTGCTTTATCGTTGTAGCTGTTATAGAACAGGCGTTTGAGATTATCTATACGTTCTTCCAATGTGCCATGTTCCACAAGAAGTTGCTGTTTAAGTTCAAGCCAGTTCGGAGTCTTTGGCGAATAGAAGTAAGAGCCATTGTCCTTGATTGCCTGCGCCCTGTCGAGCAGGAGGATAGCCTCAAGCCAGTTGTCGGCATCAAGCAACTCATTATAATATTTCAGGCAGACTTCAGGATACTGTATTTCATCCTCCATATATTGGCGAGCTTCATCTGCAAGACCCATTGAACGGATAAAATCAATTTTACGGCACACCCACGTCCCTGCCTCATCACCCAGATTCTCGTCAATCAGAGCATCGTATATTCCACACGTAACTTCATCGTTGTCGCGTCTGAGTGCGATAAGTTCAAGAATAAAATCGTATGGCGAACCAATGTAGTCGTCTATCACATCCTTCTTTTTAGCAGCTTTAATGAGTTTTTCTAAAGAATTCAGAATATCGTGGCTGACATCCTCGCGAATCATAAGAAGTCCGACAATGTTTCCCAATACATCCATTATATCCTGAATACTGCCGGAAAAATCATCGCCATACCAATCATCACCGTAAAAATCCTCATCAGTCACCTGCATACCGACCTCTTTGACTATTACGTCACACAGGTCATATAGCTTCTCGGTAGACAGCGAGTCTGCGTTTTCGCTCCATGGCTTTATCAAGTCATTATAGACATTGCTCCAGTCAGTCGCTTCTCTCACTTCATGGCGCGAGAAGAACTCTTTTGTCTCGCGGTTTACGGCCTGACTGAGTTTGCGGGCGAAATCCACATTTTCTACCGAAGGGCAGAGGCAATTTCGGACATAATCCTTGAAATCAGAATGTTTGTTGGCCCATCCTGAAACAATATCGCGCAAATCGTCTTCGTTCGCATGGGCAATCAATTGCGATATATCTTTAGATGTATTCATTTTTCTTTTGTTTATTTCTTGGAGCGGAGTCGCTTTTGTTCGGCTTCAAAGGCTTCGAGGAAGTGGATTTCGACCGGGGATAGTTGATACTGGGTACGCTCACGGAATTTGTCGTATTCCTCATTGGCTTTCAGCTTGGCAACTTCGGCCGAGACGCATCCGGCATGGTTCAGTAATTCCTTACCCGACAGCTTCAGGAAATCGTCGAGCTTCTGAATCCAGTCTTTCACATACATCGGCACATGGCTCTTGGCCTGAAGTTCGGCAAAGTCAAGATATAGGTTGACGATTCGGTTCAGCATATCTACCTCCTCTTCTGCGAGATAATTCTTCGCAATCTCAGCCTCATGTTTGGTAGGCATGGCACCTCGCCATGTTGTCAAACCCATGAAATCCTTTTCGGCATTGGCACGGTCATAGATAACCTCTGCGGCAGTATGTCCGTGTGCGGCAAAGTGCATTTTGTTCTGAACAGTCTTGAAGAACTGTTGGGTGATAGCGGTGCGAGGGTCATAGTCGATGCTGAGGGCGTAAATTTCAAGTACCTTGCGATAGAACACCTTTTCAGAGCTGCGTATATCTCGGATTCTCGCCAGCAGCTCATCAAAATAATTTCCTTGTCCGGCATTTTTCAGCAGGTCATCATTCAGCGCAAACCCCTTTATCATATATTCCTTCAGCACCTGAGTAGCCCACTGCCGGAACTGCACACCACGATGAGAGTTGACACGATAACCCACGCTGATAATCATGTCAAGATTATAAATGGGAATCTTACGCTCAACCTGCCGTTTCCCTTCCGTTTGAACTTGTGCAAAAAATGCACAAGTTGAATCGGCGGTTAACTCACCTTCATCGTAGATTCTTTTGATATGACGTTGTATAGTTGAGCGGTCGCGCTGAAACAACTCCGCCATCTGGTCTGCAGTGAGCCACACAGTCTCATTTGAGAGCCGAACCTCAATCTTCGTCTCTCCGCCCTGCGTCTGGAATAATATTATCTGTCCGTTATCCATTTACAAATCGTATAGTCTATGTTTGTGACCGCGTTTTAGTTCGAATTCATACTCTCGTACCAATGACTCTTTTTCCTCTGTAAGATATTGAATATGCTCAAGATAATTTATTTTATCTTTCAATTTTCTTATCTCTACAATTAGCGATTCCAAAAACTCAATCCTACATTTTATGGCAGGTGCAAAACTATCTCCGCCAGTCATTGAATGAGGGAATAAATCTAATTGCCGAAAATCGGTGAGGTTGGTATTGGAAGAAATGAATGTAATGTAATGACGGATTCTAAAAGAACCCATATATGACGATATTATCTCAAAAATAATACTGGAAATATTACTGTTTTGGCAGTATTTATATATCATATCATCTATGAAATTTGCAGCAGTATCATCCTTTAGATTACAAAAGAACGAATATAAATTCTCTTTTTCGCTATATGGAAAATAGGCCATAGCACCATAATACTGTAGTGTCGACTCAATAACTATGGAATAGTTCTCAATATCCCATATAAACTCATAGGGATGGATTTGATACTTAGTGACAAATGTTGGAAAGGCTTTACAACATTCGACCCAAAACTGCGGTGATATTTGCAATAAATACTTAAGTAATTTATGGTTATAATCAAATTTATCTTGACTTTTAATAGCACTGATGTATGCATATTTGACAAGATCTGTTTTTGATTGATGTCGTTTGCAAAATTTCAACAAAAACTCTTCTGATCCAGCAATAGACATAGCATTGCGAATTCTGTATATCAGAGCAGCCATTATGGAGCGACATCCATTATCAAAACTCTCAGCGGAAAAATATCTATTACATAAACCATCTATGGTAAACCACTCTAAAGAGTGATGACGTATAGCTTTACAAAAATCCGATGCAGAAACCAGAGATGATGCATTATCAATAATAACGATATAAGCCAACAATAAGTCTGATTTTAGATTAAGCCTTTGAGACCCAATAAATCCAACAAGCTCTGCTAAATCATGTCCCTTACTATAATACGTTGAAATAATTCGAGTTGGTATAAAATACAATCCTTGATCAATACAGTATTGCCAAAGTTCAAATCCACTTTCCTGACTTAGTTCAAAAGCACATTCAATTACATATGATATCCTAACGTCATCTCCGATATTTTTGTAATGTGAGATATGTGCAATATCTTTACAAAAATTTATGAGTTCGGTGACTGATTTTGTTTTTATTATTTGAGCAATATTTTCTCGTTCAAAATCATATAATCTATTACATCTCTGTTTTCTAACCTTGCTTATCTGACAGTCCAGAAGATAATGCCTATTTGCCTTAGACCAATCTATCTGAAGTAGGTCTTTCCCCATAATAGCTTTTATTCTCTGACGAAGAGTTTCCAGATTCTTACACACATTGAAATCTTCTGTGATATTAAGTTTGCTAACACAATCGTTTATAAAATCCAATTCAGCACTTATTAGCTTTCGGGCAATAGATTTTACTTCATAGAAATCTTCATAAAGATCACTTAATAATACTGACTGATTTAAATTAACGATATTGCTATTAATCCATTCCCATATTCTTTTACGATTGGTCTTCAGTTCATCAGTGATAACTACTGCATAACGTCCGATTACGAAGTTCCTTCCTTTTATGCGTGAATATTGGTATGAAAACTTAAGAAATGATGGCAATACGCAGCTAGCTAATATGAAGCCAGTTTCACTCTCCTTTGATAAATCTATGAGAACTTCAATGATATTCGTTTCACGTTTGTATGAATTGGCATAGTCAATATCATCATATATCCAATGTTCTGATATTATTTTTACGGCACTTTCCATTTTATTAGGATGGCTTTTCAAAAACTCAACTATGAGAGCTAATGCCGTGGCGGTATCAGATTCCTCTGAATGAGAGAAATTAGAAAGTATGGAAAGAATTATATCAGAATTTACATAAGAATGACTAAAATCATCAAATTTATTTTCTTTAATTAAATTCTTAATGTAAAGAAAAGTCAATGCAGGAATCGCACCACCAAATACTTCTAAGAACTCGCATTTTTCTCGTTCTTCTTTGATAGAAACAGACAGACTTTTCCATGCATCGGAGATAGAACTTCGCGAGAAATCTATCACCTCCTTTTTATGGAAACAATTCCATACGGAAAATATACTATCTCTCAATCGTTCTCTTCGATTATGCAGGTTCTCAATTAGATTCGACAAACTTAGTTCTTTAAGGACATAGAAACATTTATAGAATGCATAAGTTCCAAAATTTTGATCCTCTATAGTAGCAATATCATCATCTGTTATACTAATACATTCCAAATCATCAAGCTTACGACATATAGATTTAAACTCTGACGATTCAAGACCAAAAACGTGTTCAATTTGATCTAATAATGAAGTCTCCTCTAAATCAACAACTTTGTAAAAAGAAATAATTGCAACTACCTTGATTAGCTTACAATCCGTACAATCCGAAATTAAACGCTCAAAGAAAGGTTTGTAATATGCGTCATAAACCCCTTCCACATTAATTAAATCGTTATACTTTTTTCCAGCCAAAGCAATTTGAGCACACATCACTGCTAATCTGATATTCTTACCAGTGATATTATTAATGCGTTTGTGCCACAGTGCATTAGTAATACCAAACGATGTAAGAATTTTTGATGCAAGATCTTCCGGAGATTCTGACATTGCAATTTGCTCAACTTTTACCAAATTAGAACATTTTGTAATTACGGAATCAAGAGCATAACTGCGAACTGTCGCAATAAATTTAACATTACTATTGAGGGTATGCTCATAAAACTCGATTGCCTCATCCCAAATGGCAGTTCTATTTGCATCATCTATAATGAACAAGTATGAGACATTTTTATCAACATTATCCAGCGTTTCTCTTATATTACGATTCTTTTCCTCAATAACAAAAGCTTCCGTCCCAGTCATATCTGAAAAGGCTTTCGCAATTTCAATTGCATAGCGTGTTTTACCCATCCCAGGCTCTCCAGAAATTATGAGAAAATCATTGGCTTTCAGTAATTCTAATCCTTTTGAAATTGGCTGTGCGTCAATCTCAAAATATGGATTATTAATTGGTGTTAAGTATGAAAACTTTGTAGAGGAGAAACGCTTAATAAAAGAATCAATTTCTACTAAATTGGGGAATGTTACAATCCCTAAATACTCTTGCAGTATTCTTGGGACTTGCCGCAGTTTAGTAGCGATATCATCAATTGAGAATATCGTTAATTTTATATCGGGATATTGTTTCCAAAGGTATGTTCTTAGATTGTCTTGAATATCTATCGCAATTCGTTGATTAGAAACCAATACAATCTCTTTTATTTCATCAATAGGGATTCTTGTTTTCTTGATATTAATACAAGAATCAATATCGTTTTTTAATTTAGCAACAAACTGGTTCTTTGGACGATTTGATTGTGTTGTATATTCAATTAAAACCTTTCCATCAGACATCGTAAAGACAGTATCGGGACTTCCTTTTACTGTTTTGACTTGTCCTTCTTTTGTTCCTCGAGATTCAATATTTATCGGTTTATAAATAGCCCTTAATAGCTCATCTCCCAATTGCTGGAAGAGAGCAGCACTCATTTGGCCTAATGGACCAATTATATCGGAGAGGATGGCCATATTTAAATTTCTTCAATATCCCAATTAAGTGTATTCTTTACGTGTTTCTGAAAAGCTGGGAACTGATTACCCCACTGATGACTTACAGCAAAAACTATCTCATCTGCACTTTTCAGGATGTTTTCCGGTTCAAGGTAATAACGATGCTCTGCATCTTGTCCCGCATCAATTCGGTTTTGAATTTCTACTAAGGGTCTTACAACGCCATAGCTTCCTTGTAGTAAATCAGGAAACACCTCTTTAATTTTTGAGAAGGTGGCCTGAGGATGTTCTGAAACATAATTCTTTACAACGGTAAGAACCGTTGCTCGTTTATTCATCGGTACACCACCATTCAGCGAGAACATAGCACGCTTTCCTTTCATTGTCTCAACTGGACTCGTAGATGTCGATTGTCCTTGATTCATAACTTTTACGCTTATGCCAAGATAGTCTGCGACTTGACGAATCATTTCAATCTTAGTATCGTTGCTCATGTTGACATAAATCCACCAACCGTCTACATTTTCTTGCCACTTGTAATTATCTTCCGTAACACGCTGTTTTCGACCTACAAGGGGAAAACCTGCAAAAATACGATTCTCAAATGTCGCTACACGAGGTAGCTTCATATGCTTCAATGCATCAATGAACGTATCTTTGCCATTTCCGGTGCATATATAGCCATCTGCAAATTCAACACGAAAAGGAGTGCTTGCGCTTCTGTTTATGCCCGTAGCTGTAACTATATGAGGTATTTTGGGTGAAATTTCCACAGCATCGGGGAGGACATCGGAGATGTTGCGCTTGCGTGATAGGCTAACTTTAAGAGGAGTTCCGGGAACATAGTCAACGACTAAGACCAGTTCACGCTGAACTTGCGCTAAAGCCGGTTCAATCTTTTCGGTGAGAGTCGGGAGAATCTCGGTGCGAATGAGATCCTCTTCAAGTTTCGCGGCTTCCTGTTTAAGCCGCTCATCAATAGGGAGATTAAGCTTACGCAGATTCTCCATTGTGATATATAGTTCGCTCAGTGTTGACATGTTCTAACTAAACTACCGATTGGATACCAATTAAATAACGTAGACACATACTTAACCTTTGATACGTCTGAAGTCCGGGCCTCAATGCAGCTATAATGACATTCATATAGTTTGTCATTAGAAATGGATTATTAGATATCATACTTAAGGTATTTCTAGAATAATCCAACCAATACCTAAATTGGTTCTCCTGCAAACTGTTACCTCGACGCATTAAATCAAGCCCCTGCCTAATAACGCCATCAAGAAGTATATAATTATTATTCATTGTTACCTCCTTCCCGATGCATCTGATCTAATTCCTCAACACTCATTATATCTGTAGAGTCCATGGCTTTTGAGGCTGCATCTGTTGAAATTTTATTCTGACGATTCAATTTAAGATTTACACCGAACCCCTCGAATTTCTCAAAAAGGGGAAGAATTAAAAGAATCAGCCAAAACACAAAGATGACGTTAAATCCATTAAATTTAGGTGTGAAAGTCAAATCTCTGCACTCTTCAAAATGTATAAATAGATAGATTGAACTACCGACAAATAGAATCGCATACCAAAGACGCTGCAACCAATACCCCAAAAACTCTATTGCATTTTCTATACGTTTGCAAAACTTCGGATATGAAGTTTTCTTAAACCACAGGTGATGGAATAGAAACCACGAAATTATGAAGGTTGCTAAAACAGATATTACTACAATCCACCAGACGGTAGATACCGGTATCATTTCAGCGTTTGCATTACAATATGGACACATATAATTTATTACTCAGTTATTGTTATACATTTTACTTGAAGAATATTTATCCATATCCTCTTTTGTTCTTCAGCATTGAGATCGATTTGGACTGATACCTTTTCCTTCTCATCTTCGGCTAGAGGGGAGATTTCTAACAACGCCTTATTGACTTCTTTATAGCGTTCTTTTGCTCCATCTATTGTCTTAATTGATATAGTGGGAATTTTCCAAAAGCCATTGCATAAATTAGTAACAATTACATAATCTCGCTCGTACATATACCTTATAGAGTCATGTGTCAGAGATTTAACCAATGAGTTCGGAGCGATGGAACATAGCCATTCGCCAAATGCTTTCATATAATCACGATTGTCCATAAGTGTCTATATTAAACAATTCATACTCTTCACGAGAGATTGGTGTTTGTGGATCAATGATGAGGACTTCATCGTAGATCAAATTGTAGAGATGATATACAATGATATCTATTAATGACTCGTTGGATGAAGTATCAACTGTGGGATTTTTTTGTTTTTCTTCAGTAACATTGGTTACTAAATCATGGAGTAATTCCTCTTGTCTTCTATCTAATCTAGGTATTGGGAGATTTTCAACCTCATAACTATTGACGTTGCTATTAGTACTGAAACATCTGAAATACCAATTCATTGCCTTTGAATTTAATATCGCTAGCAATGCAACTAAATCAATCTCATCACATGGGACTATATAGTTACATGAATGAGCAAGGTAATATCCACTCGGCACAAGTGCACTAACGAGTCTAACTTTATCGTTTGCACCTGTCATACCTTGCATTACTATACGAGGACTTGTATGATGTTGAGATTTCTCGGAAGTGCCAAATCTAGATAAGTATTTTGGTTCATCCACATATTCAATGACACCCTGACTCATATTAAAAGTATAGTAGTAACGTTGAATCGATGCTCCTTTTAATATTGCTGGAAATGCAGGATTCTTCGTAAAATATTCCTTGTGAACAGACACGTTGAGTTCTCCTTGGTAGCAATTTAAATGTATATCATTCTTCTTTGCCATTTTAGCAATTAAAGGAATGTTAGCCAAGGCCAATCTAGGAATACTATAGTTTACGGGATCTATTGATTGAATGTCATTAAATGAGAACCGAGTTTTAAGACCATATGTCATATGCCTATCATCCCAAAAATTCACAGTGAAACTTTCAGACGAAGAGAGGCCTTTTTGGGCACATAATATACACACGCTCATTTTTGCACTTTCAAAAACGCGCTTCTTTTTATTATCACGCTCTGGGAAAGAATCGAGTCCAATAACCTTATGAGTCGAAAGAATATCGCGTCTTAACAGCGTTGCCTGTTTATCAGCCAAAAATGAGTTCTGAAATATTAAATCCACAATACCATTCGGTTTACACAAAATATTAAAAGCGCTAGCGACAAAAAACTTATATGCGTTAAGCTTTCCCCCAAACGCAGATTTATATTCTCGAATAGCTTTTAGAATTGGCAAATCCGATGTATTTGTACCCTCATATACTATATACGGCGGATTCCCAATAACAATGTCAAAACCGGAGGCATTAGCATCATCACTAAAGATATTGCTAAATACAATTTTCCAGTCAAAGAATTTAATGTCAATCTGTGCTCTATCTGCTAAAGAGGTTGCAGGTGTAGTCAACGAAGTTATAAGATTATTCAGGGCAAAAAGGCTTTTACTCTTAACTTCTTCAATCGCACGAGCTTGTTTGGCTTTCTTTAACGCCTTTCCGGATAACTTTTTATCCTCAAATATATCAGATTCAATTCTACTTTCTACCTGAGCATTAGCTTTATCAATGCCAAGTTGAACTTTAAGAATATCCAGTATCTTACATTTGATTTCTATTTCGCGTTGGAATTTCTTATCTCCGTTCAAGTCAAATAAATCGTTTTGAAAAAGATGAAGCTCTTTCTTAAGTTTACCAAGTCTTGTGCTGCCTTTCGGTTTTTCTGGTAGTGCTATATATTCATCGTTAAATGTAGTGATAAGAGAGTTGCCACGCACAATCCTGTAATCAAGATTAGGAAGCGGGAGTTTTTGTTGTTCCTCCAAAAGAATGGCAAGCCAAAATCTGAGTCGAGCAATGTCAACCGCTCCTTGTTCAATATCGACCCCGTATATATTATCCCGAATAATAGCCTTCTTCACTTCGAGAGGATTAAACGGTTCTGATTCTTTAAGGAAGCCATATAGGTGCTGACGCGCAGTAAAAAGGATATTGAGAATGCCCATGGGGAATGCCCCGGAACCAATTGCCGGATCGCATACAGTTATCTCTTTAAGAAGCTTATAAATTGCTCTCGCATTATCCTTATTTTGCAGAGCATGATTGACAAGCCCCTGATTAATCAAGTCTTCGATATCCGGGTGAAGCGATTCGGCTGTATGAGTCTTTAGATGTTCAATAATGCTCTGGCGACACATATACTGAACTATCTCTTTAGGAGTATAGAAAGCTCCCTTGTCTTTATTATCTTCAAGAAGACTTTCGAATACACGTCCTAACATTTCCGGGTCAATGCCAATTTCAGCATCATCCGGATCATTCTCGTCAATAGTGAAATTATATTCTCCTAAAAACTTAAACAGTTCTTGGAATAGCTTTTTAGGGAACTTGACAGTGAGTTTATCTTCACGTGTCTGTTCGAAAAGGCCTCCGTTGAGATATGGAATTTCGTTCCATTCATCTGCTAAATCTGTATTCCATCCATTTTTTGCAAATATTTCCTTGCGTTTTTCAGGTGGAGTATTCAGCACACCAAAGAATAAAGGTTCTAGAACGGCATCAAGGAAGTCATCCTGAAGAGGAGACGATTGATAAAGATTCTGCAAAAAGTTTCGGTCGTTATTCATCCAACCTTTCCTTTGCAGGAAGCAGAGGAATGTCAGACGACCAAGCATCTTCTTAACGTAATCTCTTACTCTTTTATTATCATTCTTGAATTGCGAGAAAATTTCAGTGTTAGGGTCTTCTTTTTTTACTTCCTCCCACTTGTTTTTAATTTTCTCGTATCGTTTTCCAGTGATATATTGGACAAAATCAGCATAGATATCACGGTATTTACCGAAAAACTCATTGCTTAGAGTCGCAACGGAGAATGCTTTTTCAAAGTCTTCATTATTACGTGGACTTTCAGCAAGAGTTTGAAAGCGCTCGGCTGCGGTACGACCACGGTAGCCTTTGCCAAAAACGTAAGTGTAGCGTTTGGCAGAGGTGGAATCCTTTAAAGAATCTCCTTTATATGCGTAAGAAAATCTCCATTGTCTATCTGCGACATCTTCGTAATGGAATACAATCATAAGATGTTGACGATAATCCATTATAGAGCGGATAAGTTGCTGAATATTGACGCGTGAACGCTCTATGTTCTTTGAGTCATCAAGAGTTACATCAAGAAGTGCAATATTATCAGCATTGTAGTTCTTTTCTGTGAGGTTTCCGATATATTTGATGTGCTTGATGCCGGCTTTTTTAGCTTTTTCTGCATACTCATCTCTTTCGGCAAGGTCATCGTTAATATTTTCGATTTCATTACCGAAGATTGGTTCAATAACATCCGCTATGAAACGTTCAGTTCCGGGATAATCATCGTTAAATATTTTTTCTAACTTATGCTTGAGTTCCATAGTTAGTTATTGTATTTCGTTTCAGAATAAATTACTAGTTTAGCGTCTCCACGTTTCGCTTGAGCGCGGTGAGCTAAATTTGATAGAGCTGTATCAAGCAAAGCATTTATATCGTCATTAGCACCAAAGAGCGAACCTTGGTAGTTCTCGAATCTCATAACCTGTTTGATGACATAGTTATCTTTTGCTCTGACAAGTTTTTCAATCTGTTTTAAGAGTTTTTTCGACTCTTGTGTCACATCCGAACGAGAGCGTAAGGATGATAACACGGCAAGTGCATTCGCAGACTTTCTGCTTGAATCAGCGGCTGTAATATAGTGGGCAACGTGTTTTTGATAGGCTCGCTTAGCTATTTCAGCAAGTGTGTCATCACATTGCATATTGAAAAACTCCGCATCAGGCTCACATTTCAATCGCTGCATAGTAGACAATGAGGAGATTATGTTAGAAGAAGTATCTTCCTGAGTTTTCTCTACATCTACTGAAATCAATTCTTGCGAGTCGTCTGTGAATACGAAAATACCATGAGCGTTTTCATCACGAATCTCTAAAACACCTCCAAGTCCGTTAGCATCTACGGAGGCGATATAATCATATCGTTCCGATGAATTATCCCGAAATGCTTTCAGTTCTTTGATAAATGGCCCAAACGGAGATTCATCACCATCAACGAAATGTTGCAGGTCATGCTCAACAAGTTCTTCGCGCTCACTGAAAACCTTATTATCTTCGCCAAACATCTCATGGAAAGACTGGAGTTTAGCGTATGCTTTTTCAATCAGACGAATTTGACTGTTGCCTTCGTCTGATGGGAAGAAGTTGAATACATGGACAAAGTTTTCAGTAGAGCCTATTCGGTTCACACGACCTATGCGCTGCATCAAACGTGTCGCGTTCCATGGTGCATCATAATTGAGAATGACATTAGAACGGTGTAGATTCACTCCCTCAGCAAGAACTTCGGTTGTAACGATAACATCGTAATCATCACGACGCTTATCCGGCTTACAGTTTGCATCGAAGTTGGCTTCAATTTCTTCTTGTCTTTCAGTCCGATTCCCTGCCGAAATACTCAAAACTTTATGACCTTTAGCTTTCAATGCTCTCTCCAATGATTTGAGAGTGTCAATAGCTTCAGTAAATATAACTAAGCGAGGTTTATTCGCTCCCGATGGATTATTAATTTCAGGATTGAAAAGTTCGGGATTTATAGCGTCCTTGAACCGGTCGAATTTTGGATCTTCCGTGTTTTCTCTCCACCGTTCAAGTAAAGAATCGATAAGTAGTTTGTCATTTTGCAAGTCTGCGAGATACGATTCCTTAAAATCAGAGGACTTAAAACACCTGTTGTTACCACCTTTACGAGCTATGATAGTTTCTACCGCAGTTTTGAAAGCGGCAAAATTACCCTTGGACTCGTTGTGCAATTTGTTTACATCTATATCAGGACATATAAATACACAGTCGTGTTGGAGCATATCTATCATAACCTCATTGTATCGGTTCAGATTTTCAAGCGTCTTCTTGAATGCGGCAAGACTGCTTTCCAGACGCTTTACCAATAGAATCCGCATAATACGCTGAAGTCTTTGCGTAATGCTATCAACCGTAAGGTTTCGTTTCTCATACAGTTTCTTGTTGCCCTCATCGACGAAGTGTGTAATTGCGGCATAACGGTAAAAGCCGATATGTTTATTCGGGTCAAAAGACTCTCCTAAGGCAGGAGGACATATGGCATCTACGGTATCAGAAAAGAGCTTTGATAGTTCCTCATCCATCTTATATTCGAGCTTATGTGGCCCTTTGACAGTGGGGAACTTCAGTAATTCTGCATCTTCTCCATATAGATTTCTAATATCGGTACGGGTACGACGAACTACGAGGTCATTAAGGACACTGTTTCGGATTTTTTCTGAGACCTCCTTAACAATAGTGCGTGCTTGAATTTTACCCTCATCTGTATCCTGAGAAATGGCTCGTGCTTCTTTAAAGCGTCTTTCCATCGCATTAAATAGAGAGTCAAGCTTGCCACCCTCGACATTAGGCAAGTTAGAGTTGTTGGGTGTGCGTTGAAATAAGCGTATTTGATTATAAAGATCTTTAGGCGAGTTATTCTGTGGAGTTGCAGATAATAGTGCAACGTAGGGAGTGGGATTGATAATGCCAATCAGGTCATCAATCGCCTTGTATTTTTGAGTATCAGAGTTGCGGAAATTGTGGCTCTCGTCAATTAGTACCAAACCATAGTTCCCAACCTCAATGTTATCAATTTCGTCACTATCATCAACATCATCGACATCCTCCAATTCATCAGTAATTTTACCGATGCTTCCGGTTGTCACAAATTCGACACATAGACCAATATTATTACGAGGATTATCATTGTCAAAATCCTGGATTGTCTTTTCCCATGCTTTCTTAATCGCTGGCGGAGTTACAATCAGCACTTTACGAGCGCGACCGAGAGATTCGGCATTTTCAAGGAAATGACGGATAAGCAATACACCTACAACAGTTTTGCCAAGTCCTACAACATCACCAAGAATAAAACCCCCAAATCGTTTCATCACCGAGAAGCATTGTTTTACCGCGTCAAGCTGATATTCAAGAGTATTGAATGACGGTGGCAAATAGGATTTAAGAATTTCAGATGTATTCGCATCTACCATATCTCCAAATTGCAATTGTAGATACTTGATATAGACATCGTAAGGAGTAAGAGGATTTTCAGTCTCATTGTCTTTCTCAATTTCTACACCGATAGGTGATGGCTTAAGAATATTTTTAATAAACTTGCCAGACCATAATTCGCTGTTCTGCCATAGCTCCTCAAACCATGCTTTGTGAGATTTCGTATTTGAATATAGTGTGAAATCTGCTGTAACGCAGTTGCTATTTTCTTCAAGGTAGTTCAATTCCGCATTACTCTGAAGACCTTTTGCTGTAAAGTTCGAGCTGCCGATAATACCGGTTCCTAATCCATTACCAAGAAAAATGTAACACTTAGCATGGAGGAATTCTTTATGTTCCCCCTGACCATACACACGAATCTCAAACTTTCCATCCGGATTCTCTTCTGTCAAGGCATTATCAATAATCAGCTTACCAATGGGTTTATACTCATCGGTAAGAGATTCGACATCTCTCTGAATATAGAAATCCGGGAATTGATGCGCCTCACGAGAGGCTTGATAATATTGCAATTGTGGCTCCTGACCTATCAGTAAGTCAAGTTTCCCACCCCTTGAAAAAAAGTCCTTAAGTTCTTCATAGACTAAAGCAGTGCCGGGTAAGTCCCAATAACCAGTCGCAATCATAATATGATTACAATCAGGTCGTGAGACCAACTCTTTAATATATTTGACGAGCTTAAACTGCTCGGAATTATCTATTAAGGCATTCGCCATATCTATGAAAAAAATTAAAACTCCGGTGGCAGTTATCTGAGGGCTGGCCGAGCCTGCAACGACTGCTTGGGAGTTTCGGAATTTGAGTGGTTTGGCGGCATCGCTGCCTGAGGGTTTAAACCGTTTCGGCCATATTCAGATTTTTATGGTTGCCATTTATGCAAAGTTACAAAGAATTTTCGAGATGGCAATCGGTTATGCTGTAAAACCCAGGGCTGGCGCATGAGATTTAACTCAAATTCAGTCAAAAATTCACCTGATTATGTGAAATAAACTTTCA
>Ga0137307_101879_pt1 | contig 16181 bp, 6 predicted proteins | sample NAcewD2O_March_2_FD_97180 | JGI IMG/M metagenome (GOLD analysis project Ga0137307, IMG submission 97180) | Mouse cecal microbial communities from Vienna, Austria - N-Acetylglucosamine amended D2O_March | ecosystem: Host-associated > Mammals > Digestive system > Large intestine > Cecum | place...
AATCCATAATTTCCTTGGAATGTGCAGGAATATTCACATTAACATCAATACACAATATCTTCTTCTTAAGAAGCCATTTCCTAAATCTACTGATTGTCTCAATCTTTCCAGAGACAACACAAGACTCTCCATTATCAATAGCAATACTGATATCATCTGTTTCCAGATCATCATTTTCACTAACATAATCATAAATCAAAAACTTCAGTTGGTTATTATCTGCTGGTATACTCAACATTGAACCTTCTGGAAGCCGCTTCATAATCTGCGAACGCTTAATCACTATTTTGATTGCATCTTCAATACAAAATACACCTTTTAATACTGCTGCAACATACTCACCAAAGCTATATCCTATGATAAGGTCAGGAATAATCTCATAATGCATAAATAATTTTGCCAGACAGTATTCCACCATAAGTATTGCATGCTGAATGTGGCTGTCATCTTCAAACGCTTTCTTTTCGAAATCATTTTCCGGATAAAGAGCTCCCTTTATATTCATCCCACTTACATTGTACACAATCTGAAAACATGCATCCATTTCCTTACGAAAATACGAGTTCTGCTCATATAGTTCTCTGCACATATTTACACACTGTCCACCTTGTCCAGGAAACATAAAAACAATTGGCATCTTCTTGTCATCCACAGGACTAATTTTCTTCTCACCCGATAAGAAGTTTTCCATCTGCCGCACTGCATCATTCACATCATTACATGCAAATGCTGCGCGATATTTAAAAGCTTTTCGTCCACTCTGTAATGTAAATGCCAGATCATTAATATTAACATCTGAATTCGTTTTTAAGAATTCAGCTAAAGCAAGCACATTATCTTTCAACGCCTGCGCCGTCTTTCCTGAAACAGGAAGAATTACCTTCATCTCATGATAATCATAATTAATCGGTGCTGGTGCTTGCGAAAGGACTGCATGCACATTGGTTCCACCTACGCCGAATGAACTCACTCCTGCTGTTCGAATACTATCGTTCCACAAAACAGGTTCCTTATTGATTCTAAAAGGACTCTGTTCCAATTGAAGTCTAATATTCTCCTCTGAAAAATTAGCCATTGGAGGTATAATACCATGGTTCACAGCTAATACCGCCTTAATAAATCCAGTCACACCAGATGCAGCATCCAGATGACCAACATTTGCTTTCACAGAACCGATATAACAATATCTCTTCTTATTCGTATAAAATGCTTCTTTCAATGCTTTTATTTCAATCTCATCACCCAGGTAAGTTCCTGTACCATGTGCCTCTACAAAACCGATGTCTTCTGCATCCACTTCTGCTAATTTCTGAGCATCCATGATTACCTTTGACTGACCTTGTACACTTGGTGCCGTAAAGCCAACCTTGCTTTTGCCATCATTATTCATTGCTGTTCCTTTCACGATGGCATAAATATGGTCATGGTCCTTAATTGCATCTTCAGCTCTTTTTAATATAACAACACCTACTCCATTTCCAAATACAGTTCCATTGCTTTTTTCATCAAATGGTCTGCAACAGCCATCTTTTGAAAAAATCATACCCTGTTCATACATATATCCCGTATTTTGAGGAATTACAACTGAGGCACCACCTGCAACAGCAATATCGCAATCTCCGCTTAACAACCCCTGGCATGCTTCATGAATTGCTACCATAGAGGTAGAACATGCAGAATATACCGAAAAACTTGGCCCCTTAAAATTGAAATTATACGATATCTTCGTACTAATAAAATCCTTATTATTCTGTAAAGTTACTGCAAAAGGATTGGACATCTTTGCTTCCTTCGACTGAAATGTTTGCATTTCCCAAAGGAAATTATTTGAGGCACCAGAATATATTCCAATAATCCCATTGTATGTATCAGACGTATAACCTGCATCTTCCATCGCTTCCCAGACACATTCATGATATAACCTTAACTGTGGATCCATAATGGCTGCTTCCCGCTTTGAATACCCGAAAAAGTCCGCATCAAATAAATCAATATGATTCAGAATACCTTTCTTGTTCACGTAGTTCGGGTCATTAATCGTTTTCAAGTCAACTCCACCGGATAGCAGTTCTTCTTCACTTAGTTCCTTGATGCAGTTCTTTCCTTGCTTTATGTTATTCCAAAACTGAGATATATTATCAGCTTCTGGAAATCGGCCTGACATACCGATTACTGCAATATCAAATTCCTCCCTAATACTGTTCTCCCTCTCCATAAATGAATAACCTCTCTGTCTTATGTTAGATGAAATCATGGTATGTATAGAAACCTTTTCCGGTTTTCTTTCCTAAGCAACCAGCTGAAACCAACTTCTTTAATAATGGACAACATCTGAATTTTTGATCTTGATAGCTTTCATACAAAACATTTAAAGAATCTACCACAACATCAAGTCCGATCAAATCTGCTGTTTCAAGAGGCCCCATGCTATGACCGTAACATTCTTTAAAAATATCATCAACTTGCTTTGCATCTGCCACCTGATCCTGTACGACATAAGCTGCCTCATTCATAAATAGATGGGAAATCCGGTTTGCTACAAAGCCTGGATAATCATTTACAAGAATTACTTTCTTTTGAATGCTTGCGAGAAACTCTCTCACAATTTCGATACAAGCATCACTAGTATAAAATCCTCTGATCACCTCCACAGCATCTTTTAGATACACTGGATTCATAAAATGAATTCCGATAATTTTATCTGATCTATTTGTATGTGCAGCAACTTCTGTAATCGAGATACAAGAAGTATTTACCCCAAAACATACTTCCTTATTCATTAATTGATCTAATTCTTCATAAAGTTTAAACTTCGCTTCTTTCTTTTCTGAGATGTTTTCAATAACAAAATCACATTCCTTGATGTCACTTAGCCGTGTTGTCAGTGTTAATTTATTTAAGACTGCTTTTACATCCAATGCTTTCATGTTCTTTATTAATAACGGAGCCATCCTGATTACATTTTTAATTTCCCGTCTTGCTTCATTCAATTGTTCTTGATTGATATCCACAAGAGTAACTTCATATCCTTTTAAAAGTAAATCACTACTAACGCCAGTTCCCATAGTTCCTGCACCAATTACTGCTATTTTGTCAAACATAACATCATCTCCACTTCGTTTTTATTTACTCAATTCTTTCCAAATTATCGATGCAATTTTTTCAGCATTACGTTCAATAAAAAAATGATTTCCAGAAAAACCATAAATACTGCATCTCCCTTTTGTCATCTCCTGCCACATCTTAGAATCGGGACAATTAAATTTATCATCTTCCCTCCCATAAAACACAGTAATTGCACAGTCAAAAGGAGGTCTTCCCTCAACATACGAATAATCCTCCAATAATTGATGATCTTCATATATTTGTTTCAAAAAGTAATTCAACAACTCTGGATAGTTCATTAATTCCTCAGAGATTCCACCTAATTCAATAATGTACTTCTTGAATTCCTCTGGCGATTTATTCGTACTCTTCTCATACAGACTGCTTTGTTTTGGTGCCATTCTTCCTGAAAAAAACAGATGTTTCGGTAATGGAAGTTTTCTCTCCATAATCTTATATGTCAGTTCATACACCATCGTACTTCCCATACTATGTCCATACAAAACATAATCGCCACTTTCAAATAGATAGGCATATCGGTCACAGATATCCTCAATCGCATCACGAAATACCAGACATGCCTTTTCATGCGTTCTTGTTCCCCTTCCTGGCAGTTCCACTGTGGTTAAATGAATAGATTCTGGCAAATACTTTTTAAAGAACGAATAACAAATCGGGGTTGCCCCTGCATAAGGAATACATACTAGATTCATAATGTCACCTCTTGTGATGAAAGATAGTTTAACACCTCAGTAAATACACGCTTTGCGTCTGCGACAATTCCAATATCGCATACTTGAAAAATAGGTGCATTCCGGTCTTTGTTAATTGCGATTATCTTTTTTGCGTCTCTAACCCCAACAATATGCTGGCTTGCTCCTGAGATTCCAACCGCAATATAGAGCGCTGGTTTAACATTAGCACCTGATTGTCCTATTTGACGGCATCTCGGCATGACCTGACTCTCTACCAAAGGGCGGGTACAGGCTAGTTCAATCTTAAGACGTTTAGAAACCTCCTGAATTACTTCTAACGCTGCTGAGTCAACACCTCTTCCAATCCCAATTAGTACTCTCTCCTCTCCAATATCCATAGTTTTCAAATGTTCTAATACTTTTTCCTGTACTACTTGATAATAAACGTCTATTTCTCCATGTTCCTGTTCCATCCATTCAAGAACACATTCCTTATTCTCATAAATCTGCAATTCTCCTTGAAAAACATTATTCTTAACGGTACATATTGCTGTGTCACAATTCATTGCTTTAATTTCAGCAATACATGAAGCCCCTAACGCTGTACGAACAAAGATGTAGTCTCCTTCTTCGTACCGTAATTCAATACATTCCGCTGTGAGTGCACATCCTAGCCGTGTAGTTGTAATTGACGCTACCAATCTGCATAAATCACTATCCGGAAAAATAACTAATTTCGGCATAATACGCTTCTCTATCACCTGAATAACTGCCTCACTAAACGAACGATAATCATTAGCAGCCGAAGTTTTTGTGCAAATCAGTCGATTCATTCCATAGCGTGATAATTCCACATAATATTCCTCTGCCTGTTCTCCTGTATATAAAACAGTAATCTTCTGACCATTTTTTCCTGCCAAATAGACCGCTTCCCCAATTAACTGCAAATTCACCTTATGATAGCGATTCACCCTAGGCTCTAAAACCACCAATATTCCGTCTGCCATAATTCGTTCTCCTTATAGATTCTGATAAATCTGCTGCATTAACAAACTCATTGTGTCATTCGTTATTTCTTCCCGCATCATAGGTGTCCTGTTCTTAACAAGAGATTTGTTTGTAGAACTGACCACTTTCGTCTTTGACCCTTTCTGCCCGCAGTCTGAGCCATCCATCTCTAAGTCATCTGCATTCCATTGAATAATTTCTTTCCTTTTTGCCTGCTTCAATTTCAATAAACTGATATTTTCATTCATGCTTAAATCAGAGAAAGAAATCACTGCTGGTAATTTTACATCTACGATTTTTTCGCTATCATCATCCAAAACCTTAACTCTAATCCACTCCTTTTTCTGGTTTTCAAGGAGTCTCTCCACCTTTGTCATACAAAAAAAAGATAATCTTTCGGCAACACCTCCAACTACCTGTCCTGTTTCTCCATCAATTGCAACATTGCCACAGAATACCAGATTATAATCCAGTTTCTTTATTGCTTCGGAGATTACTTTGCTAGTTGCATATGTATCAGCTCCTGCAAACAAACGATCCGAAACTAAAACGACTTTATCAGCCCCCAGCGCATAACATCGTTTCAATACACTTTCTGCACTAACTGGTCCCATGCACAGACATGTAATGTATAAGTCTAAGTCCGTTTTTCTTTCTACTACTTTCTGAAGCGCATATACATCATATGGGTTCAGCACCATACCACCATTTTCTTCTGTATCCGTATTAACGAGGTGAGTGGGCACGACCTTTACACAAACTACTACGTTCATTGGTTTCTCCTTCTCTATGCTTATTAGTCCACAAATTTACCGAAATATAGAATCAAGTTCCTGTTGCGTAAAATCTACTGCGTCAAAATCTGAAGGAGACAAAAAACATTCTTTTTGCGCCATACAAATACTCACAACTTCTTTCAAGGATTCAATATATTCATGAATGAAACAATCTAGATCAACTTCATTACTAATCCGCTCCACAGAGTTAAAGCATAATGTGATTACTCCATCCTCTACGAGAATGTCAAGATTGACATCATTGGCATTATTTCGATTATAATCAAGTGAATTAACCACCTGAAAATATCTATAATTGTGATTAAGATTTCCCAAATAATTAAAGGAAACCGCAACGCCATCCTTCTTCACCCGGCTCCATGGACTCGACCGGTCTTTGCTACGATTTTTAACTTCCCTGCGGTAGTTCGCCTTAATATCTACAATTCTGGTGAAAAGATCCTGTTCTTTTTCTATCCCGTTCAGCAAAAATAAATCAGTAAACCATCCCACCGTACGGTCAAGATTCAGTTCTTCTCCAATATCTCTTCCGTGTGATTCTAAAATAACTGAAATCTGATCCTGAAGATGCAACTTTGCAATCGCATCATACATGGCTACCAGTAGTAATTCATTCGGTCTGGTACGAAAGCTGTCATTTGCTTCTTTCAACAAAGAAATGCTTAGATTACGTTCAAGAGAAATTAATCGTTTACACATCTCTGACTGTTTTGACTCCTTCAATATAACTTCAGCATGTCCAACAAAACCTTTCCGATATAAATACTCAGAATAATCTTTATAAGAACAACGCTCTGGCGCCAGTTTGAATGGTTCCTTACCGTTCCACTGATCAAATAGTGTTTGAATATCATGAAATAGGATATCCCAAGATACACCATCAATTACAAGATGATGTGCGATGAAAATCCAGTAATCTTCTTGTTCTGTTCTTATGATATACGAACGTATTAAACGTTCTTTTGTAATATCCATCTGCTGGTTTAATAATTGATTTACCACTTCATCGATATTTTCCTTCTCTTCCCCGACATCCAACAAAATATACTCTTTTACTTGTTCCGACTCCAGTGCATTGTTGTTATAGAATAATACCTTTGCTTCCACATCATAATTTAATCTCAATGCATCGTGATTCTTTAACAAAAGAGAAAACATCTGTTCCAGCGTATCGTTCTCCACCTTTTGTTTCAGTTTCAAACAACTACATTGCAGATATTCATTAGGATTTTCTTCATACCGTTGTAAAAACCACTGTATAATTGGTGTCAGTGCAACTTCTCCTTCCGGAAAAATTATTCTCTCCTCTTCATGAACTGCCTTCACAAACTCTGCAATTTCACAAATGATGGGATGTTTAATAATATCACTTACTGTTATAAGATATCCTTCATCTCTTAATCTAGATCGAATCTGAATTGCCTTAATAGAATCTCCACCCAGATAGAAAAAGTTATCCGCCTGTTTAATTTCTTCTAACTCTAGAATCTCAGAATATATACGATAGATTACCTTCTCTTTCTTACTCTTCACATCCCATAGCACATTCGTATTCTTCGGAATCTCTGGTTTCGGCAGTAAATGATAATCCACCTTGCCATTATACGTTAATGGAATCTCTTTTATTTCAAGAAAGAACTTTGGAATCATATAATCATTTAATTTCTTTTCCAAAAAAATTTTCAAATGGTCTCTATCAATGGTACAATCAGAAACATAATAACCACATAAGATTTGAGATTCTCCCACTTCTATCACTGCTGCAAGTGCTGACTTGATTCCCGGATACTCCTGCAGACAAGCCTCTATTTCTTTTAATTCAATCCTGTATCCGTTAATTTTAATCTGTTGATCTATTCTTCCAATATAATCCATGCATTGAATTCCGTTGAAATAAACAAGATCTCCAGTCTTATAGATTCGCCCACCATATCTTTCATCCATGAGAAACTTATCATCTACAGCATTTTTCTCTAACAAATAACCACATGCCAGGCAATCTCCACCGATGTACAATTCCCCTTTGCTACCTACTGCTGCAGGATATCCATCCTGATCCAGAATATATAGTCTTGTATTGTCAATAGGCACACCAATCGGGACTGAACTATCACAATCCTTTTCCATGGAAAACAAATGTGTCATACAGCCTACTGTTGCTTCTGTGGGGCCATATTCATTATAAATCCGTACATTTTCTCCAAAGTTCTTCGTGATTTGTCGGGCGGTTTGTGTCATTAATTTATCTCCACCCACAATGAATTGTCTCACTTTAGATGTAGTATAATCCTGATCTTTTAGCAACATCAGATGTGCAGGTGTTAATTTCACAATCGTACACAACCCATCCTCTACAATTCTCTCAATCACATTGGTATCCTGATCATCGCGATAAACTGCAATGGAATTGCCACTAACTAGTGGCGTAAAAATTGAGGTTACCGTCAGATCAAAACCAATGGATGTATACAGAGGAAATACCTCCTGTTCGCTTCTGACATACATGTTCTTTGCCCAGATGATATAGTTAAGCAACGATTTCTGCCCAATAACAACTCCCTTGGACCTTCCTGTTGTCCCCGAAGTATAAATAATATACGCTCTTTCATACTGAATTGGCTCAAAAGATTGTTCCTCGGTTTGATCAATTGTGTCCATAGAAACTATTCTTCCTGTAAACTCGATTGAGACCTTGCTGACAGTTTTCCCTTCAACAAATAATAATTCTGTTTTTGAATTGGAAAGAATATACTGTATTCTTTCCATCGGTGTTTTTATGTCAATTGGAACATACGCATTTCCTGATTTTAAGATTCCCAAGATCACAGCAACTGTATCAATGGAATTTTCCAAACAAAAAGCAATGTTTTTCCCTATAATCCCCAACTTATGTATATACGCTGCGATTTGACTGGAATACCGGTCTAATTGCCAATAACTTACCTGAATCTCCTTATCATAAACTGCCGTTTTATCTGGAACAGTCATGACCTGTTCTTTAAACAGATCAATCACCGTCTGATTCGGACGGGCAATTTCTGTTTGATTATACTGAATCAAATATATCTCTTGGTCTACTTTACTCATAAGACATAACTCCGAGATTTTTTTCCGTGGCTGATTCAGTATTTCCATACTGATGTAATGCATTGAATTCATCATTTGATCAATGGCAGTCTCATCATATACATCCAGTTTATAATCAACATCAATATGAATGCTATCATCATTCCATTCCCTGACGATAAATTGTTTGGTATATTCTTGTTCGCCATTATAAAACTCTGTATAAGTTATCTTCACTTTTTCATATCCATTGGACAGATTTGTTTTGTAATAATTGATACAAGTATCATATAGAGAATGTCCCGCCAAAGATAAATCTTTTACCATATGATTATACGGATACTTTTGATGATAAAAGCAATTCATCATTTTCTTCCCAATGAACTGCACAGTATTTTCCAAACTCTCTTCCTTGTTAATCTGAAAATGGAACGGCATAGGGCTGACAAACATACCCATTGTGTTATTTTCATACGTATTAGATCGTCCAAGTACAGGAATTCCAACCATTTGATCTGACTGTCCGGATGTCTTATAGACATACATCATATACACTGCAGTATAAAACGTATTCAATGAAATATGTTTCTCTGTCGTATATTGTTTGATTTTTGCACTATGTTCTGCACTAATGTCATATGTTTTTCTTATTCCCTGAAGAGACTTGGATACTGTATTTTCTATCTCTTTTACGTTATCAAGTTCTTTCTTCCAGAATTCTTTATCTTTTACATATTTACTTGACTGAAGATATCGAGTGCTATTCAAAATATAGCTTTTGTAACTATATTGCTCATGTTCTATTGTTTCATTGCTTTCTTTCAACCTTTCATAAACACGACTTACCTGCTGGGCAAACAGTGCAAATGACCATCCATCCGCAATGATGTGATGCATTTTCAGTAGCATTCCATAATAGTCTTCTTGTATCTTAAAAGTATACACTCCATATAACTTTGTATCATAAAGCTCATACACTGAACAAGCACACCGATTCACCCATTCCTCAAACATCTCCTGTGGTTGCTCAAACTCATGAAAATCCACAAACGGAATCTCTTCTGGCTGCATCTGTTCTTCTACAAAGTACTGGACAACTTCATCATCTCTTTTTGTCAACCGAATCGAAAATACATCACAATGATTTATTACATTGGAAATAGCTTTTGTCAAACATGGCAAATCGATGTTTCCCTGCATACAGACCGTCCCACCAATGGAAAACATCGATGATTCCGGGTAAATCTCCTGGGTATAACATACTCTCTTTTGTGGTTCTGTAATTGAATAATATTCTCTTGGCAATTGTTCATTCACTGTAATTCACTCCACCTCAATTAATTCATTAATATATGCACATATATCATCAACACTAGCGAATTTTTCTAAAACAAGAGCTTCATCATCAAACTCAATATCAAATGTATTTTCAATCTGAACAACGATTTTAATATATTCCAAAGAATCAATACTTAATTCACTGAGCTGTCCTCCACGTTCCATCCAATTTTCTGGTATTGTTCTGCTAACTACATCTTTTAAAATTCCAATCACTTTTTCTCTATTCTCCATAATTTCAATATCCTGCATGCATATTGCATGTCCTTTCTTTTATTTTGTATGTATCTGACTACTCACGTTCCTGACGAAGTTTATTCATTCTAGATAAGTTTCTGCTTCGTGCCCTTTTCGGTAAAACAGATTCCTCTTGTTCCTGAATCGCAATCATTTTAGGCATCTCATCATTTGCTTCTTTTAGGATTTCCTCTCCTAACAATGAAGCTAAACTTGTAATGGTGGAATATTGAAATAGCTGCAAATAATCAAACTCAACACTGATTCTTTCTTTAATTGCCATTGAGATACGAATCAAATCGAGAGAAGACGCTCCATAATCAAAAAAATTCTGTTCAAGCTCAATGTCATCACTACCAAAATGATTCGTAAAGATCTCAAGAAGTGCATGTTGAATTTCCTCCACACACTTAAATTGTAATGGTTGCTGATTACTTTCTTCTCGCTTATTATCCTGCTGAAACTGTACTGCGGTTCCGTTCTCGTTGGTATCACGTATCACATCCTGTAGTCTATTCTTTGCAACAATAATCTGTGGCTCTTCTGCTAATACAATACTGCCAAAAACATTTGCTCCTTCTTCTGGTGAAATCAGATTCTTCTGCACAAATGTATCTGTCCCTGTCTTTTGGTTCTGTTTCTTTAAAGCTCTGTATGACATACCAACTGAATTCCACGCATCCCATGAAATACTGATAAAGTTTCCTGAATAGTGCTCTTTCTGATAGGAAGCAAAAGCATTCACAAATGCATTAGCTGCACAGTATGCTACCTGACCAATAATTTTTAAAAATGCAGACAATGAAGAACTCGCTACCATAAAATCTAGTTCTCTAGATGCAAATACTTGTGACAGAATCAGCGTTCCATATATCTTTGCCTCAAATACTTTCTCAGAATCCTTATCCTCTCGCATTTGGATTAAACCACCGTCTGCAATTCCCGCACAATGTATCACACCATTGATTAATCCATATTTCGCTTCCATCCTGCTTATCAAGTTCTTCGTGCTATCATAGTCTGCTATATCAAACTGACATATTACTACCTTAGAGCCCTTTATTTCTATCTCTTGGAGCATCTGAATCTTTTGACTGGTCTCATCGTCCATTCCCTTTTGCTCTTTCCAGTTTTCCCATTCTCCTTTTGGCAAAAACTCTGACCGCCCCGCTAAAATCAAAGTCACCGGTTGTACTTCTGCTAGTTTGTTCGCTAACGTTAGTCCAATACCTCCCAGACCGCCAGTAATGAAATACACACCATTCTTCCGTAATATAAGCTGTTGTTTCGGCGCATATTCATATGGAATGAATTCTCGCTTCCATCGATAATTTCCTCGATATGCGGTAATCTCCTCGTCCGAAGGATGATCTAAATCATACTGCAGTTTCACGATACTTTGCTGTATATGCTTTTCATCCAAATCAATGATCCGACATGCAATATTCTTATATTCAGCAGCAATTGTATTGACAGCCCCTATTACAGGTGCATATTCTGGATAAATCAGATCATTTCCAATAACCTCATACAAATTAGCTGTTATCACATGCATTAGCATCTTATGTGTGAACTTAGCTATCATCATTTCTTTTACCAGATGGAGCAGAGCATAGTATCCCATGTGTAATGCCTCTCTGATCCGCTCTTTTGTCAGTTCCTCCTTTCGTTTCCCTACACTCCAGAAATATACAATCTGATTTGGACGTATCTCTTCTTTAACAAGTTCATTTACGAGAAAATGCCAGCAATTCTCACTATATAAATCCACAAGAATCATGTCCTCTCGAATCTCATTGCTTGTTCCTGCTTTTACAAAAACGACACGGTCACCTCTGCGAATAAACGATTGAAACAACTGACTATAGTCCTTGTCATCTTCTATGAAAACAAGCCAGCTCTTCTTTTCCCCATCCTTCATATTGTCAAGCTTACTGTTTGTCTTTCTTGACCATACTGGTATATATAACAAGCTATCTTCCAACTCTTTCTGTTCTTCTGCTTTTCGCTCCATCTCATACTTTTGATTCATACACTTTGTCTTTGGAAGAAATTCTTTCCGATCAAATGCATAGGTTGGCATTGAAATCCGATGTGGAACATAATCCCTTGCGTATATCTTATCCCACTGAATCTGTGCTCCCACCTCCCACATCCTTCCTAGATTAGAGATAAAGTACGTAATGTCTGTCTTAATCTCATTCATACTCCGAATCGTATTAGAAAAATTAGCACTTACAACAGACTTTAACAATGCGCCTAGACTAGTTCCTGTTCCAATTTCAATAAATAGCATAGGATGTTCTGTATTAATTTTCTTCACTGCATCTGCAAAATAAATGGTTTGCGCCATCTGCTTTTCAAAATACTCAGCATCCATCGTGTCATAATCTTTCAATGTTGTAATTACATCGTAAACTGGCTGGCTAAAAGAAACCTCATTTAATACTTTTCTCAATTCCTTCGCTGTCTTCTCCATATGTCGTGTATGCATTGCATTCGGTGATACAAGAGGTACTACTAAAATGCCTTTTTCCCGTAAAATGTCTGCCAGAATTTCTATGTCATGTTTCTTTCCAGCTACAATACAGGAAACCTCATTATCAATTGCGATATCGATTCCTTCTATCAAGAATTCCTGTATCCGTTCTGCTGGTAATGGTATGCTTAACATCGCACCATCCATTTCCCTTTCCATCAATCTGCTCCGCTCGTATACAAGCTTCAAAGAATCGTATAACGGCATCACCTCTGCAACCGTAGCTACAACAATTTCACCAAAGCTATAGCCAATCAGATAGTCTGGTTTAATTCCCAAATCTATCAATAGTTTTGCCAACGCATATTCCATTGAAAAAATCAAAAAATACTGATCCATAATCCTCAGATTTTGAAATGTCTCATGTTCAGGAGTGTCTGGATATAACATAGTCTGCAATTGTCTTCCTGCTATTGTTTCAATAAACTGAAAACACTGATCCATATTCATGCGAAAAACATCAAACGTCTGATATAACTCTTTCCCCATCATAATATACTGTCGGTCTTGCCCCTGAAATAGAAATACAATCTTCGGATTTCCACCACAGTTCTTCGCTTTCTTACCTTTCTTCTGTAGCTTTTCTATCTCTGCAATTGCATCATCTCGGGTACTGAAACATACTGCGGTTCTATATTTTCCATGATATCTACCAATTTGTAACGTATACGCAGCATCATTCATATCAATGTCCTTATTCTTTGACAAGTAGCTGATTAACTCTTTCGTATATTCATTCAAGCTTTGTTCGGTCTCTGCTGACAACAACAATACATTAGGCTGTTCCTTACTGCTCGTTTGATTCTGCTGCGGTGCCTCTTCCAAAATCGCATGGACATTTGTACCGCCAATTCCAAAGGAACTTACCCCTGCCCTCAATGGTTCATCAGAATTCCATTTGTATCCTTCCTGATTTACCACAATATGTCCTTGTTCTAATTCGAGCTTCTTATTTGGTTTTGTATAATGCAGTGTCGGCGGAATAAAATGATTCTGTAATGACATAATTACCTTTATCATGCTAGCCACTCCAGAAGCAACATCAAGATGTCCCACATTAGTCTTGACGCTACCAATTCTTAATTCAGACCTACGATTATCATAAACTCTTTTGATTGCGGAAATCTCAACCATATCTCCTAATGGTGTTCCAGTTCCATGAGTTTCAATATACTGAATACTTTCCCGTGACACCTTCGCATCTTTGATTGCCTCATCCAACACCCTAATCTGTCCTTGAATTCCGGGAGCCGTAAATCCAACCCTCGTACTACCATCATTATCAATTGCGATTCCTTTAATCACTGCTTTAATTGGATCTCTGTCCTTCTTAGCCTGTGACAACTTTTTCAATACCACAACACCTGCACCATTACTGCTAACCGTACCTTTCGCTTTCTCATCAAACGCTCTGCAATGTCCATCATCTGAAAAAATCATGCCTTCATTGTACAAATATCCCTGTTTGATCGGATATGTTAATGCTGCAGCTCCTGCAACCGCCATCTTACATTCATTGTGTCTTAATGCTTTACACGCTTCATATATTCCTGTCATGGAAGTTGAACACGCTGTCTGCACAGTCACGACGGGACCTGTGAAATTAAAATTATACGCAATAGTACTCGCTACAAAATCCTTTTCATTCTCAATCATAATGCTAAATTCATCAAGCTTATTGGTAACACTCTGCTCCAATTTCTGCAGCCAATAAAAATTTGGCGATGTCCCAACAAATGCTCCTGTGATATCCGTAATATTTTTGGGATTATACCCCGCATCTTCCAGCGCTTCCCATACGATTTCCAGCAAAATTCGAATCTGCGGATCCATTACATTTAATTCATTAGTCGAATAATGAAATAGATTCTGATCAAAATATTGATATTTATTTAAAATTCCTTTTACTCGTACATAATTCTTTTTCCGATACACTTGTTCTGGTATTCCCGATTCCTTCAGCTCTTCATCGGTAAAATGACTTAGAGTTTCTTTTCCTTGAATTAGGTTATCCCAGTATGCATTTACATTATCAGCACCAGGAAAACGTCCTGACATGCCAATAACTGCGATGTCATCATCCTGATTCTCACTGGATGTTTCCTGCTTATCCGATGTATCTTCTATCAGATTCGTTCCATTACTACGTAAATATTCTCCCAACAATGTAATATTGGGATATTCAAATAACACAGATAATGGCACTTCAACTTGAAGTTGCTGCTTAATATGCTCATTTACCTTAATCAACCCTAGAGAATTCATTCCCATCTCAAAGAAATTTTGATTCACGTCCACATACTCTACCTTAAGCAAGGATCTGAATATACTGCAAAGACTCTGGGTGACCGGATCATCGGAATATCCTCGCTGTTCTGTATATACTACAGTTTTTATGTCTGCAAGTTCTTTCCTGTTGATTTTTCCATTCACGCTTAACGGAAATTCATTTAATCTTGTAAATACCGAAGGAATCATATAAGTTGGTAATGTTTTGGACATAAAATTTCTTAATTCATCCGATTCGATATCACATTTATTCACAGTAGTAAAATAAGCTGTAATAATCTTATTGGATTGATTCTCTCTTATCATTACCACCGCATTACTTATCTTCGGATGCTTCAACATGCATCGCTCAATCTCCTGTAATTCGATTCTTTGTCCTCCGATTTTTACCTGCTGATCCATTCGTCCATAAAATTCTATGTTTCCATCTTCAAGATACACGCCGACATCTCCCGTTTTATACATAGTAACTTCCGGGTTATAAATATCCTGTAAAAAACTTTCTCGGGTCAATTCAGGACTATTGATATATCCTTTCCCAACACTATATCCCGATATGTATATGTCACCTTTTATTCCGATTGGACATCGATGCATATTCTGATCTAATATATATATCCTAACATTATCAATAGCTTTTCCAATTGGCGTTACATTGCCTGCATAATTAACCTCACATAGCCATGATGTAGCGACATCTGCACATTCTGCAGGACCATACACATTGTATAAAGGGATTCTTGCGATCTTATAAAATCGATGAATCAATTCCAAATTTAGGCTTTCCCCACTAACAATTACTGTTCTAAGCGTCTCTGGAAACTGTTCCTGCACACATTTCAAAAATAATTCAAGCATCGCTGGCACAAAATGTACAATCGTAACACGATTATCTCTGATAGTTTTTGCAAGATATCTAACATCTTTGTGCTGTTCAGGTAACGCAATAACCATCTCACCACCATAACCTAAAGTCCAGAAAATTTCCCAGACAGACACATCAAATGTCATAGGTGTTTTATGTAAAACAACATCACCCTCCACCAAGTGAAATTCATTCTGCATCCATTGTTTATGATTTAACATCCCTAAATGCGTATTCATTGC